>Ga0190275_10003507_pt1 | contig 11213 bp, 10 predicted proteins | sample Popmic550T_FD_133745 | JGI IMG/M metagenome (GOLD analysis project Ga0190275, IMG submission 133745) | Populus adjacent soil microbial communities from riparian zone of Yellowstone River, Montana, USA - 550 T | ecosystem: Environmental > Terrestrial > Soil > Riparian zone > Trees stand | place... | reverse complement strand
GGGAGGTCAACCGGGTGGTGCTGGACATCACCTCCAAGCCGCCCGGCACCATCGAGTGGGAATAGCCCGCTCGTCGAGCGCGTCGGTCGAGCTTCGTTGGTCGAGCTTGTCGAGACCTGTCTGTCGAGCTTCGTTGGTCGAGCTTGTCGAGACCCGGTTTCGAGCATCCGCCGCTCACACCGTCCTCGTGAACCGGGAGAACCGTCCCCGTGAACCGCGAGAACCGTCCCCGTGAACCGGGAGAACCGTCCCCCTGAGTCAGCGCTGCACCGGCAGGTGCCTCGACCACCAATCAAGAATTGCCTCGAACCGTTGCCGGCGATGCCAGGGGGTGCCTGAGCGGGAGAGCTCGTGGTCCTCACCGGGAAACACCAGCAGTTCGGCCTCCGCTCCGGCCAGCTTGAGCTGGGTGTAGTAGCGAAGCGCCTGTGACAACGGGCAACGCAGATCCTGCTCGGAGTGGATCACGAACGTCGGCGTGCGCACCCGGTCGGTGAGGAGCATCGGCGACTGAGCGTTCCACTCCTCGATCGTGGGGCCGTTGTACTGCTGCGGAAAGAACCAGCCGATGTCGGACGCGCCGATGAACGAGGCCGGGTCCAGGTAGCCGCGCTCGACGATCGCTCCTGCCCAGCGGTGGTGGTGGGCGATGATCCAGGCGGTCAGGTAGCCGCCGTAGGAACCGCCCATGATGCCGACCCGGTCGCCGTCGAGCCCGTCCACCGTCGCCACGACATGGTCGAGGAAGGCAAGCACGTCCCCGGCGTCGAGGTTTCCGAAGTCGCCCTTGATCGCCCGGCCGTGCTCGCGTCCGTAGCCCGCCGATCCGCGTGGATTGCACATCACCACCGCGTAGCCGGCCTCGGCGTATACCTGAGCCTCGTCGAAGTACGCGCTGGTGTACTGCGCGAACGGCCCGCCGTGGATCATCAGCAGCACCGGATGCGGACCCTCGCCGTCCGGACGCACCACCCAGCCGTGCACCGGGTGTCCGTCCGGCGCGGACGCGGTCAGCTCGCGCGCCTCCCGGACGACGGTGGCCGCCCGCAGTGCGGCGCCGAAATCGGTCAGCGCAGTGAGCGAACCGTTCTCGATGAAGCCGACCTCACCCATCGAGGTGCCCGTCCGATAGCAGGCGATAACCGCTGCCGGCCGCCCGGGCACCGCCGCCACGCCGGTCAGGAGCAGGCCGGTGTCGGAGTCGAGCAGGATCTCGGTTCCTTCGGCGCCGACGGCGAGGAGTTGGCTGGCGCCACGGTGTTCGGTGATGGCCAGCACACCGTTGTCGGTTGGCGCCAGATCGCCCTCCACCAGCAGGTCGGGGTCCGTGCACGGTTCGGGCGCCCCCTCGCCCAGCCGATAGACCCCGGCGTGGGCGGCGACGAACTCAAGGCCGGACTCGCCGAGGTCGCTCCCCGCGAACCAGATGCTGCCGGCACTGACCACTGGCGAGGCCACATCCAGAACGCCCGTGCTGATCACAGCGGCGCCCGATCCGTCCGCGTTGACCCGGAGCAGGTCGGTGACCAGGCTCTCCGGTCCCTCGCTGCGGCCGGCGGTCACCAGGATCGCCTGGCCGTCCGCAGTGAAACAGGGCGCGCCGTGGTCGGTGTCACCCGAGGTCAGTTGGGCCGCCCTGGGATAGCCGCGCTCCTTCAGTTGCTCGGGATCGACGTCCTTGGCGGCGCGGCCGACCGGAGTGACCACCGGCTCGGCATAGACGTCGGGGACGTCGACGACGAACAAGTGACTGCGGCGATCGCGCAACCAACCCAGTCCGTTCGCCTGAAAGAACAGCGAGCCGATCCGCCGCGGATCCTCACCGCCCGGCTCGACTCCTTCCACGGTGCCGTAGCGACCCTCGTCCGGCACCCGGGCGACGAACGCCAGCCGACGTCCGTCCGGCGAGAAGGCGAAGTCGGACACACCGAGTTTGGTGTTGGTCAGGCACAGCGGCTCACCGCCCGACGCCGGGATCAGGTGCACCTGTTGGCGTTCGTTCTCGCCCTCGCGCAGAAAGCCGATCAGCGCGCCGTCGGGTGAGAACTTCGGATGGCTGTCGCGCTGCCCGCGGGTCAGCCGGCGCGGCCCGGATCCGTCGAGCGGCACCCGGAACAGCTGCCCGACGTAGTCGTCGGCATCGAAATCGGGTCGGCTGGTGGCGACCACCGCCCACTCGCCGTCGGGATGGACGGCGGGTGCGGACAGGGTGGTGAGCAGCGGCAGTTGGTCGGGACGCATGACCCCGACATTAGTACCGCAGCCCGGGCCGGTGCCCTCGACCGGTTCGACCGCCGTGGGCTAGGTTCGACGACGGCAGACGAACTCGACGAGGAGGGTGTCATGGCGTCCGGACGCGTGCTGGTGGTCGGCTCCTTGAACGCGGATCTGGTCGTGCGAACGGCACGCATCCCAGGTCCGGGCGAAACGGTCACCGGTTCGGACCTGGTGATCGTGCCGGGTGGGAAAAGCTCCAATCAGGCCGCCGCGGTGGGCAAGCTGGGTGGCGACGTGGCGCTGCTGGGCTGCGTGGGCAACGACGGCAACGGCACCATGCTGGTGGAGAGTCTGAAGACCTCCGGGGTGGACGTGTCCCAGGTGGCGGTACTGGACGGTGTCTCCACCGGATCGGCGATGATCGCCGTCGACGACGCTGGCGAGAACTGCATCATCGTCAGCCCCGGCGCCAACGGTCACCTCAGCGCGAAAGACGTGAACGCGGCCGAGACGTTCTTCGACTCCGCCGGTGAGTCCTCGATCCTGACCCTGTGCCTTGAGGTGTCGCTGGAGGCGGTCAAGGCGGCCGCCCGGCAGGCCCGCGAGCGGGGCGCCACCGTGGTGCTGAACGTGTCGCCCTACCTGAAGGTGGGTGCGGACCTGCTGGACCTGGTGGACATCCTTGTGGTCAACGCGCACGAACTGGCCGACCTCACCGAACAGGCCGAGTTCGATGCGCTCGGCGACTGGTCGGACGTGGTCGGGGCCACCCGTCGCGCCCTTGGCGACTCCGGGCCCCGCACGGTCGTGGTCACCCTCGGAGCCGACGGCGCCCGCACCATCGAGCTGTCGTCGGGCGAGGTGTCCGAGCCGATCCCGGCGCCGAAGATCACGCCGGTGGACACCACCGGCTCCGGGGACGCCTTCCTGGCTGCCCTGGCGTTTCGGCTTGCCGAGGGTGACACTCTCGGCGATGCCTGTGCCTTCGCCGTCCGCGTGGGCGCCTACGCAGCGACCGGGGAGGGCGCGCAGAACTCCTACCCGACCGCTCAGCAACTCGCCGAATGGAAGCCCTGAACTGCCGGTGACGGACCGCTGAGAGCTCAGGGCTGGTAGGCCAGCAACCTCTCCAGGAGCACCGGGCCGAGGGGCTGATCCGTCTCCAGCACCACCCGGACGTGGGCACCCTCGACGTCCCGTGGGCCGTTGCGTTGCCCCCGTAGGTCGCAGATGGTCTGGCCGCGGCCAGGACCGTGGGTGTCGTCCACCACGACCGGAACGCTGGGTGCCCTGGTCGCCCTGATCTGCCCGACCGCGATCGCCGTGGCCAGCGGGTCGTGCAGTGCGCAGCAGCGCCGTCCGTATTCACGCACGTAGAACCCGAAGTAGAGGTCCAGAATTTCGGCAAGGGCCCGGTTCAGCGCCGACGGCGACACGGCCAGGGCAAGGCGGTCCTGCTCCTCGAACACGTTCTCCAGCGTCACGTCCAGCGGCACCAGGACAACCGGCCAGGGGGCCTCCAGCGCCGCGGCGGCGGCTGTCGGGTCGTTCCAGATGTTGGCCTCCGCAACCGGGCTCAGGTTGCCGGGCACGAGCGCCGTGCCGCCCATCACCGTCACCTGGTGAACCTTGCCGGCGATGGACGGGTCCTGCTTCAGGGCGATCGCCAGGTTGGTCAGCGGGCCGATCGCGATCACGTCCAACTCTCCCTGGTACTCGTCCGCCAGCCGGACCAGCATGTCGGCCGCCGATTCGGTCTCGGCGTGCTTCGAGGTGTGCGGCAACTCCACGTCACCGACGCCGTTGCGTCCGTGGATGTGTGGCACGCCCCCGCCGAACGAATGGGTCAGCGGATCCATCGCGCCGACCGCGACCGGCACGTCGTCCATGCCGCCGAGGGCGAGCAGGTCGAGAGTGTTGATCGCGGCCTGCCTGGCGTCGATGTTGCCGCTGACCGTGCCGATGCCGGCGATCTCGATTTCAGGCGAGGCCATCAGCTGAACCAGTGCCAGGGCGTCGTCGATGCCTGTGTCACAGTCGAAGTAGACGGGACGTGGGGCCATGGCGGGTTCCTTCTCGGTCGGTCGGTCGGTCGGTGGAGCGGTCAGCCGGCGACGACGCCGGCGATGGACGCGTTCAGCAGGTTGGCCATCGAGCCACCAAGCAGCGCGAACAGGCCGTTCTTGGCAATTTCACCTCGGCGCTCGGGGACGAGCGAGCCCAGCGATCCGATCATGATGGCGATCGAGCCGAAATTCGCGAAACCGGCGAGCGCGACGCTCGTGATCAGCACGGTCTTGTCGCTGAGTTCACCGGAGGTCACCATCGGGCCGAAGTTGGAGTATGCGACGAACTCGTTGAGCACTGTCTTCTGGCCGAGCAGGTTGCCCACCGTCGCCGCCTCGCTCCACGGCACCCCGATCAGCCAGGCCACCGGCGCGAAGATCCAGCCGAAGATCAGGTCGAAGGTGAGCTGCGGATACCCGAACCACCCTCCGATCGTGCTGACCATTCCGTTCAACATGGCGATAACGGAGATGAACGCGATCAGCAGGCAGCCGACGATGGCGGCCAGCCTGCCGCCGGAGAGGGCACCGCGGGCAAGGGCGTCGATCACGTTGGCGGATTCGGTGTCCCTGACGTCGCGCACGGACGCGTCCAGGTCACTCTCCTCCGTCTCGGGCCACATGCCCTTCGCGATCACCAGCGACGACGGTGCGTTCATCACGGATGCCGCCAGCAGGTAGGGCAGCGGGGCTCCGAGCAGCGAGTAACCGACAAGGGTCGAACCCGCAACGGACGCGAACCCGCCGACCATGCAGGTGAACATGGCCGACCTGGTCAGCTTCTTCAGGTACGGCGCGATCACCAACGGCGCTTCGCTCATGCCAAGGAAGATGACCGTGGTTGCCCAGACCGCCTCGATCTTGGACACCCCGATGACCCATTTCAGTGCGGTACCGACGATCTCGATGAACCACTGGATCACCCGGAGGTAGTACAGCAGGCCGATCAGCGCGCCCAGGAAGATGATCACCGGCAGCACCGAAAGGGCGAAGACGAATCCGATCTCGTCGCTGACCAGGCCGCCGAAGACGAACTCCGTGCCCTCCTCGGCATATCCGATCAGGACGGACACGCCGTCGGAAAGTGCCTTGAGGGCCTCCATTCCCGGCGGCCAGGTGAGCAACAGAAACGCGGTCAGAACCTGCAGGGCGAAGCCCGCACCGAGAATCCGCCAGCTGATTCTGGTGCGGTACCGCGACACGAGAAAAACCAGGCCGAAGATCGCCACAATCCCCAGTACGCCCTGGAACCTATCCATGGCCGCCTCCTGTGGGCAGGAACACCGGAGACACTAGGGCGCGCGTTGTCGACCCGGCAAGGCTCGTCCGGCATGTGGGGCACCACTCGGCGGTCACACACACCGGCCCGGACGAAACTCGTCCGGGCCGGGGTGAGGTTGGTCAGCGCAGGTCGTCGGGGTTGCGGTCCGGACGTTCCGGAGCTGAGGGTGTCCCGTTTCCGAAGGCGCTGCGGGCCTCGTCGAATCCGGTGGGGCCGCCACCTTCAACCGGCAGCACCGCCCACAACACCAGATAGGCGATCCAGCCGACCTGGGAGAAGATCGCGATGACCACGGTCAGAATCCGGACCAGTCCGGAATCCAGGTTGAGATAGCGGGCCAATCCGCCACATACGCCGCCAAGAAACTTGTCGGTGGCCGAGCGGGTGAGGGTCTTTCCGTTCATCGGGTTCCTTTCGTTGACGTTCGGGAAAGCAGGAGGCCGGCGAGGCCGATCACGACCAGGCCGAGTGGAGCGACGATGGAAACCATCTTCCAATCCACCGTCGCGAAGGCGGAGATCAGCGCCAGGCAGGCGAGCCCGACGCAGAACAGGCCGACATTGAATGCGGCGACATCGATGCGCTTCATCCGGTCACCGTCAGGTCTCCGGCGCCCGCGTTCAGCACCAGGGTCAAGGTCGGTGCGTTGGGATCGGCGATCCGTCGGTAGGTGCCGTTCAGGCCAACCCCGTCCCGCTCGCCGTCCGGTCCGCGGTACTGGCCGGCACCGAGCCGCCACTCGAGCACCACGTTGCCGGTGGCCGGCAGCATGACGTCGACATTGCCGAAGCCGTTGGAGAACTCCACCGGCCGGGTCTCCGTCACCGCCACGGCGGCAAGGTCGATGACGACGTCCCCGGCGCCGTGGGACTGCGGGGTGGTCGGCAACTGCGCCATGGTCGAATAGCTGTACGTGTCGTCGCCCATCCGGCCGTCGAACCGCGGCACCGGCAGCAGCATCGCGATCGTGACCAGGGCGGCGATCACGCTCAGCGGCAACAGGCCGCGCGGACGTCCCGCGAAGGCGGCCAGCAGCAGTCCCAGCGCGAGGGCACCCAGCACCGTGCCGGCATAGGCGATGGGCGGGACCACCACCCCGAGCACCACCGACAGCACGGCCAGAACGGCCAGCCCGCCACCGAGCAGGCACAGCACCAGCGGCCACAGCCACTTCGGCCCCCGCGAGCGGCCGGTAGGGCGAGCGGGCGGCGTCCAGTCGGGAACGGCCGGTTCCGCCGGCGGCGGGGTGGGCTGGTAGGTGGCGAATTGCTGCGTGGGGTTGGGATCCTCCTGCGACGTGGGCAGAGCGGGCGCGGGTTCGGCCAGGCGTTCCTCGGCGACGCGCTCGCGCCACGCGGCCGCCGCCCGTTCGAAGTCGGTCCGGGGTTCGGCGGTGGGTGGCCCGGGGGTTCCCGATGCCGCCTCAAGCGACGGCGTGGTGGCCGACAGTTGGCCGGCTGCGCCGGCGTCCGACTGCTGCGGGTGCCGACGGCGATGGAAGCCGAAGTACCAAAGGAATCCGAGGCCGACCGCTGGAGCCACGCCGAACGGCAACCAGGAGCCGATGGCCAGCGTGATCAGCACGCCGAGGCCGACGACGGCGCCGATCGCGGCGGCCGGGGACCAGGACCGGGTGAACGGCGCCACGTTGTACAGCGGGAAGTCGGTCGAGCCGTCCTTCGGGATCAGCAGCAGGGCGCCCACGTAGAAGGCGACACCGAGCCCGCCGAGCAGGGCCAGCAGCACAACCGCGATCCGCAGGACGGTGGGGTCGACCTGCCAGCGCCGGGCAAGGCCTGCGCACACGCCGCCGAGCACAGCACCGGAGGACGCCCGGCGCAGCGGTGTGAGTTCCATGGCCCCACTCTCGTTGAGGCTGCCGATCCAACAATCGGGGATCGTCCCTGAGGCGACCCCCAAAGCCTGCCGCCGTCGTCCGGGGAGGGCTCCGGCTCGCTCGGCGCCACTAATGTGAGGTTAGTGCCGTCGGTCGAACCAACCACCGACGACCAGCCCATGACCACTCCAGTGCTCGCGCCGGCGGTGCCGCATCGCGCCGACCGCCGACTCGACGCCGCCTGGCTGGCCGGCGTGTGCAGCGGCCTTGCGGTCCACCTGAACTGGCCGGTACTGGTGCTGCGGGTCGGCTTCGTACTGCTGAGCGCCAGCATGGGCGTCGGCGTCATCGTGTACCTGGTGCTGTGGCTGGCCCTGCCGCTGGCCGCGGAGTCGCCCAGGGCGCCGGGGCTGGAGGCGGCCCGCCGCGGCGGGCTGCGCACGGTACAGGGCCCCTCCCGGGTGCCCGCCGACCTGGGCGCGATGTCGGCGGTCGTGCTGCTCGGAACCGGCCTGCTGTGGTTCGCCCAGTCGGCCGGCTTCGGTCTGCCGTCGGCGGCGTTGTGGCCGGCGCTGATCGGCACCACCGGCCTGATGCTGATCTGGTGGCAGGCGGACCACATCCCTACCCGCTCGATGAAGGGGCTGACCGGCATGCGTCGCTGGTTCGCCCCGCTGATCGCGCACTGGTCGCGGATCGTCCGGATTCTTCTGGGCCTGCTCGGGCTGGGCACGGCGGTCGGACTGATCGTCGTCCAGTTGCCGGAGATGTCCGAGACCAGCCGCACCCTGCTGGTGCTCGCGATCGTGGTGTTCACCCTGCTGCTGGCCGCGGCGCCATGGATCATCCGGGTCCGGCGCTCGCTCACCGCCGTGCGGGAGGAGAAGATGCTGGCCGACGCCCGGGCCGACATGGCGGCGCACCTGCACGATTCGGTGCTGCAGACCCTGGCCCTTATCCAGCGCCAGGCGTCCGACCCCAAGGCGGTGTCCTCGCTCGCCCGGCGACAGGAACGAGAACTCAGAGCCTGGCTCTACGGCGAGACCGCTGAGACGGGGACGGTGAAGGCGGCCCTGGTGACCGCGGCCGCGGAAATTGAGGACGACCACGGAGTTGACGTCGAGATCGTGGTGGTCGGCGACCGGGATCTGGACCAGGAACTCAGGTCGCTGGTCCAGGCGGCCCGGGAGGCGATGGTGAACGCGGCAAGGCACGCCGGGGTGGACAAGGTCGACGTCTACGCCGAACTGGACGAGGGCACGGTTGAGGTGTTCGTCCGGGACCGGGGAGCCGGCTTCAGCCTGGACGAGGTTCCCGCCGACCGGATGGGCGTCCGCGGCTCGATCGTTGAGCGATTGCGGCGTGCCGGAGGCAGTGCGACGATTCGAAGCGCCCCAGGAGAGGGCACCGAGGTACGACTGGAGATGAAGAGATGACCGAGCAGCAGAACACCCAGCCCGAACCCCAGGGTGCACCCGCGGCCTGGCGGGTGGTGATCGTGGACGATCACGCGATGTTCCGCAGCGGGGTGAAGCACGACATCGGTGCCAGGGTGCAGGTGGTGGGCGAGGGGGAGGACGTGCCGACCGCGGTGGCGGCGGTGCTGAAGGCCGACCCGGACGTGGTGCTGCTGGACGTTCACCTGCCCGGCGGCGGGGGAGTCGAGGTGCTCAAGCAGGTGCACGCGACCGAGCCCGAGATGAAGTTCCTGGCGCTCAGCGTGTCCGACGCCGCCGAGGACGTGATCGGGGTGATCCGCGCCGGCGCCCGCGGCTACGTCACCAAGTCCATCTCGGCAGACGAACTGGTGGACGCGATCGGCCGGGTGGCCGAGGGTGACGCCGTGTTCTCGCCTCGCCTGGCGGGCTTCGTGCTGGATGCGTTCTCGGGCTCGATCGACGTCGCGGCGGTTGACGAGGAGCTGGACCGGCTCTCCCAGCGGGAGCGCGAGGTCATGCGGCTGATCGCCCGCGGCTACGCATACAAGGAGATCGCGCGCGAGTTGTTCATCTCGATCAAGACGGTCGAGACGCACGTGTCGAGCGTGCTGCGCAAGCTGCAGTTGTCCAACCGGCACCAGCTGACGCGCTGGGCGACCGACCGCCGCCTGGTGTAGCCGGATATCGACTTTCGATCTACGAGTCGGGTCACAGCTTGATCACTGTGAGCAGGCCCAACTCGGACAGCGCTGTGAAGTCGTCGTCCTGACTCACGACGGGCAGGTCGTTCGCGAGGGCCACGGCCGCGATCCACAGATCGTTGACGTTTACCCGGCGTCGCGCCTGGTGGATCTCGACGCGCAGGCGAGCCCAGGCGGCTGCGGCTGCGGCGTCCACCGTCAAGGGCTCGAGCGCCGCAACCCGCTCAAGGGTCTGCAGCCGGGCCGCCCGGTCGGCGACGGAGCGCGCGGCCAGTACGCCGGCCTCCAGTTCGGCGAGGGTGATCACCGACACGCTCAGCTCGTCCGGCAATTGGTCGAAGTTGAGTGCTCGCCCGCTCTCGGAGGCGAGGAAGACACTGGTGTCGGCCAGCCCTTTGCGAGCCACGGCGGGCGTCACGCGAGGTCGCCCAGGTCATCCGTGGTGTCATGGGAGATCCAGGCGAGGTCGACCCGGAGTCCGGCGTCAGGCAACGCCTGCCACGCAGTCGAATCAGATCGTGCCGTGACAGCGTGGTGGCCCGCCGGCCGCGGAGCCGGGTGATCAGCGCGACCGGAAGCCCGTTGACGGTGACGGTCACATCTGTGCCCTCAGCGACGCGACGCAGCACCGCCGCAGTGTGATTGCGGAGTTCCCTGCTGGCCACGCTCGTCATGTGCGCGACTGTGGCACGCTGCGCACGCCTGGAGACCGTGGTGTTGTGAAGCTCTGTCCGAAAGACGGCCTAAGGTGGTTGGGCAATGACCGACACCCTTTTTCCCGACTTGTTCAGCGTTTCCTCCGATCAGCCCGCGGCGCCGGAGCCCGCGACGGCCGACGAGGTCGCTGCCGATGCCCCGCAGCGGCGCAAGCGGATCAGCGAGGAGGATCTGCTCGCCGACCTGAACCCGCCGCAGCGGGAGGCCGTGCTGCACGCCGGGTCGCCGGTGCTGGTGGTGGCCGGAGCCGGATCCGGCAAGACCCGGGTGCTCACCCGGCGGATCGCACACCTGGTCAGCTTCCGGCATGTTCATCCTGGCTCGATCCTGGCCATCACGTTCACCAATAAGGCGGCCGCCGAGATGCGCCACCGGGTGGTCGACATGGTCGGCAATCGGGCCAAGCTGATGTGGGTGTCAACGTTCCACTCCGCCTGCGTCCGCATCCTGCGCTCCGACATCTCCCGATTCGGCATCAGCCGCACGTTCTCCATCTATGACGACACCGACTCCAAGCGCCTGATGACGCTGGTGCTGCGCGACGCCCAGGTCGATCCGAAGCGGTACCCGCCCAGGACGGTGATGAACTGGGTGTCGAACTGCAAGAACGAGCTGATCGACTATGAGACGGCCGCGGCCAAGGCCGAGACCAGCAACGAGCAGGTGTACGCCGAGGCGTACCGCGAATACCAGCGCCGGCTGGTCGCCGCGAACGCGCTCGACTTCGACGACCTGATCATGACCACGGTGCATCTGCTGCAGGCGTTCCCCGAGCTTCGGGAGCAGTACCGGCGCCGGTTCCGGCACGTGCTGGTGGACGAGTACCAGGACACCAACCACGCGCAGTACGTCCTCGTGAAGGAGCTCGTCGGGTCGGTCGAGAAGGCCGATGCCGACGGTGTCCTGCCGGCCGAGCTGTGCGTCGTCGGCGACGCCGACCAGTCGATCTACGCG
>Ga0190275_10003506_pt1 | contig 11214 bp, 6 predicted proteins | sample Popmic550T_FD_133745 | JGI IMG/M metagenome (GOLD analysis project Ga0190275, IMG submission 133745) | Populus adjacent soil microbial communities from riparian zone of Yellowstone River, Montana, USA - 550 T | ecosystem: Environmental > Terrestrial > Soil > Riparian zone > Trees stand | place... | reverse complement strand
GCTGGCGCTCACCCAGGCCGAGGTGGACGCCTTCCGCGCCTTCTACGCCGCGGGCGCGGGGGAGAAGCCGCTGCTGCTCACCGGCTTCAACCGCCGCTTCTCGCCCTGCGCCGTGCGCGCGGCGGAAGGGGTGGCGGGGCGCAGCAACCCGCTGGTGCTGTCGTACCGCATGAACGCGGGGCACATCCCGCTGGACCACTGGGTGCACGGCCCCGAGGGCGGCGGCCGCAACCTGGGCGAGGCGTGCCACATTTACGACCTGTTCGGCTTCTTCACCGGCGCCCGCGCGGTGTCGGTGCAGGCGCGCGGGATCGTGCCGGCCACGGCGCACTACGCCGCGAACGACAACTTCGTGGCCACCGTGGGGTATGACGACGGCTCGGTGTGCACGCTGCTCTACACGGCGCTGGGCCCGAAGGAGCTGCCGAAGGAGCGGATGGAGCTGTTCGTGGACGGCAAGGCGCTGGTGCTGGACGACTACGAGAGCCTGACCGTGGTGGGCGCCCGCGCCGGCGGCCTCAAGCTGCGCGCGCAGGACAAGGGGCAGAAGGACGAGCTGGCCGCCTTCGGGCGCGCGGTGCGCGAGGGGGGCGAGTGGCCGATCCCGCTCTGGCAGCAGCTCGAGACCAGCGAGATCGCGCTGCGGGTGGAAGACGCGCTGCGCTCCTCCTCCGCGTGATCCCCCTCTGACGGGGACTTGTCTCACGCAGAGCCGCAGAGGAGCAGAGAGGGTTTTCTTTCTGCTCCTCCGCTCTTTCGTGAGATCGTCGTATCTGGACGTAGATCCGGACCGCAGTTCCCCCCTCCCCCGCGGAGCGCGGGGAGGGGCCGGGGGAGGGGGCCGCCGCCGCATGCGCCGCGCCCCGTATCCACCAGGTGGTTCGATGTGAGGATGCCCGGCGTCGCGCGTCCACGGACGCGATCGGCCCGGGACCGTTGACGAACACCGCCCGCGCGGCGCCGGACCGGCCGCGGCGGGGAGAGAGCGTTCATAGAGATGTGTGGAATCGCAGGGGCGATGGCGCTGGGTGAGGGCGGCCGGCCGGTGGACGCCGGGCTGCTGGCCGCGATGCGCGACCGGATGGCGCACCGCGGGCCCGACGGCGCCGGTGCGTGGGTGTCGCCCGACGGGCGCGTGGGGCTGGGGCACCGCCGCCTCTCGATCATCGACCTCTCCACCGCGGCCGACCAGCCGATGGAGAACGAGGACGGGTCGCTTCGCATCGTCTTCAACGGCGAGATCTACAACCACGCCGAGATCCGACGCGAGCTGGAACGCCGCGGCGGCCACGCCTGGCGCACCGACCACTCCGACACCGAGGTGATCCTCCACGCCTACGAGGAGTGGGGGATCGAGTGCCTGCACCGCTTCCGGGGGATGTTCGCCTTCGCGCTGTGGGACGGGCGCGAGCGGGCGCTCTGGCTGGTGCGCGACCGCGTGGGGGTGAAGCCGCTGTACTACAGCCTCCTCCCCGGCCGGCTCAACTTCGGCTCCGAGATCAAGGCGCTCCTGGCCGACCCCGCGCAGCCGCGCCAGGTGGACCCCGAGTCGCTCTTCCACTACCTCTCGTTCCTCACCGTCCCGGCGCCGAAGACGATGTTCGCCGGGATCCGCAAGCTCCCGCCGGGCACCTGGCTGCGCATCGCCGCCGACGGGTCGATGCGCGAGGAGCGCTGGTGGGACGCGTGGGACGCCGTGTCGCCGCTCTCCGGCGTGTCGGAGGACGAGATCTCGGCGCGGGTGCTGGACGAGCTGCGCACGGCGGTGAAGCTGCGCAAGGTGAGCGACGTGCCGGTGGGCGTCTTCCTCTCGGGCGGGATCGACTCCAGCACCAACGCGGCGCTCTTCTCCGAGGGCGGCGGGCCGGTGAAGACCTTCTCCATCGGCTACGACCGCGAGTACGACAGCTACGCCAGCGAGCTCCCCTACGCGCGCGCCATGGCGGAGCGCGTGGGCGCCGAGCACCACGAGCGCGTGCTGTCGGTGGACGACCTGGTCGACTTCCTGCCGCGGATGGTGCAGCTGCAGGACGAGCCGATCGCCGACCCGGTGTGCGTCCCCGTCTACTACGTGTCGGAGCTGGCGCGGCAGAACGGCGTCGTCGTCGCCCAGGTCGGCGAGGGGGCCGACGAGCTGTTCTGCGGCTACCCCGCCTGGCGCCAGAGCCTGCGCCTGGCGGCGCTGAACCGCGCTCCCGTGCCCCGCGCCGCCAAGCGCGCGGGGGTGAGGGCGCTGGCGGCCGTCGGCCGCGGCGACACCTTCTACACCGAGTATCTGCAGCGCGGCGCCGACGACCGCCCGGTGTTCTGGGGCGGCGCCGAGGCGTTCCCCGAGGCGGCCAAGCGCCGCCTGCTGGGGCCGCGCCTGCGCCAGGAGCTGGCGGGGCTCACCTCGTGGGACGCGCTGGCGCCGATCCGCAAGCGCTTCGAGGAGAAGGCCTGGGAAACGTCGGACCTGAACTGGATGACGTACCTGGACCTCAACCTGCGCCTCCCCGAGCTGCTGCTGATGCGGGTGGACAAGATGAGCATGGGCGTGAGCCTGGAGGGGCGCGTCCCCTTCCTGGACCACCGCTTCGTGGAGCTGGCGCTGGGCATCCCCACCGACGTGAAGCTGGCCGGCGGCGAGCTGAAGCACGTGCTGAAGAAGGCCGTGCGCGGCGTGATCCCCGACGAGGTGATCGACCGGCGCAAGCAGGGCTTCGGCGCGCCGATCCACGAGTGGTTCTTCGACCGGCTGGGCGACACCGCGCGGGCCGAGCTGGAGGAGTTCTGCCGCAAGAGCGACCTGCTCGACCGCGACGCGGTGATGAGCGTGCTGGACCGCGGCAAGGCGCAGCAGTCGTGGTTCCTGCTCAACTTCGCGCTGTGGTGGAAGGAGTACGTCGCGTGAGCGCCACGCCTCCGCACGGGCCGCGGCGGTGAGCGGCGGGGTGGCCGGCGCCGCGCTGCGGCTGCTGCGCCTGGGCCCGCGCCCCGCCGCGCACCTGCTGCGCGAGCGCCTGTCCCGGCGCCTGGACGGCGCACGCGAACGCCGGCGCGACGCGGCGGGCCCCAGCTTCGGCGCGGCGGAGGGGCCCGTTCTCCCGCGCCTGCTCGCGCCGTTCGACGCGGCCGCGCTCCCCGGAGCCCAGGACGTGCTGGCGATTGCGGCGCTGCACCTGGAGCACCGCTTCGACCTGCTGGGCTCGGGGTGGGTGCGCGTGCGGCACGGGATGGAGTGCCGCGGCGTGGAGGGGCACCGCTATCCGTCCGGACCTTCTGTCGAGGCGGACGCTGCCGGGGCGTGGCTGGCGGGGCGCGTGTCTTCCGCCAATCTTGTCGAGGCGCGGCGGGTGTGGGCGATGGTGGACGCCGGCTACGCGCCGCTGGACTGGCAGCTCGACTTCAAGTCCGGCTATCGCTGGGACGGTGCGGCGCGCTTCGACCGGATCGCGTTCGGCACCCATCCTGGCGCGGACGTGAAGGTGCCGTGGGAGCTGGGGCGGCTGCAGCACCTGCCGCGGCTGGCGTGGGCGTACGCGCTGGCGCGCGCCGGAACGCCGAGCGCGCTCGACGCGGACCGCTACGCGCGCGAGTTCCGCAACCAGGTGCTCGACTTCATCGCCCAGAATCCCCCGCGATACGGGGTGAGCTGGGCCAGCCCCATGGACGTGGCGATCCGCGCGGCGAACCTGGTGGTGGCGCACGACCTCTTCCGCGCCTGGGGCGCCGCGTTCGACGACGCGTTCACGGCCGAGCTGGCCCGCTCGGTGCGCGCGCACGCGCGGCACGTGGCCGCGCACCTGGAGTGGCACCCGCGGCTGCGCGGCAACCACTACCTGTCGAACGTGGCCGGGCTCCTCTTCGCGGCCGCCTTCCTCCCCGCCGGGGGGGAGGCGGACGCCTGGCTCGCGTTCGGCGTGCAGGAGCTGCTGGGCGAGGCCGCGTTCCAGTTCGAGGACGACGGCACGAACTTCGAGGCGAGCACGGCGTACCATCGCCTCTCCGCCGAGATGGTGCTCCTCTCGACCGCCGTCGTCCTGGGACTGCCGGACGAGCGGGTGGTGGCGCTGCGCGCGTACGACCGCCGCCACGTCCGCCGCGGCCCCGGGCTGCGCCGCGCGCCGCTGGCGATGTTTCGGACGGGGGATGAGGGACGCGAGACGCCGTTCCCCCCCGATCACGCGGCGCGGCTGCGGCGGATGGCCGGGTTCACCGCCCGCGTGCTGAAGCCGGGGAATCGCGCCCACCTCGTCGGCGACGACGACAGCGGCCGCTTCCTGAAGCTGTGGCCCGCGTGCGAGACGATGACGGCCGGCGAGGCCCGGGCGCGCTGGGCCACGCTGGACCCCGTGCTGGCGGACGACCTGCCGGACGATGCGACGTGGCCCGCCGAGCGCCACCTGGATCACCGCGGGCTCCTGGCGACGGCCGCCGCGCTCGGCGTCGGCGTCGACGCTCCGTCCTCTGACGCGGCGGACGAGGCGGCGGCGGACGGGGCGCTCGCGCGGGCGCTGGCGGGCGGCGCGGTGCTGGGGCGGGACGCGGGGGAGGACGCGACCGCGGCGGTGCGGGTGCGCGCGGCATCGTCCCTGCCTGGGCCGGGAGCGGATGCGCGGCGGTACGTGTTCGCCGTCCAGGGCGGTGGGGCGCGCGCGGGGCTGGCGCTGTTCGCGTATCCGAGGTTCGGGCTGTACATCTACCGAAGTGGCAGGGTGTACCTGGCGGTTCGCTGCGGCGGCGTGCGGCACGGCACCGGCGGGCACGCGCACGCCGACGCGCTGGCGCTGGAGCTGGCGGTGGACGGCGTGGACTGGATCGCCGACCCGGGGAGCTACCTGTACACGGCGCTCCCCGAGGCGCGCGACCGCTACCGCTCGGTGGCGGCGCACTTCGCGCCGCGGGTGGGCGCGAGCGAGCCCGTGCGGCTGGGGCCGGGCCCGTTCGCGACGACCGACCGCTCGGCGGCCCGGTGCCTGCGCTTCGACGAGGACGGCTTCGCGGGGACGCACGTGGGGTACGGCGTGCCGGTCTACAGGCAGGTGGAGATCACCGATGACGAGGTGCGGGTGACCGATTGGGCCGAGGGCGCGGCGCTGGAGCCGCTGGAGGTGCGGGCCGGGGCGCTCGCGGTGCGCGGAGGCATGGTTGCCGACGCGTACGGGAGGCGCGCGCGGTGAGCGCGCCCCGGCCGCGCGTGCTGATGCCCGTCTTCAACCCGATCGAGTTCGACGGCCGGGTGCAGCGTGCCGCGTCGGCGCTGGCGGAGGCGTACGACGTGACGGTCGTGTCGGTGGACGCGGGCGGCGGGTTCTCGGACCCGGCCTACCGCGTGCGCCCCGTGGCCGTGCGCCGGGGGAAGGCGGTGCGCCACCTCACCTTCCTGCGCGCGGTGCTGGGCGAGGCGCGGCGGCTGCGGCCGGCGGTGGTGCACGCGCACGACTTCTTCATGGCCGTGCCGGGGTGGATGGCGGCGCGCGCGTGCGGCGCGCGGCTGGTGTACGACGCGCACGAGCTGATGATCCCCGAGCCCGAGCGCCCGCAGACCGGCCACGAGCATTTCTGGTATCTCACCGAGAAGGCCGTCGTTCGCCGCGCGAACCTGGTGATCGCCGCGAACGAGGAGCGCGCGCGGGAGATGCGGCGCCACTACGGCCTCGCCGCCGAGCCGCTCGCGATCCGCAACATCCCGCCCCCGCCGTCGTCCAACGGCGCGGCACCCGCGGATGCGGCGACGGCGGCGGGCGGGGCGGATGCGCTGCGGCTGATCTACCAGGGCGACATGTCGCTGGAGCGGGGGGTGGGCGACTACGTGTCGGCCATGGCGCGCCTCCCGGGGCACTTCCACCTGTTGCTGGCCGGCTCGGGGCCAGACGTGGGGGCGCTGAAGGCGCTGGCCGAGCGCGAGGGCGTCGCCAGCCGCGTGCACTTCCTCGGCCGCCTGGTGCGCAGCGAGCTGCACCGGGTGATGCAGGGCGCGCACATCGGCATCATCACCTACACGGGGGCGGGGAAGAACTTCTTCTACTGCGCGCCCAACAAGCTGTACGAGTATCCCCAGGCCGGGCTGCCAATGCTGGGGAGCGACAACCCCGTGCTGCGCGCGGCGTTCGAGCGCTACGGCGTGGGCGTGGCCGGCGGCGACCCGGCGGAGGGCGCCCTGCGGCTCGCCGCGGAGCTCCCGCGCTTCCGCGCCGCGCTCCCCGCCTTCGTGGCCGCGCACCGCTGGGAAGACGAGGCCGAGCGACTCCGCGCCGCCTACCGCACGCTGCTGGCGGAGCGGCCCCGGTGATCCCCCGTTCGCCCGACGACGTGTCCCCCGATCTCGCCGCTCCCCCCATCGTCCTGCGTGACGCCGGCGACGTGCGGGCGACGTCCGGCGCGGACGAGACCGGCTTCGGAGCGAATCCGCGCGCCACGAGCGTCGACCGCTCCACGTCCGCGGACGCGCTGCGGATCGGCGGGGATGCGGAGGCGGGGACGATCCTGACGCTGATCGACTACTACCTCCCCGGCTACAAGGGCGGCGGGCCGATCCGCACGCTCGCCAACATCGTGCAGCACCTGGGCGGCGAGCTGCGCTTCCGCATCGTCACCCGCGACCGCGACCTGGGCGACGCGGAGCCGTACGCGGAGGGAGCGCGGCGGGAGGTCGGCGGCGCGGAGGTGGTGTACCTCGCGCCGGGCGAGATGCGACGGGGGATCGCACGGCTCCTCCGCACGCCCGGGCACGATGCGCTGTACCTCAACAGCCTCTTCTCCGCCACCTTCACCCTGTGGCCGCTCTGGCTGCGCCTCGTGGGAAAGATCCACCGCGTGCCGGTGATCGTGGCGCCGCGCGGGGAGCTTTCGCCGGGCGCGCTGGCGTTCAAATCGACCAAGAAGCGCGCCTTCCTCATCGCCGCGCGCCGGCTGGGGCTGTACCGCGGCGTCGTCTGGCAGGCCTCGTCGCCGGTGGAGGCGGAGGAGGTGCGGCGCTGGTTCGGCCCCGCCGCGACCGTCGTCGTGGCACCCGATCTTCCGCCCCCCGCCTCCGCCGCGCCGCCGCCGCGCACGAAGCGCGCGGGCGAGCTGCGGCTGGCGTTCGTGTCTCGCATCGACCGGAAGAAGAACCTGGACGGCGCCATCCGCCTGCTGCGCGACGTGCCGGGATCCGTCGTCCTCGACGTCTACGGGCCGGAGGAGGATGCCGCGTACGCGGCCGAGTGCCGCGCACTGGCGAAGGAGTCGAACGCCGACGTGCGCTTCCACGGGCCGGTGCCGCCGGAGCGCGTGGCGGAGGTGCTGCGCGAGGCGGACGCCTTCTTCTTCCCCACGCACGGCGAGAACTTCGGCCACGTGGTGCTGGAGGCGCTGCTGGCCGGGTGCGTGCCGCTGCTCAGCGACCGCACGCCCTGGCGCGGGCTGGAGGCGAAGGGGATCGGGTGGGACCTGCCGCTGGACCGGCCCGAGGCGTTCCGCGCCGCGCTGGCCGAGCTGGTGGCGATGGACGGCGCCGGGCTCGCCGCGCGCTCGGAGCGGGCGTGGCGGCACGCCGCGGCGTTCGCGGGCGACGCGGAGGTGGTGGCGCGCACCCGCGGGCTGTTCGCGTCGGTGCTCGCCGGCGCGGGGCGGGGCGGGGGGAAGGCGTCGTGAGTGGACGCGACCGCGGGGTGCTGGTGGTCACGCTCTTCTACCGGCCGGAGCCCAACTTCATCACCGCCGACGTGGCCGAGGCCGCGGCGCGGGGCGGGCGCGTCACCGTGATCACGGCGCACCCGAACTACCCGTTGGGACACTTCTACCCGGGCACCCGCTGGTGGCGCCCCGAGCGGCGGGTGGAGAACGGGGTGGTGGTGTGGCGCGTGCCGATGTTTCCCGACCACAGCGCGTCGCCGCTGCGGCGGGCGGTGTCGTACCTGTCGTTCACCCTCGCGGCCACGCTGCTGGCGCCCTTCGTGGCCGGCCGCCCGCGGGTGGTGTGGGTCTACCAGACGCCGTTCACGGTGGCCGTGGCGGCGCTGTGGTTCAAGGTGGTGTGCCGCAGCCGGCTGGTATACACCTCGGCCGACCTGTGGCCCGAGAGCTTCGCGGCGACCGGCGTGACCCGGCCGGGACCGCTGATGCGGCTGCTGTACGCAACCCGCCGCGCGCTGAACCGCGTGGCGGACGTCATCGTCGGGTCGACCACGGGGATCGTGGAGACGTACGCGGCCGACGGCGTGCCGCCGGAGCGGATGAAGCTGATCCGCGTGTGGGTGGACGGCTCGCCGCGCGGCGGGGCGCTGCCGGCGCCGCCGTCCGCGCCGGTGGCCGACGTTCCGACGGTGGTCTATGCCGGCAACCTGGGCCCGGCGCAGGGGCTGGACGTGGTGGTGCGCGGCGCGGCCGAGCTGAAGCGCCGCGGCGTGGCGGTGCGCTTCGACCTCTACGGCTCCGGCGGCGCCGAGGACGAGCTGCGCGCGCTGGCCGCCGAGCTGGGGGCGGACAACGTCGCCTTCCACGGGCGGGTGCCGCCGGCGCAAGCGGTGGCGGCCTCGGCGGCGGCGGCGGCGCAGCTGGTGGTGCTGCGGCCGTCGCCGCTCTTCGACATGACCGTGCCCTCCAAGCTCCCCTTCGCCATCGGGATGGGGACGCCGCTGCTCTGCGGGCTGCGGGGCGAGTCGGCGCGGGTGGCCGCGGAGTCGGGCGGCGCGTACCTCTTCGACCCGACGGACGCGGCGTCGATGGCCGACGCGACCGAGCGGGTGCTGGTGCTGGACCCGGCTGGCCGCGCCGCCGCGCGCGAGCGGCTGCTGGCGTACTACCGCGCGAGCCTGGACCCCGAGCGGCTGGTGGCCGAGTACATGGAGCTGCTGGGGGTGGGCGAGCCGCCGCGCGGGGTGGCGGCGCCGCCGCCCGCGGGCTAAATTGACGTGTTCGCAACTCATGTGTGGCGTTCCGGGCACCCGCTGCCCGGGTGCGCTCGCCGCCGCGCCGCCCCCGGGCCGCGGCGGTTCGCACTTGCTGCGGCGGTGGCGCTCCCGGGCGACCACCGCGTGGCTGGGAGAACCGGAGCGATGGCCGGAGCGGTACGCGGCGGCCGCCGCGCGGCGGCGAGGGACGACGGGCGCCGCGAGCGGGCCGCGGGGAGCACGCGGTGAGCGTGGCGCCCCGCACGCCGGCCGATCCCGCCGCGGCGGCCGTGTGGGAGGAGGAGGCGGCGCCCGCCGCGCATTTGCCCCCGGCCGACGCCGAGGCGCCGCCGGCCGCGCTGGCCGCGCCGCGCTCGCGCACGCGCGGCGCGACCGTGAAGATGGTGGGCGGCACCGTGAACCTGCTGCTGGTGACGGTGCAGGGGCTGCTGCTGGTGCCGCTGTACCTGCGCGCGCTGGGCCCGGTGATGTACGGCGCCTGGCTCGCCTCGGGCGACATCCTGGGGTGGCTGTCGGTGCTCGACATGGGCGTTTCGGGGGTGATGACGCAGCGGATGGCCGCCGCGCACGGCCGGCGCGACCACCGGGTGCTGGCCGCCTACTTCGGCACCGGGCTGCTGGTGCAGCTCGTCCTGGTGCTGGCGCTGCTCGCGGGGGCGCTGGTGCTGGGGCGGTACGTCCCCGGGTGGCTCTCGGTGCCGCCGGCGCAGGCCGGCCTGCTCGGCTCGTGCTTCGCGCTGGCCGCGGTGGGCGCCGCGATGTCGATCCTCAACGGCGGCGTCTCCAGCCTCTCCGCGGCGATGCAGCTGCAGGGCGTGCAGAACGCGGCGGCGGTGCTGGGAAGCGTGCTGTGCATCGTGCTGATGGTGTGGATGCTGACCGCCGGCTACGGGCTGTGGGCGCTGCCGGCCGGGATGGTGGCGCGCAACGGCACGCAGCTGGTGATCAACGGCGCCTACGCGGTGATCCTGCTGCGGCGCGAGGTGCCCGGGCGGGTGCGCCCGACGGTGGCCGTGGCCCGCGAGATGTGGACGCTCAGCGGGCCCGCCTTCCTGTGCATGGTGGGCAACGCCGGCGTGGGGCGCAGCGAGTCGGCGCTGATCGCCGTGTTCCTGCGCCCCGAGGTCGCCGCGGTGTACGCGCTCACGCGCCGCGCCGCCGACATCATCTCCATGTTCATGGCGCACGTGGCGGCCTCGGTGTACCCCGGGTTCGCGCACCTGCTCGGCAGCGGCAAGCGCGAGCGCGCGGGCGAGGTGGTGGGCGAGGTGCAGCACCTCTACCTGACGCTGGGCACCGCGGCGGTGGCGATGTACCTGGCGCTCAACCGCACCTTCATCACCCTGTGGGTGGGCACCCCGTCGTACGCGGGGCACCTGATCACGGTGCTGGTGGGGGTGAACCTGCTGGTGGTGGGGCGCGCCTCGCTGCTCACCTACCTCACGGGGGCGGCGGGGCTGATCGTGCGCGGGTCGTACCTGATCTTCTTCGAGGCCGCCGCGCGGGTGGCGCTGATGATCGGGATCCTGGTGGTGGCGGGGGTCCCCGGGATCCCGCTGGCCGGGATCCTGGTCACCCTGGTGTCGGCGCGCGTGGCGCTGGCCTGGCTGCGGCGCGAGGTGGGGCCCGGCCAGCAGCGCGCCGGCGCGCTCCGCCGCTGGCCGCTGGCAGTGCAGGCGGGGGTGCTCGCGCTGGCCGCCTGGGCCGGCACCGTGCGCTGGGCCGACACGTGGACCGGGTTCGCGGGATGGAGCCTGGTGTTCGCCGCCGCGGTGGCGGCGGTGCTGCTGCTCTGCGATCGCGGGGCGCGGGCGCTGGCGGGGCGGGTGGCCGCGCCGGCGCTCGCGCGCGCCCGCGCCGTTCTTCAACGCCGGCCGTAGATGACGATGGATCCTTCGAACGGAACGCCGCGGCCGCGGCGTCCTGCTTCCGCGAACGCGTCCGCGCACCTTCCGCTGCGGCTGCGCGTGGCGCGCGCGCTGCTGCGCGGGTGGCCGCTCCCGCGCGGCCGCGACCGCGTGGAGCGGCTGCTGCTGGGCGGCTTCCGCCGCTGGCCCGAGCGCGCCGACGTCCCCTTCGCCTTCGGGACGCTGGTGGACGCCAGCCTGAGCGCGTGGCCGCTCGGCTACCGCGAGCTCTTCCTGCACGGGCAGATGGAGCCGTCGCAGGTGGCCGTCTGGCGCGCCGTGCTGCGGCCGGGCGACGTGGTGGTGGACGGGGGGGCGAACTGGGGGTACTGGACGCTGGTGGCCGCCGCGCTGGTGCGCCCCGGCGGGCGGGTCTTCGCCTTCGAGCCGCTCCCCGACACCGCCGCGGCGCTGCGCCGCAACCTGGAGGC
>Ga0190275_10003505_pt1 | contig 11217 bp, 7 predicted proteins | sample Popmic550T_FD_133745 | JGI IMG/M metagenome (GOLD analysis project Ga0190275, IMG submission 133745) | Populus adjacent soil microbial communities from riparian zone of Yellowstone River, Montana, USA - 550 T | ecosystem: Environmental > Terrestrial > Soil > Riparian zone > Trees stand | place... | reverse complement strand
GGCTTCATATACTCCAGCAGTTTGATGCGGCTCCGCAGTCCGTTCAACTGCGATTCGATCTCTCCCGCTTCTTTCTTGAGCCGTTCTTCTTCCTCTTTGTTGATCGCCTCCGTTTCGGCCTTGCTCAATGCAGCCAGCTCCGCGTCCTTCTCGAGTTTCCGTTGATTAAGCGCCTCCTCGCGGCTCTTCAGTTCGCGGTACTGCGCGTCATATTTCGTCGTCTCCTGCGCAAATTCGGTGGCCTCGGCCGGTGTCTCAGGTAGTCGCACTCGATTCAGATCGCTGAAGACATCCGTCATGATGCCTTTCAGCGTCTGCGTGCTGGAGAGGATTCCCGCAACACCGTAATAATCCTTCTGCGGGATCGGATCGAACTTATGGTCATGACAACGCGCGCAGGCGAGAGTCAGGCCGAGAAAAGACTTGCCGATCATATCGATCTGCAAATCTACGACATCCATCTGCAACTGGCCTTTGTCTGCATTTACGAGAGCCCACGGCCCGAGGCTCAGAAAACCGGTTGCGATTACTTGTTCCCTGCGCTGACCGTTCGATGTGTGCGGCAGTAGATCGCCGGCGATCTGTTCGACGATGAAGCGATTGAATGGCTTGTCCTGATTGAATGAATCGATGACATAATCCCTGTATCGCCAAGCGTGCTTGGCTGGGATTCTTCGTCCGATGTCGAGCGTATCGGCGAAATATGTCGAATCCAGCCAGTGCCTTCCCCAGCGTTCGCCGAACTGCGGCGAGGCGAGCAGTTTGTCCACAATCCCAGCGAACGCGGCGTCCGACGGGTCTTTGACAAAAGCGTCCGTATCCTCCGGTTTGGGTGGGAGTCCGGTGAGCGTGAAGTGCAGGCGACGAATGAGCGTATATGCGTTCGTCGCGGGCGCTGGGCTCAGTCCTTTCGCTTCGAGTTTGGCTAGGATAAAACGATCGACCGCGGACCGCGCCGATGCCGCGTTCTTCACCACGTTCTTCAGCACCGGTTGAGGCGAAGACTTCGTCGCCTGCCAAGCCCAGTGTTCCTTGCGCCTCTCCTCGACACTTTTAGGAGTCGCAGTAGGAACCGCCGGAGCAGTTACTTGTTTGTCTTCCGGCCAAGGAGCGCCCATCTTTACCCACTCGACCAGCGAGTCAATGTCCGCAGGCTTCATCCGTCCCGCTGGCGGCATGTTGACCGGACCGAGATGCCGGATAGCTCGAAGCAATAAACTCTTGTCTGGATTCTCCAGGTCGAGTGCCGGCCCGAAGTCGCCCCCCTGGAGAATCGCAGAGCGACTCGTCAATCGTAGATTGCCTTGGGCGATCTTTACATCAGGTCCGTGGCACTGATAACAATTCTGTACCAGCACGGGACGGACCTTCGTCTCGAAAAAATCGGACTCCTTCAATCCGGATTGTGCGGTGACGATTCCAGGGAGGAGAATGCAGGCGATAAAAGCAATGCGATGCAAGGAAGATACCATAACAGACGCGCCGAGCTACTTGACGCCTAAGCTAATGGAATTAGAAGGATTTGTCAACCGGGAAGCGGTCGAACAATTAGTAGGAGAGCAAATGCTTCGTGATATAGAATTCAGGACGAATAAGGAGTTCGCATTTCTGATGAAAGATCACAACAGGCTTGGCTTGAGTCTCGACGCGGCGTCGAGCCGCAGATCATTTCTTGCCGCGGCAGGAGCCGTGGCGGCGGCAGATCTTGGCCGAGCCCAAGTCGGCGCCATTCCTATTATCGATACGCATTTTCATCTCTATGACCAGACGCGTCCTCAAGGAGCGCCATATCCACGGACGCCCAATGCGCCTCCATTTCTCCCGCGCGACTTCCGCGAGGCAGCGATACCTCTCGGTATTGTTGGCGGCATCAAAGTGGAAGCGAGCCCTTGGGTCGAGGATAATCTCTGGGTGCTGATGATCGTCCAGGATGAGCCGATGATCGTCGGCATGATTGGCAATCTCGATCCGCTCAAGCCGGAATTTCGTGAGTACCTCGAAAGGTACCATCGAAACAAACTGTTTCTCGGGATCCGCTACGGAAACATCTGGGAGGGACACAATTTGGTTACGGCCGTCGATCGGCCCGACTTCATCGCCAACATGAAAGCATTTGCCCAGACTGGCTTGACGCTGGAAGTAGCCAACCCGCGGCTAGACTTGATCGAAGCAACGCTTCGTCTCACAGACAAAGTACCTGAGTTGCGTATCGTCATCGGACATCTCCAGGCGCTGGCGCTTCCTACTTCGCCGGAGGTTCTTGAGAAGTACTCGAACAATTTGAAGGAGCTTAAAAAGCGAAACGCTTACGTGAAGCTTTCGGGTCTCCACGGCGCGCGTCCCAGTCCTCAGGCGCCATTTAATCCCGCTGTCTATAAGCCGGTGTTGGATTTCATCTGGGACATCTTTGGAGAGGACTTGCTTGTCTATGCCGGTCGAAACAAGGCGGCTTTGGAGATCCTGCAGTCCTACTGTCGAGCGAAGGGCCCATCCGCGGCCGAGAAATTCTTCTGGAAAAACTCAGTGTCCGCTTTCAAGTGGGTTCGGCGCGATCCAAAACAGCCGCAGTTGACGTGATCGGCCAGGATCGCGCCATAGTGCGTTTCCATATCGGCGTATCACGCGCATCCTATGGAAGTGACTTGACGAGTTATGTCCGCTGGTAGGCAATTCGGCAGTAATCCACTTGGGCGTAGAGTTGGCGACTCGTGGATTGGCTATATCAGTCTGACCTGTAGTCGCCGTTGTTGACTTATACCGCAGAGCGGTTCAACGCAGTTGTCATTCTACGATTCGGGCGTTAGACGTCAACTTGGCGAGCCGCGCTCAGCCGAGTTTAGGCGACTGCCGTCGCAACCTCTGCAGGCGGCACTGTGCCTAACAGCCCAGTTGTTCCAAAAACGTTCGTTTTCGGAACAGGCTTCCGGGCTACCGCGCGGCTTCCGGGCCAGCCGCCTAATTTAATTCGTGGGTTCCTTAGCAAAGCGGTGGAACTGCCAACGATTCGGGAAGTGACTCCCAAGGTACTTTCTGCGCTGATTACGAATTGAAACTCGAAAGGGTTTTTCTACGATAGAATCTATTGCCATCAAGATCGACAGCCGGCGCGCCGGTAGGCTTTAGGCTGACGAGACACAACATGCTATTTTTCAAACCGAAACCAGAGAAGATGGCAAGAAAGGGCGACGTCGCCGGGCTGCTGCGTCTACTCGGGAGGAGTCAAGGCGAGCTTCGGTCAGAGGTCAAGTATCAGCTTGCTCGAAGCGAGCTAAGGCAAAGTGCCATTCCCCACTTGATCGGCGCTCTTCCCGACCGTTCTGTGTCGAAGGACGTGGCGGAACTGCTCGTCGGTCATGGTGTCATCGAAGCTCGTGACAGCTTGGTCTCAGCTCTAGAAAAATGGCCCCAGCCAACACGTTTAGAGGCGCTGTGGTCATTAAGTAATGAAATGGCCGAAAAAAAGATGTTGTCGGCCTAATGCGTCTACTCGGAATCGGCGACTGTGATCCGTCACCGGCAAAGGCTTGCCTTAAGCAAAGAGATCTGAGGCAAACTGCCATACCTCATTTGATCCTCGCCCTATCCGATACTTCCATGGCAGCGGACGCGGCGGAGCTTTTGGGTTATCACGTTGTGACCGAAGCAGTTCGCAGTTTGGTGTCTGCGTTAAAAAGCGCCGACCAACGAACACGTCTACAGGCGGCCAGAGCATTGATGGTTATAAGCTCAACGGAGAAGATCACCTACGAGGAGGTCCAGCCTCTTATAGACGCGGCGCTTGGTTCTGAGCACGAGATCCGACGTTATGCCGTTCAGTCAATAGCCAGGTTTCCAGACATTCGGACACTTGAGGCACTTTGCGCCAACGTAAAGGATCCTATCGTGGGAGAATATGCCGTGGTCGGGCTGGGTAACCTCCGAGACCCGAGAGCGATCGGCGCACTCGCTAAGGTTCTCACTCCTAACAGCTCGATTACAAGTAAAGCGGTCTGTGCACTGCGCGAGATCGGCGGCGACTCTGCTCTCGAAACTCTTCTCCACCATGCCAAGTCTGCCGAAACCGTCTCCCGGGAACTATGCGATTGTATCGCTACATTCGTAAAAGAGCCTGCGACCGAGTTCCTCATTCAGCATGGGGCATGGCGATGCTTGTGGCCCGCCCATAAACTCTTGGTACTGTCTAGTAGGCATCGGTGTCAACGGCTCGCTGAATTTGTTCTTACATCGATTTCGCGCGGCGAAAGATATAGCATGCTCCTCGGTGCTCAAATCCTGACCGCCATCCTCCGAGAGCAAGGGGGGGCCCTTGAAGACCACCTAATAAGGAATATCCTTATGCTTGAAGAGCCAGCGCCTGGTTGGGCGGATCCGGGGTACGAAGAAGAACAGTGGAGGGCTGACGCAGAGAATAGAGCGGCATACTACGATTTGATCAAGGCTGCTAACGCTGAGACAGACAGAAGAGGGCCGTGATGAAGGGTGGAGTCATCTCGCGGTGAACCAATCAACGGAGGTATTCACTTAGCTGTCTTACGGTGAATCGTTCGCGTCGATTAGCTTTTGAATTCGTCATCCCGACACGACGGACGGTTCATAAGCGCTCTTCTCAATCACACTGACCTCCTCGAAACGTCCCGAGCATGGGCGCACCTGTCCCAAACCATCCAAATGTTTGCCGCCTTGTCCATACGCCGGTTTGGATCGATCCGCGTCCTAAGCGGCCGTGAGCGAGTAAAGCTCCCGAGTCCTGAAAACGGTGGTTTTCGGGACGCGGGCAACGCTCTATGTAGAAAGCTTGTCCCGCACCAATTTCGGTGTCCTGAAACCCGTCTGGAAATCATAAGTCATAACCGCTCCTAGTTCGTTGAGTTCTGGGACAAAGGCTGTAGCGTTTTGGATCCACCTGTCCGTGTAGTCGGCTATGGTGAGATTCATCCGAAAGCGGTGGGTGTTACTGACATACGGCGTGGGAAGTAGCGCGTTAACTCAGAGCATTTTGAAAGTTTCGGCGACATGGACCCGCTTGACATTGCATTCCGATAACGCGAACGGTGATTGGCATTCGGTTCTGACGCCGCTGCCGATGCGAATGCACCGGCAGCGGCAATGTTGCAATGCGGCTCATGCCGGTCTCGGCTACGGTTGCGGACGAAGCTCGAGCCGGGAAACGGCATGCTGGTCGATTGCTTGTGAGGTGTATCGCATTGGTGAGTATCCGCCCTGCTTCCACTGCTCAATGGTGTCATCGTAATGTGGGTGGCCGAGGATTCCGGACTGACCCGGCGCTGCGGTCCAGACGGATCGTGTGAAGTCGCTCAGGTCGATGATCTGACGGTACAGAGGCAAGTGCCGCTGCCTAAACTCTGTCCACTCGGGATGCGAAGCCTGGTTTACGGTATGCTTGTCGCCTCCGGTTGGCGCGGTGCGATTGAATCGCGCGGCCAGCGCCGGATCGGCGTCGAACGGCTGATGGAAGAACACAATGTTGTGCACCTTGCTCCACTGCCACTGGCCCAAATCGTCCGTCCCTTGGGCTGCGGCCATGCGGCGAAGAGCGAGGGTGAGGGCAGACGAGGCGGCGTCTACGCAGGACTCACGTGGCGGCGTGGTCACGTTGTCGCACCATACCGGCTGCGAGCGAAGCGCTAATGAGAGGGCCATGCTTACCTTGTGCATCTCACCTGAATAGGCGCCCCAAAGCGAGCTGCCAAGTTCATCCTCAAAAAGGCTCTGGGCGAGTTGGATGTACCAGGCTTCAAAGATTGCGGCCGCCGGACTTTCCGGAGTCATGCGGAGATCCCAGCGACGAAGCAGGTCCAGCGCCTTACGCTCTATGTCGTCCGCTGGGCTGACAGACAGCAACACCGACATGAGTTCCCGAGCATGAAGCGCAACAACGTCCTGCTGCATGCGTTCGAAGTCCTGCGGCGCGATGCGGCTCGCCTCTGTCAGCATCTGGCGCACCCGTGCCGCCCGGTATGGCGCGGCATAGCTGTTGCTCAGCGTGTACGGATAGCTGTCGGGAGTAATCTTGTTGTTCGCTGAAGAAATGATACCTTCGTCCGGATTCAGCGATGCCGGCAGCCGATCGAAGGGGATGTAGCCTTTCCATTCGTACGCCGAGGTCCAACCGGGCACAGGGACCGTGCCGTCGCCGCCTGCGCGCACCGGAATCGTACCGAGAAGCCGGTAAGCGATGTTCCCTTCTGTGTCCGCGTACACCATGTTTTGCGCGTGCGCTTTGAACGGGCGGAACGCTTTGGTAAACTGCTGCACGTTCGCAGCCTTATTGGCGTCGAAGTAGGCCGCCAAGCCGATATCGTCATCGGCATCGAGCGCCGCCCAGCGCAGAGCCAGCGCAGGACCACCGGGATTGATCAGGTCGGACACAAGCGGCCCATGGCGGGTGGCACGCACCGTCAGCACCACGTCGCTTTGTCCCTTAACCCGGATGATCTCCTGCCGGATGATCAAGGGTTCCTGAGCGCCGTCGTACTCGGATGTGTTTCCGGTGATGTGCTCGATGAAAAGGTCCTGCACGTCGGCGTTGGCGTTGGTCCAGCCCCAGGCGACTCGTCCGTTGTGGCCCATAAGCACGCCTGGAACCCCGACGGCAGTGGTCCCGATGACGTCCAGTGTTCCCCCAGTCAGATGCACGCGATAAAACATGGAAGGAATCTGTGAAGGCAGGTGAGGGTCCGAGGCGAGCATCGGCTTGCCGCTACTGCTACGAGAACCGGAGACCGCCTGGTTGTTGCTGCCGATGCCGGGCCCGCCGACACCTGTGCCTTCCGCGACATCCCGTGCAAACGCTGCCAACTCGGATAGAACGCCGGTATCGAGACGCGGCGCAACCTGCCGGCCTCGATTGCGGCCGGCGATGGGAACACCCGCGTTGGGAACGATGATGGGACCCTCGGGTGTATATGCCGGCATCAGTTGCGCGGCGCGTTCGGGGCCAAACTTCTGCGCCAATTGTGCGCGAAGCAGCTCTTCATCCCAGTTTTTATCCACCGCCCATGCGAGGACCTTCGCCGCGACAAGAACATCCTCGGCGGTCCACCGGTCGGGCTGGAAGTTCAGAATGACAAATTCGGGCGGCAGACCGTTTCGCCGCTGTTGATCGGTAGCTGCATTCAGGCCCGCAACGTAGGACGTGATCAGTTCCCGATGGGTAGCGCTGAAGCCGGCCCACGTAGCGGCAGCGGACCGGGCGAGACCCAGCGTACGGAACAGCGTGTCCGCTTTCAGACCCGAAGGTCCGAGCACTTCCGCAAGGCGACCGCGGCCGAGGCGTCGTATGTGATCGAGCTGCCAAAGACGGTCCTGCGCATGAACAAAACCTAGTCCGAATATCGCGTCGGCCTCAGTGCCAGCTCGGATGTGCGGCACGCCATCCCGATCTCGTACGATCTCAAGGCGGGCTCGCAGTCCGGCGACTCGTTCCAGCACAACGGGTTCGACTGCTCTCAACTCTGCTCCGGCACAGGCCAAAAGGCATATGGCAGTAGCACTCATCCGATTAACCATCACAATTTCTCCTTTTTCAATTACGGGGGCTTTTACAGCCCGTCCGGAAAAAAACGCGGTATGCTGTTCCGGCTGGGGATCAGGCTCGGGGCGACACGGAGTTACGTAACCCTGATACGCGGCCCGCGGGATCACGGCAAGGGTGGGGGCTTCTTGATTAAAGATTTCGTCGGCGAGGAAACCTAGCTATCGCACTCGTCAGCGGCTCAGCAAGGGGGATATGCTGAAGAAATGGCGGAGGCTCTACATGAGAACGTACACTGCTCTGGCAATAATAGCGCTTCTATTGACCTTCATCGCCCACTCGCAAGATTCACCTCCACCCCAACCGCACGTCGTCGCCCCCGGCGGCGCCGATAAACCGCCTTCCGACGCCGTTGTACTTTTCAACGGCGTCGATCTGCAACAGTGGGTCACGCGCGAGGGCACGCCGACAAGGTGTCGAGTTATCTCTGCCGAAATGGTTTGCCAGACCGGCGATGGAGATGCGATGACGATACAAAGGTTCCGCGATGCTCAAATTCATGTCGAATTCAATGTGCCCTACATGCCGAACCAAACGGATCAGTTGCGGGGCAACAGCGGCGTGTACGTGCACGGGGCTTGGGAAGTCCAGATTCTCGACTCCTTTGAGAATCCGACCTACCCGGATGGAATGCTGGGGAGTATCTATGGCTTTCGGCCGCCGCTTGTCAATGCCGCGCGTCGACCAGAGGAATGGCAAAGTTACGACATCACCGTAAGAATGCCGGTTTGCGACGTTGAAGGGACACTACTCAAACCTGCTCGGATGACCGTTCTTCTCAACGGGGTTCTTATTCAGGACAATACTGAACTCGACCGGCTCGGGCCCGGGCATATCGATAAGGCGCTGTGCGATCCCGGACCGCTGCTTTTTCAGGACCACGGCGGTTCCGAGATCACAACGATGAAGTTCCGCAACGTGTGGATTCGCGAGCTCTAGCGCCGCTGTACTTTTGAGCACGAGAATCTGGAGTGACGATTGACCTTCGACGTCGCAATCATCGGCCTCGGCACGATGGGAACCTTTGCCTGCCTTGACCTTGCGCGTCGCGGGAAAAGTGTGATCGGTTTCGATCAGTTCGGGCCTCCCCATGATCGCGGTAGCCACTCCGGCGCAACGCGAGTTTTTCGGACGGCGTACGCAGAGCACGCCGATTACGTCCCCCTCGCTTTACGTGCAGGTGTGCTCTGGGACAAATTCGGCGCCGAGCAGGACACCACTTTCCTGCATCGAACCGGCATGCTGAGTTTGGGGCCGCCGGACAGTGGGCTGATCAGCGGCGCTCGGGCAAGTGCTGCGGTTCATCATCTGACGATCGAGAACTTGTCCCGCTCTCAGATTCGGTCTCGATTTCCCGTGTTCGATGTGCCGGGCGGCTGGGAAGGTGTGCTGGAGCCAGACGCAGGTTGGATCGACGTGAATGCAACTCTGCGCTCCGGATTGGATTGCGCATCGCGTGCAGGTGCCGATCTTCGAACGAACACAAGAGTGGAAGACTGGTCATGGACGGGTGACGAGTTCGCTTTGCAGACTTCCGCCGGAGAATTTACCGCCAAGCAGCTGATCGTTACCGCAGGCGCCTGGGTGAGCCGGGTGCTCACGGATCTGGCGCTGCCGCTGAAAGTGCTGCGCAAGGTGCTGATCTGGATTAGCCCACTCCGTGATCAGCCGCTACCGGTTTTCGCGTCCGCGTCTAACTTCTTTTACGGATTTCCCAATATCGGTGGACACGGGGTCAAGATTGCTATGCACTGGAGCGGCGGAACGCCGGCCGCAGACATCGACACTCCCCAGCCGGACGCGATGGACGACGAAATCAGACCGGTGCTTGAAGCTGCTGTCGAGTTATTGCCCTCCTTGACAGGGCCAATGTCGGACGTGTTCGAACGAGTGTTGCGAACAAAAACCTGTTTATACACGATGACTCCCGACGAGCATTTCCTTGTTGACAGGCACCCACAGTTCCGAAATCTGATCTTCGCAGCCGGGTTTTCCGGCCATGGCTTCAAGTTCGCTCCCGCTATCGGCGAGGCTCTCGCTGATCTGGCCATTACTGGGACTACGGCGTTGCCCATTGGCTTTTTGGGACTGAGTCGATTCCTATCCGAGCCGGAAAAGATCTGAGCGGGGCACGGAGGGAATACTGCTACAACGACGTCCAAGTAAAGCGGTTACGAGATGACCTTCAATTAACCTCGAAATGAGCGCGAGGGCATTGCGTCAGGGGTGGGTGTACCAGTCAAAGTCGAGCCAATGCAAACATTGGCCAGCCTGACGCCGTCCCTCATGGGACGCGGACTGCGAACATCAGCGGTTCTGTGTATCGTGTGGGCGGCGGGCGGAGGTTGCTACGCATGGGGCGAGGACCTGGTCCTTACGTCTCGTTCGTTGCAAGATCGAAGCCCAGGAAGTTCTCGTGCAAGCATTCGGCTGCGACCTGCGAACCGATCGCCGCGACCATAGTTGTTCAGGCGATCGATAAACCAGCACGATGACTAGCAACGATCACAGCATGGCATCCGATTTACGCCAAAAGCTCTTTCACGACATGTCCATGCACGTCGGTCAGGCGGCGTCGAAGCCCGTTGTGATACCACGTCAACCGCGTGTGATCGAGGCCGAGCAGGTGCAGTATCGTTGCGTGAAAGTCGTATAGGGTCACTGGATTCTCAGCGGCTTTGTAACCCATTTCATCAGTCGATCCATATGAGAATCCGCGCTTCACGCCGGCTCCTGCGAGGAAAGCGGTGAAGCCTTCGGGATTGTGATCGCGTCCGCCTTCTCCTATGCCCTCACTGATGGGTAAACGCCCAAACTCGGTCGTGAACACTACGAGCGTGTCATCGAGCAGTCCCCGTTGTTTCAGGTCTCGAAGAAGTGCTGCTGTCGGGCGGTCAAGCACGCGGGCATTCTTTCCGTGGTTCGCTCGCAAGTCTTCGTGACCGTCCCAATTGACGCGCGGTTCGCCGAAGTGCCCGCCATTGTACATCTGAATGCAACGAACTCCTTTCTCGACGAGGCGTCGTGCGAGCAGGCAGTTGTATCCGTACTCGGCTGTCACAGGATCATTAAGGCCGTACATCTCGCGTGTTGCTTCGCTCTCGCCCCGAATATCGGTTACCTCCGGAGCGCTCACCTGCATTCGTGCTGCAAGCTCATAGCTCTTGATGCGGGCTACGAGAGCGTCCTCTTCAGGATGAAGCTTCAGGTGCTCTTCATTAATCGTCGAAAGCAGATCGTAAGAGGCGACCTGCTGCGCAGGATTTATCTTCGAGGAGGGCTGCAGATCGGCGATCGGTGTGCGTTGATCGCCGAAGATCACGCCTTGATGCGCCGCAGGAAGAAAACCATTGCCCCAGTTGGCAACTCCACAAGGCGGGAGACCGCGGCGATCCGGTAGAACCACAAAAGACGGCAAGTTCGCGTTCTCGGATCCGAGACCGTAGCTGATCCAGGAACCAATGGACGGGAAGCCTTGCAGAATGAAACCCGTCGACATCTGAAAGATCGCAGGCCCATGCGCATTGCTCCGAGACACCATAGAGGAAAGTGTCAGGACTCGGTGCCGAGCAGAACGGGACGGTTGGTATCGTTGTTAGGCCGTTATGACCTGCCCGCATTGCCAGACCGATGACACTCAAAGGCTCGATCGTGCAACGGAT
>Ga0190275_10003504_pt1 | contig 11217 bp, 7 predicted proteins | sample Popmic550T_FD_133745 | JGI IMG/M metagenome (GOLD analysis project Ga0190275, IMG submission 133745) | Populus adjacent soil microbial communities from riparian zone of Yellowstone River, Montana, USA - 550 T | ecosystem: Environmental > Terrestrial > Soil > Riparian zone > Trees stand | place... | reverse complement strand
GAGTTGAGGAGAAAGGGCGTGGTTTCCAGAAAATTGCGGCGGAAGGCGCGAAAGCCGGTGTGATATTCGGAAAGGTTGAGCCCGAACACTTTGTTTTCGCACCAGGTGAGAAAGCGATTCGAAATCCGTTTGTACAGCGGCATCCCGCCGGCGACGGCGTAGGCCATTCGGGAACCGAGGACGACGTCCGCGCGGTCCTCGAGGATCGGCTGGACGAGGTCGGGAATTTTCCCGGAGTCATATTGGTAATCCGGGTGCAGCATGACGACGACATCCGCGCCGGTCTTGAGCGCCTCGACATAGCAGGTCTTCTGGTTGCCGCCGTATCCCTGGTTTTCGCGATGGAGAAAAACGCGCAGTCCCAGCTTGCGCGCCACCTCCACGGTGGAGTCGGCGGAGACGTCATCGACGACGAGGCATTCCTGGACGCTCCCGGGCGGAATATCGAGAAAGGTCCGCTCGATGGTCTTGCTGGCGTTGTAGGCCGGCATGATGGCGACTATTTTCGGTGGGTTCATCCTCGTTCGGGAACGGTCTCATTCCCGGCATAGCGCTAACCTTTTTCGAGGGCGGTGTTAAGGGCAATCACATTCCTTTCGTAATCGTGCCCGTGCTCCTGCTCGTGATCGATCTGTTCTTTCGTGGCGTTTCGATCACGAGCACGAGCACGAGTAAGAGAAAAAAAGCGTTTCAGTAGCCAAATGGTTTGGCGCGGCGTAAAGAAACCGCGTGATCGGGGCGCCAACGAATTTTCATTTTATCGGGATCTGCGGGACGGCGATGGGAGCGGTCGCGGCGGCGTTGCGCGAGCGTGGGTTCGTCGTCACCGGGTCGGATGAAAACGTTTATCCGCCGATGTCCACCTTTCTGAAAAGCACGGGAATCGTGCTGCATGCCGGTTATCGGCCCGAGAACATCCCGGCGGAAGCCGAGGTGGTGGTGATCGGCAATGCCATGAAACGCGGGAATCCCGAGGTAGAGGCGGTCCTGAACCGGAAACTCTATTACGCCTCACTCCCCGAAGTGCTGAAACAATTGTTCCTGCGCGGCCGGCACAATCTCGTCGTGACCGGGACGCACGGAAAGACCACCACCACCGCCTTGCTCGCCTGGATCATGACCTCGGCCAGGCTCGATCCCGGTTACGTCATCGGGGGTATCCCGAAAAATCTCGGGCAGGGCGCGCTTCTGAACGACTCGAAATATTTCGTGATCGAAGGGGACGAATACGACTCCGCCTTCTTCGACAAGCGCTCGAAGTTCGTTCATTACCTGCCGGAATTGCTGATCGTGAACAACATCGAGTTCGATCACGCCGACATCTTCAACAACCTCGATGAGGTCAAACTCAGTTTCCGGCGCCTCCTCAACATCGTGCCGCAGAACGGCATGATCCTGTTAAACGGCGACGACCCCAATTGCGTCGAGGTAGCGCAGCAGGTGCAGCCGCTCCTCGCGCCGCTTGAGGAAGTCGGGTTTTCGCCCAACTGCGCCCGGCGAATTTCCGAGGTCTCCTACTCCTCCACCGGATCGCGTTTCAGGCTGGGCGAGGACGATTTCGAGATTCCGCTCATCGGCGAATTCAACGTGCGCAACGCGGCCATGGCCATTTCCGCCGCGCGTGTTTACGGCGTCTCGCTCGAGGAAATCCGCAAGGCGCTCAAAAGCTTTAAGGGGATCGCGCGGCGGCAGGAAGTGCGCGGCGAAGCGCGTGGCATCAAGGTCATCGACGACTTCGGGCATCATCCCACGGCCATCCGCGAAACGCTCCGCGCCTTGCGGCATCGTTACGCCGGTTCGCGCATCTGGGCCATCTTCGAGCCGCGCTCGAACACCACCCGGCGCGCTGTTTTCCAGCAGGATTTGCCGGACGCGCTGAAGCTGGCGGACGGCGTTTTCATTTCCCAAGTCGCGCGCCTCGACCAAATCCCGGAAAAGGAGCGCCTGGATCCCAAGGCGGTGATGGAAGCGATCGCGGCCAGCGGGCGGCCCGCGTTCTACGAACCGGACGTTGCTCATATAATAGAGAGGCTGCTGCCGCTGCTGGAAGCGAAAGACGTGGTCGCGATCTTCAGCAACGGCGGGTTTGAGGGGATTCACGAGAAGCTGCTTACGGCGCTGCGGGAGGCGTGATGCGAGATGCGCCCGCCTGCATCGCTGCCTGCCCGAAGCTGCTGCATCGCTGCAGGCGGGTGCGAAGCAATGCGGGCAGGGGATGCGGAGGTGGCGAGATAGCGGGATAAATTAGGAATGCGTCGGGTTCTTTTCACGATCTCAATTTGGGTTCTGGCGGCTGGCCTCGTTTCGGCGGCCACGGACCCGGGCGCTGAAATCCGCGCGGTGATGGCCGCGCAAGTGTCCGCCTGGAACCGCGGCGATATCGACGGGTTCATGAGCGGTTACGCGCGTTCCAAAACGACGGAATTTGTTTCCGGCGACAAACTAACGCGCGGCTGGCAAACCGTCCGCGATCGCTACCGAAAGAAATACGATAGCCGTGAGAAGATGGGCACGCTGACCTTCTCGGAGATCAAGATCACCGCCCTCGCGCCCGATGCCGCTCTCGTCGTCGGCCGCTGGAAGCTCCTCCGCAGGGGCGACCACCCTCACGGAATTTTCACCCTCCTCTTCCGCCGTGGTCCTGCCGGCTGGCGCATCGTCCACGATCACACATCCTGATCGCGTCGCATCCCCTGCCCGCAGTGCTTCGCACAGCGATGCAGGCGGGCCAAGCCCGCAATGCTTCGCACCCGCCTGAAGCGATGCAGCAGCTTCGGGCAGACAGCGATGTAGGCGGGCCAGCCCGCAATGCTTCGCACCCGCCTGCCACGATGCAGCAGCTTCGGGCAGGCAGCGATGCAGGCGGGCGCTATAGTCTTGACCCCGGCCAGCCGACCTATTACATAAAGCGCGTGCTTCGGATCTTATGTTTCGTGGCGCTGTTTTTAGCAGCGCTGACCCCCGGTTTCGGGCAATCCCCCACGCCGATCCCTCCGCGCCCGTTGCCCACGGCCGCCACCCAAACCGCTCTGCCTCTGCCCTCGCCAATCATTGTCGATCAGGCGCCGGCTGCGGTTCCTCCCGCGCAGACCACCATCGCACCGCCCCCGTCGGTTCCCGGTTCCACGCCGCTGCCGGATCGAACCGTCACCCTGCAATATCCGAACAGCGACGTCGCCGATGTCCTTCATCTTTACGGAACGCTCACCGGCAAAAAGCTTATCATCGACAACTTCGTCCAGGGGAAAGTCAGCATCTTCATCAGCCGTCCGGTCCCGCGAGAGGAGGCCATCAAGATCATCGAGATCAATTTGCTCATGAACGGCTATTCGCTCGTACCGGCGGAAGGCGACATCGTGAAAGTCATCGGCACCAACCGCAGCCCGCGGAGCGCCGGCGTTCCTATTTTGTCGGATGAAGCCGACCTCCCGCCGGGCGAACAAGTCGTCAGCTTTCTCTTCAAACTGAATTACGCGGACCCGGTGGAGCTGCAGCAGGTGCTCGGGCAATATTTGCAGCCGCCGCAGACCTACAGCTCGTTTCTGGCCCTGCCGAAATCGTCCAGCATTCTCATCACGGAAAATTCCGCGGTGATCCGCCGGCTCGTCCGGATTATTGAGCAGGTCGATGTGCCCCCGGCCCAGGTGGTGAGCGAGTTCATCAAGCTCCAGCGGGCCGATGCCACCAAAGTGGTCGAGATGCTCAAGGAAGTTTTCGACAAAGGCGGCACGACCACGACGACCGCGGCCGCCCCCAACGTCCAGCCCGGCGTGCGTCCGGTGCGGCCGCCGGCCCCGAACGTGCCCCAGGCGCCGCAACAGGTGCAGGGCGAAGGAGACTTGAGCGCATTCACGGCGCTCTCGGAAGATTCGATTGTGGTCGGCAAAATCAAGATCGCCGCCGACGTGCGGACGAACCGCATCCACATCATCACGCGTCCGGTGAACATGCCGTTCATCAAAAAGCTGATCGCGGAATTCGATGCGAACGTCGAGTTCGGCAAGCCGATCACGCGCGCTCTACGTTACATCAGCGCGGCGGATGTCCTGCCGGTCCTGGTGCAGGCGCTGACGGAACCGGGGACTGGGCAGGGTGCAGGAACGGATCCTACCAGCAATCCGGCGGCGCCCCAGCAGCAAGCTCAGCAAAATCAACGACGGACGACGAGCACGAGCGGATTTGATTCCAGCTCAAGCAGCGGCACCGGCAGCCAGAATTTCTCCGAGGAGCTTTCGACCCAGGCCGTCGATACGACGCCGAGAGCCGTCACGATTGGCAACGCGAAGATCATCGCGGATCAGCGCTCCAACTCGATCATCGTGCTGGGTAATCGCGAGGTGGTCGTGAAAGTCGCCAAGATTCTGGACGAAATGGACGTGAAAGCGCCGCAAGTCGCCCTCAGCACGGTCATCGGCGAGCTCACGATGAACAACGATCAAGAATTCGGCGTCGATTGGTTTAAGGTTGGAGGCACGCCTCACACCGACCGCAATGGTAAGGTATTGCCAAGAACGGAAGGGGACAGCAGTCTGGCCGGATTTGCACGAAATACGGCCGCGCAACCGCTCGATCCCGCTAACCTTCTTAACCTGACCCAGCTCGCAGCCGCCGCTACAGGCGGGACAACCGTTTTTTTGAGTAGCGCCCGAGATGGGCTGGCCGCGATCGTAAGAGCGCTCGATTCGACCGGCCGATTTAGAGTTCTTAATCGTCCGGTCGTTTTCACGAGCAACAACAAGAAAGCAATTATCGCTTCGGGTCGCGAAATTCCGGTCCCCGTCAACACCTTGTCCTCGTTTGTCCCCAATCAACAGCAGCCCGTCAATAATTTCGGCACTCAATCCACTATTCAGTATAAAAAAGTGGCACTTCAGCTCGAAGTCGTTCCGCTGATCAATTCTGAAAAGGAGGTATCGCTCGATATTCTGCAGAAACTCGACAGCTTGGGTACTCCCACGCAGGTCGATGGGAATTTGATCCCGACGGTCGTGACACGATATATTAAGACAACTGTTTCGGCACCGAATGGCTCGACAGTTGTCCTGGGCGGCTTGATCACAGATGACAAGGGGGTGAGCAAAACGGGTATCCCACTCCTCAGTCGTATCCCGGTAATCGGTGCCCTTTTCAGAAGCACGATCAAGAATCACATGCGGACGGAACTCATCGTTTTGATGCGTCCGGAAGTGGCTCTAACAAAACTCGATATTCATCGCCTCCGGCAGAAGCACGAAGAAAAAATACACATCGGCCCGGAACTCGATCAGGATGATTGCCCTGATTGCCCGGTGCCGCTCCCGACCGAGGATAAAGAAATCGTGCTGCCGGGACCTGATCTCCCGAGCATGAAGTAGTTGCCGGCCCCCCGGCGGTGACCACGACGAGGAGATCGGCCATCAGCGTGACTCAGCAGGTCACGCCAAGCTGAGCCAAGGGGAGCAGCTTGAGCGGCGCGGGGAACAGAGCGCGCCACCGGTTTTGCACTTGCCCCAGGGAAACGCCACCGGCTAAGCTCCGCGCATTGCTCCCCAGCCCCTCGCCCCCGTCCCGGACCGTGAAAGACGGAAAAATTTGCGCGTTTAAAACAAACTTACGGTTATCCTGGTTTGCCGGAAGCGGAGTAAAAGTCGCCGCCAAAGGAGTCAGAGGCGGCGTACCAGAAAAGATTGATCACGCAAAGGCGCAAAGGCGCCAATTCTGAGTCCCGGTTTCCTTTGCGCCTTGGCGCCTTTGCGTGAGGCTTCAGCCGCCGGTTTTGCGCTTGCAGTGATGAAACCCGCCCGGCTAACCTCTGGGTATTGCCCCCCAGCCGCTTCGCCCCTCCCGGACCGTAATAGACATTCACCCTAAAAACACAAATATGAACACTCGATCAGCCAAAAACCTAGCCACGCTTGACAAGAAGGCGCAGGCAATATTCACGCCATTTATCGAGGCTGCGGAGGCGCTCGCCGCCACGCTCGGGTGCGAATACATAGCGATTAGCGGCAACCGAACTTTCGCCGAACAAGATAAGCTCTTTGCAAAGGGCCGCACCATTCCACCAATTGGGCCGTCTCATATTGTAACGAATGCTAGAGGTGGACAGTCGAATCATAACTTCGGCATTGCGCTCGATTTTGGTGTATTCCAAGGCAAGCGCTATCTTGATGGTGGGACCAAGGCAGAAACGTCCGTTGCTTCCGGTGTCCATCGTTCGGTGGCGGAAAAGCTGGCTAAAAAACATGGCATTGAGTGGGGAGGAAACTGGACGTCGTTCAAGGACGAGCCGCACTATGAAATTGCCACCGGGCTGACCATGCAACAGAAGCGGGACCGCTTTAAGAAAAATGGCTCTGTCTTCTGAACCGCAAAGCGTCGGATTTTTCGCCATGAGAAAGGCGAACCCGAAAAACGCCTAACCATGCACTGCGGCGAACTCCGAAAGCATTCGGAGTCGCTGAGCTTGGGGTCGTTAGGTCCACGAGTCACACACATCTGACCAAGTTGTATGGACGACATTCCTATGCTCGGGATCGAAGAGATCGCATTCGAAGTCGAAGACCTCGAGCGGTCCATTGTCTTTTACCGCGACGTCCTCGGATTGCATTTATCTTCGCGCGGGCCAGAGCAAGCGTGGTTTCGGGTGGGCGCTCAGAGCCTCGCGCTATTTACACACGGGCGCGCAGGCAGCGGCCAGCATTTCGCTTTCCTCATTCCGGCGGAAAAGGCAGAGAGTGCGCGCCGTGCCCTTGTGGCTCAGGGCTTTCCGGAAGAAACCATGCAGCAGGACGACGGCTTGTCTGTTTATGTGCGTGATCCCGACGGAAATAAAATTGAGTTATATGGCAAGGGCACAAGGGCCTAACCAGGCGATGGACGAACGGCCACCCGCCGCGCGTTTACGCTCTGCGTGGCCAGATCGTCTTCGCTCCGGGCCGAACTCGCTCCCGGTGGCCGGTCGCTCATCTTGTTCTCGTTAGGCGTATGGCAGGCGCAATCGAGGGCGGGTGTTTATGCGGAGGCGTCCGCTATCGTCTCCACGTCAGGCCAAAGCAGGGGAGTGACTGCCATTGCGAAGATTGCCGGCGGGCTAGTGCTGCTCCGTATGTGACTTGGTGTGGCGTTCCCAGCAAGGCGATGGAGGTTCTGAGCGGTGAACTGCGTAGAGTCTCATATGCAGACCGATTACGCTCGTTCGCCTCTTGTTGTGGCACGCCTTTGTTTATGCAGGACGAAGTCAGTTCTGAATGGATCGACGTGACAGTAGCGTCGCTCGATGATCCAACGACCTTTCCCCCGGAGGCCGCGATATGGACAGAAGACAAACTCCCGTGGGTAAAGCTCGATCCGAGTCGGCCTGCTTTTCGCCGGAGCAGAGATGAAAACGCCTGACCGGGCGATGGAGCGAACTCCGAAAGCACTCGGAGTCGCTGATCTTGGATCTCATTAGTTCTGTTCTCCCCGTCTGCGTTCCTTTTGAAATGTGAATATTGACTCGTGATTGGTCAATGGAGAGAACCAAAGTTCGTGGGGAAAATCCCAAACCCCAGAACCCAAATCCCAAGTAAGTCTCAATTCCAACAGTTTGAAAAAAGTCGCCGGAAAGACTGTTTCGGCGAGACGCCAAAACCGAGTCGCCGCGGCGACCGCTACCTGGGCGAACGCACCACGGAAAGATTGCTCACGCAAAGGCGCTGATTTCTGAGTCCGGTTTCTTTGCGCCTTGGCGGCTTTGCGTGAGGCATCAGCCGCCGGTTTGGCGCTTGCAGCGTGGAAACGCGTCCTGCTAACGTGGGGGCTTGCTCCCAGTCCCTCGCCCCGTCCCGGACCGTGATAGACGAAATCTCACGTCTTTTAATTGCGAACTTTCGCACAATTTTCGTTAGGCCTTTGACCGTCTCGCCAATATGACTACACCGCAAAAACCGTTAGCTGATGATCCAAAGACAGCGCTGGCCAGCTTCTTGATTGAATTACGTCAGGTTTACTATTCTTGGTATGAACAATCAGTTCGCACGCACTATTGGATCTCAGTCCCGATCCAGCTCAGAATCGATGACGAGTATGGCTTGAAACGACATCGGAAATATTCGAGCAGTTTGCGGGTGCAAAGCGCGAGTTCACTTCTTTGATTGCCTACGATGAAGGCTAACCAGGCGTGCGGCGAACCGGCTTTTTTTCACGCAAAGGCGCAAAGGCGCTAAGTTCTGATCCTGATTTTCCTTTGCGTCTTGGCGGCTTTGCGTGAGACCTCAGCACGCGGACGATCGCGGCGGCGCGCAAAGCTGTTGCCGAGTCGCTCGGCGAGTCGCCGAGCCAGGGTCGCCGTCGGCGACCGCTCCCTGGCGCAGCGGAACCGTCTGGGCTCCCCGGATGACAATTCAGTAAGTTTCGCGTAAGATGAGCGTGTGAATCCCGCGGTCAGCAATTCTCTCATCGAACTTCTGCTCGCCAGCGGGGTGCCTTCGCGCGACGAGGCGGCGGCGCTTTCCTCCAACCTCAACGGCGGATCCTGGACGAGCCAGGTGCTCGATTCCGGCAAGGTGGACGAGCAGCGTTTCCTCGAGGCGATCGGGAGTTATTTCCAGGTGCCGGTGGTTTCGATCGACGCGAAACGGATCGAGCGCGCGACGCTCTCGCTCCTGCCGAGCCGGTTCGTTTTCCAGCACCACATTTTGCCGATCGAGACGAAGGACAAAACGGTCGTGCTCGCGACCTACGATTTGTTTAACTCGGTGGGGCGCCAGCTCGCCTCGCAGCTTTTGAAGCGGCCCACCGAATGGGTGCTGGTGCCGCGCGCGCAGATTTTGCGCGCGATGAAAAACGTTTACGGCGTCGGCGCGGAAACGTTCGACGAGATCCTGAAGACGAACCGCGCGTTTGAAAACGCGGAGGACATCGAAAGCAGCACCGACCTGGACGCGAACGATCCGGAAGCGTCGGTGGTGAAATTCGTGAACCAGGTGATCCGCGAGGCGATCCTGGAACGGGCGACGGACATCCACGTGGAGCCGCTCGAAAACGATCTCCGCATTCGTTACCGGATCGACGGCATCCTCCACGAGGTGGCGGTGCCGCCGCAGTTGCGCCTGCTGCAATCGGCCATCCTTTCGCGCCTCAAAGTCATGGCGCATATGGACATCGCGGAGCGCCGGCTGCCGCAGGACGGCCGCATCAATTTGCAGGCGCACGATCAGAACATCGACGTGCGCGTTTCGACGATCCCGACGGTGAACGGCGAGTCGATCAGCTTGCGTTTGCTTAGCCGGACGGAGCAGCATTTCGGGTTCGACCGGCTCGACATGAGTGAAAAGCAAAGCCGGATCATCCGGCATCTGCTCGCGCAACCGAACGGAATCATCCTCCTGACGGGACCGACCGGCTGCGGGAAATCGACGTCGCTTTATTGTTTTCTCAGCAGCATCAATTCGGTCCAGCGCCGGATCATCACGATCGAGGAACCGGTGGAATACCGGTTGCCGGGCGTGTCGCAGATCGATGTGAAACCTGAGATCGACCTGACCTTCGCGAAAGGGCTCCGCCATATTTTGCGGCAGGACCCGAACGTCGTCATGGTCGGTGAAATTCGCGACGTGGAGACGGCGGACATCTCGATCCGCGCGGCGATGACGGGGCACCTTGTTTTCAGCACCCTGCACACGAACGACGCGGTGGGCGGCATCACGCGTCTGCTCGATATGGACGTCGAGCCGTTCCTGCTTTCGTCGGTGGTTAAGGCGTTCATCGCCCAGCGGCTCGTGCGCACGCTCTGCCCGCACTGTTCGCAGATGGTGGATTATCCGAGGGAATATTTGGCGGAGATCAGTGTGCCGGCGGAAATGGGGACGCGTTTCATGCGCGGGGAAGGCTGCGAGGTTTGCCGGCATACCGGTTATCAGGGGCGCCTCGCGATTTACGAGATCTGTGTCGTGACAGAGCCGCTCAAGAAATTGATCATGCAGAAGCGCGACGGCGGCGAGTTGAAGCAATGCGCGATCGCGCAGGGGATGGAGACGTTGCGGCAGGATGGCTGGCGCCGTGTGGCGGAAGCGAAGACGACCATCGAAGAAGTGGTGCGCGTGACGCAGACCGATGAAGTGATGGCCGAGACGGAGCTGCAAAGCGCGCCCGCCGTGGCGGAAGAAGGGCCGGTCGTTTTCGGGTAGGGGAGCGCAGGCAGGTCTCACGCAAAGGCGCAAAGGCGCAAAGTTTCTGATTCTGGGTTCTCTTTGCGCCTTGGCGGCTTTGCGTGACATCCTCTGTAGCAGCGGCCCTGTGGGCCGCTCGAGAGCGACGTTGATCTGTCCGCAAGCGGCCCGCAGGGACAATAGCGGCAGGCGGAAATTTCAGATCGCGCTCGAGTGCTTGCCTGTCATCCCGAGGCTGGCGAAGCGCGCCGAGGGACCTCACAGTCGGATATTGGTCACGCAATCAATCCCAGCGGGTCATTCGCATTGTTCGCGTCGGGTCACCTTCCCGCTGCCCGTGCCGAACAGTTCGAGTCCCAAATCTTTTCACTTTGGGTTCACCATCTGGACCAACTGGTTCTTCTTTTCGCGACGCCAACCTTTGATCTCTTTCTCGCGCGAGATCGCATCCCGAGCTTCGTCGAACTGTTCGTAATAGACCAAACGGTCCACTTTATAGGTTTTCGTAAAGCTCTTGATCGTGTTGTTCCGATGGAACCAGACGCGTCGCTCCAGGCTGTTCGTGACCCCGGTATACAGAACGGTTCTACTGCGATTGGTCATCAAATATATATAGAAGGTTTTCACTTCGACTGGGAGGTCCCTCGGCGCGCTTCGCCAGCCTCGGGATGACAAGCATGCTGGCGGGGGGACATGAGAGATCTAACGCGTCACCCGCCGCGCAATTCGCGGATCGCGGTGCCGTAATCTTTCGTGCGGAAAATGGAGGTGCCGGCGACGAGGATGTTCGCGCCGTTCTCGATGGAGAGGCGGGCGGTTTCGGTGTTGATGCCGCCATCGACTTCGATGTCGAGTTTGCCGCCGTTCGCCTCCCGCCACGCTTTGGCGCGTTTCACTTTCTCCATCATCTCGGGCCGGAACGCCTGTCCGCCGAAACCGGGATGCACGGTCATGATGAGAAGGAGATCGATGGCCGAAAGAAAAGGCGCGACGGCTTCGAAGGGGGTGGCCGGGTTCAAGGTCAGGCCAACGCCGCATCCGGCGGCGCGAATCGCGGCAAGCGTTTTCGGCACATCATGTTTCGCTT
>Ga0190275_10003503_pt1 | contig 11218 bp, 11 predicted proteins | sample Popmic550T_FD_133745 | JGI IMG/M metagenome (GOLD analysis project Ga0190275, IMG submission 133745) | Populus adjacent soil microbial communities from riparian zone of Yellowstone River, Montana, USA - 550 T | ecosystem: Environmental > Terrestrial > Soil > Riparian zone > Trees stand | place... | reverse complement strand
TTGTTCACCGTCGAGGGCGCGAGCCCTTGCTCCACCAGCGACTTCTGCCAGCCTTGCACATCCCGGCGCACCACGGTCGAGATCCGGTCATGACCGTAGGCTTCCTCGAGGAAAGCGACGAACCTCCCCAGATGAAGCGCCGCCTTCTCGGCAGCCGTCCGAGAGCGCACCCCGATCACTGCCAGTTCGAGGTATCGCCCTACCCACTCCGGGAGGCTATCGGGCACCCCGAGAGATCGGGTTTCGGTCGTATATCCTTCCGTGAAGTGAATCTTTCCAGATAAACGACGCCCTCGCGCTGCTTTTTGGTCTCCATAACTGTACTCGACTACACGGAAGGGGCATTCTGTGTAGTGTTTCGCGGCGCGAGCGAAGTATCCTTATGCACCTGTCTGCTAGAAATACATGCTGTAAGAAGAACAAACATCACTTTATCACTATTCGGCGATGTTATAATCTCTGTCTGATGCCTAGGTACGCAAAGCGAGATATGTCGGGTGACATTCTGGAGAAGATCGCGGAGAGGTTCAAGGCCTTCTCCGAGCCGATGAGGCTCAGGATCCTCTACGCCCTCATGGATGGTGAGAAGACCGTCTCGGAGCTGGTGGCCGAGACCGAGGGCCTTCAGGCCAACGTCTCCAAGCACCTCGGAATCCTCATGGACGCCGGGGTTCTCGGACGCAGAAAACAGGGCACGAGCGCCTACTACCGCATAGTCGACGAGTCGGTCTTCGAGCTGTGCGACTTGGTGTGCGGCTCCATCCATGATCGCCTCGCCGCCGAACTGGACGACTTCCCCTTACCAGCCCGCTAGCCCCTTTCCTTCTGCCGACCTTGGCACTTGATTACCTTTTATATTACTATATAGTGATCTAGTAATTATAGATCGTCAGGAGGTTATTATGGAGGCTGATAAGAAGCGATACACGATTTCGAGAGAGACGAGCACTTCGTTCGGGGAGGCGCTGGAGCGAGCGCGTACGCTACTCCAAGAGGCTGGCTACGGAATCCTCTCGGAGATAGACGTAGCGGTCAAGCTGAAAGAGAAGCTCGGCATCGAGCGTGAGCCGTACGTGATCCTGGGGGCCTGCAATCCGCCGCTGGCAAGGCAGGGCCTGGACGCCGAGCCAGAGCTGGGGACGCTGTTGCCATGCAACGTGGTGGTCTATGAGCAGGGAGGCAGAACCCACGTAGCTGCTGTCGAACCGGAGGCGATGCTCTCCGTGGTCGGTAACGAGGCGCTTGAACCCATCGCGAAGCGAGTCCGCGAGGATCTCACGCGCGTGGTCGAAGAGACGGCCGGGGCTTGAGCGTCATGATGTGCCGGCAGAGCATCGGGAATCGAGAGGTAAGTAGGCTGACGTGGTAATCCTCGGTTTGTTACTGGCTGCTGTGATGGGGCTCGCTCTAGGGCTTCTGGGTGGGGGAGGTTCGATCCTCGCGGTGCCGATCCTCACTTACGCGGTGGGTCTCGGAGCGAAGGAGGCGATAGCGTCAAGCCTGTTCGTTGTAGGGGTGACGAGCCTGTTCGCCGCGATCGGACACTGGCGAGCCGGTAGCGTAAATCTACGCGTGGCTCTCGTGTTCGGCACGGTCGCCATGGCCGGCACGTATCTGGGAGCGCGACTCGCGGTCTTCTTCAGCGGAACGGCTCAACTCATGCTCTTTGCAGCGGTGATGCTGCTGGCCGCGTTCTTCATGTTCCGCAAGAGCAGGCCCGTCCTCGAGGGGCTGGAATACGGGCGACGTGATGTGCCAGGCAAAGCTGCCGGATCCATGCCCTATGGCCTGATCGTGGCCGAGGGCCTCGCGGTCGGGATGCTAACGGGTCTGGTGGGCGTGGGAGGAGGCTTCCTCATCGTCCCCGCTCTCGTCGTGCTGGGCGGGGTGCATATGAAAGAAGCGGTGGGGACCTCGCTGTTGGTTATCGTCATGAAGTCCGCTGCCGGGTTCGCGGGCTACGTCGGGCAGGTGGAGATCCGGTGGGGATTCCTGGCTCTGTTCACTGTGTTGTCGGTAGCGGGTGGCTACGCCGGGACGCATCTCGCGCGGCACATCCCTCAGGAGGCGCTGAAGAAGCTGTTCGCCGCTTTCCTGGTCGTGATGGGTGTGTTCATCCTCTACCAGAACAGAGGAGCACTGCCCTTCGTGTAAGAGTTTCTGCTGGTTAGAGAGATTTACGGGAAACCATCAAAGAAACGAAAGGACATTCCATGAAGACAACCGGGCGACCTGGGATCCCCCCGATAGTAGATGCGGAGCTCTTGCAGGACCTCATGCGAGAGCGTTCCGATGTGCGGCTCCTCGACGTGAGAACGTCCGGAGAGTACGAGTCGGTTCACATTCGCGGCTCGTACAATGTGCCGCTGGATACTCTGGGGGAACACGCCGCCGAGATACGCCAGAACGTCGAGTCGCCGGTGGTCGACGTGTGCCAGTCGGGGGCGCGATCCCGCCAGGGCGAGGAGGTCCTCAAGCGGGCGGGAATGCCCAATTTGCACGTCCTCGACAGCGGACTGAACGAGTGGACCGGGGCCGGAAAGCCGGTCGAGCGAGGCCGTGAGAGGATTTCGCTGGAGCGGCAGGTCCGGATCGCAGCCGGCGCTCTGACTGCAACGGGCGGCGTCCTCGCCCTGGCGGCGAACCCGCTCTTCGGGCTCCTCTCCGCCTTCGTCGGTGGCGGGCTCGTCTTCGCGGGTGTCAGCAACACCTGCGGGATGGCGGCGATGCTCTCGAAGCTGCCGCACAACCGGGCAAAGGGGTTGCGACGTGGACGCCATGGTCGAGGCGCTCAAGGAAGGTAGCTGAGGCGGCGCTCAACCGAAAGCGTCGGCACAGGCTTCGGAGGAAAGGATCACACAATGCTCTTTGAACGAATATACGATGAGGACCTGGCACAGGCGAGCTACTTCATCGGGTGCCAGGCAACGGGCGAGGCGATCGTGGTCGATCCTCGCCGCGACGCGCGAGCCTACGTGGAGAAGGCCGATCAGCACGGGATGAGGATCACCGCGGTCACCGAGACCCACATCCACGCGGACTATCTCTCCGGCTCGCGTGAACTGGCGGCGGCCACCGGAGCGCGGCTCTACCTCTCCGACGAAGGCGATGAGGACTGGAAGTACGAGTTCGAGTACGAGAAGCTATACGATGGGGATGAGATCCGGATCGGCAACATAACGCTCCGGGCTCTGCACACTCCGGGACACACCCCCGAGCACCTCTCCTTCCTGGTTACGGACGGCGCCGTCTCCGACGAGCCCGGTTTCATACTCACGGGAGACTTCGTCTTCGTGGGCGACCTCGGGCGCCCGGACCTCCTCGACGAGGCCGCGGACGGCGAGGACACGAGATGGGCCGGCGCGAAGCAGATGTTTCACAGCCTGCCTCAGAAATTCCTCTCCCTGCCCGACTACGTGCAGGTCTGGCCCGGCCACGGCGCCGGGAGCGCCTGCGGAAGATCTCTGGGAGCGGTCCCCGCCTCCACGGTGGGCTACGAGCGGCTCTTCTCCTGGTGGGGATCTCACGCGCAGAACAACGACGAGGAAGGATTCGTAGATTCGTTGCTCGAAGGCCAGCCGGACGCGCCGGCCTACTTCGGCCGCATGAAGCGCCAGAACAAGAGGGGGCCAGCCTTGCTCGACAAGCGGTCCGAACTCAGGCGCTACGACCCGTCGGAGGTCGAGGAGAAGTTGCGTAGCGGTGACATACTCTTGTTGGATACGAGGGGCATGGAAGCCTACAGGAATGCGGCTGTACCCGGAACTCTGCACGTGCCGGAGGACAAGAGCTTCGCCTCGTGGGCGGCATGGGTCATAGATCCGGAGCAGGAGAGACGCCCCATTGTCCTGCTCGCCAAAGACGAGGCGAACGCGGAGAAGCTGCGCGACCGGCTCGCCTACGTGGGCATAGACAACGTTGTGGGCTACTCAGTTAGCCTCGAAGGTATCGAAAATGTACCGGTGCCCTCGATCACTCCGGCGGAACTGGAAAACTCGGACGATATTTTCGTTCTCGACGTGCGCGCCAAGAGCGAGTACGAGGCCGGACACATCCCCGGAGCCAACCAGCTACACGGTGGACGGGTGATCTGGCACCTCGAAGACCTTCCCCGCGACAAAACTATTGTTACCCATTGCCAGACGGGAACACGCAGCGCCGTTGTGGCTAGCGCCCTAAGGGCCGCGAGGTTCAAGGACGTGGTTGAGCTGGAGGGCAGTTACGAGGCCTGGGAGAATGCGGGCAAACACAGAGCCTACGCCTGAAGAGATCCTGCGACCTCGGAACCCTATCGAGGCAGATCGGTGAAAGGGAAGGTGAGTTTCATGGGAAGTACGCCATGCTCCGAGGCCAGGCCTCATGAGGCCTGGCAGAGGCTAAAACGCTCAGAAGCTATCCTGGTAGATGTGCGGGAGGGGGACGAGGTCAATGTCGGCAGGGTGCCGGAGGCGGTCCATATACCTCTCGGTCGTTTGGAGCAAAGGAGTCGAGAGTTGCCGATGGAGATGGAGATTCTGCTGATCTGCCGCTCGGGGAACCGCAGCTCGGTGGCCGCAAGAGCTCTCGCGGAGAAAGGATTTCGGAGCACCAACGTCGAAGGCGGCGCTCAGGCGTGGGTCGAGCAGGGCCTGCCGTTCACGGGGCGCGTCGCTTTAGGTCGGTACCGAGACCAGCCTAGCGTGGCATCCGGCCCGCGCGGAGACCACTACGACCCTCTCTCCGGCGCAGCGCCCAGCGCCTGAACTCATCCGTGCCCCACACGATGAAGGGGAAGACGGCGAGGATGGCGAGCTCGCGCAGACCCAGGGCACCGGTGCCAAACACCGCCTGGAGCGGTGGAAGGTAGATCACGGCGGCGGCAAAAGCTAGCTCGAAGGCTATGCCCCAGATAAGGAACTTGTTGGAGAACACCCCGATCTCGCGCAGCGAGGCGCGCGTGGTGCGGGCGGCGAACGCGGTGCCGACCTGGCAGGCGGTGATCCCGGCGAAGGTCATCGCCGTCGCAGCAAGGTAAGCCCCGTGCAGCGGGCTCCCCGGTCCCACCGGCTCGCCGGGCGACCATCCGGCGCCAAGCAGCACGTAGAAAAACCCACCGACGACCAGCGCCGCCTCGACGAGACCGAGCCACAGCCACGCCCGCGCCAACATAGGCCGGTCTATGATGCCCCGCTCGCGAGGACGGGGCGGACGTTCCATAATGCCCGGCTCCGCCGGTTCACGTCCGAGGGCGAGGGCGGGCAGGGTCTCGGTCCCGAGGTCTATGGCGAGGATCTGCATCACGGTTAGAGGAAGCGGGATCGCCCCGCCGGAGAGCGCGTACAGCAGGAACGGGACGACCTCCGGGGTGGCGTGGGCGAAGATGTAGGTAACGAACTTGCGGATGTTGTCGTAGACGACGCGCCCCTCCTCTATCGCGGCGACTATAGAGGAGAAGGAATCATCGGTGAGCACCATCGTCGCGGCCTCGCGCGCGACCTCCGTGCCGGAAGCTCCCATCGCCACACCGATGTCCGCCCGCCTGAGCGCGGGGGCGTCGTTTACCCCGTCGCCGGTCATGGCGACCGTGTGTCCCTCCGCCCTGAGAGCGTCCACCACGTGCAGCTTGGACTCCGGGTTGCTGCGGGCGACGATGAGTTCCCCGGTGTCCCGCAAGAGCGTGTCGAGTTCATCCTGGGGCATGGCGTCTATCTCGGCGCCGCTGATTACCTTCGGTTCACGCTCGACGATGCCCACCTCGCGGGCAACAGCCTCGGCGGTCAGGCCGTGGTCGCCGGTTACTACGATGATGCGAATCCCCGCCCGGCGGCAACGCGCCACGGCGTCGGCCACGCCAGCACGGGGCGGATCCTCGAGCGCCGCCAGCCCCAGGAAAGTGAGGCCTGACTCGGCATCGTCGCGATCGAGTGACGGCTTTGCGTTGCCAATGGATCTCTCGGCGAACCCGAGCACACGCAACCCCCGGCTCGCGTAATCCTCGAAAGCCTGACGGATCCCGTCCCGGTCAGCGTCCGCCAGGGGTCTGTCGCCTTCCGGCACCCGGATGGAAGCGCAGCGTTCGAGCAACTCCCCCGGCGCGCCCTTGGCATGGTACCAGAGCCCTCCGTCCGGCTCCTCATCGGCCGTTGTCATGCGCTTGATGCGCGCGTCGAAGTGGTAGAGCCGCCGCCGGCGCCCCTCGCGCTCTTCCTGAACGCGCTCCACATCCTCGCCTAGAGTCGCGGCGGCTTCGAGGAGCGCGCTCTCGCTCGGGTCCCCGCTGTGCTCCCAGCCGTTCGAGGTCGGTCGCAAACCCGCGTTCGAGCACCGGACGGCGGTACGCAGGAGTCCCGAGAACGGCTCCCGGAGTGTGTCGCGCGGCGCCTGCCACGGGTCGAGTTCCACGCCGCCTGCCCAGAATCGGGACACAGCCATGCGTCCCTCGGTCAGGGTGCCGGTCTTGTCGGTGCAGATCACATCGGTCGAGCCAAGCGTCTCCACGGCGGTCAGCCGCTTGAGCAACGCCTTGCGGCGGGCCATGCGCCTTACCCCTACGGCCAGGGCGAGGGTGATGGTGGGTAGCAAGCCTTCGGGCACGTTGGCGACCAGAAGCCCTATGGCGAAGATGACGGCGTCCGCCAGGGGCAGCCCGGCGAACGTGGTTCCCAAGGCGAGGAAGAGTACACCGGCGCCCACGGCCACGGCGGCGATGAGCTTCGCGGCCCGGTTGACCTGAACCTGAAGTGGGCTGGTCTCAATCTCGACGCGCTGGGTGAGGGCGGCGATGCGCCCGAGCTGCGTGCCCATCCCGGTGGCGTAGATAACCGCCTCGGCTTCGCCCGCCGTAACGAGCGTGCCGGAGAATACCAGGTCTTCAGACTCGACGGGCGATGGCGCGGGCCGGGAGCGGGTGGCGGTCCGCGTGACAGGCTGCGACTCACCGGTAAGCGGCGCCATGTCCACTTCGACGGAGCCCCCGATCAGGCGCGCGTCAGCCGATAGCCGATCCCCTTCGGAGATCAGCAGCACGTCCCCCGGCACGAGCGAGGTCGCCTCTACCTCCACCGTCTGGCCTCCACGCCGCACGTGGGCCTGGGGCGGCAGGTAGCGCTTGAGCGCCTCGGTCGCCTTCTCGGCTTGAAGCTCCTGGACGAAAGCAAAGAGCGCGTTCAGCACGATCACGGCGACGATTGCCGCCGCCAGGGGCATCGTCCCGCCGATGAAGGCGAGCAGGGCCGCCGCCCAGAGGAGGAGCGCAAGGGGGTGGGTGAACTGCCGGACGAGCTCCCTCAGATGGTTGCTGCTCTCCCTGCGCCGGATCTCGTTTGGCCCGTGCTGCTCCAGCCGGCGGGCGGCCTCCCGCTCGGAGAGTCCTTCTCTACGGGTTCCCAGATCTCCGAGGAGCAGATCGATCCGCTCATCCGGGTCGAAGGACATCGAAGTTTCGAGCTCACTCACCGCGCGTCTTTCCACCTCTCTGCGGGACAAGCTCTATCTCGACGTTCTCGACACCTTCTTCGATCCACAACCGCTCCGGTAATCCCAGGTCCCTGAGCAGGTTCAGCATCCGGGCATTCCTGTCGCTCAACTCCGGCATCGCGCCGAAGAACCGCAAGTAGACGGAGTGGGGGCTCAACCTGTGATGAAACTGCTGGAGGGCGTGGGTATCCTCCGGCTGTATTGGCCGGTATACGACGAGGTTCCCGTCGAGCAGCTCGATCACGCCGCGATCCATGCCCTCTAGCTGGGTTTCGACTACCGTAGTTGCTGCGTTCGATGGTTTCGCCTGCGCCTCCATCTCTCACGCTCATCTCCGCAGCAGGTTCTTGCGAGACAACTCTATCCTCGCGGCGCCCTTCGTCCCTGAGCAACTTGTGCCATCTCTCTGAGCAGAATTGGTCAATCTGTGCCAGGCAATCCGTCAATCTGGCTCATGCGGAGTAGTTCCCCTGATCCTACGATGAGCCCACAGGAGGAGCCAGCAATGAAAGCTGAAGAGATCTCCGCAGGTGCGAGGAGCGGGCATGGCCTGTGGCTCCAGTGGGTACCCGCGAACGCCCTGGCCTGGGCGCCCGGGATGGTGCTGGCGTTCGTCGCCGCGGATTTCATCTTCGCAAACGGCATCGGGACCGGCGAAGTCCTCCTCACCGTCATCACCCTTGCCGTTATCGGAGCCGTCGTGGGTGCGATCCACGGCGCGGCTCTCGTCTGGCTGCTGAGATTCCACCGGAAGCCGGGGTAGATGTCACCCAAGTTCAGGCTCGCTCCCGGCTCTCCTTACCAGTGATGTTCAGAATCAGTACCCTTCGTCGTCGAGGCGCACCTTGCCGCGGAAGAGGCGGTAGATGACGATGAAGTAGACGGCGGCGAGGACCATCCCGATGCTCCACCAAACGAGCCCCACGGCCTGGCTGTAGTAGGAGGAAGCGGCGTTGAAGATCGTGAGGCTGTTGGCCGGGTCCACGGCGGGCAGGACGTTCGGGTACACCGCGAAGACGGTGCTGGTCAGCATCCCGACGATGTAGGCGCTGGAGGAGAGAAAGGCCGCCCTGTCGTTACTCCTCATGTTGAAGTAGACCATCCCGGCGAGCCCGGCTATGGCGACTAGCGGTAGTACGTACCCGTAGGGGCGCTCGTTAAAGCTTTCAAGCATCCGCGGGCTCACCCAGAAGGTCGCCGGCGTTGCGACGACGGTGAGAGCGATGGTGGCGAAGATGAATAGGCGTGAGATCCCGCGCGAGCGCGCGTTCAGCTCGTTCTCGGTCTTCACGGCGATGAAGTTTGCGCCGTGGACGACGAGAGTGGTGAGGGCCAGCAGCCCGATTAGGACCGTGTACCAGTCCAGGATGCCGGGGTTCTGGCTGAAGGGGCTGAAGTCTGTCCACAACGGCTGGAAGAAGTAGCCGTCCGCGTTCAACGGGACGCCGCGCACCACGTTGCCAAGGGCAGCGCCGTAGAATATGGCGAGCAGGGCACTCCCGATAAAGAACATAGCGTCCCAGAACGAGGCCCACATGGGGTCGCCGATGTGGCCGCGCAATTCGATGGAGAGACCCCGGATCATGAGCAGCCAGAGCACGATGATGAGCGGCAGGTAGAACCCGGAGAAGCCGGAAGCGTACAGCAAGGGGAACGCGAAGAACAGGGTGCCGCCCGCCGCCAGCAGCCATACCTCATTACCGTCCCACACGGGTCCGATGGCGCGTATGATCGTCCGCCGCTCCCGCTCGTCTCTCGCCGCGAAGAGGTGTATGGCTCCCGCGCCGAGGTCGAAGCCGTCGAGGAGTACGTACATCGCGACCATCAACGCCACGCAGATGAACCAGATCGTCTCCATCGCTTCTCCTGTTCTCTAGATCGTTGCGCCTTCAGTCGACTCAAGAGGCTCTTCGCCCTCCGGGCCGTGGTTCACCTCGCTGACCATGAGCACGATGTAGAGGAGGCCCATGATCAGGTACATCCCCGCGAACCCGATGAGCGTGAAGAGCACACTCCCCGAAGAGACGAGCGGAGAAACGCCCTCGGAGGTCCTGAACAAACCGTAGGCGAGCCAGGGCTGCCGACCAAGCTCGGCGGTGAACCACCCGGCGATGTTGGCGATGAACGGCAGGGGGATGGCGAGCATGAGGACCCAGAGCATCCAGCGTGACCCGTAGAGCCTCCTTCGCCACAGCAGGAACGCCGCCAGGACCATGATGGCTATGAAGATGGTCCCCAGGCCGACCATGACGTGGTAGGAGTAGTACAGGAGCGGTATGTTGTCCGGCCAGTTCTTCTCCGGAAAGGCTTCGAGGCCCTTCACCTCGGCGTTCCAGTTCTGGTAGATCAGGAAGCTCAAGGCGCGCGGGAGGATGATGGGGTTGTCTATGCGCCTGTTCCCAATGTCGGGCTGGCCGATGAGGACTATTCCCGCCCGACGCTCCGTCTCGAACTGGCCCTCCATCGCGGCGAGGGCGACCGGCTGCTTGTCGGCTACCTGTTCGCTGGAGAAGTGCCCGCTCGGGAAGAGCATCCAGAGGCTGCCGAGGACGCCTGCTATCACGCCGACCTTGACGAAGATCCTGCCGTACTCCTCGTGCCGCCGCGCGAGCAGATAGAAGGCTCCGAGCCCCGCCATAACGAACGCCCCGCACACCACGGCCCCGCCCATATTGTGGGCGTATTGCGGGAACATCCACGGGTTGAAGAGGACCGCCCAGTAGTCGTTCAGCTCGATGTTGCCGTTCTCCAGCACCCTGTAGCCGACAGGGTTCTGCGTCCAGGAGTTGGTGGTGATGATGAAGTAGCCCGAAGCCCACGTGCCGAGGAAGACCATCAGCGTCGAGAACCAGTGAACCCTCTGGCCGAAACGTCTCTCTCCCCAGAGGAACAGCCCCACGAACGCGGACTCCAGGAAGAACGCGAAGGCGCCCTCCATCGCCAGGGTCTGGGCGATGATGTCGCCGGAGAACGCGGAGAAGGCTGCCCAGTTGGTGCCGAACTGGAACTCCAGGGGGATGCCGGTGACGACGCCCATTACGAAGGTTACGGCGAAGATCTTGCCCCAGAACCGCGCAGAGGTGTTGTAGAATTCGTTGCCATTCCTCATGTAGATGCTCTTGAGCACGAAGATTAGCAGCGCGAGCCCCATGGTGAGCATGGGGAAGAGGTAGTGGTACGTCACCGTGAACGCAAACTGCAATCGGGATACGAGTAGCGCGTCTTCCAAAGCCTGCCTCCTGTCTACGTTGTGCCTGGGTTCATCCTATGAGCCCCGCGATCTCCACTCCTGAGCAAATCTGACCAGATTCGGGATCAATGTTGCTCAATTCGAGCCTCCGCTTCGCGCGGTGACGAGCATCCCGCGCTGCACGTCGAGCATTCGGCGGTAGAGGCCGTCCGAATGGGCCAGTTCTTCGTGGGTGCCGCGCTCGACGATGCGGCCTTTGTCGAGCACCAGGATCTCATCCACCTCCTCCAGCGCGACGAGCCGGTGCGTGACGGTGATGGTGGTCCGGCCCCGCATCAGAGCGCGTATCGTCACCATCAACTCGCGCTCGGTTATGGTGTCGAGGTTGGCCGTGGCCTCATCGAGTACGAGCAGCGGAGCGTCTTCGAGCAGCGCTCGCGCCACGGCCAGCCGCTGGCGCTCGCCCCCGCTGAGACGCGAACCCTGCTCCCCGACGTGGCCGTCCAGCCCGTCTGGAAGCCGCGCGAGGAGCCCGCCGAGCTGCGCCGCCTCCAGTACCCGTTCGAGCCGTTC
>Ga0190275_10003502_pt1 | contig 11219 bp, 10 predicted proteins | sample Popmic550T_FD_133745 | JGI IMG/M metagenome (GOLD analysis project Ga0190275, IMG submission 133745) | Populus adjacent soil microbial communities from riparian zone of Yellowstone River, Montana, USA - 550 T | ecosystem: Environmental > Terrestrial > Soil > Riparian zone > Trees stand | place... | reverse complement strand
AGGGTTCCCTTCGCCTCGCGGTCGAGCAATTGACCAGGGGCTTTCGGGCTGTGGCGCAGCTTGGTAGCGCACTTGACTGGGGGTCAAGGGGTCGCAGGTTCAAATCCTGTCAGCCCGACCGATCGGGCCCTGACCTGTTCACGCAGGTCAGGGCCCGTTTTCATGCGCCCTGCTTGCACGCCGCGTACGACGCCAAGTGCGCGCTGCGCCGGACCAGCCCCGGACCACCAGGCCGAAAACGCGGTTCCCGCGTCCAGCATGGCCTGGACATCGGGGTGCAGGTAGCGACTCGTGACCGCCGGATCCTGATGGCCGGCGACGCGCTGGAGGATGTGCAGGTGGACGCCGGCGTCGGCCATCCAGGTCAGAGCGGTGTGTCGGAGTCCGTGCCGCACAAGGCCCGGCAGACCGATGCTCGTGACCAGCTCGTCCCAGTTGGTGGCATCGCGCAGCGTGGCCGTGGTGATGACACCACCTCGAGGACCGCTCAGCAGGCGTTCGCCGCCGCGGCGGCCCGCTGTCAGGCGGACGAGGGTCGGGCGCAGCGGGTCGATGATCGGGATGGTCCTGCGACGACGTCCCTTCGTCTGCTTGGTGACCAGACCGCCCCGTCCGGGGTAGGTCTGCCGAAACACGTGCAGCAGTCCACGCCCGAGGTCAATGTCTCCGACCTGGAGACCTGACGCCTCGCTGATGCGCAGGGCAGTGGTGGCGAGGATCGTCACCATGTCACCCCAGGACTGGGGACCTCCCGCCCCGATCACCCGGTCGACGAGCCGCTCCAGGGTCTCGACGTCGGGCAGCGCCAGGTCGCGCGGGCTGGGGGGCTCATGGTCGGACTTGCCGAAAGAGCGACCTACGGTCTTGCGGCGAGCTCGATCCTTGGCGGGGTTGCGCGTGATGATCGGGGTTGCGCGTGATGATCCCGTCGCGGACTGCCTCGTCGAGCACCAGCACGAGCGCGGAAACCGTGTTCTTGACCGTCGAGCGGCCGTACGTGGTCTCCCACTCATCGATGGCCCGGTCCACGAGCCCCGCCGTGATCATGGCGACCGGCAGGTGCCCCAGCGTCGGAACCACCCGCCGGCGGAGTCCAGCGACGTAGGGGTCGTAGGTGGATGTCGGGTCGATGCCGCGTGTCCACCGGTCGCCGATGTGCTCGAGGTACGCCGCCAGCGTCTGGCCGGTGTCGACACCGGTCTTCGAGGTGTGCTGCATTCGCTGGACCCAGCGCTCGGCCGCATCGCGCGACGGGTGAGCCCGCTTCACGCCCTCGCGATGATGCGTGGCTGGGTGCGTCCACCGCACTCGAGCCCAGTAGGTCGTGCCGCGGGCCCCCTTGTGCTCCTCGATGTCGACGGTCAGACGGACCCCGAGGGGCGGGAGTTTCTCGCTCTTCATGGCGCGACACTGGTTCGCACGCTCTCCGCGATCCATGCGTCGAGCTCGGCGGCCGGATAGCGGTAGATGTTGCCGACCTTGAGGAACCGCGGGCCGACGTCGTCCAGACGCCAACGTCGCACCGTGCACGGGTTGACCCGCAACCGGGTGGCGACCTCCTCGGTGCTCAACAGGTGTGCTCGCGGGTTCTCACTCATCGCCATCCTCCTGTGTGCTGGCGGCTCACGCCGCGGACCTGGTTGCGGTTGCGTCGGAGGTGTCCGCGCTCCGAGAGTCGTCGAGCGCGCGACGAAGCTCGTCGCGCCATCGGCTCCGGTCGGCGATGGCGAGCAGGAGTCGCTTCTCGCGAGGCAGCACGTCCGGGTCAGTGGTGTCGGCCTGGACCCACAGATACTTGTCGGCCTCGGGGTCGTCCGGAAGGCCGAGCACCTCGCGAACCCAGGAGCGGCGGTCGGCGCAGTGGTCGGCGAGCGTCTTGCCCGACCACCTGCGAGACACCAGAACCCGACGTCCCCCGAATCCGAGGGACTCGCGGCGATGCACTTTGCCACCGCAGAACCCGGGGACCAAGCCCGGCTTGGGGTTGTGTGGTTGAACGCCGTAGCGGAGCCAGTTCGCGCAGGTGGGAGAGCAGGGCTCGTAGCGCAGCGCCTGCCACAAGCGGTCCTGGTGCTCGATCTGCCGGGGGCTCGCCTTGGCGGCGTCAAGAACCGCGCCGAGATCTTTGGTCAGGTACTTGGCGACGTAGCCGATGCACCGGTCTGCCTCGGGACTGCCGGCGAGCACGCCCTCTGCTCGCAGCTGGGACCCGAAACGCACCACGTGCGACGGCTCGGCTTCATGGTCGGCGTCGAGCGCATCCAGCGCCTGGTCCCAAGTGGACAGCGTGTCGCCGGTGTCGGGGTCGACGTATGCGTCGATGTCGCCGTCCCACGCCGGCAGGCGTCGACTGCGGTAGCGGACGTGCTCGGTGGAGGGCCACCAGACCTGGTGATACGTGGCAGCGACGATCCGGCGGAGGTCGGCGCGAGAGATGGTGCCGCGCAGGAGCGCGTGCAAGTGCGGCGCGAGTCGACGCTGTGGCTCCAAAGTCCCCATGTACTGCACGTCGTAGCCGACAACGCGGCGCATGTTCTGCCACAGCCGGTCGACGAGCTTCGGGTAGTGGATCGCGTCCCGCGCGGCCGAGCGGTAGTCATAGGCGTCCATGTCGATCGGTACGCCTTCCTTGTCCACCCGCCCGTAGGACCGGCAGGTCACCGTGAGGAAGATCGAAGGCCGGAACACCTTCCCGTTCGGGGCCGTGAACGTGCGTCCAATCGTGCGCGCCTGGACCGTCCGGGTCGGAAGGTCGGGCACGTCCTGGCGCCGCTTCGTCGACCGGACGCGTCGTGGGCCGGCGCGGGGGTGCTGGCTTGCCGCGTACTCCGCAGCGAGTGAGTTGTTCCTCGACGCGTTCGATGGACGCCAGAATGGGCGCCTCGTCCAATGCGTCGGCCCGGGCGTGAACAAGAGCTGCCTCCAGCTCAGCGCGAAGTGATGTGAGCTCCAGCTGCTCCTTGTTCGGTTCGTCGGGTTCGAAGATCGGCTCGGACTCGAGGTGCCAGCCGGCCTTGCACTGCGCGATGCGCAGCGACTTAGCACGCTGTGCGCAGGGCGGGCACTTCGACTCCAGCGTCGCCCCGCAGGGCACGTCGACGATCTCGGTCGCACCGGTGTCCGGGTCGATGCGCCGAAGTGGCACCGGACGCACACAGACACCGTGGGAGATCGCCACGGCCTCGACCACGTCCTTGGCCATCGGCAGCCGCGAACGCGCTGCGCGGCTTCCAAGCGGGACCGCGGCAGGCGAGTGCGGCCCGACCGAGTTCGCGGGCCTCGGTGCCGTTTCGATGGCTTCCCGAGCTGCCATGCACACCACGGTGGCACACGATTCGGACACCAACTCTGGTCGAAGTCAGACGCTCGATGTCTCGACCCGTCTCGTGCGGTCTCGGGGTTCTCGCCCAGCTGAGTGCGCTGGTCTTGGGGGGTCTCGTCGGGTCTCAGGCTGTTGCCGTCGAATCGACCGAAAAGATACTGCGGGTATCCCGCACGTTGAGATCGGTCCGCGTCAGGCGACCTTCGGGCCCAGGAGGGATGTGATCGCTCATGCCGAGTTGCGTGCCCTTCAGTCGTTCGCAGATTGGACGGACCAACCCCATCCGCACGGCAGCCGGCACGCTTGGCGGTCGCCGAGCTGAGGGGCTTCGTCCGCGGGGCTCCGAGGACGGCTGATTCCCGGAGATCAGGTTCGTCGACGCGTTCGTGCCTAGTAGTCGTCGTCCCACTCTTCGTCGTTGGTAAGGCAGTGCGCCCAGTCGCAGCGCACGTCGGGGTGATCGCTGTCATCGAACGTGGGCGGGGGGTCCAGGTGGGCGAGACGGCGGTTAGCTGAGGCAAGACGTAAGTCTTCACCACCTGGATCACGTCGGCGGCCACGAGTTCCGCATCGTATTCGGCGCGAACTCCCCACCAGTGGTCGTGTCCTGGCTCGTACAAATACCCGACCGGTTCGCTCCAGCCGCAGAAGTACTCCTCATTCGCTGACGGCCTGGTTCGCAGCGCCAGGCCGTAATGACGTGTCTTGGTTCGTGCTTGAGTCCAGTCCTCTGCGGTGTAAAACGCGACGTTCAGCCTGAAGCGCGCCAACGTAGCGTTGTTGTATCGGTAGGCCTGAACTCCCAAGAGTGCGTAGTCCTTGGTGCTTCCGGGGTGGAGCTCGAAGTGCTTTCCGGAGCCGCTGAAACCCAGTTCGCGAACGGCGGGAGCAACCTTGTCGCGCAGCATGCGATGGAGCACTTGCGGAGCGGCGCCCGGTGCGCCAGACGGTGTCCCTGGTGTCCGAGGCACTGTCACCCTTCCGCATTACGTCCTTTTCGCGTGGACCCAGGTGACTCAGTGTCGCCGATTCTTGGATCGACCGCTCGAATGTTCGCTCGCACCGAGGAGCGTGCGTGTCTCGCACCGAGGAGCGTGCGTGTCTGGGTCCCCGTGGAGCCCTTCTGGCGATGGGAGGCCAGTGACCAAGCGTGTCCAGTTCGCTGGGTCGCGGTCAGCCCTTGTCCCGCTTCCAGTAGTCGTAGTGGACCTGTGCCATGCGTTCCAATTGCAGCCCTTCACCGTCGGTCACGTCGGAGAACGTCACGGAACCGTCAGGACGCACCCGGAAGGTGGCCTTGACCCAGGCGCCTGGTTCGTGGCTCCAGAACCACTCCAGCCGGTCGCCGTCGATCGTGTAGTCCCCGAGCGCGCCGTCCTTCTGGCCCTTCAGCGGCCCTGTTGCGAAAACCTGCTCGAGCGTCCACGAGCCGTTCTCCATGGTGACGGTGAAGTCTCCTGTTGCGGAGTTGATGATGTCGCGCGAGGTCACTCCCGCCGCTCGTGCCGCGGCCGGGCTGACGGTGAAGGTGTAGGTTCCGTCGAGTTGCTGGAGCTCTTCGTCATCGGTTCTGGCGCCGCAGTCAGCTAGCGGCGCCTCGGGCTCGACATTCTCCGCCAGCGCCTCGATCTGCTTGACGATGGGGCCGGCTACCTGGTTGCCCAGCATTGCTTCGGTTACGGGGCGGGTGGCCGCCACCATCGCCTGGACCTGCGCTGGCGTAGCGGACTGGATGCGCCCACCCTCCTCGCAGAAGGTCCGCGCCGCCTCGTTGTCCGACGGCCACGTGTCGAGCACCCAGCTCGTCGTGTCGACCGCGGCCTGCACGAGAGCCTCCCTCTGCTCGCCGGTCAGAGCCGAGTCGACCTTGTCGTTGACCACCAACGAATTGATCTTGGGGTAGAAGACCACGTTCGCCGTCGCCTCACCAGCGGGAGCTAGCCGGTATGCCGATTCCGCGCCGCGCTGCTCACCGGGGTCGACGGCACCGTCGGTCGTGTCGGCGCCGAGCGCGCGGAACATCTCCACGGTCGTTTCCGAGTACGGCGCCCGAATCAGCGTGCCGGCGTATTCCGCCGGTGCGTTGAGGGGGCTCCCGAATCCGAACGCGTGACGCAGGCCCTCTGGCCACAGGCCCCACCCGACGACACCGGCGTCGTTCAGTCCGGCGAGCAGGCTTTCCTTCACGGGACCCGTCACGACCTCGGCGACGAGCTCGTCGGTGTTGACGATGAACGGTGCGTTCAGCGGCGTGAGACTCTCGACACCGAGGGTGTCCCACGCTCGACTAGCGACCAGCGCCAGGTCGAGCTCGCCGTCCTTGGCCTGCTGGGCGACCGCCGTCTCGAATCTGGGGATGTCCCCGGCTGCGAGCCAGACGGGCTTGATCTTGACAGCGTCGTCGGTGAGGTCGGCGACCCGCCGGGCGTACCAGCGGATCTGGTCTGCTGCGGGAGCCGTCTTGGGGTCGCCCGTGCCGAGCCGCAGCGTGATCGGGTCGACTGGGCGGTCGGGTCCGGCATCCGTGGGGCTGGCTTCGACGGTGGTCGAGGGAGTGCTCGACGGTTCGGCCGACGGACTGCCGGGGGCCGAGGAGCACGCAGTCAGGGTGGCCGCGATGGCGGCGAGGCCGAGGGTGTACTGCCAGGTCGTGTTCATGCCGCGACGTTAAGTAGACGGGCGCGTCCGGCGAATCGGCGTACAACCCTGTCTTGGCCTGCGAATTTTCCCTAGTCGGGGACGTCGGCGATGCGGCGCCATGGCTGTCCGAAGACGACCTCGGTCGGCTTCTGCAGGTACGGCAGATTGTCGTGGAGGTCGCTGAAGTGGAGGGTGCCGTCGCGCGAGCGACGCACGCGCCCGGTGATGACCTCCTCGGTGCCCCAGTGGAGCGTGATCCGTCCGTCCTCGTAGACGTAGCTTCCGGAGTCCTCCGCATTGGACAGGTAGTTGTCGGACTCCTGCTGGTACTGCCACGCACCGGAGTCGAACGTCCAGGTGAACAGGCCCGTGTTGTCGCGGAGCCGCGCCGGGTGGGTGACGCCACCCTGCACGAGGTCGGCGCGTTTCACGCGGAAGCGGTAGACCCCGTCGAGCGCCTCGGTGTCGTCAGCCGGCGCACCGCCCTCGGGATCCTGATTCGGACACGTCGTGATGGCCGGGGCTGCGGGCACCGTCGAGGTCACATCTTCGATCGCGTCGATGAGCCGAGCCGTCGCCGGATCTCGTTCGAGGACGGTCCTCACTTGCTCGCCCACATCGTGGAAGGCGGCCAGGTCGCTCCGGGAGGCACCGACGATCTCGCCGCTCTGGCAGAAGGCGCGTGCCAACGCCTCCTCGGTGGGGAACGATTCGAGCTGGTCGCGGCGGGTGGCCGCAGCCGCATCGAGAAGGACTTCCCACTGGCCTGGATGCAGACGGGATCGGAGGGCGTCATTGGCGACCAGGGTCTCGACCTTGGGGAACGGGACCACGTTGCCCGTGGCGACGGCGCCGGCCCCGGCGATGGCGAATGACGACTCGAGTCCGCGCTGCCCCGGCTCGCCTTTCGCGGTCTGCACAACATTCGCGCCCAGGGCCTCCAGGTAGGCAGTCACAGTCCGCGATGTCGGGCTGCGGATGTCGGCTCCCTGAAACGCGGCTGGGCGCAGCAGAGGTTTGTCCAGTCCGAAGAACCGGCGCATCTCGCTGGGCCAGAGGTCGATACCGGTGACCCCGGCTGTCGACAGGCCGGCGAGCAGGTCTGGGCGGAGGTCGCTCGCCACCACCGCCCGCATCGCTTCGTCGCTGTCGATGAGGAACGGGGTGTTGAGGGCTTGCAGGCTCGTGACGCCGAGGACGTCCCATGCCCGGGTGGGCACCAGCCCGAGGTCGAAGGCGCCGTCGGCGACCTTCTCGGCGACGACTTGGTCCCAGTCGTCGACGCCCTCCTGGGTGACGTCCCAGGCCACATCGATCTGCATAGTGCCGCCGGATCGTTGCTCGACCTCGCGCGCGAACTGGTTGATGGCGGGTCCGTTGGGTTCCGTGTCTGCGTCCGGGCTGGCCAGGTTCAGCACGACGCTGGGGCCGTCGACTGACTTCGCGCAACCAGTGATGCACCCCCCGGCCACGGACAGGCCGAGGAGCGTCGCTGCGATGCGGCGCGCGGCTCCCATGTTCAGACGGTAGGGGTGAGCTGGGGTGCCCGTCATCGGTCGATTACCGACGCGCGTCGCGCGGACGGTAAGCCATCATGGCGAGATGGGCGCCGCGCGAATGCTGAGGGGCAGGACGCTGGTGCTCGTCCTGGCCGGAGTAGCCCTGACCGTCAGCATCGCCAGCGCGTTCCTCCTCGCATCAGCGGCGCCGCACCTCTCGATCACGGAAGTGTGGCCAATGGCCCTCGTGGGGGCCGGGTACGCCGGCGCGGCGGCGTATCTGGCATCGGCCCGAGTGCGGACGTCACACCTAGTCGCGCTGCTCGTCACCTCGGCCGGCTCCGCCGCCCCGTCGCTGTCGCTGGGCCTTGCCCAGGCTTCGGGCGCGTGGATCGTCGTCGGAGCCGCGGCCGGATTCGTAGTGCCCGCGATCGGCTGGGTCTGCGTGGCGACCTTGCGCGGGGACAGCTGGGGGTCGCTTGAGCGGCGGTTGGTGCTGAGTACGGGCGGCCTGGTCGCCGGTGCGGCCGCCGTCGAGGCGCTGGTTCTCGACCCGGCGGCCTGGGGCTGGTGCCGTTGCGCGGAGAACCCCGTAGCGGTCACCCAGGGATCGGGGGTGTTCTTGGATCTGCAGCACTGGCTTACCGGCGCTCACCTGCTGGCCGTCGCGCTCGTCCTCGTCGCTGTGGGCCGGTCCTTATGGAAACGGCCGGGCCGCCGCGGCGTGCCGGAGCTGGTGCTCACGGGCGGACTGCTGCTCTTGGCCGGGTCCTGGGCCGTCCAGGACCTGGCGTCGCTGGCGGGGACCCCCACTGACGACACGATCCTGGGTGAGGCCGTCGGCCTGGCCACCGTACTGGCTGTCGACATCATCGGCTCGAGCCGCCGCCGGCCCAGCAGAGCCCACGTGGCCGACCTGCTGCTTGCGGCTCGGGAGCGCAGCGAGCCGGCGCGCCTGCGTGAGCTACTGGCGCGGTCCGTCGGCGACCCAGGGGCAGCTGTCTACTGGTGGGACCGCTCCTCGGAGTCCTACGTGGACCACGAGGGCCGACCGGCGCCGTCGATGACGGACGTGCCGCCCGGTCACGTCCTGGAGGTGGCGTCGGGTCATCGGCCCATCGCACGTGTCGTCAGCGAGCGACCGCTGGTCGACGACCCGGGGATCCTCGAACCGGTGGCTGAGGCGCTGCGGGTCTCGACCGAGAACTTGCTACTCCAAGAAGACTTGGCCGAGAGCCTCGCGCAGGTCCGCGAGTCCCGTTCCCGAATCGTGCAGGCTTCCGACGAGGCGCGCCGCCGGATCGAGCGCGACCTCCACGACGGGGCACAACAACTGTTGATCTCCACCGGTGCCAAGCTGAACCTCGCGAGCACCCGCATCGACCCGGCTCACGACTCCCAGTTGGCCGACACGCTGGCAGAGGCTTCCGATGAGCTCGGCCGCGCCCTCGACGAGTTGCGCACACTGGCGCGCGGCATCACCCCGACAGCGCTCGTGTACGGGTCACTTCCTGACGCCGTGGAGGACCTCGCCCTGCGATGCCCGGTGCCGACCGTCCTGCTGGTGGAGGGCGAGACCGAGGTGCTCCCGGAGGCGGCAGCAACCGCCTACTTCGTCGTCGGGGAGTGCCTGGCGAACGTAGCCAAGCACGCGGACGCGTCGACCGCCCGGATCCATCTCGAACTGACCGACCCGCTCCACGTGACCATCCGAGACGACGGCCACGGCGGGGCGGACCCCTCCGCAGGAACCGGGCTGAAGGGTCTGACCGACCGCGTCGACGCGCTGGGCGGTTCGTTCGAGGTCACCAGCTCGCGCGGAGGTACGACGGTCACAGCCACGCTCCCCAACCCCGCACAGCAGAGCGAACCGTGACGATCGAGCAGCCACGGGTAATCCTCGCCGACGACGCAGTCTTGATCCGCGAGGGAGTGGTCCAGCTGCTCCGAGCGGGCGGGTGCGAGGTGCTTGCCGCACTGGAGGATGCGGACGGCGTGCGACCCGCCTTGGCGTCGTTCGAGCATGTCGATGCGCTCGTCCTCGACATCCGGATGCCCCCGACGCACAGCGACGAGGGGCTCGCCCTCCTCGAGCAGCTCCGGGCCGACGGCGTGCAGACCGGGGTTCTGCTGCTGTCCATGTACGCCAGCCCGACCCTGGCGCTGCGCGCACTGTCAGCCGGCGGTGCGACCGGGTACCTGCTCAAGGACCGGATCCGTGACGGCGGCGCCCTCGTCGACGCAGTGCGCACCGTGTCGCGCGGTGGCACCGTGGTTGATCCGGAGGTCGTGGCAATGATGCTGAGAGCCTCGTCGGCCACGTCCCGCCTCGATGCGCTCAGCACCCGCGAGCGCGAGGTCCTCGGGCTGATGGCTGAAGGGCGCTCCAACACCGGTATCGCCAACCAGCTCCACCTCGCCGTCAAGACCGTCGACAGCCACGTCGAGCATCTGCTGACGAAGCTGGGGCTGGAGGCGCGCGCCGACGAGCACCGCCGGGTCCAAGCCGTGCTCGAATTGCTGCGGGCGCGAGGCATCTGAACGGGTGGGCCTGAGTGATTGCAGAGGTCCCAGGCATCGCCGGTGAACCTTCTGGTGGGCGAGCGGCGGTACAAGCTGCCGCCACGCCGACGGCGCGGCTTCCGGCGTAGCACCCGGTAGCCGCGACGTGCGCGTCTATGACCGCGACGGGATCCGCCTGCGTGACTCCTGTTCCACAACTCGAGCCACCGGCTCCGGGATCTCCTTGAAGCCTCGGGGGGACGCTGCCTGACCTGTGCAAACCCGGCTGAGGGCGCCACGTCCCCCGGCCATTCGACGGTTCGGGGGACGGATGCGGGGACGCTGAGCCGCCACGCTGCGGCCCGTGACCACAGTCAGCAGCGCCAGGGTGTCCGGATCGTGCGCGCAGCGGTTGCTCATTTGTGGCGTGAGGCTGTTGCGACAACTCTCGAGCCGCGCCGCGCGGTACTTGAGGACACGGTCATGGCAGGGTGCCAGGCTGGTCCTCGTTCCTCAGGTCGGGGTGCTCGACGTTCTTCATCTAGCGGGTGGTGCCTTCGACGCTCAGTCCCAAGAAATCGTAGATGCGGCGTACGTCGCCGCCGGTGGCGTGGATCTCGTGGAGGATGCGGTCTTCGTGCAGGGCCCGTGGGCCTACGCGGCCTTCCTTCCAGGGAAAGGACGGGCCGCCGGGAACGAGACGCGGCGCGGTGCGTCGGTTGATGAGCAGGTGTGGATTTGTGGTGGTCGGCCCGGTTCGGTTGCGGCGGTCGAGCCAGGCGGCGAGCCGGGTCCTGACGGGCGCGGCGAGCGGGATGTCGCGGCCGTCGAGGTGGAGGCGGCCGTCGACGATGTCGGTCACCTGCAGTTCGCGGACCTGCTTGCTGGTCAGTCCGTGGAAGGCACTAGACCGACCGCGTTCCCGACGGCCGGGTTCGGCGAGTCCAGTTCGGCCCGGATCACTGCGGGGTCAAGCGGCAGCGGAAGGTTGGTGGCGACGCGGGTGCTCGGCCATGCGTTGCCGAATTGAGCCATTTGAAGATCAAGTCGCCGCTCCGCGGCGCAACGGCCCTGCGGGCGGCGCTTGCGCGCCGTCCTCGTGTCGCAGGTTCAACTCCTGTCAGCCCGACCGATGTGATGTCTCAAGACATCGGCGACAGCCGGACCTGCGGTTGCAGGTCCGGCTGTTGTTCATTTCGGGGTCTTTCGGGTGGGGCCTTTGGGTGCTCCGGTGGGCTGGTAGTCGCGGGTGGGGT
>Ga0190275_10003501_pt1 | contig 11219 bp, 9 predicted proteins | sample Popmic550T_FD_133745 | JGI IMG/M metagenome (GOLD analysis project Ga0190275, IMG submission 133745) | Populus adjacent soil microbial communities from riparian zone of Yellowstone River, Montana, USA - 550 T | ecosystem: Environmental > Terrestrial > Soil > Riparian zone > Trees stand | place... | reverse complement strand
CGTCTCGATCGGCGGCGACGCGATCATCGGCTCCGCCTACGCCGAGCTGATGCCCTACTTCGAGGCCGACGAGGAGACCAAGGCGATCGTCATCTACACCGAGCCCGGCGGCCGCATGGAGGCGCAGCTCTCCGAGTGGGTCTCCGAGAACAACAGCCGCCTGCCGATCGTCGCCTTCATGGCCGGCAAGTTCATGGACGACGAGGAGATGAAGGGGATGAGCTTCGGCCACGCAGGAACCATTGTCGAGGGGGTAGAGGACACGGCGACGGAGAAGATCTCCCGGCTCGAAGCGGCCGGCATCCGCGTCGTCGAGCGGATCGACGAGATTCCCGACGCGGTCAAGGAGAAACTGGGGGTGGCAGCCTGATGGCCGAGACGCTGAACAAGGTCTTCATCGACGTCGAGGCCGACGCCTCGGTCGCGAGCGACGCGGCGCTGGCCGCCAAGCTCGAGGAAGTCTGCCCCGTCGACATCTTCAAGGGCACCGACGCCGGCGTCCAGGTCGTCGAGGAGAACCTCGACGAGTGCGTCCTCTGCAAGCTCTGCATCGAAGCGGCGCCCGCGGGCACGGTCCACGTCCGCAAGCTCTACGACGGCACCGAGCTCAGCTAGCCCCGCCGACCGGCGCGGCGAAGCTGGCGGCGACTTCGTCTTCGAGGTGAGCCGGCAGCACGACCAGCTGTCGCAGTCGGCCTAGCGCGTCGCGGTCGCCCTCGATCTCGATCTCCTCCTCGGCCGCGCCGCCGGCGACCAAGGCGGCGATGACCTCGGGCGCGTCGCCGCTGAGGACGATGTCGGGACCGTCCGCTTCGCCCCGGCCCGCGGTCGTCGCGCCGGGCGCCAGCCGCAGCCAGGTCGAGTGGCCTTCGCTGTGCAGCTGCAGGACGATCGACTCGCCCTCGTCCGGCGCCCGCAGGATGACTCGCAGCGCGTTCGCCAGGGTCGAGGTGACGAGCCCCGGCAGGTCCTCGAGCCGATAGAAGTTCAGCCCCCAGCGACCCAGTTCCAGCAGCGGCCCCTCGAGCTCGCTGCCAAGGTCGGTCAGCTCATAGGCGCTGCCGGAGGCGGGCGCATCCAGCTCCCGGCGCCGCACGATGCCATCGGCCTCGAGGTCGCGCAGGCGGCGGGTCAGCACGTCGCTGGGAGCGCCGCCGACGCCCCGTGCGAGTTCGGAGAAGCGCAGCGGACCGAGCAGCAGCTCGCGCACGATCAGCAGCGACCAGCGCTCGCCGATCCGGTCGAGCGCGCTGGCAACGCTGCAGGCCTGGTCGTAGCTCCTCCGAGACACCGTCTGAGTCTAGCGGACTTTGTTTTCCAAAGTAAGTGCTTGGATTTCTGGTACAGTCCTGCCCGCCTTGAACCGCGTCGCCGATCTAACCTGGAAGCACCCGAAGCTGGTTCTCGCCGCCGTCGCGGTCTTCACCCTGTTTGCCCTCGTCGTCGGCCGCGACGTCGAGAGCCAGCTCAAGGCGGCCGGGTTCACCGACTCGGCCTCGGAGAGCGAGCGGGCCGGCGCCCTGCTGCGCGACTCGCTCGGCTACGACCCGAACCCAGGCCTGGTGGTGGTCGTGCGCTCCCCCGACGGCGGCAAGCTGAACCTGGCCGACCCCACCCTGCGTCGCGAGGTCGCGCAGCTCAGCCGCGAGATAGCGGCGGTCGAGAACATCGGCCGCGTCGTCGACCCCCTGCGCGACCCCCGCGCCGCCACCACCCTCCTCGCCCGTGACGGCGAGTCGCTGACGATCGCGGTCTACCTCTCCACCGACGACGTCCAGGACGCCGGCGGCTACGCGGCCGAAGACGTCTCGGCCCTGCTCGCAGCGAGCCCGCTCGACACCGCGCTGGGCGGCTACGCGGCCGGCTTCGACGAGACCAACGACCAGACCCGTGAGGACCTGACCAAGGCCGAGCTGATCGCCTTCCCGATCCTGGCGCTGCTGCTGCTGTTCGTCTTCCGCGGCGTGGTCGCCGCCGCGATCCCGCTCCTGCTCGGGGTGATCTCGATCGTCGGCACGCTGCTGGTGCTGCGGGTGATGGCGGGCTTCGCCGACACCTCGCTGTTCGCGCTCAACATCGCCACCGGCCTCAGCCTCGGCCTCGCCGTCGACTACGCGCTGCTGCTGGTCTCGCGCTATCGCGAGGAGATCGGCAGCAACGGCCCCTCGCGGGAGGCGCACCGTCGCACCGTGCAGACGGCCGGGCGTACCGCGGTCTTCTCCGGCCTCACCGTCGCCGCCGCGATGGCGGCGCTGATCGTCATGCCGCAGCGCTTCCTCTACTCGATGGCGGTCGCCGGGGCCTCGGTCGCCGTCCTCTCCGCCGTGATGGCGATCCTCGTCGTCCCCTCCATGCTGGCCCTGCTCGGCAGCCGCATCGACGCCCTCTCGACCCGCCGCGGGCCGGCCGTCTCCGACACCTCCGACGGCTGGTACCGGCTCGCCCGCGGGGTGATGCGGCGGCCGGTCGCGGTCGCCCTGGGCAGCTCGGCGCTGCTGCTGGCCTGCGCCGCGCCACTGCTGTGGACGACCCTGACCGGGCCCAGCGCCGAAGCGGTGCCCCCCGGCCAGCCCTCCTACGACGCCTACCGCTACCTCGAGGCGCACTATCCGCGCGACGTCACCGAGGCGGTCACGGTCACCATCGACGGCGCCGCCGAGCCGACTCAGCTAGCGGCCTTCCAGCGTCAGGTCGAAGCGGTCCCCGGCGTCGTGCGCGGCACGCCCTTCGTGGCCGCCTCCGACAGCGTCTCCTACGCGAACTTCGCCCTCTCCGGGCCGGCGCTCAGCGGCGACTCCCAGGACTCCGTGCATGTGATCCGCGACCTCGGCCCCCCCGGCGCCAGCACCACGCTCGTCTCCGGCAACACCGCCGGCTTCATCGACCAGAAGCAGAGCCTTGTCGACCACGCGCCCCTGGTGGTGGCGATCGTCGCCCTCACCACCCTGATCCTGCTCTTCCTGCTGACCGGCTCGGTGCTGCTGCCGCTGAAGACCCTGCTGATGAACATGCTTACCCTCGGCGCCACGCTCGGGCTCCTCGTCCTCGCCTTCCAGGAGGGCTGGCTGAACTCCCCGCTCGACTACACCGGCCCCGCCGCGATCGAGGTCACCAGCCTGGTCTTCCTCTTCGCGGTGATCTTCGGCCTCGCCACCGACTACGCGGTGCTGGTGATGGCCCGGATCAAAGAGCGCTACGACGCCGGCGACAGCAACGAGGAGGCGGTCGCCACCGGCATCGCCCGCACCGGCCGCGTGATCACCGCCGCCGCCCTGGCGATAGCCGTCGTCTTCCTCGCCTTCGGCGTCAGCTCCGTCTTCTTCGTCAAGCAGATCGCAATCGGCATGGCGGTCGGCGTGATGCTCGACGCCACCATCGTCCGCGCCCTCCTCGTCCCCGCCCTGATGCGCCTGCTGGGCGAGTGGAACTGGTGGGCGCCCGCCCCCCTGCGACGCCTGCAACGCCGCATCGGTTTCTCCGAGGCCTGACTTCTCCCAGAGCAGCGCCTAGCGGGTCGGCGCGCCGCCAGGCGCGTTCCGGCCCGTACCCCTAGAACCACGACGACCCGCCTGAGAGCGGGTCGTACGGTGAGGGGGAGCTACCCCCGAACGGCTGACAACCGGGAGTCCGGAGGCTAGCGCTCCGGATGGCGTTCGAGTCCCCCGCTTTCCGCAGGATCTCGCCAAGACATGGGCAGTTGACAGGGGCGCGACGGTCAAGCGCCCGCGATGGACTAGCAAAAGCAGGCTATTCGCGCTAAATTTAAGGTTAAGCTCGCGCTTCAGCGCGAGCTTAAATCTTGCCGGGGTCCGCAGGAACTGCTATCTTGCATTGCGAAGGGTTTGTCTCGGCAACGGGGCACTCCCTTTTTTTATGCCGCTGGCGCCTCAATTTCGCTCAGGTCAGCAGATTCATCGTCAGGCGTAGTTCGCTCATTCCTTGGTCGCAGATCGGGAATATAGGCAATGCCCCAAATGTGTTTGCCTCGCTTCTTGCGCCCACGCTTCAGGGGCACCTCTCGGCCGCTGTAGCGAAGGTTGAAGACCCGGTCGGCGAAAGGCTTCAACTCCTTTCGCACTGCCTCCGGCATTCGGTCGAGACGAAGGCCCCAGTTAACGATGTAGGCCACTAGATCGGCAATCTGGATAGCCGGCGTGAGGTCAGAATGAACGAAGAACGGCATCGGGATCATTCGCTCCGCACGCTGCTGACCTCGATCAGTCTCTCGAAAGTACTTGTGAATCTGGTCCATCAAGCGCAGCGATAGCGCCGGATCCTGCTCGTCGAAAATCAGAACGCCATGGACGTCGTCCTTCTGGTCACACACATGGCAATGGATTCGCTGGAAAAGATAGGCAAAGTCCTTTCGCAAGAAGCTTCGATCCCGCTGCTGCGGCGCATCTCGAGGAACAATGGATGCAAAGACAGTCATTCCAAAGTCTGCGGCAAGGCCCAGGGCGCGCTCTACGAAAAGCAGCTTCGCTTGAGCTAACGCCGCAAGTTCTTCGCGACCAACGTTGCGGCCTTCGCGGTTCTTGACCAGCAACTGCTCGATGGCGGAGCTTCGCTGATCTGCAGGCAGGGGCTCTAAAAGGGCGGCGTGGCTAAAAACGCGCTTCTTCAAGAGTTTGGAGCCTTTGATCTCATAGCTCATCTCGGGAGGGAAGCGAAGAACTTCAGCACTCAAATCCGTAAACGCCTGGGTGAGGGGCCAGACATCAGCCTCTTTGATGGAGACGCCAGCCAGCACAAGGCATGGCGCCTCCTTCAGATCAATGCCACTCTCATCCACGAAATAGAGCACTCAGGGACCCTATCGCGACCAAATGAGCTCACAACTCGTCTGGCACAGGCTGCCAGTGTGAACCGACGACAAGGTTCTCGGCCCACTGCTGCCGCATTCTTTGCGGCAACTCGTCCGCCGCCCCGCCCGGGGCTTGATTGGAGTCCGCAAGCCAGGCCGGACGACAGGCGTAGGTCGTTTCTACAGAGAAGGGATATATGTGACGTGCCTCACGTTACCCACATATAAATTTATATCTGGGTAACGTATACACCGATGGATGCATCAGTAGCCAGAACTCGTCTTGCCCGCGCCGACCGCATGGAGCAGACGCTGCTTGCCGCGCATGGGCTGTTTGCCGAGCGCGGGTACGCGGCGGTGAAGATGGATGAGATCGCTGCTTCGGTCGGTGTCACCAAGCCGCTGCTCTACAACTACTTCGGCAACAAGGAGCAGCTCTACATCACCTGCATGGAGCGGGCGGGCGACTCGTTGACGGCGACGGTCGCCGAGGCGGTCGCCGACAGCGCCAACCCCGGCGAGGCCCTCGGGGCCGGCGTACGTTCCTTCTTCGCCTTCCTCGACAGCGACCGGGCCGCCTGGGCGGTGCTCTTCGATGAGACGCTGCCGCAGGGTGGCGAGGTCGCCGAACGGGTCGCCGACTACCGCAGCGCGATCGTCGAGCTGGTCTCCGGCTCGATGCTGGCGCAGCTGCCGCAAGAGAAACGCGATGCCGCCCGGGTCGAGATCGAGGCCCTCTCCACCGCCCTGCTCGGCGCCGCCGAGGCGCTCGCGCGCTGGTGGCTGCGGACCGAGGAGATCGGCGCCGGCGAGGCGGCCGAGCTGCTGATCTCGACGATCGAGCCCGGCCTCCGCGCCCGCTCGGGCTCCCCCACCTCCAACCCCCCCGAACAAGGAACCAACAACTCATGAACAGCAAAACCCGTCGGGTTGCCGTCGTCGGCGGCAACCGGATCCCGTTCGCACGCTCCAACAGCGTCTACTCGCACGCGTCCAACCAGGACATGCTCACCGCCGCCCTCGACGGGCTGATCGATCGCTTCAACCTCGACGGCGAGACCCTCGGCGAGGTCGCCGGCGGCGCCGTGCTCAAGCACTCCCGCGACCGCGACCTCGCCCGCGAGAGCGTGCTGAGCACGCGGCTGGCACCGGAGACCCCCGCCTACGACGTCCAGCAGGCCTGCGGCACTGGCCTCGAGACGACGATCCTCATCGCCAACAAGATCGCTCTCGGGCAGATCGAGTCCGGCATCGCCTGCGGCGCCGACACCACCTCCGACGCCCCGATCGCGCTCAACGAGCAGCTGCGCGAGACGCTGCTGGAGGCCAACCGGCAGCGCTCGACGGTCGGCAAGCTGCGCGCCCTGACCGGCGTCCGCCCGGGCCACATCGTGCCCTCGATCCCCCGCAACGAGGAGCCGCGCACCGGCCTCTCGATGGGCGAGCACTGCGCGATCATGGCGACCGAATGGGAGATCGGCCGGACCGAGCAGGACGAGCTGACCCTGGCCAGCCACGAGAGCCTCGCCGCCGCCTACGAGCGCGGCTTCCTCGATGACCTGCTGACCCCCTACCTCGGCCTCGAGCGCGACCAGAACCTGCGCCCGGGATCCAGCCTCGAGAAGCTGGCGAAGCTGAAGCCGGTCTTCGGCGGGCCCGAGGGGACGATGACCGCGGCCAACTCGACCCCGCTCAGCGACGGCGCCTCGGCGGTGCTGCTGGCCTCCGAGGAGTGGGCGCAGGAGCGCGGCCTGCCGATCCTCGCGTACATCAGCGAGGGCCAGACCGCGGCCGTCGACCACGTCCACAAGCGCGAAGGCCTGCTGATGGCGCCCGCCTACGCGATGCCGGCGATGCTCGACCGCGCCGGCCTGACGCTGCAGGACTTCGACTACTACGAGATCCACGAGGCCTTCGCCGCGCAGGTGCTGTGCACGCTGAAGGCCTGGGAGGACGCGGACTTCTGCCGCGAGAAGCTCGGCCGCGGCAAGCCGCTGGGCAAGATCGACCGCAGGAAGCTCAACGTCAACGGCGGCTCGCTGGCCGCCGCCCACCCGTTCGCGGCGACCGGCGGCCGCATCGTCGCCGGCCTCGCCAAGCAACTGCACGAAGACGGCAAGGGCCGCGGCGTGATCAGCATCTGCGCCGCCGGCGGCCAGGGCGTCGTCGCAATCCTCGAGAGCGCTGGAGGCAGCAAATGAGCGACCGTTACTCACAGGTGGTCAACGCGCCGGTCGTCGGCACGATCGCCAGGCAGCTGGGGCTGCCGCAGCCCGTCAGCCTCGATCGCTACGAGGAGGGCGCCCCGGTCGTGGCCGGGCCCGTCCTCAGCGGCGCCGCGCCCGGCGGCCGCCTCGACAAGGTCCTGCCCGCTTTCCTCGACTCGACCAAGGCCGAACGGGCCGGAGCCGAGGGCAAGGCGAAGGCGCTGATCCTCGACGCCACCGGAATCGCCGACTCGACCGAGCTGGTCGAGCTGCAGCGCTTCTTCTACCCCGCGGTCGGCCGCCTCCAGCGCAGCGGCCGCGTCGTCGTCATCGGCACCCCGCCGGCCCTGGCCGGCTCCCCCCGCGCCCACACCGCCCAGCGAGCGCTGGAGGGCTTCACCCGCTCGCTGGCCAAGGAGATCGGCGGCCGCGGCTCGACCGCGCAGCTGGTCTACGTCACCCCGGGCGCCGAGGACCAGCTCGAGTCGACCCTGCGCTTCCTGCTCTCGCCACGCTCGGCCTACGTCTCCGGCCAGGTGGTCCGGATCGACAAGGGCGTGGCGCCCGCACCCGCGATCGACTGGGCGCGCCCGCTCGACGGCAAGGTGGCGCTGGTCACCGGAGCCTCGCGCGGGATCGGCGCCGCGATCGCGCTGACCCTGGCCCGCGACGGTGCCAAGGTCGTCGGCCTCGACATCCCCCAGGCCGCCGACGACCTGCGCGCGGTCACCGGCGCCATCGACGGCGAGGCGCTCGGCCTCGACATCACCGCCGCGGACGCGCCGGAGCGGATCGCCTCGCACTTCGCCAAGGGCGGCGTCGACATCGTCGTCCACAACGCCGGCGTGACCAAGGACCGCACGATCGCGAAGATGCCGGAGGAGCGCTGGGCGCAGCTGATGGAGATCAACCTCTCCTCCGAGGAGCGCATCAACGACGCCTTGCTCGACGGCAAGCGCCTCAACGCCAACGGGCGCATCGTCGGCGTCTCCTCGATGGCGGGGATCGCCGGCAACAACGGCCAGACCAACTACGCCACCTCCAAGGCGGGCGTGATCGGGATGGTCGAATCGATGGCGCCCGAGCTGGCCAAGCGCAAGGCGACGATCAACGCCGTCGCCCCCGGCTTCATCGAGACGAGGATGACCGCGGCGATGCCGATCGGCCCGCGCGAAGCCGGCCGCCGGCTCTCCAGCCTCAGCCAGGGCGGCCTGCCGGTCGACGTCGCCGAGACGATCGCCTGGCTCGCCAGCCCGGCCTCGACCGGCGTCAACGGCAACACCGTCCGCGTCTGCGGCCAGAGCCTGCTGGGGGCCTGAGATGGCGAGCCGAACCCTCGAGCGCTCCCCCAGCACCCTGCCGCTCTATGCCCGCACGGCGGCGCCGCTGATCCCCGGCGCCTCGCTGCTGCCGTTCGTGCCGGGCGGCGGCGGCGAGATCCCCGAGCTCGACCTCAGCCTCGAGGGCGTCGTCGCCGACCCGGCCGAGGTCGCCGCCTACGCCAAGGTCTGTGGCTTCGGCCTGCGCGACCACCTGCCCCCCACCTACGCGCACGTGCTCGCCTTCCCGCTGCACATGGCGGTGATGGCCGACGGCGGCTTCCCGTTCGGCGCCGTCGGCCTGGTCCACGTCGAGAACCGGATCGAGCAGCGGCGGCGAATCGGGATCGGCGAGGAGCTGACGATCCGCGTCCGCCCGACCAAGCTGGCGCCCCATCCCAAGGGCCAAACCTTCTCGCTGCTGACCGAGGTCACGGTCGATGGCGAGCTGGCCTGGACCAGCGTCAGCACGATGCTGCGCCGCGGCGGGGGCGGTGCGGGCGCAGAAACCTCCGCCATGCGTAAGGAAGTGCGCCCAGATGCGAGTGGCGACTTCGCCTCGCTCCCCGCTGACGCCCCCGCCGGCGCCGAGTGGAAGCTGGGCGGCGATCTCGGCCGCCGCTACGCCGCCGTCTCCGGCGACCGCAACCCGATCCACATGCACTCGCTGACCGCGAAGCCGCTCGGCTTTCCGGGGGCGATCGCGCACGGGATGTGGACCAAGGCACGCTGCCTGGCGGCGCTCGACAGCCGCCTGCCCAACTCCTTTTCCGTCGACGTGCGCTTCCGCAAGCCGATCCTGCTGCCGGCGCGCGTCGAGTTCGCCAGCGCCGGGGAGGGCGAGGAGATCGCCTTCGCCGTACGCGGCGCCAGGAAGCAGACCCCTCATCTCGACGGCCGCGTCGCGCCGCTCGAGCCCAAAGCCAAGACCGGGAGGAAGAAGTGACGACCACCATCGACAGCGAGAAGAGCGCCAGCGTCGCCGAGCGCGGCATGGGCTTCGGCCTGCGCCAGCTCAACCGCCTCGCCGGCTCCGATCTGCTCGACCGCATCCGCATCCGCAAGCAGGTCGAGCGCGCCCTCTTCCAGGGCACCAAGAGCGGCTTCCAGACGGCGACCGCCGCCGGCCGCACCTTCAAGTCGGCGCAGCAGCTGGGCAAACCGGCGCGCCAGAAGAAGAGCCGGTCAAAGGGTCTGTTCGACCTCGACCCGGACGACGAGCAGCAGATGTTCCAGGAGGGTGGCCGCGGCTTCGCCGAGGCGAAGATCCGCCCCGCCGCCCACGACGCCGACTCCAATTGCGAGACCCCGGTGGAGCTGCTGGCCGAAGCCACCGAGCTCGGCGTCAACATGCTCGGCGTTCCCGAGGAACTCGGCGGCGTCATGCACGAGCAGTCCGCCGTCACCAGCGTCCTGATCGGCGAGGCGCTCGCCCACGGCGACATGGGCATCGCCTATGCCGCCCTCGCCCCCGGCGCCGTCGCCACCGCGATCGGCCTCTGGGGCAGCGCCGAGCAGGAGGCCACCTACCTGCCGGCCTTCACCGGCGAGGACGTCCCGGCGGCGGCGCTGGCGATCCTCGAGCCCCGGCCGCTGTTCGACCCGCTGCAGCTCGAGACCACGGCCAAGAGGAAAGGCGACGAGTGGGTCCTGAAGGGGACCAAGTCGCTGCTGGCCCGGGCCACGGAATGTGAGCTGTTCGTGATCGCGGCCGAGGCCGAGGGCATCGGCCCGGCCCTGTTCATCGTCGAGTCCGGCGCCAAGGGCCTCGCGGTCGAAGCCGAGCCGGCGATGGGCCTGCGGCCCGCCGCCACCGGCCGCCTGCTGATCGAGAACGTCAAAGTCCCGGCCAGCGCCCTGCTCGGCGAGGAGGGCTTCGAGGCCAAGGATTACGTCGAGTGCGTCGACCGCGCCCGGGTCGCCTGGTGCGGCCTCGCGGTCGGCGCCTCTCAGGCCGTGCTCGACTACGTCATCCCCTACGTCAACGAGCGCCAGGCCTTCGGCGAACCGATCTCCAACCGCCAGGGCGTCGCCTTCGTGGTCTCCGACATCGGCATCGAGAGCGACGGGATGCGGCTCGCCACCTACCGCGCGGCCAGCCGCGCCGACCGCGGCGAGAAGTTCGCCCGCGAGGCGGCGATCGCGCGGCGGCTCTGCGCCGTCAAGGGCATGGAGATCGGCTCCCAGGGAGTACAGCTGCTCGGCGGCCACGGCTTCGTCAAGGAGCACCCGGTCGAGCGCTGGTATCGAGACCTGCGAGCAGCGGGCGTGATGGAGGGCGCCCTGCTCGTCTAGGCGACCGCCCAGATTGCGAAGCGAAAGGCAACGATGATCAATCTCGAGATACCGAAGAAGTTCAAGCCCCTGGCCAGCCAGGCCAACCAGGTCGCGACCGAGGTCTTCCGGCCGATCTCGCGCAAGTACGACGAAGCCGAGCACGAGTACCCGAAAGAGCTCGACATGCTGGCCTCGCTGATCGACGGCATGAACGAGGGCTCCGACATCGGCGGCGCCGGGGCCGCCGGCGTTCGCCGCGAGAAGAGCGACAACGGCGAGAACCGCAACGGGTCCAACCTCTCCACCGTGCTCGGCATCATCGAGCTCTGCTGGGGCGACGTCGGCCTGCTGCTCTCGATGCCGCGCCAGGGCCTCGGCAACTCCGCGATCGCCTCGGTGGCAACCGAGGAGCAGCTCACGCAGTACGGCGGCAAGTGGGCGGCGATGGCGATCACCGAGCCGGAAGCCGGCTCGGACTCGGCCGCGATCCGCACCACCGCCGAGCTCGACGGCGACGAGTACGTCCTCAACGGCGAGAAGATCTTCGTCACCTCGGGCGACCGCGCCGACCTGATCGTGGTCTGGGCCTCGCTCGACCGCTCGAAGGGGCGG
>Ga0190275_10003500_pt1 | contig 11220 bp, 6 predicted proteins | sample Popmic550T_FD_133745 | JGI IMG/M metagenome (GOLD analysis project Ga0190275, IMG submission 133745) | Populus adjacent soil microbial communities from riparian zone of Yellowstone River, Montana, USA - 550 T | ecosystem: Environmental > Terrestrial > Soil > Riparian zone > Trees stand | place... | reverse complement strand
TTGACAGCGCAGCTTCTTTCTCCCCGTCTCCCCTTCCCCGCTTCTCTCCGTCATGAAAGTCCGCAATCCGAAATCCGCATTCCGCAATCGTCATGATGCGCTTTCTCACTCTCCCTCTTATCATCCTGTCTTTCTCGGCGCTCGCGCTTCTCGCCTACGTCGCCTTTCATTCACGACACAAGAAATCTTCGCTATCGCCACTGCGTCTTGTAGGTCGCGTGGCCTCGGTCGAAAAAGATTTGAGACCTGCGGGATTCATTCTCGTCGAAGGCGAGCTTTGGCCTGCGCGCTCGCGCGGCGGTGAGATCATCGCGCGGGGCAGCGCGAACGTGCGCGTCGTCGGCGCGCGCGGTCATCTTCTGGAAGTCGAGCCTCTCGACTGAACATTTCGCCGCGGCGAAATATTCCGCACGCGCGTGTCGAAGCTGCACGTCGTCGCCGCGCGTTTCAGGAATTCGCTTCCAGACTTTCAGGAACGCTTTTGTGGCACGCGAAGTGCTTTCTCTATGGTCGGCAAGCATGGAGGAAGTTAAACCATGACCCCGCCGCCATCACTTCTCTGAGCGTGGCCTGCCGCTACGCCAGCCGCCCGCCGAGCGTCCCTACAATTTACCCATCTTTCAGGAACCCGGCCCCAAAGCCGGGTTCTCCCGCTTTTGGCGGCATATATTATTTCAACTTCGATTCCCGGCCCTTTTCTACTGCTCCCGCGCCGTCGCCTTGCGGCGACAAGCTGTCAACGCTTTGTCCTGCGCGCGTTCCTTCGCGGCAACACGGGACGTCAACTCGACAAAAATTGTCACTTGAGGAGTGACGATTTACGTCGTTTTGACTCTTTCGGATTGACGATTTGCCGCAGCCTTTTTGCCCCCTCCAGTTTTTTTTGAAGCGACTTTTTCATCAATCGTCGCGGCACAACGCCGGTGACGTGGGCGCGTTGGCTCTGCTAAACTCCGAGCCGTGCAGAGAGCCGTTTCACTCGACGCGACGCCGCCGCAGCGCCGACGCCGTCTGAGACTTCTCGCGACGCGCGCGAGGTCAGCCGCGCCGACTCTCGCCGAAAGCGTTTGGGCCGTCTCGTCGGCATTGCTGCTTCTGCTCGCCTTCCCAGACTTCGGCGTGTGGCCGCTCGCGTGGGTCGCGCTCATCCCACTGCTCTACACAATCGCGCGAAGGCCGCGCGCTCCGCAGTCGTTCCTCCTCGGCTGGCTAACAGGCGCACTCTTCTTTTTCACCTCTTGCCACTGGCTCACGTTTCCGATGATTCACTACGCGGAGATTCCCACGGTCTTCGCGAACGTTCTGTTCATACCAGCCGCGCTCGCGGGCGGACTCTTCCCCGCATTGTTCGCGCTCGCGCTCTCGCGTGTGTGCGCGCGTTGGGGAGCCGCGGCAGTTTTGCTCGCGCCGATTCTTTGGGCCGCGTGCGAGTGGGCGAGGCTCGGCGTCATAGGACAGTTGTGGAACGCCGTCGGCTACTCGCAGGCATTCCAGCCGCCGCTCATTCAAGCCGCGCGCTTCGGCGGGGTGTACGCCGTCAGCTTCCTCGTGCTCGCGCTTAACGCCGCGCTCGCCTACGCTCTGCTCAAGCGAAACGCGCGCGGCGCGCTCGTCTCGCTCGCGGTCATCGCTTGCGTCGCGCTCTTGATCCTCGGCTTTCAACTTACTTCGACGCGGCGGGCGACGGGCGAGCCGACGGCTCTGGTCGTCGCCGTGCAGCCCGATGTGATACCGGATTTCAAACGCCCTGCGTCGGAGCATTTCGCGCTCACCGCGCGCCACTTCCGGTTGAGCGCGGCGGCGCTCGACGCGATTGATGGAAGCGTCGCTGTCAGGAATGATGCCGTGCGCGCTAACGTCTCGGCGCTGCCGCCGAACGCATCGGCGCTTCCGCGCGTCGTCGTGTGGCCTGAGTCGCCGATGAACTTCTCGTTTGAGCGAAGCCAGCTCTTCCGCGAGGAGGTCTCACGCTTCGTGCGCGAGCGGCGCGCGTCGCTCATCTTCAACTCGCTCCAGCCCGCGCCCGGCGGGGGCGGCTACAACGCTGCCGTGCTGATAAATGAAGAGGGTCGGCTGGCCGTGCAGTATGATAAGATTCGCCTGATGCCGTTCGGCGAGTACGTTCCGCTGCCGCGTTGGATGCCCTTCGCGGACGCGGTGCGCGGCATCGTCGGCGACTTCACGCCGGGCACGCGCTACACGCTCGTGCCGCTCGGCGGTGAATCCGCAACGTCGCCGCGCGCGGGAGTTTTCATCTGTCTTGAGTCGGCGTACCCGTACATCACGCGCCGGTTCACGGAGGAAGGCGCGGACGTGCTGCTTGAGATCACGAACGACGCATATCAGGGCGACACCGCCGTGTTGCGACAGCATCTGTCGAACGCGATCTTCCGCGCCGTCGAGACGAATCGGACGCTTCTGCGCGTGACGAACACAGGCATCAGCGCGCGCATCACGCCGCGCGGCGAAACGCTCGATGCGACGGGACGATTTCAAGAGGCCGTGCGCGTGTGGCCGGTTGCGCGGAGTGATGGAAGTAAAACTTTTTACGTGAGGTTCGGCGATGTGTTCGCCGCCGCGTGCGCCTTCGTCAGTCTGTTTGCCGTCGCGTTGTCGTTGAGAAGAAGAGAGAAGATTTAGCACGCCTTTCAGGTCTGTAGGGGCAGGGCTTGTCCCTGCCCGCCGCGCGTAGCGATACGGTTTTTGAGTTTTGATGTATCTCGACGGGCAGGGACAAGCCCTGCCCCTACAGACTTCATCGAGGTTGAAGTTTTAAAATTGCGTTTCGTTTCGGAGGATCGAATGTCGAAAGCTTTGCAGTTGAATGATGGCGAAGATCGGGAACTACGCTTGCGGGCCGAAGGGCTGTGCACGCGCGTCGAGCAGCTCGGGAGGTTTCTTTGATGTAGCGTCGAAGCGCGCGGAGCTTCAAAGGCTCGAAGAGCTGGCGTCCGCGCCCGAGTTCTGGTCGGATCAGGAAGAGGCGCAGAAAGTCTTGCAGCAGCGCAGCCGCATTGAGCGCGTCGTCAAACGGCAGGAGAGTTTCGAGTCGAGCGTTGCGGACGCCGAAGTGCTATTTGAATTCGCGTTTGAAGACGAAGGGAGCGCGAAGGAGTTGCGCGAGCTTGTCGAGCGGCTTGAGATGGAAATCTCCGAAGCCGAGACCGAGATGCTTCTGTCGGGCGAGTCGGACGCGCGCAACGCCATCTGCTCGATACAGTCGGGCGCGGGCGGCACGGACGCGCAGGACTGGGCCGAGATGCTTCTCAGGATGTACCTGAAGTGGGCCGAGAAGCGCGGCTTCAAGGCCGAGGTGCTGGACTTGCAGCCCGGTCAGGAAGCGGGCATCAAGAACGCGACGTTCCGCGTCGAGGGCGAGTACGCATACGGCCTTTTGGCGGCGGAGGCGGGCGTGCATCGTCTGGTTCGCATCTCGCCGTTCGGCACGGGGACGCGCGAGACTTCGTTCGCGTCGCTCTTCGTCTCGCCGGAGATTGACGAGAACATCGAGGTCGAGGTCAACGAGAAGGACTTGCGCGTTGACACTTTCCGCGCTACGGGCGCTGGCGGGCAGCACATCAACACGACCGACTCGGCGGTTCGCATCACGCACCTGCCGACCGGGATAGTCGTCGGATGCCAGAACCAACGCTCGCAGCACCAGAACCGCGCGGTCGCGATGCAGGTCTTGCGCTCGAAGCTTTATGAATTAGAGCTTGAGAAGCGTCGCGCAGAGACCGCCTTGCTCGAAGCCAACAAGGCGGACATCTCGTTCGGCTCGCAGATACGCAACTACGTGCTTGCGCCCTATCGCATGGTTAAGGACACGCGCACGAAGGTCGAGCGCGGCGACGTTGACGCGGTGCTTGCGGGCGACATAGACGATTTCATCAAGGCGTACCTGCTCGCGCGGCGTGCAGCTTAAAAAGGTCTGGAGAGCCTATGGCAACAACACAGATTGATGCGCGGATGAAGGCGACGGGCGGCATCGCCCCGAAGAATACGCGGCGCAACGAGATAATCGCCGTGGCGATGTTCGCGGTGAGCCTTCTGATGACTTTGTGCCTCGTCACGTACAACCCGAACGACCCTTCGTGGGTAGCGTCGGGCGCGTCGGGCGCGCGCAACTGGACGGGGAGCGTCGGCGCGAACGTCGCCGCGGCGATGTTCCAGTCGTTCGGGCTGGCCGCCGCGCTTCTGCCGCTTCTTCTCGTCGCCGCCTCGTGGCGGCGTTTTCGCACGCGAAGGATTCATGCGCCGCTCTCGCGCGTCATCGGACTCGTCACGCTCACAATCGCCGTCGCTTCCCTGCTCGCCCTCTTCGTCGCCGAGCCGATATTCGACCGGAGTTTCAACGCGGGCGGCTTCGTCGGTGTGCTAGTCGCGTTGAGCTTGAAGGGCATGCTGAACACCGTCGGCACGTCCGTCATTCTCCTTGCGGCGGCTGCGGTGGGCCTTCTGCTCGCCACCAATTTTTCCTTCGTCAACGCATACGAGCGCACAGCCGCCGCGCTCTCGAATCCTTCGGGCACGTTCCGCAAGACGTTAGAGCGCGTGCAGGCTTGGCGCGCGGAGCGTCGCGCACAGGCTCTTGCGCGCGCGGACGCGCGTCGAGAGGCGCGCGACGCACGCGAGCGCGAGATTGAGGCACAACGAATTGCAGACGCCGAAGCGGCCAATGCTAACGCCGTTCTTGTGTCGCCGACTTCGCCGGACAAGCGCGGAGCGAAGAGTGATATGGCTTCGGCGGCATCCGCGGCCATCAAGCGCAACGCCGCCGCGTCGCCGACATCTCAGGCGGACGAGGCGCGCTCGCGCGAAGACGAGATTCGCGCGCAACTCGCGGAGGCCGAGGCCGATCTCGCATCACTCGTCGCACGACCGACGCGCTCGTCCGCGCTGTCGGCGAAGACGGGCGAGGCTGCGAGCGAAGTGCAGCCCGTCGCGCAGTCGCGTCGCGTCGCGGGCGCTGCCGAGTCCGAAACTCCGAGCGTCGGCGCGAAGCGACCGACGGCGCGCGAGACGCCGGACGTTACCGACATGCTCAGCACCGCGGCGGTCGTGCGGACTGAGTTCGTAGAGGAAGAGGAGGACATGCCGTTTGAGCGCAACCTCCCGAAGACCGTCGAGCGCGAGGCGGCGCGAAGCAAAAACGCCAAAGCGGTTGCCGCGCTGCTCGACTACAAGTTCCCCGCGATGGAGTTCCTGAACGCCGCGCCGCCGCGCCGCGAGCAGGCCGACGACGAGCTTTTGCAGATCGAGCAACGCGTCGCCGAAAAGTGCAAAGAGTTCAACGTCACCGGCCAGATAAAGCACATCTGCCCCGGCCCCGTCGTTACGACCTACGAGTTCAAGCCCGACCCCGGCGTGAAGTATTCGCGCGTGACGGGACTCGTTGACGACCTCTGCATCGCGCTCGAAGCCGAGTCAATACGCATTGACCGCCTGCCCGGCAAGCCGCACGTCGGCATCGAAGTGCCGAACCCTGAGCGCGAGACAATCTTCCTGCGCGAGGTCTTAGAGTCGCGGCAGTTCCGCGAGTCCGAGTCGAAGCTCACGCTCGCTTTGGGTAAGACGATTGACGGCATCAACTACGTCGCGGACTTGACGCGCATGCCGCACCTTCTCATCGCGGGCGCGACCGGCACGGGCAAGTCCGTGTGCCTGAACTCGCTCGTCGTCTCCGTCCTCTACAAGGCGCGGCCCGACGAAGTGAAGTTCATCATGATTGACCCGAAGCGTCTTGAGCTTGGCCTCTACGCGGACATCCCGCACCTCGCGTCGCCCATCATCACCGAGCCGAAGAAGGCGGCGAACGCATTGAAGTGGTCGGTCACGCAGATGGAGCAGCGATACAAGCAGCTCGCGCAGTGGGGCGTGCGAAACATTGACGGCTACAACGCCGAGGTCGAGCGGCGCAACAACGTGCTCGACTTCGACGAGGATGGACTGCCTTGGAAGACTCTGCCCTACATCGTCATCATCATTGACGAGCTTGCAGACCTGATGATGACCTGCGGCAACGATGTCGAAGAGGCCATCACGCGACTCGCGCAGATGGCGCGCGCCGTCGGCATACACCTCGTCCTCGCCACTCAGCGACCGAGCGTTGACGTAATCACCGGACTCATCAAGGCAAACTTTCCCTCGCGCATCGCCTTCCGCGTCTCGCAGAAAGTTGACTCGCGCACCATCATTGACGCCAACGGCGCGGAGCAGCTTCTCGGTCGCGGCGACATGCTCTTTTTGCCGCCCGGCACTTCGCGCCTGCTCCGCGTGCACGGCGCGTATCTGGACGAGCAGGAAGTCGCGCGCATCGTCGCGCACATCAAGGCGCAGGGCGGAGCGCCTGTCTACGACGAGACAATCACGCAGTCCGAAGACGAGGCGTCGGGCGGCGACGGCACGGGCGGCGAGCGCGACGACCTGTTCGATCAGGCCTTACGCATCTGCTGCGAGATGAAACGCGCTTCGACCTCGGTGCTTCAGCGACGCCTGCGTATCGGCTACGGTCGCGCCGCAGCCATACTCGACGGAATGGAGCGCGAGGGCTTCATAGGGCAGGCCGACGGCGCGCGCCCGCGCCCCGTCCTCAGCCGCGCGTTTGAAACCATCGGCCACTGGGACGAACTGCAAGAAGACAACGCGGAAGATTTTTAAACGCGCAGTCGGAAGCGTTTGAAAGTTGGGGCGAGAGGAGCTACGGGTCTCTGCTCTCGCCCCAACTCATCCGTCTTTGTTAATTTTTACTCTGCTCTTTGATTATTTTTCGCAAACAAGCTTTCGACAACTTTTCCACAGAATCTGTGGAAAAGTCTGTGGATAACTCCGTTTTAGACGTTACAAGTTCCTGAAAATTTTAGACTTCTAGCATTTTGCACACGTCTGCGGCATCCGTCTCAAACTCTTTACGGAGAACGGCTTTCATACGTGGATCGAACCCTCTTTCAGAAGAACCTCGGCTGTATCATACTGCTCTGCGTCGCCGCCGCAGCTTCCGCGTCCTGCGTCAAATTGCCACGCCGCGCCGCGCTCACACGCGCACAGATTGCACGTCCGGCACTTTCCGCTGAGGCCGCGCCTCAAATCTCAATCAATCACTCGCCGCGCGAAGAGCTGGAGCGTCTGCCCGGCATAGGGCCTGCGCTCGCGGCGCGCATCATCGAGCATCGCGAGCGTCACGGCCCGTTCCGCAGAACCGAGCACCTTATGCTGGTGCGCGGCATCAGCGAGCGACGCTTCCGTCAGCTTCGACCCTTCATCAACGCGGAGTAAGATGGCCGTGGCCGACCTCGAAGAGATGCGCCGCGACGCGCGCGCGATTTTCGACGACGCGCTCCGAGCCGTTGACGCGAGGCATGCCGTTTTAGGTGCGGTCGAACTCACAGACGACGAGCTGCGCGTGCGTGACGCGCGTTTCCCGCTTTGCGCGGACGATAAAGTTTCCGGCCTGCACAGACCACCGCGAAAAATTTATTCGGTTGCGTTGGGCAAAGCGGCGGCGGCGATGGCCTACGCGCTCGACGAGCGGCTGGGCGAACGCCTCGCCGGCGGAGTGCTGTCCACGCCGACGACGGATTTGAGACTCGCTCCGCGTTGGAGCATTTTCGAGGGCGGGCATCCGTTGCCGAACGAGTCGAGCCTCGAAGCCGCGCGCGCGGCCTTCAAGCTCCTGCGCGATGCTGACGACTCGGACGGCATCGTCATCTTCCTCGTCTCCGGCGGCGGCTCCGCGATGATCGAGTGGCCGCGCGACGAACGCTTGACGCTCGACCACCTTCGCGAGACGAACCGCATGCTGGTCACGTGCGGAGCGAGCATCACAGAGGTTAACGCTGTCCGCCGCGCGCTTTCAGCCGTGAAGGGCGGCGGTCTGAGCGCACGCGCGCCGCGCGCCGCGCAGGTGACGCTCATCGTCTCGGACGTGGGCGCTGGGCGCGCATACGACGTGGCCTCCGGCCCGACGATCCCACACTCAGCCGACGCGAACGACGTTAAAGAGATCGTCGCTCGCTACGGTCTCGCATCAAAGCTCCCATCCTCCGTCCTACACGCGCTCGAAGAGTCCAACGAGCGACCGGCACAAGCAGAACTCTCCGACGCCGTGCGACGACACTTCGTCCTGCTCGACAACGAGGCCGCGTGCGCCGCCGCAGCGGAGTCGGCGCGCGGGCGCGGCTTCGTAGTCGAGATGGCCCGCGGTATCGTCGAGCAGCCGGTGGAAGCGGGCGCGTCTGCGCTGGTCGCACGGCTCGTCGAGCTTCAAAGGCGCGCGGGCGGGCGCGGCGTGTGCCTTATCTCAGGCGGCGAGTTCGCGTGTCCCGTGCGCGGCGCAGGCGTCGGAGGGCGCAACGCCGAGACGGCATTACGGATCGCGTTCGAGTTTGAAAAAATTGTGAGTGGCCGAATCGCCGAAAGGACAGGCGGACGGTCAGTCGAAGAGTCGTCGCGGGTCATGGTCGCGCTCTGCGCCGGGACGGACGGCGTTGACGGCAACAGCCCCGCAGCCGGCGCGCTCGCTTGCGCGACGACGCTTCCGCGCGCGCGCGAGCGTGGTCTTGATGCTGCGAACTTTCTTGTTGAGAGTGACGCTTACAACTTCTTCGACCTTCTCGGTGACGCAATCATGACCGGCCCGACGGGGACGAACGTGCGCGACGTTCGCATTCTGCTCGCAAGGTGAAGAGGTCAGAGGTCGGAGGTCAGAGGTTAGTTAAAGGCAAACTGCTTTTCACTGACCTCCGACCTCTGACCTCTGACCTCTTTTATTCCACCCGACCGAAGTCGTCTTCGAGACGAACGATGTCGTCTTCGCCCAGATAGTCGCCGCGCATGATCTCGATGAAGACGAGACGGTCTGCGCCCGTGTTCTCGATGCGGTGCGCCGCTCCGACGGGAATGTCAACGGTCTCGCCGCTGCGCGCGACGATGCGCTCGCCGTCGAGCGTGACTCGCGCCGTGCCGGCAACGATCATCCAATGCTCCACGCGTCGCGCGTGTCTCTGATAGCTGAGACGCTTGCCGGGCAGCACCTCTATGCGCTTAACTTTGTAGCCCGCCCCCTCGTCCAGCACAGTGAACGATCCCCATGGCCGCTCGTCGAACAGCGGCGAGCCGTCCGAGCCGTTCTTCTCACTCATGCGTGAATAATAAGAGTGACGAGTGACGAGTGACAAGTGGCGAGTTGGTAAATAGTGAATGGTAAATGGTAAATGGAAACTGAGTTCAATCCATTTACCATTTACCATTCACTATTTACTCCTGCCTGCAAACGTTTCCAATTTCAAGTCGTCGCCGTTCGTGCTGAGGGTGATTGTTCCACTGCTGCCGGTCGTGAGGATGCGCGCGCCGGATGCGCGCAAGCGTTCCAGCACTTCGGGGTGGGGGTGGCCGTAGGGCGAGTCCTGCCCGACGGAGATGACGGCGAGCGCGGGACGAGCGGCGTTTACGAACGCTGCGGTCGAGGACGTGCGGCTACCGTGGTGCGCGACTTTGAGCGCGTCGCAACTCAGAGCGTCGCCCGCCGCGACGAGCGCGCGCTCGGCGTCGGCTTCCGCGTCGCCCGTGAGCAGAAAGATTCTGCGACCGTAGCGAAGGCGAAGCACGACCGAGTCGTTGTTGGCGGAAGGCGCATCGGCGTCGGCGTTCGGGGGCCAGAGGACTTCAACCGTGACCGCGCCGAAGCGCAACAGGTCGCCGCGCGCGACGAGATAGACGGGCGTCCCTGCTTTGTGCGCGGTCGCATTGAATCGCGCGAACTCGGCGTCGTCCGAAGGCGCGCGCCCTACGAGCGCGCCGCCGACGCGGAAGTTTCCGGCGACGGCGCTGAGACCGTCAATGTGATCGGCGTCGGCGTGCGTGGCGAGGATGTAGTCAACGCGCGAGAGGCCGCGCCACCAGAGATACTCGGAGACGACGGCGTCGCCCACGCCGCGCGAGTCCGGCTCGAACTGCTCCGCGTCTTCGCCGTCGCCGCCGACACGGCGCGCGCCGAAGGTCGGGCGACCGCCGCCGTCAACGAGCAGCGTCGCTCCGTCGGGCATCGTTACGAGCGCGGCGTCGCCTTGCCCAACGTCGAGGAAGTCAACGCGCAGCCTCCCGTCGGGGCGGCCCGCGCTCAAAGGGTGCGCGATGATGATGAAAGCGATACTGACGAGAGCGAAGCCCGCGAGCTTGAGAGCGCGGCTACGAGCAACGACGCGCAGCCAGTTGCTTTCAGCATCTTCGTCATCATCACTCGGTCGCGTTGAAGAAGAGACGGGACGCCAACGCAGTAGCGCGAAAGTCAGGAAGAGAAGCGGCGCGAAGTAGAGCGCGTAGATTGCCGATGCCGCGCCTGTGTATTCGGGGAGCCTGAGGCTCGCCGCGTGCGCGCGCGCGAACGGGTCAACGCTGTGAATCATCAGCGAGGCGCACGCCTCTGTCAGACGGACGAGAGGCGCGGCCAGCGTCGCGCTCAACTGCGAGACGGCGAGCGCGGCGAGCGCGGCGAAGGCGTGTGCGACCATCAGCGCGCCGACGAAGAGGTTCAGCACGAGCGAGGCGAGCGAGAGCCTGTGGAAATAGACTACGAACAGTGGCAGGAGCGCTATCTGCACGGCGACCGAGACCGTTGCGGCTGCGAAGACGAATCGCAGAAGGGCTTGCGCGCGCAGGCGTTCAAGCCGCGCCGCCCACGGCGTCTTGAACAGGCGATAGCTGTGCGTCGAGAGCGCCATCTCGCGTCGCCAATCGCGCTCGCTCCAGTAGAGCGTTTCGCCGAGGCTGCGAAACCAACGCGGGCACGCGGGCGGGCACGGCGTCGCGCGCGTTGGACGCCACTCGCCGACGGCCTTCAGGTTCGAGAGCGCGGGCAGCGCGATTGCGACGATGGCCGCGACGGAAAGAAACGTGAGTTGGAATGAAGGATCGAAGAGGTTCGCGGGTCGCCAGATGAGCAGCGCCAGCCCCGCGCCTCCCATCGAGTTGAGCGGACTCGAACGGCGACCTATGGCGGGAGCGAGCGCGGCCAGAGTGAACATGAGCGACGCGCGCACGACCGAGCTTTCAGCGCCCACGCCGACGGCGTACACCCACACGCACGCGACCGACGCGGCCCACTGCCACGCGCGCCGCCGCGTGAATCGCCGTGCCACGAACCACACGAGAGCGCCGATGAAGGTTATGTGCAGGCCGCTGATGACGAGGACGTGGAACGTCCCGCCTTCGCGGAAACGCTCG
>Ga0190275_10003499_pt1 | contig 11225 bp, 12 predicted proteins | sample Popmic550T_FD_133745 | JGI IMG/M metagenome (GOLD analysis project Ga0190275, IMG submission 133745) | Populus adjacent soil microbial communities from riparian zone of Yellowstone River, Montana, USA - 550 T | ecosystem: Environmental > Terrestrial > Soil > Riparian zone > Trees stand | place... | reverse complement strand
GCCGGCGCCGGCGCGCAGACCGCGCCCACCCCGACGGCAGCCGCGCCTGCCCCGCGTTCCGCCGCGATGACGGTGGTCCGCGACTACCTGACGCTGACCAAGCCGAAGGTGCAGTCGCTGCTGCTGTTCACGACGGTGACGACGATGTACGTCGCCGGCGACCCCTCGCTCGGGCTGATCCTGCTGACCTGCATTGGCGGCGCCCTCTCGGCCGGCGGGGCCGGCGCGATCAACCACGCCGTCGACCGCGACATCGACATCACCATGGCCCGCACCGCCGACCGCCCCGTCGCCTCCGGTCGCGTCTCCCCCGCTGCCGCGATCGCCTTCGGGACCTTGCTGGGCTGCGCCTCCTTCGCCCTGCTGGCACTGACCGTCAACCCTCTGGCGGCGGCCCTCTCGCTCTCCGGCCTGCTCGGCTACGTCTTCGTCTACACCCTCTGGCTGAAGCGGACGACGCCCCAGAACATCGTCATCGGCGGCGCCGCCGGCGCGGTCCCGCCCCTGGTCGCCTGGGCCGCTGTCACCGGCGGGCTCGGCGGCATGGCCTTCTACCTCTTCGCGATCGTCTTCTTCTGGACCCCTCCCCACTTCTGGGCGCTCTCGCTGCTGATGAAGGACGAGTACGCCAAGGCCGGCGTGCCGATGCTGCCGGTGGTCCGCGGCGAGGACGAGACCCGCCGCCAGATCCTCCTCTACACCGTCCTCCTCTACGCGGTCACCCAGCTCCCCTTCTGCGCCGGCGGCCTCGGCGTCGCCTACGTCATCCCCTCGATGCTCCTCGGCGCCGTCTTCATCTACTTCTCGACCAAGCTGCTCCGCACCAAAGAACGCGCCTGGGCCCTCCGTACCTACCTTTTCTCGCTGGCATACCTGGCGCTGCTGTTTCTTTCGATGGCGATTGCGGCCAACGTCTGATTTGGCGATGCGGGGTTGGCGGGGTGGGGTCGGGTACCCCTCCTCTCTCGCCTGACTGGCTGGATCGCTCAGGGCCGTCCGAGATTGCCTCTCGGCCAGCGGCGCAAAACGTTCGGAGGGGCACCCGACCCCACCTCACGAAGCCGGAGTCGCTTCGGGGGAAGCTTCGTGCTTCGGAGGCTGTCGGCGCTCAACGCTTAGCCGCATTCGTGAAGCTCTGGGGATACGGCAGCTATTGACGCAGGACGCCCTCCAAGGGCTCTCTCCAAGGGAGCTGGGCCTTGGTTCGGAGCCCCGGGGGTCACTCCCGCGGAGGCTCAAGGAACCGCGTTCGAACCCTGGGCGGCAACCCAGCTGCGCGACGGTCTCCGCGGGAGTGACCCCCGGGGCCCCCCACACAAGCCGACCTCCCCCCAGCCTGATAGAAATCCACCCGTGGACCGCGAGACCGCACGTAAAAACATGAGCTCCGGACTGGTCGCCGGTGGCTTTGCCGCGGCCGTCTTCGCGCTCTGCTTCGTCGCCGCCTTCCTCTACATCGCCCAGTAGATGAGCGAGCACCGTCACATTCCCGAGCCCGGCGAGATGGTCTACGCGCCGCAGCCCTCCTGGGCCCCGGTCTTCTTCGCGATCGGGGCCATCGGCCTGGTCTGCGGCACCTTTGCCGCCGGCTTCATGTTCCAGCCGATGATCTACGCGATCGTCGGCGCGATCCTCGTCCTCGCCGCCTTCCGCAGCCTGGTCCGCGGCGCGATCCGCGGCTACTTCCGCCTGCCGCGCCGCCAGCGCGTCCGCAGCGCCGCTTTGCCGGTCGAGACGATCGTCGCTCCGCCCAAGCGCTAACGGCCCGGGAAGGGTTCACTCAGCCAGGCGTCATGCCGGACGTCGCGCCCTCGGACGTCCAGACCCGGACGATGTCGCGCATCGAGAGGACGCCGACCGCGTCGGGGCCCTCGAAGACGACCAGGTGGCGGACGCCGCGGCGCGACATCTCGGCCGCGGCGCGCTCGAGGCTCCAGTCCGGCGCGGCCGCGATCACGCTCTCGCTCATGTGGTCGCTGACCAGCTCGACGTCGGGATCCTCACCGCCTCCGACCGAGACCAGCAGGTCGCGCTCGGTGACGATCCCCGGCGTCGGCGAATCGGCGTCGCTGACCAGCGCCGCCCCCGTGCCTTTTTCGACCATCAGGGCAGCGGCCTCGCGCAGCGTGTGCGACGGGCCCACCGTCAGCGACACCTCCGACATCCCGTCACTCACCTGCATCAGCGTCCTCCCTCTTGCCAGCCTACGGAGATAGTGTGAATCGCTGCAAGACTACCCGAATAGCGCGGCTGGACAGGACGCTTTCAGGCGGCCCCGGCATATAGACTTCGGCCCGCCGCCAGCCGTATGTCCACCCCCTCGCAACTCATCCGCCCACTGCTCGCACTCGCCGCCCTCGTGGGCGTCGTCGTCGTCGCGTCCGGCTGCGGCACGACCAGCACCGACGAGGAGCGCGGCCGCGTCCTCTTCATCCAGAAATGCGGCACCTGCCACACCATGGCCCAAGCAGGGTCGACGGCCCAGATCGGTCCCAATCTCGACGACGCCTTCGCCGCCGGGCGCGAAATCGGCCAGACCGACTCCACGGTCGAGGGAATCGTCTCGGCCCAGATCGAGTCGCCGCGGCCGGTCAACGGCGACCCGGCGGTTTCGATGCCGGCCGACATCGTCGAGGGCCAGGATCTTCACGACGTCGCCGCCTACGTCGGCATGTACGCGGGCGTGCCCGGCGCGGCGCCGCCGAAGGTTCCCGGCGGCCCGGGCGCCCAGGTCTTCGCCAGCAACGGCTGCGGCGGCTGCCACACCTTCGCCGCCGCCAAATCCGGCGGCGTGGCCGGCCCCGACCTCGACCAGGTCCTCGCCGGCCAGAGCGCGGCGATGGTCCACGAGTCGATCGTCGACCCGAACAAAGTGATCGCCCAGGGATACCCGCCGAACGTGATGCCGTCCAACTACGAGCAGACGATCTCGGCCAAGGAACTCGACCAGCTGGTCGAGTTCCTGACCGAAGGCACCGCCGGCGGCAAGGGCTCCAAGGCCTCCGGCTCCAAAGCGGGCTGAGCCCACGCGGCCGCAAGGCCGCTGGCATCATCACCTGACGGATGCGGCAACGACTCAAAGACCGCCTCGAGATCTCGCCGCGGCGCTACGCGCAGGTCACCGCCGTCGCCCTCGCCGCCCTCGCCCTGATCGTCCTCACCGGCGCCGCGGTGCGCCTGACCGGCTCCGGCCTCGGCTGCCCGGACTGGCCCAAATGCTACGGCGGCACGGTGCCGCCGCTGGAGACCCACGCGGTGATCGAGTACGGCAACCGGCTCCTGACCGGATTCGTCGGCTTCGCCGTGATCGCCGCCTGCGGCCTCGCCTTCTTCCGCGTTCCCTACCGCTGGCACCTGGCCCTGTTCGGCGCCCTGCTGCCGCTGGGGGTGCTGGGGCAGGCGATCCTCGGCGCCCTGGTCGTCAAGTACCACCTCGCCCCCGGCCTGGTGATGTCCCACTTCATCCTCTCGATGATGCTGCTCGACGCGGCCTTCGCCCTCGCCTGGTGCGCGCGCTACGAGCCCTGGGAGCGGCGGCGCTCCAATGACCGCCTCGGCGTCTGGTCGGTGCGGGCGCTGATCCCGCTTGGCCAGCTGACGATCCTGGCGGGGACGATCGCCACCGCCTCCGGCCCCCACGCCGGCGCCCACGAAGGCGAGCTCGTCCACCGCTTCGACTTCCAGGGGGTGGAGACGCTGGAGTGGGTCGTCCAGCGCCACTCGGCGATCGCCGCCATCTACGGCTTTGCCGCGATCGTGGTGTGGTTCCTCCTGCGGCGCCCAGGAGGCGACAGGAGGGCCGTCAAGCCGCTTACGGTGGTCCTTGGCCTGCTGGCGCTGCAGGGCGCCGTAGGGGGCCTCCAGTGGTCGCTGGAGCTACCCAGCGAGATCGTCTGGGTCCACGTCGCCCTCGCGACCCTGAACTGGCTGGCGATGCTGTGGACGGTTGCCGCGGCCGGGCGGCTGGAGCCGCGCCAGGAGAAAACGGAGACGCAGGAACGGGCCGAGGCCACGGCGGGCGCCGTCTAGGCGCCCAGTGCTCCCGTTCGCCCTTTCGATCGGAGTCCTCAGCCTCACCCAGGCGGTGCTGGTGGCCGCGCCACGGCCAGCCGTGCCAACCCTCTTCGCCGGCCTTCAAAACCGCTCCTGGGCGCTGCTGCTGCCGCTCTCGATCCTGGTCGTGGTCGCGGCGATCGCCCTCGACTCCGCCGTCGCCGACTTCCTCACCTACCTCGCCCTGGTCGCCGTGCCGCCCCTGGCGGCGCTGGCATTGGGAGGAGTCCTCCGCGGCGGCAGGCCGCCGCTCGCGTTCCTGGCCATCCCCCTCTTCGCCCTGGCCTGGGCTGCAAAGGGCTCCCTGAGCGGGCAGACGGCGGCCCTGCTGCTGTCCGCGCTCGCCTGCGTCAGCCTCGGCTGGCTGCTCGTCTGCCTCGTCCCCGGCCGCTGGCTGAAGCTGGGGATCTACGGGATGGCCGTGATCGACGCCTGGCTGGTCGGCAGCAGCCTCCTGCAGCAGCCCAACGCCGTCCTCAACGCCGCTTCCCCGGGCGACCTGCCCCAGCTTCAGTTCGTCTCCTTCGGCTCGGCCGTGATGGGCTTCGGGGACATCTTCCTCGCCGCCGTCCTCGGCGCCCTGCTGGCGGCCGACCGCCGCCTGCAACTGACCGGCGCCGCCCTCGCCGCCACCCTCTGCCTCGGCTTCGACCTGCTCTTCTTCGCCGTCGACACCCTGCCCGCCACCGTCCCGATCGCGCTGACTCTGGCCGTATTGGAGCTTCGAACCCGACGCGTCAGCTCTGGCTGATGATGACCGCCACCAGAACCGCCACCAGCGCGGCAGTCATCCCCACCACCGCGTAGATGAGCGAGTATTGAAGCGAATCGAAGCGTCGTTCCATCATCGCCTGCATAGATTCGAAGCGCGCATCGATGCGATCAAACCTCTGGTCCATCTGCTCAAAGCGCTTGTCGACCTGCTCAAAGCGCTTGTCGACCTGCTCAAAGCGCTTGTCGACCTGCTCAAAGCGCTTGTCGACCTGCTCAAAGCGGCGACCAACTTCGTCGAACCGTTCGTCGACGCGGTCGAACCGTTCGTCCATCCGCCTGCCGAACTCATCCAGCCGCTCGTCGGTCCAACTCTCTCTCATCGCCTCCATATTTGCAGACTAGCCGGAAAGGTGTAATGAGTTGTCTGCGAAACGTAAAAGTTCCGCCTCAACTCTCGCGCCGCTTGCGCGCCACCCAGCGACCCCCATGCCAAGCGGCCGCGCAGACGAGCACCAACCCCCAGATCGCTCCCACCAACGGCCGCGTCAACAAGGTCAGGGCAATGATCGACCCCGCCGCGACCCCAACGATCACGACCCAGCGAAAAACCGCCTGCTCAGAGATCTTCATCCGTCCCTTTTTCGTCCACGCACGGCCGCGAAAACCAAGTCTGGCTAGGACGCAGGGAGGCCGTCAAGGGGAGCGCACTCCAGTGCGTGACCCGCAGGCGGCCGACCGAGGACACCGCCAGACGCCGGTTTGCAGCGGCCGCCTACAAGATATAAACGGTCACATAAACGATGATCCACATGACGTCCACGAAGTGCCAATAGATCCCCGGCACCTCGACGCCCAGATGGTCCTTCGCCTTCGGCCCGAAATGGCCGCGGAAGGCGCGGATCGTCGCGAAGCTGAGCAGCAACAGGCCGACGAAGACGTGGGCCCCATGGAGGCCGGTGAGGCCGTAGAAGATCGAGCCGAAGGCGAGGTCGCGGATGCTGAAGCCGATGTGGACGTACTCGTTGACCTGGATGAAGAGGAAGGCCGCACCGAGCATCCAGGTCAGGACCAGGCCGAGTTTGAGCCCGGCGTGGTTGCCGCGCCGGATCGACTCGAGAGCGTAGTGGATCGTGAAGCTGGAGGAGACCAGGATCGCGGTGTTGATGCCGGCGACGGCGACCGGCAGCTCGTAGGGCTCCGGCGGCCAGCTCTCCGGGGCGACGACGACGCGAAGGAAGAAGTAGGAGGCGAAGAAGGCCCCGAATAGCATGATCTCGGAGACGATGAAGAGGAGGATCCCGAGAGTCTGTTTGTCGATGCGGGAGCTTTCGTTGGCCTCCGGCGGACCGTGGTGCTCCTCCGCGTGCGCCTGCCCGAGGGTGACGGTTGCGCTCTCCATCAGGCCTCCCCTCCGTCGGCGACGGCGGCGGCAACCGCGGCTGCGGGCCGGCCGACCTCGATGTGCTCGACCTGCTTGTCGGTGATCTCGCGGACGCGGCCGATCAGATCCTCCTCGAGCCAGCGCGACCCCTCGCCGGCGAAGGTCGAGATCAAGACCTCGTCGATCCGGTAGTGCTCGATCGCGTTCTTCACGGCCTGGAAGGGATCGGGGCTCATCGGCTGCCCGGTGGCGTCGACGTCGGCACGGTAGAGCTCGGCCAGGGTCGAGGCGAGGTCGCGGACGATCTCGGCCTCGCTGACGTCGTCGGTGCGGGGACAGACGATCGTGTAGCGGTGGGGCGAGGCGGAGGCGCGCTCCTTGAGGCGGTTGACGAGGTCCGGCGTCGCCACCGTCTGGGTGGCGACGACGAGGGTGTGGATGACGTCCCAGCGAATCGCGTCGTCTTCGATCCGGACCGGGATGTGGGTCAGCTTGGCATCCGGCTCGATCCGCTCCCGAGCCCACTCGACGAGGTCTTTGCGGGTGAGGCCGAAGCGGGTGTCGTAGAGACAGGAGAGCAGCACCTCGCCGGGTTCATGGGCGCGGAAGGCGTCGTAGAGGGCCAGCGAGGGCTCTGGATCCATCACCTCGCCGACCGAGTCGATGCCGAACTCGGCCAGCACCGACATCGTCACCTCGACCCGGGCCCGAGCGGCGTCGCGCAGCTCGTCTGTATCGATCAGCTGACCGACCGAGGGCTGGTTCTGCGGCGCCGCGACGACTACGCCGGAGACCTGGTCCTGGCGCTCGCGCACGGCCTGCAGCAGCTTGCGCCCGCCGGCGACCTCGTTGACGAAGACGAGCAGCGGCTGACCGTCGTTGGCGCTCACGTCGAGCCCACCACGGTCGACTCTTTCGCCGGCGCCTCGTGCGCTTCGCCGGCCATGATCGCGTGCTTGGCGCCGGGGATGCCGAACTCGTAGGGGCCGCCGACGACCCGCGGAATCTCGTCGAAGTTGTAGATCGGCGGCGGCGAGGAGACCTGCCACTCGATCGAGTTCGCGCGCCAGGGGTTGGCCTCGGCGCGGGGGCCGAAGCGCCAGCTGACGACCATGTTGTAGAGGAAGACGAGCTGAGCGGCGCCGAGCATGAAGGCGAAGACGCTGATCAGCAGGTTCCACTCGCCGAACTGGGTGGCGTAGTCGGCGACGCGGCGGGGCATCCCGTCCATCCCCACCCAGTGCATCGGGATGAAGGTGCCCCAGGTGCCCACCACCGTGCCCCAGAAGTGGACGCGGCCGAGTTTCTCGTCGTACATGCGCCCGGTCATCTTCGGAAACCAGTGGTAGATCCCGGCGAAGATCGTGAAGACAGAGCCGCCGAAGAGGACGAAGTGGATGTGGGCGACGATGAAGTAGGTGTCGGAGACGTGGATGTCGATCGGCACCATGCCCAGCATGACGCCGCTGATGCCACCGATCGTGAAGGTGACGATGAAGGCGAGCGCGAACAGCATCGCCGTCGAATAGGTGTGGATCTTGCCGAAATAGAGCGTGCCCAGCCAGGAGAAGATCTTGATCCCGGTCGGCACCGCGATCAGCAGGGTCGTGATCATCATCGGCACCCGCAGCCAGCTGAACATACCGGCGACGAACATGTGGTGGGCCCAGACCGAGTAGCTGAGGACGACGATTCCGATCAGCGCCAGCGCCATCAAGCGGTAGCCGAAGATCGGCTTGCGGGCGTGGGTCGAGATGACCTCGCTGATGATCCCGAAGCCGGGCAGCATCATGATGTAGACGGCTGGGTGCGAGTAGAACCAGAAGATGTGCTGGTAGCTGATGACGTCACCGCCGGCCGCGAACTCGAAGAAGTTGGTGTGGAGGACGCGGTCAAAGAGGACCATGAACTGGGCGCCGGCGATGAAGGGCGTCGCGGCGACGACCAGCAGCGAGGTCGAGAGGTTGGCCCAGACCAGCAGCGGCATCCGCCAGAAGGTCATTCCGGGCGCACGCATGGTGATGATCGTGACCAGGAAGTTGAGCGCGGTGGCGATCGACGACGCCCCCGCGAACTGGACCCCGAGGTTGAAGAACGACTGCCCGAGCGGGGCCCCGGTGGAGAGCGGCGCATAGCCGGTCCAGCCGGCGTCGAAAGCGCCGCCCGGGGCCAGGAAGCTGCTGATGAAGAGCAGGCCGGCCAACGGCAGCATCCAGAAGCTGAGCGCATTGAGGCGCGGGAAGGCCATGTCCGGCGCGCCGATCATCAGCGGCAGGACGTAGTTGGCGATACCCGCGAAGACCGGGATCACGAAGAGGAAGATCATGATCGCCGCGTGGGTGGAGAAGAGGCTGTTGAAGGTCGCGGCGTCGACGATCTGGGTGCCCGGTTGCGCCAGCTCGGCCCGGATCAGCATCGCCAGCAGGCCGCCGATGAAGAAGAAGACGAAGGTGGTGACGATGTACTGGATGCCGATCACCTTGTGATCGGTGTTGAAGTGGAAGTAGTCCTTCCAGCTCTTGGCCCCGTGCTGGGAGTGGTCCTCGGGGATCGTCGGCGCGCCGGCAGCCCAGCGCAGCCAGTAGTCGAAGCAGCCGAAGCCGGCGAGGAAGCCGAGCGGAGCGAGGATCAGCGGCACGACGACGTGCGGGTAGCCGGTCTGCTCGGTCTCGTACAGCGGCAGGTCGGAGATCGCGCGCAGGGCGATGACCAAGCCGAAACCGAAGGCTCCGGCGAAGAGAGCGCCGAGCACGCCTCGAGTCCATCCCGGTCGCTTGATCGCAGCCGTCATCGGTTCTCCTCCATTATGCCCCGCCCGTTCCGACCGGGGTCAGGCTGCTCTCCTCGTCACCGAGCGAGTCCGACAGGTACTCCGGCACTTTCTGATCGAGGCTGGCGACCCATTCGCGGAATTTGGCGGGGGGCTCGACCACGACTTTGGCTCGCATCGAGGCGTGGCCGAAGCCGCAGAGCTCGGTGCAGATCAGCTGGTAGGTCCCGACCTTGTCGGGGGTGACGATCGCCGTCGTCGTGATCCCGGGCACGTTGTCTTTCTTGATCCGCCACTCCGGCACCCAGAAGGAGTGGATCACGTCCTGGGCGTGCATCTTGAAGTGGACCTGGCGGTTGACCGGCACGTGCAGCTCGCCCTCCGACCAGGCCATGTCCTTGCCGGGGTAGCCGAAGCTCCAGGCGTACTGGAGGGAGAAGACCTCGACCGTGAGCGGGTCTTTGACCGGCTCTTCGATTTCGTCGAGCACCTTCCAGCTGTAGCCGCCGGCGAAGAGGACGATGATCGTGGGGATCAGCGTCCAGGCGACCTCGAGCCGGGTGTTGCCGTGGATCGGCTCGCCGTCGGATTCGTCGCCGGGCTTGGCTTTGAATTTCCACAGCGCGTAGAAGAGCATCACCATCACCAGCGAGAAGACGAAGGCCGAGAGGATGATCATCACCGTCAGCAGGTCGTCGATCTTCGGCGCGGCGGTGGAAGCCTGCTGGCCGTCCCAGTTGATCGGGACCATGACCGCACAGATCGCAGCGGTGAGCGCGACCGTGGCGGCGAGCATCTTCACTATTGGGAGGCGGCCGTACATGAGGCGGCGGGCATTCTATTGAAGCGGCGGCGGGAGGTTTTCCGGCCCAGGTGACGCTTGGCACTAGCTAGGCGGGACGGGGCAGGTTCCCCAGCTCTCCAGCCGACGCGGCGATCACCCCGCGGGCCACGCCCTCCCAGCTCCAGAGCCGTCCGACCGTGCCGATCAGGGCCTGCCGGGCCTGCTCGCGCTCGCCCTCGGGCAACCGCAGCCAGCCGTCGAGTCGGTCGGCGATCGCCTCGACGGCGCCGGGCTCGACCGGGAACGAGGCGAGCCCGCCGATGTCAGCCGGCAGCGACTCGGCGAGCTGGCGGGACACCTCCAGCATCCCCGAGTGCCCGGCCGAGACCGGCAGCGTCCCGCAGGCCGCGGCCTCGACCGCGACCATCCCGAACGCCTCCGGGAACGTGCTCGGCATCACCAGCGCCTCGGCCCGCGGCAGCAGCTCCGCGACCTCGTCGTGCTCGAGCCGGCCGGCGAGCTCGATCGAGCCGGCCACTCCCCGCGCCGCGGCCGCGTAGCCGGCGGGCGGATCCGCCAGGAACGCCGAGAGGATCCGCAGCGACTTTTCCTCGCCGCCCTCCAGCGCCCAGCCGCGACGAGCCACCTCGCGGGCGTCGTCGAGATCGCCGCGGTCGAGCGCCGCCAGCAAGCGGCGCAGCCCGCCCTCGTACTCGCCGTAGCCGACGATCTGGAGGCGCGCCTCGGGATGGGCGGCCTTGACGAGGGGCCAGGCGGCGATCAGCAGGTCGACCCCCTTGGAGACGATCAGCTTGCCGACGAAGGCCACGAGGCCAGCCGAGCGAGCCCCGGACGGGCGGAACTCCTCGACGTCGACTCCAGGGGGGCCGAGGCGGGTCTTGTCCTCGAGCCCGGGCAGTTCGGGCAGCGCCGCCCAGAGCGACTCCGCCGTGTGGGCGGAGCCGACGAGAACGCCCGACGCCGCCTCCATCCCCTCTTCCGCATAGGGAAGGAAGCGCGGGTGCGGTTTGACCGTGTACTCCAGGGCCGAGCCATGGATCTTGGCCGCAAAGGGGCCGATGCCGGCACGGGCGAGGATCACAGGGCCCATCACCAGGTGGTTGACGAGGGCGGCGTCGATCCCCCCGGCGGCCTCGGCCACGGCCCGCACGGCCGCCACGTTGGCGTCGATGTAGCGGTCGAGCTCGCTTTCGGTCAGCTCCGGGAAGCTCTTGACCTCGAAGCCCTCGTAGGGGTCTTTGACGTAGACCGGGAGCAGGCCGTGGATGTCGGGATTGTGGATCTCGACCCCCTCGATCTCGACCTCGCGGTCCTGGCAGAGGAGGTGGACCTCGTGGCCGAGCCGGGCCAGTGCCCGAGCCAGATTGAGGTTGTAGATATTGCTGCCGGTGCCGCGCAGCATGTAGCCGTGAAAGAGGAGGACGCGCATCGCTGCCGCCCAAGCTATTAGTCTTCGCGGCGATGAACGAGCGTCAGCTCTACAGGATGCGCGCCCCGGCCTC
>Ga0190275_10003498_pt1 | contig 11227 bp, 9 predicted proteins | sample Popmic550T_FD_133745 | JGI IMG/M metagenome (GOLD analysis project Ga0190275, IMG submission 133745) | Populus adjacent soil microbial communities from riparian zone of Yellowstone River, Montana, USA - 550 T | ecosystem: Environmental > Terrestrial > Soil > Riparian zone > Trees stand | place... | reverse complement strand
GGTCGAGGCCGACGCCGGCATCCCGCTCGGCGAGCTGCGGGTGGACGGCGGCGCCGCCGGCAACGACCTGCTGATGCAGTTTCAGGCCGATCTGCTCGGCGTGCCGATCGCGGTCGCCGAGATCGCCGAGACGACGGCGCTCGGGGCGGCGCTGCTGGCCGGCGTCGGCGCCGGCGCATGGACGCAGGCCGACGTCGCGGAGCGTGGCGGCGAGGGCGCCAGGTACGAGCCGAAGATGGGCGACGACGAGCGCTACGAGCTGATCGACGACTGGCGGCGCGCCGTCGTACGTGCCCGCGGCTGGGCGCGCGGGTAAGGTTGCAGGCATGGCGAAGTTGAGGCGCAGCGAGCAGTTCGCGGCGGTCACCGCTGCCTCGCATCGCGACGATCGCCCGGCCGAGCACTTCGCCCAGTTCCACGAGCGATCGCGCACGCGCGAGCCCGACGGAGCGTACGAGGCGGTGCGGATCCTCACGACGCTGTGGGCGTTCGGCTTCTTCCGCGCGCGCTCGATCTCCAGCGAGAAGGTGCCGCAGTCGGGCCCGGTCATCCTGGCCCCGAACCACGGCTCGTTCATGGACCACTTCCTGCTGGCCGCGTTCATCCGCCGCAAGGTCATGTTCATGGCCAAGTCCCAGCTCTTCCAGCCGCCCGCGCAGTGGGTCTACACGCACGGCGGCGTCTTTCCGCTGCGCCGCGGGCACCGCGACGAGGAGGCGTTCGTCACCGCCCGCGCGATCCTCGACCGCGGCGGCTGCGTCGCGATGTACTGCGAGGGCTCGCGCTCGAAGGACGGCCAGCTGTCCGCGCGCCCGAAGCCCGGCATCGGCCGGCTGGCGCTGGAGTCCGGCGCGGCGGTCGTGCCGGTCGCGATCTACGGCTCGTCGAAGGTGCGCAACTGGCGCAAGGGCGAGTTTCCGAAGGTGACGGTGCAGTACGGCGACCCGATCCGATGGGAGAGCGTCGACAACCCGACGCGCGATCAGCAGATGGCGGTCGCGGAGGAGATCTTCGGCGAGGTCAGGGTCCTCTACGCGGGACTGGAATCGCTGGGACGCAAGGGCGTGCTGCAGCGCGTGCGCGAGCAGCGGCGCTCCGAGCGCCGGGGCAAGAAACACGCCGCGACGGCGTAGCCACGCGGATGTAGGCTGGCGCCCGTGCGCCAGCTTGGCCGAGCATGAGTGCGCCGAGGACGCTGGCGCAGTTGGAGGTCGCCCTCCGCGGGCGCGGGCGCGGCCTCGAGGAGATCCTCGACGTGCTCGGCGAAGCGGTCACGATTCGCGACCGCGAGGACCGGATCGTCTACGCCAACCGCGCGGCGCTGGACCAGATGGGCTTCGCCTCGCTGCAGGAGCTGCAGCGCCGGCCCGCCGCCTCGATCATGCAGGACTACGTCGTCAGCGACGAGGACGGGCACGACCTGACGATGGACGACATCCCGTCGGTGCGCCTGCTGCGCGGCGAGCCCGCCGAGCCGCTGCTGATGCGCACCGTGCATCGCGCGACGGGCGACCTGAGCTGGATGGTGCTCAAGGCCTCGGGGCTGCACGGCGAGGACGGCGAGATCTTCGCGACGGTGATGATCATCGAGGACGTCACCGCCGTGAAGACCGCCGAGCTTCGCAGCCGCTTCCTCGCCGACGCGGGGCGTCAGCTGGCGTCCTCGCTGGACTACGCGCAGACGCTGAAGAACGTCGCCTGGGCGGCCGTCCCGCGGATCGCCGACTGGTGCGGCGTCGACCTGCTCGACGAGCGCGGCCGGCTGCAGCGCGTCGTCGCCGCGCACCCCGATCCAGCCAAGCACGCGCTGGCCCAGCGCCTGCGCGAGTTCCAGCCCGCCCAGCCCGACCCGCAGCAGGGTGTCGGGAGGGTCGTGCACAGCGGCACCTCGGAGCTCTATGCGGATGTCACCGACGAGATGCTCGTGGGGGCCGCCGCCGGCGAGGAGCACCTGCGCCTGCTGCGCGAGCTGGGGATGCGCTCGGTGCTGATCGTCGCGATCCGGACGCCCGCCCGCACGCTCGGGACGATGACGCTCGTCTCGGCCGAGTCGGCCCGGCGCTTCAGCGACGACGACGTCCGCTTCGCCGAGCAGCTCGCCGACCGCGCCGCGGTCGCCGTCGAGAACGCCCGCCTGTACGCGACGCAGACGCGCACCGCCGTGACGCTGCAGCGCAGCCTGCTGCCCGAGACGGTCCCCGACGTCCCGGGCTGGCAGGTGGCGGCGCTCTACCGCCCGGCCGGGACCGACCCGCTGGTCGTCGTCGGCGGCGACTTCTATGACTTCCTCGAGACCGGCGAGGGCTGGCTCGTGATCATCGGCGACGTCACCGGCAAGGGCGTCCCGGCGGCTGCCCTCACGTCGCTCATGCGCCACGGGGCGCGCTTCATCAGCCAGACCGACGCGCGCCCGGCATCGATCCTGCAGCGCCTGAACAGCGCGCTGCGCGACCAGTCGGCGCTGTCGCCGTGCACGGCGCTGTGCCTGCGCCTGGGCGACGCGGGCATCACGTCGTGCAGCGCCGGGCACCCGATGGCGATCGCCGTCACGGCCGAGGGCGAGGTCCGCGAGCTCGGCAGCCCGCAGCTGCTGCTGGGCGTGTCGGGCTCCCATGAGTGGCACGACGAGGACATCGCCGTGGAGCACGACGCGACGATCGTCCTGCACACCGACGGCATCACCGACGTTCGCGGCGAGGGCACACGCTTCGGGGAGGTCCGCCTGCACGCGCTGCTGCGCCGCAACGCCGGTTGCAGCCCGGACGAGCTGCTCAGGCGCATGAACGCAGAGCTGGCCGACTTCCAGGTCGGCGCGCTGGCCGACGACACCGCTGTCATCGCGCTGCGCCGCGAGCCCGCGTTCGCCGAGGCGGGCGCCTCGCGCGGCAGCGAGCCGGGCGCGGCGGCGTAGCCGCGGCGGGCACGCCCGAACCGGCGCGCCGGTGCACCGCGCTCTGACACGCTCCGCGCACCCCCGGCTCGCAAGGGGTCGAGCCGACCAACTCCCCGCGGGAGGCAGGCATGACGGAGCTGCAGCGGTACCTGGCCGAAGAGGTCGCCGAGGACCTCGCCGACGGCATCATCACCAGGCGCGAGGCGATGCGCCGGCTCGGGCTGCTCGGCGTCAGCGGGGCGCTGGCGACGGGGCTGCTGAGCGCGGCAGCGAGCGAGGCGTCGGCCGCGAAGAAGCCTGCCAGGTCCGAGCGCAAGAACAGCGGGCGCATCGGTCGCACGGGCGAGTGGGCACCGGTCGCGACCGAGGCGATCACGTTCCCCGGACCCAACGGCACGCTCAGCGGCGCCTGGGCGCCGGCACCCGGGCGAGCCAGGGGCACGGTGCTCGTCATCCACGAGAACCGCGGCCTGACCGATCACATCCGCAACGTCGCCGGGCGCTTCGCCGCCGATCACTGGTCGGCGCTCGCGATCGACCTGCTGTCGGAGGAGGGCGGCACGGCGTCGTTCCCCGGCGAGGCGGAGGTCCAGGCGGCGCTCGCCGCGGTCCCGCCGGCGCGCTTCGACGCCGACATGAAGGCCGCCGTCAGCGAGCTGCGCCGCCGCGTCCCGCGCAAGCCGGTCAACGCGATCGGCTTCTGCTTCGGCGGCGGCATGGTCTGGCGTCTGCTGGCCGCAGGCGAGCGGCGGCTGGCCGCGGCCGCGCCGTTCTACGGGCCGTTTCCCGAGGGAGGCGACCTGTCCGACGCGCGCGCGGCGGTGCTCGGCGTCTACGGCGGCCTCGACACGCGCGTCAACGCGACGCGCGACGCAGCCAAGGCCGCGCTCGAGGAGGCGCGGCTCAAGCACCTGATCTTCACGTTCACCGAGGCCAACCACGCGTTCTTCAACGACACCAACCCCGCTCGCTTCAACGCGCCCGCCGCCGAGGAGGCCTGGGCGCGCGTGCTGACCTGGTTCGCCCGCCACCGGGGCTGACGCTCGGGCTCAGACCTTCGGCAGATGCGGCTGCGCGTCGAAGGGCAGGCCGCGGGCGGCGCGTTCGAGCATGCGCGTCTCGCGGGGGAGCGAGCCGAGCGCGAGCGCGGTGAACGCGATGACCGCGCCGCCCAGCAGCACCTCGGTCGCGCCGAAGGCCTGCGCCGCCGGCCCCGCGAGCATGTAGCCGAGCGGCAGCAGCGCGAGCGAGACCGTCCAGTCGTAGGAGGTCACGCGCGAGAGCCTGTCGGGCGGGATGCGGTTGGCCAGCTCGGTCAGCCACCAGACGTCGAACAGCGCGACGCCCGTGCCTGCGACGACCATCACGGCGATGACGAGCTCCAGCGGCGCGCCGCTGGCGTAGAGGCCGAGCGACGCCGGCCACAGCAGGATCAGCGTCATCGCCATGCGCATCGGAAAGCGCGGGCGCCAGCGCAGCGCCGTCAGCGACCCGGCGACCATGCCTGCGCCGAAGGCGGCGAGCACGTAGCCGAAGACGGCGAGGTCGCCGTACTGCTCCTTGGCGACGAGCGGCCCGACGACGTACATCGGCGCCAGCGAGACGAACAGCGCGACGCAGAAGGCGGCGAGCGTCGCCCACACCCACGATCTCGAGCGCACCTCTGCGAACCCCACGCGCACGTCGCCGAGGATCGTCGCCGGCGCGGCGTCCTGCGGCGCGATCGCACCGCGCTCGCGCGGGCGCACGCGCACGAGCAGGATCGCGCTGAACAAGAACGTCGCGGCGTCCAGTGCGAACGCCGCGGCCGGGCTGAAGCCGAGCACGAGCAGCGTCGCCAGCGCAGGGCCGGCGAACTCCGCGAGGTTGTTGAACATCGACGTGACCGCGTTGGCCTCCTGGATCTCGTCCTCGGGCACCGTCTGGGGCAGCAGGCCGGTCGACGCGGGGCGAAAGAACGCCTCCGCGGTGCCGAACAGCACGCCGATCACGACGAGGTGCCAGATGCGCACCTCGCCGGTCACGATCAGCACGGCCAGCAGTGCGTGCAGCACGAAGCGCACGAGGTCGGTCACGACGACGACGAGGTGGCGCGGCAGGCGGTCGGCGAGGACCCCGCCCACGAGCAGGAAGCCGATCAGCGGCAGGCTGTAGGCGGCGAGCACGATCCCGAGATCGGTCGCGCTGCCGGTGAGGTCGACGACGAACAGCGCCAGCGCGACGACGACGATCCCGTCGCCGAGCACGCTCGCCGAGTTGGCGAGCCACAACAGGCGAAAGTCGCGGTGGCGCAGGACGCGCAGGAGCTGACGCGGGTTCGGCATGGCCACGTCAGCCTGACACGCCGCCGGGTGCCCGTCTGTGAGGTTCGAACCCCTCAGGTACGCGACCTGCGCAGCGCCAGGCTCGCGTGGTGCGGCCCCAGCCACGGCACGCGCACGACGACGAGCAGCCGCGGGTGGGGCCGGCGCAGCCGTGCCGCGGAGACGAACAGCCCGCGACGGCGCGACGCCGCGCGAGCGAGCAGCAGCTCGGCGCGCGCGTCGTCGCCGAGCCGCGCGCCGCACTGCGCAGAGCGCGCGAACACGAGGCCGTCCTCGAGCGGATCGCCGGAGGCGGGCGCGTCGGCCGCACGGGCATAGGCGTCGAAGCGGGCCGCGAACGTCTCGCCGAGGTCGAGCGCGAGCGCCGGGCACGCGCGCGCGACGGCGCCCGCGCGCTTGTGGCGCAGCGAGCGGCCCGACGCCGCCGCCTGCGCGACCGCGAACCCCTCGGGGGGGTCGCCGCCGCGCAGCAGCGCGTCGAGCAGGCGGGCCTGGCGCTCGCCATAGGCGACGCGGTCAGGCGCGGGCACGGTGCTCGGCTCCGCGGCGCACGGCGTCGGCGATCGCCTCGAGCTCGGCCTGAAGCTCGGCCTCCGGCGGGAAGTCGTCGTCGCGCTCGAGCAACACGCCGGGCGCGTCGGTGAGCGCGTAGAGGCCCTCGACGAGGTGCAGCACGCCCGGCGTGACCGGGTGGGCGTGGGTGTCGTGGTAGACGCCGTCGCGGAACACCCCGCCGCCGACGTGCACGTAGGCGATGCGATCCAGCGGGAAGCGGTCGAGCGCCTCGAACGCGTCGTAGCCGTGGTTGTGGGCGTTGGCGTAGAGGTTGGACAGGTCGAGCAGCAGCAGCGCGCCGGTGCGGTCGATCAGCTCGTGGACGAAGTCCGCCTCGTCCATCTCGGCATCCGGCCACTCGACCAGCGCGGCGACATGCTCGAGCGCCAGCGGCACCGCGAGCGCGTCCTGGGCGATCGCGACGTTCTCGCTGAGGATGTCCAGCGCCTCGCGCGTGCGCGGCACCGGCAGCAGGTGCCCGGACTCGCGCCCACCGGCGCGCACGAAGGCGATGTGCTCGCTGACGAGCGGCGCGCCGACGCGCCGCGCGACCGACGCCAGATGGGCCAGGCGCGCGCGATCGGGCCGGTCCGCGCCGCCGAGCGACAGGCTGACGCCGTGCGGCACCACCTGCAGCCCGCGGTCGAGCGCGGCCGCGACCCCGTCGGGCAGCGTGCCCGCCCCGACGGACTCCGCGATGACCTCGATGAAGCCCAGGCCGGCGGCGCGCGAGAGCGCGTCGTCGAGCTGCGGGCGCCAGCCGGCGCCCTGGCCCAGGCGCCGCGTCGACGTTGCCGGGTGCGCGCTCATGCCCCGCCTCCGCAACCGCCGCCGCCGCCGCCGCCGCCGCCTCCGCAGCCACCGCCGCCGCCGCCGCCGCCGCCGGACGAGCAGACCGTGCCGCAACCGCCGCCGCCGCCGCAGGCGCCGCTGCTGGCGCCACCCCTCCCGCTCTCGCGCGGGACGCCGAGCGTCGAGGCGATCGCCGGCTCGGCGATCCACAACGCGCCGCCGCCGAACAGGGCGGCCGCCAGCACGCTGTCGCCCCCCGTCGGGTGGCGGCGCAGGTTGGGCCGCTCGGAGCGCTGGCGCTCGACGATCGCGCCGCCGCGGCTCGTCGCCGGCGGAGAGCGGCGGATGAGCCACGTCGCGAAGGCGACGGCGGCGGTCAGCACCGCGACCACGCCGACGCCCGCGCCGGATTGCAGCCCGGCGACGATCCACGCCACGCCGATCGCGACGACGACGGCGCCGGCGAGCCGCACCCTGCGCACGAGCGCCCGCTGCGCCTCACCCGGGACCAGGCCGAACCACGTCAGCTCGGATTGCAGCGCGCGCATCGCCTCGCTGGCGGCGACCTGCTCGCGCATCGCCCGCGCGGTGATGTGCGGCTCGCGGCGGATCGCCTCGAAGACCTCGTGCTCGAGCGGGTCGGCGTCGAGGTCGAGCTCGCCGCAGGTCTCGAGCGTCTCGGCGATCCTGTCGCCCCTGATGCGCTTCGCACGATGCAGGTGCACCGCAGCGGCGGTGATCGCCAGCTGCGGCCCACCGCTGAGCAGCGCGAGCTTGTAGACGCCGAGATCGGGCCACGGGTCGTTGGAGCCGCCCTTGCCTCCGAGCATCGACTGCCACCCGTACCAGATCGCGGTCACCGCCGCGAGGCAGAGGACGCCGTAGCAGGTCAGAAACGCCGTGTCCGTGATGCCCCAAACCGCTGTCGCATTCTTGATCATCGAAGTCATCTCCAGTGAAGGACCGAGGTGAACCTTGCAAAGTTGAGCGCCGGGCGGAGCGCGCCGCCCGGCGCGCCGCCGTCAGCGCAGGCGGATCGCCTGCGGGCCCTGGCTGGCCGTGCCCCCGTACCACATGGACGCGTTGGCGGAGATCACGGCGTTGCCCTTCTTGAAGGGTGAGCTCGGCGGTGCACCGCCATAGGCCGGCTCCGGGAACACGTTGAGCGTCATCGTGTGCGGGGTGCCGTCACACGTCCCCGAGAAGAACTGCGAGCCGTGCGCGACCTGCTTGCGCACGACCTGGCGGATCATCACCGACCCCTGGTAGTAGGAGCCGAGCGGGTCGACGCTCGGATCGCAGGCGATCGTCACCGCCACCGGCACGTAGAGCTTCTGCACGAGCGGTGCGACGTCGGGCAGCGGCGACATCGTGAGCGTCGCCGCGGCCGCCTGAGCGGTGCCCGCAGCGAGTCCCAGGCCGAGGACGCCGCCGGCGACCGCCGCCATTCGGCGGGTGATGCGCATCGTGGTTGTGGACATGGTGAGTGCCTTTCTGTGGGTCGGTGAGAAGGGGACTTCCTGTGACCACGTGATCTGCTCACCACGATGGAGTGCGCGCTCGGCGGCGGCTACGTGTCAGACACGGCTCTCACACGACCGCTGGACGCGGGGTTTCCGTCAGTGCCGACATTGATCCGACGCAGGTCCGACGCTACGCTGCCGCCGGTGAGTGCGCGCTCCCGCGAGTTGGCCGATGAGCTCAAGCAGGTCATCCGTCTCGCGGGCCGCGATCCGGAGGCGCTCGAGGGCGCGCTGCCCGCCCTGTCGAGGCTTCACCGCGTCGCCAGCGCCGGCGCCCTCGACGAGGCCGAGCGGGTGCACCTGATCCTTTGCCGGCTGATCCCGGAGTACCTCGACCGCCTGCCGGCGGGACGCGACTGCCGCGCGATCCGCGAACTGCTGACGTGGGAGGACGGCGACGGCGAGACGCAGTCGCTGACGACGCGCTACCACAAGGCTGCGGGACATCTGGTCAACGCCGCCAGCGACTTCGGCCGACGTCAGGAGCCGCGCCTGCTGGCGGAGTGCGCGCGGCGCTTCATCGCGCTGGACCACGAGGATCGCCTGGCGGCCGCCGCGACGGCGATCGCGCCGGCGATCGCGCCTGGGGTCGCCGTCGCCGTCGAGGACCCGGCGCCGTCGCCGCTGCCGGCGATCGCCGGCTTCGACGATCCGGCGGCCGGGATCGTGAGGGTCCACAAGAACCTCGACTACCACCTGCTGATGGACCACATGGCCGACGCCGGCGAGATCGTGATCCTCAACACCTGGATCCCCGAGCTGAACATCCTCGCCGACGCGCTCGTCGACGCGCTCTCGCGCGGCACCTACGTCTCGATCCTCATGCTGTACCCGGACTCCGAGATCGCACAGCTGCGCAGCGACGCGCTGCAGCGCACGACGCAGGCGCGCTTTCGCGAGGACCGCGTGCGGCCGGGCGTGCGCGACTGCCTCGAGGTGCTCGCCGCGATCTCGCACACGATCGACAACGACGCGCGACGGCTGTTGCGCGTCAGGCTGTACCACTCGTTGCCGTCGATCGCCGTGTACGGCGTCGACGACAGGACGTTCGTCAGCCTGTTCTTGCACGGCGAGCTCGCGATCCGGGGAGTGCAGGTCGAGATCCTCGGCCAGGACACGCTGATGGGGCGGCTCGTGGCGCGCGAGCTGGAGACGCTGTGGGACATGGGCCAGCAGTTCCACGACCTGACGCGGTGGCAGGCCGAGATGGATGACATGGGGCCGAGGTTCCGGACTCGACCCTGAGCGCAGGCTCCTAGCGCCTGACGCTCTCGCAGTTCGCCGCCACGACATCGACGACGTCGGCGAAGACCGTGTCGTTGCCGTCGCCGCAGTCGATCCGGTCGACGGCGCCGTCGACGGCGTTGATGCGGTCGTCGCCCTCGTCGCCGGAGATCGTGTCGGGATCGAGGCCGCCGAAGATGCGGTCGTTGCCGGGTCCGCCGGCGATCGTGTCCAGGCCTCGGTCGCCGTTGAGGAAGTCGTCGCCCTCGTTGCCGAGCACGACGTCGTTGTCGCGGCGGCCGTACATCTCGTCGTTGCCGAGGCCGCCGTGCAGCACGTCGTTGCCGTTCTCGCCGTCGACGTAGTCGTCGCCGCCGTTGCCGAACAGCTCGTCGTTGCCGTCGGCGCCGAAGATCGAGTCCTTCTCGTCGCCGCCGACGAGCGTGTCGTTGCCCGCGGTGCCGGGGATGATCTTCGATGTCGGCGGCGCGTCGGTCGAGGGCTCGGGCGGCGTTTGGATGACCGTCTCGCAGCTCTTGAGCTTGTCGCGCGTCGGCGCCGTGCTCTCGACGTAGACGGTGTCGGCGCCGCTTGCGCAGTCGACCGTGTCGGCGTCCTCGTCGGCGACGCGGACGACGTCGTTGCCCTGACCGGCGAGCACGGTGTCAGCTCCCGGACCGGCGACGATCTCGTCGGCGCCGCTGGATCCCGAGATGTAGTCGTCGCCCGAGCCGCCGTCGACGACGTCGTTGCCGGTCGACGTCAGGATGCGATCGCGGCCCGCGTCGCCGCGCACGGCGTCGTCGCCCTCGCGCGAGTAGATCGAGTCGCCGGCCGTGCCGCCGTCGATCGTGTCCGCTCCGAGGCCGCCGTCGATCTTCTCGCTGCCGGGGCCACCGCGCAGGGTGTCGTCGCCGGCCCCGCCGACGATGTTGTCGGTCCCGCGGAAGCCGTCGATGAAGTCGTCGCCGTCGCCGCCGTCGAGCAGGAAGTCGTTGCCCAGCCCGCCCTCGATGATCTTGTCGTCGCCGGGTCCGCCACGCGCGATGTCGTCGCCGTCGCCGGGCTCGAGGAAGTCGTTCTCGCTGCCGCCGTCGAGCTGGTCGTTGCCGGTGCCGCCGAACAGCGAGTCGCCGGCGGTGCCCCCGAGCAGGCTGTCGTTGCCGGCCTGACCCGAGAGCTGGTCGCTGCCGTCGCCGCCGTCGAGCACGTCGTTGGACGCCCCGCCGCCGGCGTTGTCGTTGCCCGCGCCGCCGAGCAACTGGTCGTTGCCGCGCCCGCCGCGCAACAGATCGTCGCCGCCGAGGCCGATGATCCGATCGCGCCCGCGGGTGCCGGTGATCTGGTCGGGACCCTCGGTGCCGACCTTGATCGCCAGGCCGGGCTGCACGGCGAGCGCGCGCGCGTGCCTGCGCCGGCCGAGGCGCTGGGTGCCCAGGCGCTTGTAGCTCAGCGTCGAGATGACCGACACCGTCTCGGCGCCGCCGTCACCGACGTACAGCCGCGGGCCTTCGGTCGCGTAGGCCGGCGCGCCGGGGCCCCTGCCGCTGCGCACCCGCTGCAGCAGGCGCCGGGCGTTGAGGTTGGCGATCGCGACCGCGCCGCCACCGCGGTTGGCGCCGACGGCCGCGCGCGTGCCGTCGGGCGAGATCGCCAGCGACGATCCGACGCCGGCCTTCAGGTTGATCTTCGCTCGCCGGCGGCCGGTCAGGCGGTCGAGGCCGTGCAGCACGCCGTCGGTCGTGCTGACCCAGACCAGCGAGCCCGACTGCCCGAAGCCGACGCCGCCGGGGGTCGCCGCGCGCTTCATGCTGCCGGACGCGCTCGCCTTCGTGCGGCGCATGAGCCGCAGGCCCGCGACGTCGAGCAGGCCGACGCGGCGGCCGAGCACGACCGCGCCCTTGAGCCCGTCGGCC
>Ga0190275_10003497_pt1 | contig 11228 bp, 11 predicted proteins | sample Popmic550T_FD_133745 | JGI IMG/M metagenome (GOLD analysis project Ga0190275, IMG submission 133745) | Populus adjacent soil microbial communities from riparian zone of Yellowstone River, Montana, USA - 550 T | ecosystem: Environmental > Terrestrial > Soil > Riparian zone > Trees stand | place... | reverse complement strand
TCGAGACGCTGAAGGCGATCGCCGACTCCGGCGAGCTCGGCGACATCCACTACATCTACGGCAACCGGCTCAACCTCGGCAAGCTGCGCGCCGAGGAGAACGCGCTCTGGTCGCTCGGCGCCCATGACGTCTCGGTCGTCCTGCGGCTCGCCGGCGGCGAGGAGCCGGTCGAGCTGAGCGCGACCGGCGAGTGCTACATGCAGCCCGGCATCGAGGACGTCGTCTTCGCCTACATGCGCTTCCCGTCGGGGCTCGCCGCCCACCTCCATCTGTCGTGGCTCGACCCGCACAAGGAGCGCCGCTTCACCGTCGTCGGCTCGAAGAAGATGGCGACCTTCGACGACATGGAGCTCGAGCGCAAGCTGACCGTCTACGACAAGGGCTTCGACCAGGACTCGTCCTCCTACGGCGAGTACATCACCCGCTCCGGCGACATCTCCAGCCCGAGCATCCCAAACGACGAGCCGCTGCGGATCGAGTGCGCGCACTTCGTCGACAGCATCCGCAACGGCGAGCAGCCGCGCTCCGACGGCGACAGCGGCCTGCGCGTGGTGCGGGTGCTGGAGGCACTGCAGCAGTCGCTGGACGAGAGTCGGCGAAGTGTCGGCGCTGTCTGAGTCGGACCGCGCTCCCGGGCTGCTGCTCGGCGCGGGCGTGACGCTGCCCGACGACGTCGAGCTGGGCGGCCATGTGGTGATCCACGCCGGGACGATCGTCGGCGCGGGCGCCCGGCTGCAGGACGGCGCGGTGGTCGGCAAGCCGCTGGCGCTCGGAGCCCGCTCGACGGCCTCGCGGTCCGAGCTGGGGCCGGCGCGCATCGGCGTGGGCGCGACGGTCTGCGCGGGCGCGGTGGTCGTGGCCGGCGCGACGATCGGCGACGGCGCGATCGTCGGCGACCAGGCCCAGGTGCGCGAGCGAGCGACGATCGGCGACGGCGCGGTCGTCGGCCGCGGCTCGGCGGTCGACAACGACGTCACCATCGGCGAGCGCGTCCGAATTCAGACCAACTGCTACATCACTGCTTTCTCGACCATCGAGGACGACGTGTTCGTCGCCCCCGGCGTCACGCTGACCAACGACGACACGATGGGCCGCCACGATCCCGGCTACGCGCTCCGCGGCGCGACGCTGCGCCGCGCCTGCCGGGTCGGCGGCGGCGCCGTCTTGGTGCCGGGTGTCGAGATCGGCGAGGAGGCGTTCGTTGCCGCCGGGGCCGTCGTCACCAAGGACGTCCCCTCGCGGGCCGTAGTGATGGGCGTTCCCGCGCGCGTCGTGCGCGAAGTGCCGGACGAGGACCTGCTGGAGCGGTGGACATGACCCGGCCCGGCACGCTAGCCGTCACCGTCCCGCGGGTATAGGGCTGGCGATGGCATCGCTCGGGAGACGCCGCCGCGGCCTGCGCGCCGACAGGACGACCTTCGTGCTCGGCGGTGTCGCGACGGCGCTGGCCGGAGCGGTCGTGGCTGGCGAGGTCGCTCGCGTCTGGCGCCGCGGCTCGGCGCCACTGCCGGCCGAGTCCGACGAGCCGCTGCTCGCGGCCGCCGAGGCGGTCGGCGAGACGGCCGTCGTCGCGTCGCGCGGTTATCGCGACGTTCCCGCCCGCGAGAACGCGTTGTTCAACCTGTTCACGTCGTTCGTGGTCACCTTCATCTCGGTGCGCTCGGTGACGACGCTGCTGCGCGGCCGGCGCAGCTTCGGCCCGTTCCGCGACCTGGTCGTCGGCCGCCGCCACATTCACCACTACGTCCCGGGCATCCTGCTCACGTTCGTGTCCGGCAGCGCCGCGATCGCCACCCGCCGCGAGGGGCTCGAGTCGTGGCTGGCGATCCCATTCGGCGCGGGCATGGGACTCACCCTCGACGAGTCCGCCCTGCTCCTCGAGCTGGACGACGTCTACTGGTCCGAGGAGGGCATCGTCAGCGTCCAGATCGCGCTCGTCGCGATCGCGATGATGTCCTCGGTCGCCCTCGCCGGACGCTTTCTCAAGCGCGGCGAGCAGCTCGTACTCGAACCGACCTCGTAATCAGGCGGAGGCGGCCGCCGAGCGCAGCGGCTCGGCGGCGTTGGTCCAGATGATCTCGTCGCGGGCGGGGCCGACGCCGATGGTCACGACGGGGATGCCGAGCTGCTCCTCGATGAACTCGAGGTAGCGGCGGGCGTTGGCGGGCAGGTCCTCGAGCGAGCGGGCTCCGGTGATGTCCTCGGCCCAGCCGGGCAGCTCGACGTAGTCGCCGCGCGCTTGGTGGAGGATCGACTGGTGGTAGGGGAAGTCGTCGAAGGCCGCGTCCTCGGCGCCGGTGTAGCGGGTGGCGACGCGGATCGGGTCGATGCCGGTCAGCACGTCGAGCTTGGTGACGACGAGGCCGGTCAGGCTGTTGATCCGGACCGCGTACTTCAGCGCGACGATGTCGAGCCAGCCGCAGCGGCGCGGCCGGCCGGTGGTCGTGCCGACCTCGTGGCCGGCCTCGCGGATGCGGTCGCCGAGCTCGTCGTGCAGCTCGGTCGGGAACGGGCCGGCGCCAACGCGCGTGCAGTAGGCCTTGGCGATCCCCCAGACCTCGTCGATCGCCTTCGGCCCGACGCCCGCGCCCGAGCAGGCGGCGCCGGCGACGGTGTTCGAGGAGGTGACGAACGGGTAGGTGCCGTGGTCGATGTCGAGCAGCGCGCCCTGGGCGCCCTCGAAGATCACCAGCTTGCCCTCGTCGAGGCCCTGCCAGGCGATCGGCGGAGTGTCGGCGATGAACGGCGCGAGCCGCTGCCCGTAGGCGAGGTAGTCCTCGACCATCTGGTGCATGTCGAGCCGCTGGTCCTTCTCGAACTCGCGCAGCGTCAGCCGCTTCGGCTCGAGCGCGGCGGCGATTTTCTGCTTGAGGATCTTCTCGTCGAGGATGTCCTGGACGCGGATGCCGAGCCGCGCGGCCTTGTCGGCGTAGCAAGGGCCGATGCCGCGCTTGGTGGTGCCGATCTCGCGCTTGCCGAGCCGCTGCTCACCGGCGTGGTCGAGCAGCAGGTGGAACGGCATGATCAGGTGGGCGTTGGCCGACACCTTGAGGCCGCTGAGGTCGATGTCGCGCTTGCGCAGCCCGTCGATCTCCTCGATCAGCACGCGCGGGTCGACCACGACTCCGTTGCCGATCACGCAGTGGCGGCCCGGGTAGAGGATCCCCGACGGAATCAGGTGGAACTTGAACGTCTCGCCGTCGCGGATGATCGTGTGCCCGGCGTTGTTGCCGCCCTGGAAGCGGATCACCGAGTGCGCCTGCTCGCCGAGCAGGTCGACGACCTTCCCCTTGCCCTCGTCGCCCCACTGGGCGCCGACTATTACGAGTCCTGGCATGCCGGCGGGAGTCTACGGGCAGGTCTCAGCCGGCCGAGCTGACGCGCAGGTCCGGCCCCATGATCGGCAGCGGATCGCCGCAGATCTCGAGCAGTCGCGAGACGGTGCGCGCGCCGATCTGCTCGCGCAGGTCGTCGAGGTCGACGATGTTCGTGGTGACGACGATCGAGCGCTCGTCCTGCCAGCGCTCGTTGACGATCGCGTAGAGCTGCTCGAGCACCCAGTCGGTCCGCTTCTCGGCGCCGAGGTCGTCGAGGTGGAGCAGGTCGACCGAGCAGAGCCGGCGGAAGAGGCCCATGTAGGAGCCGGTCGAGTCGCTGTCGTAGGTGTCCTTGATCTCGGCGAGCAGGCGGGTGACGGGGTAGACGGCGACCGACCGCCCGGCCTTCTCGACCGCCTGGGAGACGAGCATCGCCAGCGATGTCTTGCCGGTGCCGACGTCGCCCATGAACCACAGGCCGCGTCCCGCCTCGATGTTGCGCTCGACGTCCTCGACGAAGGCGCGCACCGGGCGCAGCACGAACGGGTCGAGGTCGGCGACCGGCTTGCGGTCGAACGACACGCCGCGGAACTTCTTCGGGATCCCGGTGCCCATCCCGCGCGAGATCGCCCTGCCGATCTGGCGCTCGCGGCAGTCGCAGGGGGTCGTCGTGTTGTCCTCCTGGAGGATCCAGCCGTTGCCCTCGCAGATCCCCAGCGGGCAGCTCGAGCGCTCGCTGTCGCGGTCCGACGGCTCGGGAACCGGGCGCAGCATCAGGCGGCCCCGCCGACGGCGCCCATGCCGTCGCCGACGCGCTCGCGGGCGATGCTGGCGAACTTCGGATAGTTGGACAGGAAGGTCAGCTCGACACTGCCGACCGGTCCGTTGCGGTGCTTGCCGATGATGATCTCCGCGACTCCCGGCTTCTCGGTGGTGTCCGGGTTGTAGTACTCGTCGCGGTAGACGAACATCACCATGTCGGCGTCCTGCTCGATGTTGCCCGACTCACGCAGGTCAGACATCAGCGGCCGCTTGTCGGGCCGCGACTCGACCGCACGCGAGAGCTGGGAGATCGCGATCACCGGAATGTGCAGCTCGCGGGCGAGGATCTTCAGCCCTCGGCTCATCTTGCCGACCTGCTCGACGCGGCCGTCGCGCGGATCCTCGGCGCGCATCAGCTGGAGGTAGTCGATGATCAGCAGCCCGAGCGGGGTGCGCTGGTGCAGCCGGCGCGCCTTGGCGCGCAGCTCGAGCACGCCGAGGTCGCTCGAGTCGTCGATGAACAGCGGCGAGCGGGCGAGCTTCTCGGTCGCCTGGAGCACCTTCGGCCAGCGCTCGGCCTTGACCCGCCCCTTGCGCAGCGACTCGCCGTTGATCTTCGCCCGCGACGCGATGAAGCGCTGTGCGAGCTCGCCCTCGGACATCTCGAGCGAGAACAGCGCGACGGCCTTGCCGTGGTCGACGGCGGCGTTCTCGGCGATGCAGGTCGCGAGCGCCGACTTGCCCATCGCAGGCCTCGCCGCCAGGACGATCAGGTTGCCGGGCTGGAAGCCGCCGGTGATGTCGTCGAGGTCGCGGTAGCCGGACGGCGTGCCGGTCAGGCTCTGGCCCTCCTTGGAGAGCCGCTCGAGCTTGTCGATCTCCTCGTGGAGGACGTCCTCGATCGTCCGCAGCTGCGACGAGTCGTGGTCGTGGCCGGCGCGGAAGATCGCCTGCTCGGCCTGCTCGACCAGCGATCGCGGGTCGCTGCCGTCGGTAGCGACCTTCTCCTGGATCTCGCGCGCCGCGCCGAGCAGCCGGCGCAGCATCGCGTGGTCGCGGACGATCCGCGCGTAATCGCGCACGGCGCCCGCCGCCGGCACCATCGTCGGCAGCGAGTGGACGTAGGCCGCCCCGCCGGCCTCGTCGAGCTTGCTCTCGCGCTTGAGGTCGTCGCAGACGGTGATCGCGTCGACCGCCTCCGGCTCCGCCTTCTCCTTCAGGCGCATCATCGCCCGGAAGATCAGCTGGTGGCGCGGGCGGTAGAAGTCGTCCGCGGTCAACCGCAGGTCGACGAAGATCTGGTCGAGCGCCTGCTCGGTCAGCAGGATCGTGCCGAGGACCGCAACCTCCGCCTCGTCGTTCTGCGGCGGAACGCTGGCACCCGCCTCCTGAGGCACGGAGACGGCCATCAGAGGCCTGCCCTAGAAGCGGAGAGGGTTACTGCTGGCCGACGACGATGGTCTTCACGTCGGCGAACACGCCGTCGTTGACCTCGACGCGCACCATGTGCGTGCCGGTGAACTTGATCGGCTCGTCGATGAAGATGTTGCGCTTGTCGACCTTGATGCCGCGCGCCTGCTTGATCGCCTTGGCGATCTCCTGCGAGGTCACCGAGCCGAACAGACGGCCGTCGTCGCCGGACTGCTGCGAGATCGTGAGCACGGTCTTGCGCAGCAGAGCGGCGTTCTCCTCGGCACGCTCCACCTTCTCGCGCGCCTCGCGCTCCGCCGTCTCGATCCGCTGCTTCGCGGCGGCCATCGCACCGGGGGTAGCGATCTCCGCGAGCTTGCGCGGAGCGAGGTAGTTGCGCAGATAGCCGGAGGACACGTCGATCACGTCGCCGCGCTCGCCGAGGGCCTCTACGTCTTGAAGCAGGATCGCCTGAGCCATAAGGAGTGAGCATGCTACAGACGATCCTGCCGGCGGGCCGCTAGAACGGAATGTCGTCGTCTGCCGCGCCGCCGCCACCGGTGGGTGCGGCCTGGAAGTCGGAGGTGTCCGCGGGGACGTCCGACTGCGGCGTGAAGCGCTGTCCGTTGCCGCCTCCGCCGTCCTCGCCGCGACCGCCGAGGAACTGGACCGAGTCGGCGATGATGTCGATCGACTGGCGCTTGTTGCCCTCCTTGTCCTGCCACTCGCGCCACTCGAGTCGGCCGTCGACCGCGACCGGCCGACCCTTCTCGAGGTACTGGGCCGCGCTCTCGCCCTGGCGTCCCCAGATCGTCACGTCGAAGTAGTTGGGCTTGTCGACCCACTCGCCGGACGCGTCCTTGCGTCGCGTGTTGCACGCCACCCGCAGGCTGCACACCGAAGTTCCGCTCGGCGTGCTGCGCAGCTCTGGGTCGCGCGTGAGGTTGCCCGTGAGGACGACCCGATTGATGTTGGTGGCTGCCATCTGAAGGCTCCCTTTGTCTGGACAATCAGCCGAACGACCGAGGGTAGTCGGGTCTCCGGCGAGATTGGGCGAGCCTTCCCGCTCTGCCCGCGTTTTTTCGGTCCGAGAGAACGCTTCCGTAGCGGAAGCGGGGTAACCCGTTACTCAGCGTCGGCGGGCTCGGGCGCCGCGTCAGCGGCGGCACGGGCCGCGACGCGGCCCTCCGGCTCGTCGGCACGGCCACCGGCGCGAATCGGCTCGGGCTTCGGCGGCACGGGCGGTCCGCCCGGCTTCTGGCGGATGATCCGGAAGCGCAGGACGCCGTCCATGATTCGCAGGCTGCTGTTCAACCGGTCGAGCAGGTCGTTGCCGCCCTCGAACTGAAGCAGCTTGTAGTCCGCCTCGGGACGATGGTCGATCTCGAAGGTCAGCCGCCGGTTGCCCCAGTCGTGGACCTCGCCGAGGCTGCCCGCCTCGCCGATCATCCCCTGCACATCGGCAAGGATCTCCTGCCGCCGCTCCTCTGGAGCAGCCGCGTCCAACAGCAGCATCAAGTCGTATAGGTGAGCCATCGAGCGCGGCACCATAGCAGCGCAAAGCGGAAATTCCCCTTCCCAGGGGGCGAACTTCCGCCGCACGGCCCTACATAGGACGTGCAACCAAACAGAACGCCTCCAACCTTCCTCTCCCGACTCCGCTGGGCCAATCTCGCCCGGCTGGCCATCCTCGCCGCCGCCGTCCTGCTGATCGCCACCGGCCCCGGCTCCTGCCAGAGCGATCCGCCCAACCCGCCCTTCACCCCTCCACCGGCCTTCCCAGTGGCGCCGCCGGAGCCCGCCACGTCAGTCCCCGAGCCAAGCCTCGGCACGAGGAAGCCGTCCCCGCGGCCGGCGCCCCCCGCAAAGCTCGCCAAGTCGCCCAGAGCCAAGGCCAAGCGCCGCCTCGCCGCGAAGCCCCACCCTCGGCCCGAGCGGTCAAGCCGTCGCCCCCGTCCACGCCAACCCGCACGGCCACCGGTCGTTCCAATGCCAGTCGCACCTGCCCCAGCTGCCGTCACGCCGCCACCCCCCGCGCCGCCCAGCCCTCAGCCCGGCGAGTTCACACCCGACCCCTAGGGAGCTTCGGTAGTCGCTATCGCCGCTCCACCGGGCTTCGGCTGGGTAGGGCGGCGTGCGGCCCGGCCGGCACCCCCATCGCCGCCTAGGTCCCCCGGCGTCCGGCTTTCTCTTGAGGCGCTATCCACCCATGCGGTGGCTAACTCCGCAATGCGGCGCGTCCCCATCGGGTTTGTGGAGCTGACCACCGCATAGGTGGGTAGCTCCACAAAGCCTTAGGAGACGACGGGCTCGGCGCCCTGGGACTTGGCTTCGATGTCGGCGAGTTGGTCGTCGACCCAGTCGCCGGGGTCGCGGGCGGTGACGACGCGCTTGAGGCCCTCGGCGCGCCAGGAGCGCTCCTTGGCGGACATCGTCAGGGCGCGATAGATCGAGTCGGCCTGCTCCTGGACGTCGAACGGGTTGACCGAGAGGGCGAACTCGGCGAGCTCCTCGTGGGCGCCGGTGTTCTCCGAGAGCAGCGAGACGCCGTGGCGCTCGTTGACGAGCGGACCCTCCTTGGCGATCAGGTTCATGCCGTCGAACATCGCGTTGACCATCAACAGGTCGTAGTGCTTGTAGGCGGCGATCGCCTCCTCGAGGTTCTCGCGCAGCCGCAGGTCGATCGGCATCCAGTCGGTGGTGCCGTGGCGGTGGTTGACGACAGCGACCAGCGCCTCGATCCGCTCGAGGTACTCGGCGTACTGCGGCACGTCCTGGCGTGACGGGATCAGGTGGGCGATGAACGTGACCTTCTCGCGGAACTCCGGATGCTGGTCGAGGAAGAGGTCGAAGGCCGAGAAGCCGCGCAGGATGTTCTTCGACAGGTCGGCGCGGTCGACGCGCAGGATCAGGTGCTCGCGCCGGCGGCGCAGGATCTCGCGCTCGTACTCGTGGACGGCCGGCCGTTGGGCGGTCCGCTTGAAGGTGTCGGCCGAGATCGGCAGCGGGTAGGCGCGGACCCAGACGTCGCGGCCGTTGAAGTGGACGACCCCGGCGCGCTCGTCGACGTCTAGGTCGAACAGCTCGCGGCAGCAGAGCAGGAAGTTGCGCCGGTAGGCGCGCGTGTGGAAGGCGACGATGTCGTTGGCGAGGATGCCCTCGAAGATGTCCTCGCGCATGTCGCGCGGCAGCACCCGCCAGGCGTCGGGCTGGGTCCACGGGATGTGGACGAAGTGGTGCAGGAAGACGTCCGGCCGCGCCTCGCGGATGAACTTCGGCGCGGCGTAGAGGTGGTAGTCGTGGACCATCACGACCGGGTCCGCGACCCCCTCGATCTCGTCCAGCACCGCGTCGGCGATGTCGCGGTTGACGGTCAGGTAGCCGTGCTCGTAGGAGTCGATCTCCCAGCGGCCGACGTCGGGCGCGTTCGAGAGATCCCAGAGGTAGTGCTGGATGAACCACAGCATCGGGTTCGCGATGACGTTGTAGAAGCGGTCGTAGGCCTCCGCCTCGGAGGCGACCAGCCGCACCCGGTAGGTGACGCCCTCGATCTCGACCGGGAAGCTCTTGCTGTCGTGCTGGGCAGCCATCTCCGCGTCCTCGTCGGACATCGCCGACGCGACCCAGAGCGCGTCGCGGTGATGGACGAGCCCGGTCAGGGCGGTCACCAGACCCCCGCCGCCGCGGCTGGCGACCAGCTCGCCGCCCTCGCCCTCCTCGCGGACGAAGGTCGCCGGGCCGCGGTTGGACACCAGGACGAGCTTCGGTTCAGGCGCGGCCATCGGTCAGGCTGCGAATCGCTTGACGAGCACTGTGTGACCGCCTTCGAGCTCGAACTCGTCGACCGTCGCCTCGAGGATCGCCCGCGACACCTCCTGCTCCTCGACCGGATGGCCGACCGGCGCGCCGTCGAGCGTCATCTCGAGCCGGTCCTCGTGGAGGCGGAACTCGAAGTCGATTGCGGCATCTGGATCGCCGCTCCCGGTCACGTAGCCCGAGGCCGCCTCGGTGATCGCGAGCTTGAGGTCGGCGACCTCGGCGTGCTCGAGCGGGGTCAGACGGCACATCGCCGACAGCGCGAGGCGGGCGAGGACGAGGTAATCGGGCCGTGCTGGCACGGATAGATGGACGTCTCGGCTCTGCAGGCTCTGCGGCGGCACGTCCCTTCAACCTACCCGGAAAGGGCGCTTCCGCATCAACCCCGCGCCTCCGGCAGCTCGAGCGTGAACGCCGCCCCGTCCCCGTTCGAGCTCGACCGCAGCGATCCGCCCATCCGCCCGGCCAGCTCGCGCGCGATCGCCAACCCGAGGCCGGCGCCCTGGCTCGCGCCGCCGGTCACGAAGCGGTCGAACACCGGCTTGTCGGCGGGCAGGCCCGGCCCCTCGTCGGCGACGGTTATCGCCGCGCCCGCGGAGTCGCTGCCGGCGCTGACCCGCACGGTCGTGCCAGGTGGCGTGTGGCGGAGGGCGTTGTCGAGCAGGATCCGCACGATCTGGACGACCCGCTCGCGGTCGCAGCGCGCCGCCACTCCGCCGGCGGGCAGCTGGAGCTGGAGGTCGGTGTCGTGCTCGGCCGTCGCCGGCTTGAACTCGCCGGCGACGAGCGCGGCCACTTCGGCCAGGTCGACGGTGTCGATGTCGAGCGCCAGCGACCCGCTGTCGAGCCGCGACAGGTCGAGCAGGTCGACGGCCAGCTTCTGCAGCCGCTCGACCTGCTGGGCGATCTCGTCGAGGAAGTCGCGCCGCTCGGCCTCGTCGAGGTCCTCGTCGCGCAGCAGCTCGACGAACCCGCCGAGCGAGAAGATCGGCGTGCGCAGCTCGTGCGAGGCGGTGGCGACGAACTCGCGCCGCGCGACGTCGACCCGCCGCAGCTGCTCCTGCATCGCGTTGAAGGCCCGCGTCAGCTCGCCGAGCTCGTCCTCGGACTGGTCGGTCAACGGCTCGACGTAGTGGCCGGCGGCGACGTCCTCGGCGGCGACCTCGAGCCGGCGCACCCGCCGCGCCAGCGTCTGCGCGACGACGGCGCCGCCCACCAGTGCGAGCAGCAGCGCGATCGTGCCGCCGATCAGCATCCGGCTGCGCACGAAGGCGACCGTGTCGGTGACGTCGTCGAACGGGCGCGAGTAGAGGACGACCCGCGACGGCTCGCCCTCGAAGGTCAGTGGCTGGGCGACCTGGCCGAGCTGCTCGCCGCGGAAGCTCCGCTCGCCGTAGGCGAGGTCTCCCTCGCGGACGGCCTCGCGCAGCAGCGGCGGGTTGTCCGGATAGTCGCGCTCCTCGCGCGAGTCGCTGATCACGTAGAAGTTCCCGGCGCCGCGACCGAGCGACTGCTGGATCCCGAACAGCGTGACGCGGGCGTCGACCGCGTTGGCTATCCGCTCGACGCGGCCGTTGAGCTGGGGCGAGGTGATGTCGGGGTCGAGCGTCAGCGAGTCGAATCGGTCCTGGGTGCCCTCGGCGACGCGCGCGAGCTCCTCGAACTTCTGGTCGCGCAGGTTCGACTCCAGGCCGGGGACGACGAGGAAGTAGAGGAGGCCGAAGGCGGCCGCCGTCACGCCGAAGAAGAGCAGCGTCAGCTTGTCGCGCAGCGAGCGTCCGCGTGGCGGCCCCGGACGCTGGCGGCTCATCGGCGGTCGCGGAAGCGGTAGCCGACGCCGCGCATCGTCTGGACGAGCTCCGGGGTCTTGGGGTCGCGCTCGAGCTTCTCGCGCAGGTGGCGGATGTGGACGTCGACGGTGCG
>Ga0190275_10003496_pt1 | contig 11229 bp, 9 predicted proteins | sample Popmic550T_FD_133745 | JGI IMG/M metagenome (GOLD analysis project Ga0190275, IMG submission 133745) | Populus adjacent soil microbial communities from riparian zone of Yellowstone River, Montana, USA - 550 T | ecosystem: Environmental > Terrestrial > Soil > Riparian zone > Trees stand | place... | reverse complement strand
CACTTTTAAATTGCTGGGGGCATGAAAGAGATAATCTTCTATATAAGGCAGGTATAACTGCGGCTCGATCACGTTTCCTTTCTTGTCCACCAAATCAGTTCGGATAGCTCCAGATGGCAGAGGGAAGTAATTCACTTCGAAGTTGTAGAAGTGTTGGATTTCATTCGCTTGCTTAACGAGATCAGGCAGGAAGCCTGCTCTGGCGTCGAAATCGACGAGGGCTACACGCATTCGAGCCATTTTCTTGTTCGTCGTAATTGCGGTTCTTTCGACCGTCATCGCCGGGGATTGGGGAGTCGACCCTTGAGCCAGTGCCTTCAGCACGTCTTTACTTTTCAAAGCTTCATCGTAATCTGTCGCCCACTTTCGCGACCGCTTGCCTTTCGGTTTCGGAAAGATCACGAGTTCCGGGTTGGTGCTATAAAGGACCGGAATACCCCAATCGGTAATCTTGCTCTGTTTGGAATAACTCATAGCACGTCTGCCATTACTCATTGCCTCAACCAGCGGCTTGCCGGTAACTAAGCTGTTATAAGTCATTGATGATAAATAATGAGCAGTCACGTCTGGAATAGAGAACTGCGTTGCGATTACTGCCGGGATGCCGTGCGCCAAAAGAGCAGCGGCGATGGAGCTTCTTGCAGGGTCCTCGGTTTTTGAACTTCTGGCCGTTTCGCAACCGTTCAAAAAAACGAGGCGAATGTTTTTCTTCGTCAGCATCCCAGCAAACTCATTAGCGTATACAGGGGACGGCGCGGCCCCGGGCTGCTCAAAACTAAGGAAACCTTGGTCTCTCTTGCCGTCAAACTTTGCATGACCGAAATAATGAACGACGTCGTATCGTTTCTTTTGGATCTCCTTATCAAGATCCTCAGGCTTCAATGAATGCTTAACCTCAAGCTCAACTGAATCAGTTGCCAATTGAGTGTCGAAAACCTCCTTGATCCACTGAACCTCATTTTCTGGTGTGGACTTGTCTCCGGGCAGCACGCCCAGAATCAACAGGATGCGAACTTTGTCCTTGATCGGACGCAACGAACGCGCAGGGAAAACCGTGAAGATCCCGCGGGAAATTGGATGAAACTCCTGGCTCAGGAATTTCTTGCTGACGGAATCATACACGTATTCCCATGGCCAGCCTGTGATGGCAGGATCTTCGACAAAGAGTTCAAATGGTAAGAGTTCGGGACTTTGTCCTGTTGCAATATCAAATAACCTTCTCACCTTACCCTGAAGAATCAAGTTACAAAGCCGGCCTCCGACGTCAACAAGCTCGGTCTCTTCGAACGGAGGGCTGATCGTTTCGATAGATTTGTGAAGATCAACAATGCGCTGAGCAAGCTTATCCATTTCCTGCTTATCAAGAAGGATGCGCTCGACCGCTCGACTTTGGTTGTACTCCGCCAGAGTAGTCAATGGTTGTGAACAGTTACCCAATTCACCGAGAATGTACAATTTGAAGCTCGCGTAGGAATTCATGGCGTACTGAGTCAGATATCCTCCCCAGGTGAGCGAGTTCAACGGCCGGCTAAACGAGGTGCATCGCTCTGGCTAGGTGACCGAGGTCGTTAAGTTTTACTGCGAAACTATTAACGCTTTGCAGTTAGGATCAGCTGAATAGCCCGAAGAACTTCCCGAGTATTTTTTCGGAAGTAGCCGACTTTTTCAGTTTGAAGCCGAATTTCTTTTTACCATCTTCGTTCTTGTATTCGATTTCAATGTCTATGGACAGGACAAGAACGATACCGGCCAGAACGAGTGGCACCGCGAGAGGCACGAGCATTGTCTCCCGCGACCCGTCAATCCACGTTTCGATTTCAGGCCCGAATTTCTCGTGGTCTGCAAGTTCCACGAGAAGGACCCGGATCGCTCTTGACCGTTCTTCCGGAGTAATCGTCTCTACTCTTTCAGGCTGGATTCTTTTCTCGGCCGCAGCTTCGACGACCTTTTCCATGTCTTCAGTAGATCCGAGTAGCCTGGCATACTCTGGCTTCTCGAGAGTCAGACCATGGAGCAAGCCGTTCAGACATTTTTCAGCGTCTTCATCCGTGAGGATGGCGAGCTTTCTGAGTAGTGTGGTGCTCACGGTTTAATCCTTTCTGGTATCGGAGACTGACTGTCGCGGTACAAGTAAACGCTGTAGTTTTATCTTAAATGGCTAACGAAGAATGGAGATTACTTTGCACCTTTCTTCCTGGTAGTTTTTTTGACTTTTTTCTTACCGTTCTTTTTTTTGCTCGCCTTTTTCTTGGCTGCCATAGATAGCTCCTTTTAGATTGTCTACCGTGTGACTCTCTTGAGCGAAGTGGTTATTTAGCGTATTTGAGATCCTCGGAGTAATTGGGACGTTGTACCTGGAGTTTGTCGCAAAGCGTGTATGGGAAGCGACATCTACTCCGCCTAAAATATTAAGGGCCGGGCAAGAGAGCCAGTGCAAACACTCGAACGCCCCAAATCTACGCCTGTTTTAAGCGAGGCGTCAACTTTTTGATCTAACTCGCAAAGGCGTCCGTTCGATTGCGCAAGGTTCTGGGCCATCAATCGGGAATTTGGCCTTAGCTATTGCCGTACTACATCTTCCGGTTTCCGCCAAAACCTGGGGCGGCCATTCGCTTTCTGCAATTCGATTAAAAAAGAATCCAGGTTCGCATCGTGAATTCATTCGTGCTCACGTTCGACCCTGCCTCTGAGGTGGACTCGAATAGCCGGCAGCATTCCAAACAACCCCGTAAATGCGTTGCATAGCGTCTTCAGTATCTGAGTCGAAGCTTTCGATCACCTCTTCGGGAAGTAGGAGATCATTCTGATCAATCTTGTAACCCTCTCCGAAAGCAGACGTTCCACTGAAAGCTATTTCATAACCCTTGACACCCAGAAAACTGAGCATGACAAACAGCGGTGGCTCTACCCCGAGGTCCTTTTGAACGGACATGACGTTTCGAACGATTTCCAATACTTTGTCTTCGTAGCGATCTTTAATGTAACGCTCTGGCGGAAGGTTCTCCCGTTCAGTAAATTGAAGCAACGAGGTGTTCACTGCTTCGACGCTACCGTTCCGAAATAGTTGCAGATACGAATAACACGAGCGTTCGTATTTGGCGAAGCTAAGAAGCCCGTCGAAATTGTGGCGCGGACTGTGCCATTCTCCGATAACATCCATCGGCCTTAATCGATCAGTTTCAAGTTTGAGTGTACTCAGATCAAAGCGAGTCAACGGATCAAAAGCGGCTAAGGGAACGATATGAAGCACGAGTCGATGATTACTCTTGAAAGGTAGGTTAACCTCGCCCGCGGCGATTTTGCTGAGACGCTCGACTCGAAAGTTTCGGATTCGCTCGGTCGCGGATGCTGTTAGAGCGAATAAAGGTCGCATCTCTGAAGTCTCAAGTTCATACTTGCCGGCAGAATTGCGTGAGTAGAATCTGGAAGTGCCCCCATACTTAACGCGATGAGGTGGTATCCAGCTTCTAAGCGCTCGGACTAGGAGAGCAGTGCCAGAAGTAAGGTCAATCGGTTGAATCTTGACGTTCGGGATGCGTGGGTCGAGGCCGTCTCGGAGTAAATTCTCCAAACGAAGTATCTCTGCGTCAACCGAGGTCAACTGCAATCCAACAAGCTGAGATGCGACACCGTTTTGCGCGTGCATTCCGAAAATCAGATCACCCCCGGAAGCATTAGCAAACGAAGAAATATCCGCAAGAAACTCCTTCTTCTCTCGATCCAGGTTACTCGGCAAGGCGACCTTGAATTCGATCCTTTTGTCTTCGCGAACCTTGTTCGTGATCAAGTCCAAAAGGTCTTTTTCTTTAATTGATTCAAGTGGCTTATCGATGAGGCCCATACTTTGTAATCCGAACAAATCGGTCGATCATGGCTTAAGAATTCTAGCATGAAGGACAGTGAAGGCTGCGATTGCTCCCTCTAACGGAACAGAAAGTAATTCAAATGCCTGATTCCTGATGCCTGGCCCGCCCGACGAATTGCCCTTTGCGCCCTATTCTGTGGTCGAGAGCCTTTGGCAGCAGGACTTAAAGTCCGACCTTTTATCCCTAGCGCGGGATCAAGAATCCACGTTTTGGGGTTGCAAAACTTATTACGATCTATTGTTCCCCTTGTCTAGTGAAATGCTTGAGCGCACCGTGGGAAGGAACGCCTCACTGTGGGCAAGACGCCTAGGTCTTTTGGCACAACAATTCCTTGCGAAAACATCGCTCGGTGCAGAAGCAACGAGACACTTTGAGAAGGAACCGTCTTTGGAAGGTCGCAGTGATTGTATGATCAGATAATGACAGTTTCTCGGAATCAATTTTACTTCCGCCCCAACCTCTTGATTCCGAACCTGAGTGGCCCGCTAATTCGGGTCTGAAAATCTCGACAGTGTGGAGCAAATTGAACCTGGTAAACGGTGAAAGGCAGGAGTGTGCGATGAAAACAACTTTGGGTTTCTTAACCGAGGAAGGCCGGACACGGCTGAAAAATGGGGTTCGGCGGTCCTGTGCCTTTGTAATTGTGATGTTAATCGTTGGGGGACTCAGCGCTTATGCGATTCATCACTATTGGGTGACCGCTTCTTTCACCACCCTTCAGCGCGTCTATTTTAGCCAGTACTGGAGAAGCACTTACAAGAGCTATCTACCGAGTAGCATCTCGCGTTACACAACACTTCAGCGAGTCGTCACGGATCCAAAGACCAAGCGGGATATCTCGCTTGCGGTTCATGACGAAGATGTAATGCCTCTGCTTGATGATAATGAGCAGATTCAAATCAAGAAAAGTTATCCAGTGCTCTTGCTTAAGGAAGGACTTGAGCACAAACAATTTCAGTGGCGGCAGACCGCTGTCTACGACCGGGTCGCGTATCAGTGGTTTCGCAAACACATCTACGAAGACAAGAGCATTCCTGAAATATGGCGTCCCGCCTGGTTGGGAGGGCTTCTGATCTTCGGCCTGGGAACGCTGGCACTAATCGGCCTCGATCTGTTTGCCCAGGGACGTTACATGAAGGGTGAGTCAATCAGAGGAACGCGCAAGCTCTCGCCCAGGAATTATGCCCGCCTGCACCGCAACCACACAGGGTATGGAATCACAGTCTACGCATAAGGAGAACGATGATGATTAACACACTCAAAAGATTCGCGGGCCTGAACCCGCGCCCTCGCAGGCTAACTGTGCCACGCGAGGAAGAAAATGAAGGCTTGCTCTTGTTGGGTAATTCGGGCACCGGCAAGAGTCAAGTCATCCACCAACTCCTGGACCGGATCGCTGAGCGCAACCCAAAAGAAGCAGTTATCTGCTACGACCCTGCCGGCGAGTTCATTGAAAGGCACTTCGATCCGAGTACTGACATCGTTTTGAATCCGCTCGACGAGCGTTGTCCCTACTGGCAGCCCGGCTATGAGCTTCCCAGCACTGACAACGAAGCGAACGCCGCCGACCGCCTTTTCATCGCGGAGAGCTTCATTCCTAATCCGGAACACGCCGCGCTCAGTACACAATTCTTTCCCAGAGCCGGGCGCGCCGCTCTTGCTCAAATTCTTACGCTCAACCCTACACCCGCCCAGCTCGTCGAGATCCTCTCGAACGAAGCGATGGTCGACCGCTGCCTCGCCGGAACCGAGCATGCGCACCTTATCGACAAGGGCGCTAAAGGTCAGCGCGGTGGTGTACTGGCCACACTTTCAGAGATTGGAGAAACGTTCAAGCTCTTGCCGTTGGCAGAAGATTGCAATAACCGTGCGCTCAGCTTAGGAAAGTGGGCCAGACGCCGACAAGGCACGATCTTTATTACCTCGACACACAACACCAGGGAGGCGCTGCGGCGAATTCACGTAGCGTGGCTAAACATTCTGTTTGGCCATCTGCTGGGTGACAGCTATATGGCTTCAAAGCAACGCCCGTGCTGGGTACTGATTGATGAGGTCCATTCGCTGAAACACCTTCCAATCCTCAAATCAGCCTTGGTCGAAGCTCGCAAGTACCGAGTCAAGATAGTGATTGGCACCCAGAACAAAGCACAGTTCGAGGAGCACTACGACCGAGGCGCAACCACGATGCTCGCGTCTCCGCATACGAAGATGCTGTTTCGCTGTAACGAGCCGGACTCCGCCCGATGGGTCTCCGAGATGATCGGCGAAGAAGAGAGGGAACGGCCGCGAAGGGGTACTACTGCTACTGTGCGGCAGAGCGGAAGAGACTCTATCAATTACTCGACCCTCATGGAACGCAGCCCGATTGTTAGCAAGGAGCAGATTATGGCTTTGCCGAACCTGCACGGTTACTGGAAGTACGGCAATGAGGTCGTGCCGTTTCGCATTGAGCCAAAGGATCGGCCTCGCGTTGCGCGTGCCTTCATTCCGCGCCAACGACGGGTTGTCACGAGGCAAGAACCAAAACATTCGCTGCCTGACCAAATACCTCTCAATCTCTCAGCACAACCGCGTTCTTCCGCGAGCGGCAATGATGATAACCGCAAGCGGTCGGAAGGAATCACCGCCGAGGTATCAAGCGATCTTGATATTAGGTTCTGAGGATATCGCGATGATGACCATGAGCAGGGCGCTCTCAGCGGGCCAGGCAAACAGCTACTACCAGCAGGAATTCACCAACGCTAAGGAGAATTACTTTAGCGAATCTGGTGCAGTCGAAGGGCGCGGGTATGGCCGACTGGCTGAGGAATGGGAACTCAAGGGAGAGGTCCAAAGCGAACAGTACGAAAGGCTTGTGGCCGGTCAGGACCCGCACAGCGGCGAGCAACTCATTCGTTCGGTTAAGTCGAGAGAAATCGTCAACGACTTCGGAGAGGAAAAGACAACCAGCGAACACCGAGCTGGTTGGGACGCGACCATTAGCGCACCCAAGTCGGTTTCTCTCGCAGCCCTCGTAGGGGATGACGAGCGCATCAGAGTTGCCCACCGTGAGAGCGTGGACGAAGCCTTGAAAAGTTTTGAAGAATACATGCAAGCGCGCGGCGGCGGCGATAAGCCGGCAACCACCACCGGTAAGATGGTCGCAGCCCAGTTTGAGCACACAGCCTCACGGCCCGATCGCACGACCGGCTACGCCGCGCCACAGCTTCACACGCACGTAGTGGTCTTTAATGTCACTCAGAGCGAGGAAGGAAAGGCGCGTTCGGTACAACCGCTTGAACTGTACCGAAGTCAGCGCTACGCGACCGCAATCTATCGAATGCACCTCGCGGAGAAGCTGCAAGCACTGGGTTATCAGATTGAAGTAGACCCTCGCACGGGCGCACCTGAGATCAAAGGCATCACCAAAGGGTACGTGCAAGAGGCCAGTCCACGCCGAGAAGAAGTGGTCAGGGTCGCAGAAGACATCAAAGCACGCCTTGAGCAGCAGGGAGCAGTGGTTTCGGAAGATGCTCGTTTGAAACAAGCGGCAGCGCGTATGGATCGCGCCGGCAAGCACTACAACCACGCCGAAATGCGGGAACGCGCGCTTGGAATGGATTCGCGCCACGACCATCAGGCGCGGCGTTCCGTCGCGCAGGCGCGTGAGCGTGGCCCCATAGAATTCTCCCATACCGAGATTGTGAAACGAGCTCAGGAGGCAGTGACGTTCGCGCATGATAACGCCGTAGAGCGTGAGGCTGTCGCCGACATTCGCAAAGTAATGGTGGATGCCTTGCGGCGAAATCTTGGACTGACAACGTACGAGGTTGTCACGGCTGAACTCCATCGACGGCAACAACGGGGGGAATTCATCGATATCACGCGCGAGCAACGACCCAAAGAGACTACAACGCGTCGCATGTTAGAAATGGAGACATCGAATATTCAAATCATGCGGAACAGTCAGAGTAAACACGCGCCTATCATCGCTGTGGGTCAATCAAAACAAATCGTAGATACCGTTTCAGCACAGCAGAATCTCAAGCTCAATCACAATCAACAAAAAGCTATCGAACGGATCCTGTCTTCGCAGGACCAGATTCTTGGACTTCAAGGTAGCGCCGGCACTGGCAAGACGACAACTCTATCTGTTGTGCGCGCTGCAGCAGAGAAAGAAGGATATGAAGTTCGTGGCTTTGCCCCTACCACTCGCGCAGCGAAGCAACTAGCAGAAAGTGGAATCAACACTGAAACTCTTCAGAAATTCTTGCGCCGCCGCGAGGAAGCGCCGCCTATACACAATCGCTTGTTCGTTCTCGACGAAAGCTCACTTGCCAGCACTCGACAACTTCACAAGTTCTTTCGTCGGCTCGTCCCCACCGACAAAGTCTTGCTCGTGGGAGATGTAAGACAACACCAAGCGGTTGAGGCTGGTAGTCCATTCGAGCAATTTCAGATTAATGGGATGCGTACGGCGAAGTTGACGGAAATCGTCAGGCAGCGCGAACCCGACCTCAAGCAGACTGTGGAAAAATTGTCCGCCAGGAAAATTAGGGAAGCTATAGATAACTTGGACGCAAAGGGCAAGGTAATTGAACTCCCGGAACAGGAAGAAAGGTTGCAAGCTATTGCCAGTGCCTACTGCCAAAGCCCGAACAGCACATTGATTATTTCGCCGGCCAACCGCGACCGCGTCTCAATTAATTCGTTAGTCCATCAGCAACTGCAACACCACGGCAAAATCGGTCGGGATGATCACTCCATCAGCGTATTACTGAATCGTCAGGACATGACGGCGTCGAACGCACTTTCGCAAGTTCATATGTTCCTGACGAAGACGTTATTCGCTATAACCGCGCGAGCAAGGTTTACGCCGTCAAAGTCGGTGACTATTCACGCGTCATTGCTACCGACCACGCCAATAACACAATCACAGTAAGAATGCAGGACGGCAAGGAGTTTACTTACAACCCGTCGCGGCTATCAGGAGTGACTGTGTACAAACAAGCAGTTCGTCAGTTTGCAGAAGGGGATCGGATTCAATTCCGCGCTCCTTTCGTGGAAAAGCGAATTGCTAATGGTGAACTTGCGACATTCGCAAAAATCACTCTAAACGAATTCACCGTGAAACTGGACAACGGACGCGAAGTCAGTTTCCATCCTGAGAAATACCGACACATAGATCATGGCTATGCCGTAACAAGCCATTCGTCTCAAGGTCAGACGGTGGATCGGGTCCTGATAAATGCCAACTCACGCGAATCCGAGTATCTGTTAAATGACCGCATGGGCTACGTAGCAATTTCTCGCGCCCGCCATGATGCCCTGATTTACACGACCTCGGTTCAGGAATTGAGAGAGGCTCTCAGTCGTCGCGTCGATAAGGAAATGGCGATTGAGGCTGTTAACAACAGCCGGTCTTCGGCTTTACATCCTCACCACGGAATCCTTCAAGATGCTGGTCTGCCTAATGAATACCGCTCGCACGAAGGGTTAGAGCACGGCACTCAACAAATCGATACTCCAGTACGAAATCCGCCCAATGAAATCTCTCATGTCGAGGAGATCGGAGAGCTGCTTTAGAACAGTCCCAAGGGGTTAACAATGAATACACACTTCCATGCATCGTCAACAACACGCCAACCACTTTTGAAAGTGAATGACGTTGCGCGTCTCTTAAACGTCAAACCGAGAACCATATATGAGATGGTCGCCCAGCACCGCATTCCCTTTCGCAAACCGCCGGGCACGAACATTCTGCGATTTGATCTTGATGAAATCATGGCTTGGACACGCGGCGAAAATACCAAATGACTTAGAGGATCAAATGCTGCTACCATGCGCGCGTTCTCTTGGTGGCTGCAACCTCAAGGAGAACACCATGTCCGTTTACAAAAGGGGTACGAAAGGCACGCACTGGCATTACTACTTCCGGGTGCGTGGCGTGCGTTACCGAGGAGCAATCCCAGAGGCTCGCACGAAGTGGGAAGCAGAGAAAGCCGAGAGCAAGATCAAGCAGGACATCTTTGAAGGAAAGTTTGGCAAGGTGGAGACCGGCACGACGAAGCTGAAAGATTTCATCGAGGACATCTACATGCCTTGGGCAAAGGCCAACAAGAAGTCTTGGCTCAATGATCACTACAACAAAGAAGTCCTGAAGCAGTATTTCGGCAAAAAGCAATTGCGGGAAATCCAGCCTCTTGAAATTGAACGATTCAAGAGCAGGAGACTGGCAACGGAAACTAAACATGAAACACAGCGAGCGCCAGCTTCTGTCAATCGAGAATTCGAACTACTTTCTCGAGTATTCACGCTGGCAATCGCGGTTGGTAAGACTGACAGTAATCCATGCGTCCGGGTGAAGAAATTCAAACTGGACAATGAGCGGTATCGCTATCTCGACCCGGCTGAGGAGTCCGCTCTCATGGAGAAGCTTGTTGATAAACGAGCTCACCTTCATGCCATGGTGATTGTCGCGTTGGGGTTAGGACTAAGAAAACGTGAACAGTTAAATCTGAGACGTGATCAAGTCGACTTCTTCCGCAACGTGGTGACTGCCAGCAGAACGAAAGGTAAGAAGAATCGGGAAATACCTATGGACGTCTTGGACGAACGAGTAAAGCCGATTCTTATGAGGCTCTGCGCGAACAAGAAGGCGGACGAGTACGTGTTCGTGAATCCAGACACGGGAAAACCCTACACCGACATTAAGCGGTCATTTGCGACCGCTTGCCGGAAAGCCGACGTCCGCGATCTCGAATGGCATGATCTGAGAGCAACGTTTTGTACTCGGCTCGCGTTGGCGGGCTACGATGCTTTCACCATCAAGACCATCATGGGGCACCGAGACATGAAGACCACGGAACGATACATTCGCGCCGTGCGGCTAACACAACAAGTAGGCTTCGTCCAAGGTGTCCACAAACTGGCCACAAATGAAATACGGCCGCCGATCGCGGCAGCCGTAAACTCTTGAAAAAAATGGTCGGGGCGAGAGGATTCGAACCTCCGACCTCACGGTCCCGAACCGTGCGCTCTACCAGGCTGAGCCACGCCCCGACAAGAACTGAATGGATTCTATGTGACGCGAAGTAGCAGGTCAAACCTCTGCCTTGTTTGCCCGTGCTGCCTTCTCGCGTCTGGCTTTCAAATATTCGATTAACGGAGGCATCAACGACAGCGCCACAACTATGATGACGACCCATTCGATATGCTCATCCAAATCAATTTCAAACTTCGATTTCAGCAGGTTGCCGAGAAAGTAGCCCGCCAGAATCATGCTGAAAACCCAGAGAAAACCGCCCGCCACGTTGTAGATAACAAAATTCCGGTAAGGCATTTTTGCCGCGCCGGCGACGATGGGCGCAAAGGTCCGCACAAT
>Ga0190275_10003495_pt1 | contig 11229 bp, 10 predicted proteins | sample Popmic550T_FD_133745 | JGI IMG/M metagenome (GOLD analysis project Ga0190275, IMG submission 133745) | Populus adjacent soil microbial communities from riparian zone of Yellowstone River, Montana, USA - 550 T | ecosystem: Environmental > Terrestrial > Soil > Riparian zone > Trees stand | place... | reverse complement strand
GGCATCCCTGCCCGCCTTGAGCGCCGCAGGCGCGAAGATGGACGCGCCAATAGGCGCGTTGGCGGGCAAGGATGCCCGCGCTCCCAGCGATAAGCGGTCGCACTCATTCGCAAATCGCTATAAAAGCGCAACCTAACAAGCCAAGGGATAGAGGTTGATGAGAGTGTTGAAGGGGAAAGTAGTAACCGGTGTCGGAAACTTCTCTTTCTGGATCGAGAAGCTACGTGACCATTACAGGGACAAGACCGGCATGCAACTATTCCCAGGCACCTTGAACATCGAGCTGGATAAGCCCTTTGATTTACCACGGGAGCGGGCACGCTTGGAGGCGCAGGAGTACGGCGGCACAGTCTCGGTCAATATCGTCCCTTGCAAAGTATTAGGCCGGCGGGCTGTCATTCTGCGGACGGACAAGGCCGACAGCGAGACGCAATCGAGGAAGATTATCGAAGTCGCCTGCGAAGTAAAGCTGCGGGAGCAACATCAATTGCGGGATGGGGACGTGATAGAAGTTGAGGTTGCGGATTAAAGGCGCCCCAAGGCGTCGCTGCTGCCGCCTAACGATTGCTTCCAGCCGACCCGCCTCAGCTTGCCTCTCATGTGCGCTGTTGCTCCCTTCGCGGGTTGTGTGTCCTCGTCGGCAGGCGGCTGCGGGGCGTTAGGTATGGCTGAGGGGCGAGAGACTTGCGGACTCCCGCCCCTTTGTTGCGTGCTATTGGCCCGTTCCTTTCTTGCTCGACTGGCATCGTGGCCTCGCGTAGTCGGACTTCTTCTTGCGTCCGTAGGTAAATGCCGCTCAGGGTCGGCTGCCATCTCGCGCGCTCCTCTCGAATGCGCTCTTAAAGTACGCCAAACGGCTCGCTTCTTCAACAAGTTCTACGGCCATCACGAAACGCTTGGGCGGCGCGCGCGGCAGGTTCGTGGCGCGTGTGTCGAGCGTGTATAATGCCCCGACTAATGCCCAGACTCCTGCGGTCGAGAGACTTTTTTAGCGCGGGCGTTCGTCCAACCTTTTATGCCCAGACGCACGGACATCCATAAAATTCTGATCATCGGCTCAGGCCCAATTGTCATCGGGCAGGGGTGCGAGTTCGACTACTCAGGGACGCAGGCGTGCAAGGCTCTGCGCGCCGAAGGGTTCGAGGTCGTTCTGGTCAACTCGAACCCGGCGACGATCATGACCGACCCTGAGACGGCAGACCGAACGTACATCGAGCCGCTCAACGTCGAAACGGTCGCGGCCATCATCCGGCACGAGCGCCCGGACGCTCTGCTCCCAACCGTCGGCGGGCAGACCGCGCTCAACCTCGCGATGGCTCTCGCGGACGCGGGGCTTCTCGATGAGCTCGGCGTCGAGATGATCGGCGCGAAGCGCGAGGCCATAAGCGTCGCCGAAGACCGCGAGCTGTTCAAGCGCGCGATGGAGGAGGAGGGTCTGCCGATGCCGCGCGGCGGCTTCGCGCACACTTGGGCGGAGGCCGAAAGACTCGTCGAGGAGACGGGCTACCCCGCGATCATTCGCCCAAGCTTCACGCTCGGCGGCACGGGCGGCGGCACCGCGTACAATCCCGAAGAGTTTGAAGAAATCGTGCGCGGCGGACTCGCGGCCTCGCCCGTCACGCAGGTTCTCATCGAAGAGTCCATACTCGGTTGGAAGGAGTTCGAGCTTGAGGTGATGCGCGACCTTGCGGACAACGTCGTCATCATCTGCTCGATAGAGAACTTCGACCCGATGGGCGTGCATACAGGCGACTCGATCACGGTCGCGCCCGCGCAGACCTTGACCGATGTCGAGTATCAACGCTTGCGCGACATCGCGATTCGCGTCATACGCAAGGTCGGCGTGGAGACGGGCGGCTCGAATATACAGTTCGGCATCAACCCTGAGAACGGCGACGTGCGCGTCATCGAGATGAACCCGCGCGTGTCGCGCTCGTCCGCGCTCGCCTCCAAAGCGACGGGCTTTCCCATCGCGAAGATCGCCGCCAAGCTCGCCGTCGGCTACACGCTCGACGAGATTGCTAACGACATCACGCGAAAGACTCCCGCGAGTTTCGAGCCGACGATTGACTACGTCGTGGTGAAGATTCCGAAGTGGAACTTCGAGAAGTTTCGCGAGGCGAGCGACGTTCTCGGCACGCAGATGAAGTCGGTCGGCGAGGTGATGGCGATTGGCCGCACGTTCAAAGAAGCCCTGTTCAAGGGCCTGCGCTCGCTCGAAGCCGTCAGCCCCTTGCGCCTTCAGGACGTGCCCGATGATGAGCTTCAACGCAAGCTCGCGCGCCCGAACTCGCAGCGATTCTCTTACATCACTTATGCATTACAGCACGGCTGGCCGATTGAGGAAATCTACCGCCTGTCGCGCATAGACCCTTGGTTCATCGAGCAGATTCGTCAGGTGATGGAGATTCAAAAAGAGGTCGAGGGTCGCGCGCTCGAAGAGATTCCAGAAGGATTGCTGCGCGACTTCAAAGAGGCCGCGCTCTCCGACCGAAGGCTCGCGTACCTGACGGGCCGGAGCGAGCGGGAGGTGCGCGCATACCGAAAGAGCGTCGGCCTTGTGCCCGTCTACAAGCGCGTTGATACGTGCGGCGCGGAGTTCGAGTCGCACACGCCTTACCTCTATTCGACCTACGAGGAAGAGGACGAGGTTCAGCCGACGACGCGTCGCAAGATTATGATCCTAGGCTCCGGCCCAAATCGCATAGGGCAGGGCATCGAGTTCGACTACTGCTGCTGCCACGCATCCTTCGCGCTCCGCGAAGCGGATTTTGAGACGATCATGGTCAACTGCAACCCTGAGACCGTCTCGACCGACTACGACACATCAGACCGTCTCTACTTCGAGCCGCTCACGTTCGAGGACGTGATGAACATCGTGGACGTTGAAAAGCCGGAAGGCATCATCGTCCAGTTCGGCGGGCAGACTCCCCTGAACCTCGCGATGCGTCTTCACGAGGCGGGAGCGCCCATCATCGGAACCTCCCCCGACTCGATTGACCTCGCCGAAGACCGCAAGCGCTTCGGCGCGCTCATGAGGGAGCTTGGAATTCCGCAGCCCGATAACGGCACGGCCACTTCGTTCGAGGAGGCCGAAGAGGTCGCCGCGCGAATCGGCTACCCCGTGATGGTGCGTCCCTCCTTCGTGCTCGGCGGGCGCGCGATGGCGATTGTGTACGACGAGAAGAGTCTCGACGAGTACATGCGAACAGCCGTTGACGCCTCGCCCGAAAAGCCTGTGCTGATTGATAAGTTTCTTGAGCGCGCCGCCGAGTTCGACGTTGACGCGCTCGCGGACGATGCGACCTGCGTCGTCGCTGGCATTCAAGAGCATATAGAAGAAGCGGGCATACATTCGGGCGACTCTTCGTCGGTGCTGCCGCCGTTCAAGATTGCCGAAGAGCATCTCGACACGATGCGCCACTACGCGCGCCAACTCGCGCGCGCGCTGAAGGTGCGCGGGCTTTTAAACATACAGTTCGCGATCAAGGACGACCGCGTGTACGTGCTGGAAGTGAACCCGCGCGCGTCGCGCACCGTGCCTTTCGTGTCGAAGGCGACGGGCGTTCCGCTCGCGAGCATCGCCGCGCTCGTGATGGCTGGGCGGCCTCTCGCGGAGTTCGATCTGCCGGAAGATTTGACCGTCCGTCTGAATCGCTTCTACATCAAGTCGCCGGTCTTCCCGTTCAAGAAGTTTCCGGGCGTTGACCCTATCCTGAGTCCGGAGATGCACTCGACCGGCGAGGTGATGGGCGTAGGCCGCACGTTCGGCGAAGCCTACGCGAAGGCGATGCAGGGCGCGGGGCTTGAGCTGCCCACGGAGGGCGCGGCCTTCATCAGCGTCAACGACGGCGACAAGGGGCAGGCCGCTCTGCTCGCGCGTCGCCTCGCGCGTCTCGGCTTCGGATTGACGGCGACGGTCGGCACCGCCGCGCGCCTGCGCGAAGTGGGCCTCGAAGTCGAGAGCGTCTTCAAGGTCAACGAGGGGCGGCCCAACATCGCGGACAAGATTCGTCTCGGCGAGATCGCGCTCGTCATCAACACGCCTCTCGGTCGCGCGTCGCACTACGACGAGCAGGCCATACGCCGCGCCGCCCTACAGTTCAACGTGCCGTGCGTGACGACGATGACGGGCGCGCAGGCCATCGTCGAGGCCATCGCCTTCCACAAAGAATCAGACGCCGTACACGTTCACTGCTTGCAGGAGCTTCACGCCGTCGGGCAGGCGGTCGGCTAGAGCGTTTTTCATTCCTTTGTTCCTGAAGCGGCTTGAGTGTTTGGAGAGGAGCGTGTTGCTGGGCAATTTGGCTAAACCTATATCGCTTTTCACTTGAGTGTAATGTTGAATAGGACTCACCGCAGAGGCGCAGAGAGCGCAGAGGGGGCGCAGAGGAAACTCAACTCTCTGCGCTTCCTCCGCGTCCTCTGCGCCTCTGCGGTGAGTCTTACTTCCCATACACTCAATCCAAAACGGCCATAGGTTGCCTGTAATGACTACAACGACCACCGTATTGATGCGGCTTCGATTAAAGGCATCTGATTGGACGATGAGAACAGGGCGGCGATGGCCCGGACTTGAGCCGATGGGTTCGGGTAAGTTTGCCCACCAAATATCGCCGCGCTCCATTACCATTCCTCGGCAGGCAATGAAGCCGTTTGCATTTTTTGAAAGAAAGCGTCTAATTCGGAAGGCTGTGTCGTGTAAATCTCATCAAGCTGCTTTGTGATATCGCCCTGATCCGTCTCGCGTTGAGAGACAGCAATTTTGACGACGGAGGCAATGTAATCTTCAAGAGGCAAACCGCTTTCGTCCGCCTGCTTTCTGGCGCGAGTCTCGATTTCAGGCTTTAGCTCGATGGTAATCGTCATGTTCGAGATTTTAGCACAGTGCGATTTTACCTGACGAAACAGAAACTGGTCGGCTAACCGAGATGCCAGACCGAAAAGACGATGGGCGAAGTTGAAGGAACAAAAATGGAGAGCGTTGAAGTCCGCGCCGTTGTCATAACCGTCAGCGACCGCTGCGCGAGCGGCAAGCGTGTGGACGAGTCGGGCGCATTACTCGTCGAGTTGTTAAGCGAGGCAGGGGCGACGGTGGTCTCGAAAGAAATCGTGACGGACGACCTCGAACCGCTCGCCGCAACCTTGCGCGCGCTCGCAGACCGCGACGACGTTAATCTCGTCGTGACGACGGGGGGGACGGGCCTCAGTCCGCGCGACAACACGCCGGAGGCGACGCGCGCCGTCATCGAGAGGGAAGCGCCGGGGCTTGCGGAGGCGATGCGCGCCGAGACTCTGCGGCAGACGCCGACGGCGATGCTTTCGCGCGGCGTGTGCGGTGTCCGTTCGGGCGCGCTCATCATCAACCTGCCCGGCTCGCCGAAGGGCGTGCGCGAGTGCTTCGAGGTCATACGCCCCGTGCTGCGCCACGCCGTCGCCCTGCTCGCGGGACGCGGCGCGCATGAAGGAGAGGCTAGAGGCTAGAGGTTAGAGGCTAGTTTTTGCCTCTAAAGCGCCGACCTTCATTCTCAAGGGCTGTCCGCAGCAGAGTCTTTTACTAGCCTCTAACCTCTAGCCTCTCTTTTGCCTTTAGTGATATAGTCCGCCCGTTTTCTGACGCGCCTCGCGCGCGACCCCCTCACGGAGGCAAAAGACCATGACAGGACTCGGCGAAGAAGTCGTCACGCGTTGCCCAACTTGTGGCTACGGACTCACAGCGCGCAAGTACGCAGTGCCGAAAGAGTGCCCGCTCTGTCGCGGCTCTTTCGACGCGGAGGCCGCGCCCGCGCCTCAACTCACGACCGCGCAGGAGACTGAGCAACTTACGACCGCGCAGGAGACTGAGAAGGAGAACGTCGTCGAGGACAAAGTGAAAGACGCCGTCGCAGAAGAAAGAGAAGAGAACGAAGAGCCGCGTGAGAGCAGGATTACGCTGTCCGTGAAGCCGGACGTTGAGACAGGGCCGCTCGGTCTTACGACGCTGCGTATGCCTGATGCCGAGTCGGAAGATGCGCCGCCCGAATCTAAAGAGAGCGCGCCGGAGGAGACTGCCGCGCCGGTCGAGCCGTTGGAGGCCGAGATGGTAGAGCCACAGCCGTCGTCTCGCGAGCCGGCCTCGCCGCCGCAGGGCGCGCACATCGAGCACGCGACGCCTGCCGCGAGCGCGCGAGCAGAGGCGCATGCCTACACGCCGCCTACCACGAAGATGGATACTTTCCAAACGCCGCCGTCTTCACAACCGTCGTGGTCACAGCCGTCTTCACTGCCCTCGTCTTCACAGCCGACGCCGCAGCCCGTCCGCACGGCGCATGCGCGCGGCTCGCTCGAAGAGAGAGTGTCGCCGGAGGTCGTGGGCAGGTACGCGGACGCATACCGCACGGCGCGCGCTACGGTCTTAATCGGCAACTTGATAAAGGTCTTCGGCGTGCTGCTCGGTCTTCTGGTCGGCGGCGGGTTGTTCGCGCTCGCCGCCACGCAGGGACGCATCGTCGGCGGCACGGGGGTAATCGGTTTCTTCGCGGGCCTTCTCGTCGGCGGCAGTATATTCGCCTTCTTCTTCGTGCTGGGCGTCGTCGTCTCCGCGCAGGGTCAGCTCATCAAAGCCACGCTCGACGGCGCGGTAAACAGCTCGCCCTTCCTGACCAACGATCAGCGCGCCGAGGCTATGTCGCTCCGATGACGAGGGCACGCGCCGCGACTCCGCGCAAAAAACACGCATTCCGATGACGAGAAAGATTCCCGTCTTAATCTGTATTGATGTCGAGCCGGACGCGCGCGAGATTGACCCGGACGCGCGCGAGGACTGGAAGGGGTTCGAGGAATCCTTCCGTGTGTTTCAGCAATTCCGCCCGCGCGCAGAAGACGCCACAGGCGCTCCCGTCCACCTCTCGTGGTTCCTCCGAATGGATCCGCAAGTCGCGCTCGTCTACGGCTCGCACGCTTGGGCCGCGCGCCGCTACGCCGGGCTGTTCGCGGCGCTTGAGTCCGAGGGCGACGAGATCGGACTCCACGCGCACGCGTGGCGTTGGGACGAGTCGTGCGAAAGGTGGGTCGCGGACTACGCCGATCAGGAGTGGGTGAGCCACTGCGTCCGCTCGTCCTTCGAGTCGTTCGAGGAGGCGTTCGGACGGATGTGCGCGTCGTTCCGTTTCGGCGACCACTGGATGAACGACGAGACCTTGGACTTGGTCGAGCGGCTGGGCGCGCGCTTCGACCTCACGGTTGAGCCGCGGCGGACAGCCGAGCCGGACATACCGCCCGGCGAAAATTTCACAGGCTCTTTCCTCGACTACTTGAACGTCCCGCGCGCGCCTTACAGGCCCTCGCGCGCAGACTTCAGGAAGGATCGCGGCGTCGGCAATCGTGGCCTGTGGGTCTTCCCCGTAAGCATGGGGCAATTCCCACTGTGGCCCGCCGCGAGATTCTACCGTCGCGCGTTTTGGCGCTTGAAGTACGGTCGCCGCAAATACCTTCCTATCTCTCTGAATTTGCCGCCGACGTATTTCAGCCGGCACGTCAACGAGGTAATCCGCGAGTCGGTCAAGCCGCGTGAGCAGGGGAAACCGTACTTGTGCCTCGTTATGAGAACAAACGGCGCGGTAAGCGCGCAGTACGCGGCGTGGCTCGGCGAGAATCTCGATCTGCTGCTAACCCACCCGCTTGCGCGGCAGGTGGCTTTTGAAACCCCCGCGGAAGCGCTCATCCGCCTGACGTAAGTGCCTGATGCAACGCGCCGCGTGCAGCGCACGCCCAAGGGGCTATCGGCTGATCGCGTGAAAGCTCATTGACAGTTGACCAGAGCGACGCCTAGAATTTCGGCGTCGAAGAAATCGCCAACGCATCCAGCCGCAACCAAGGACGACGAGACCAACAAATGTTTCTGAGCGCGCTTCTACTCTTGCAGACGGACACCCTTGCGACGACGCAGGCCGCGTCCGAAGTCGGCGGCCCCGTTTCGGGCTACTGGCCCGTGATGATCTTCTTCGCCGTCGCGGTCGTCTTTCCAGTCCTGCCCGTCGTGCTCGGACGCTTCGTCCGACCGAACCTCTACACCAAGGCGAAGATGCGCCCCTACGAATGCGGCATTGACCCCGTGACGGAGGCGCACGACCGCTTCACGGTGCGCTACTACATCGTCGCGATGCTGTTTCTAATCTTCGACGTGGAGACGATATTCCTCCTCCCGTGGGCGATCATCTTCATGGGCGACGACTTCTCTTTCACGAAATTCGCGCTCATCGAGATGCTCGTCTTCATAGGCATCCTCGTCGTCGGCTACTACTACGCTTGGCGCAAAGGCGCTTTAGAGTGGGCTTGAAAGGATTTTAGATTGCGGATTGCGGATTGCGGATTAAAAGAGTCAACTGACTTTTAATCCGCAATCCGCAATCCGCAATCCGCAATCGTTATGGCTGAGCATCAAGAAGGAATCGTCCTAACCACCGTTGACTCGATCTTCAACGCGCTGCGGCGGAACGTGGCCGCGCCGTTGATGAACACGAAGCCCGCGCGCGGGCTTGTGAACTGGGGGCGCAAGTCCGCGCTTTGGCCGATGACGTTCGGGCTTGCGTGCTGCGCCATCGAGATGATCGCGACGGGCGCGGGGCGCTTCGACATTGACCGCTTCGGCGCGGGCGTGTTTCGCCCCAGCCCTCGGCAGAGCGATCTGATAATCATCGCCGGGACGGTGACGCTGAAGATGGGGCCTGTCGTGCGAAGGGTCTACGAGCAGATGCCTGAGCCGAAGTGGGCCATCGCGATGGGCGCGTGCGCCTCGACGGGCGGGCCGTTCGATTCCTACTCGACGATGCAGGGCGTTGACCGCGTCATCCCCGTGGACGTTTACATTCCGGGCTGCCCGCCGCGCCCCGAAGCTTTGCTCTACGGCCTGATGTGCCTGCAAGAGATCATCATGCGCGAAGCTCCCTCCGCATACATCTTCGAGTCCGACGGCACAGTCCACCGCCGCCGTGAGCTTGAAGGCGACGACGAAGAAACTCTCGCCGAGGTCGCGCCGATGGACGCGGAGGCCGCGGAGGTCGCGGCGGAGGCGAAGGGGTAGAGAGAAGGCAGAAAGCAGAAGGCAGAAGGCAGAAGGCAGAAGGCAGCCGGGTTGAAATCACCCCCGCTGCCTTCTCTTTTTATCTGCCTACTGCCTTCTGCCTTCTGCTTTCCGCTTTCCGCTTTCCGCCTTCCGTTCCACGTTAGCCTCACTTGATGCTGAACGTGTACTTCGGATCGAGTTTCTGGTGCCTGACGAGAATCTCGTGGATGTTGTAGGGGTGCGTGGGGCTGCCTGTGAAGCGGTTCCTGAGGACTTGAAAGACGTGCTGGATGCCCGCGGCGTCGTCGAGGTCAATGTCGGCGACCATCTCGTCGCCACGGCGGAAGAAAGTGATTTGCAGATTGCCGAAGTGGTCGTCGGTCTTGAAGCTGTCCGCGTCCTCGAAGCCGACGAACTCCGGCGGCAGTTTGTGCAGGCTGCCGTTAACTTCGTGGAACAGACCGTCGCTGATGCTGTTTATGGTCTCGTCGCGCAGCGCCGGGTCAACGAATGCGAAGAAGCGGTCGCCGCGCACTATGCGTAGCTCCTTAATCAGCGAGAGGACGTTCGCGCCGTCGGGGAAGATGGTCGCCAGCGCCTTGCATGCGATGTTCAGAAGGCCCGCGCGCCGAATCGAGTCGAGCGCGTCGAGGAGGTCTGCGCCGGTTTTGTGCTCGAAGCCGGAGACGGCGGGGCTGTTCGTCAGAACGCCGCGCGCCTCCTTCGACAGGCTCGCGAACGAGGGGAAGTTGACGCTCGTGACTTTGCCGGCGTCAATGGGGAAGGGGATTTGCAGGTCGGTCGTGCCGCTGGTCTTGATGTTCACGAAGCGGCTGACGACGTGATAGGAGGGCGGATCAATCGTGAGCTGGTAAGTGCCGTCGGTGCGTGTGAAGAGCTGCGTGATCTGGATGAGCTTCGAGGCGTCCAGATTCTTAAAGACGAGGTTGTGCGTGACCCTCAAATTGCGGAGCGAGATGTCAACCTTCTCTTGCAGCCGCTTGCCGTACACGTCAACCAACTCCAGCTTGAGTTTGCCGTTCTGTGCCATCGCTTTGAGTCTCCTTTGCGTAAGGACGGGTGCCGACGAGGTTGTAGGGCGGACGTGAGCTTAACGAAATCGTGATCGCCCGGCGGCTCTCAGACGCGTGCTGTTCAGTCGCTGAACGTGAGGGCCGACGATTCGTGCAAGATGCGCGCAGAAGCTATAAGAGACGCACTCCGCTGTCAAGAACTTTTTGAAGCGAAAGAGATGAGACGAAGCGGGGCGCGCGGGAATGCACGCTTGAGACGTGCGAGGGACAAAAAAGAAGCCGACCCCGCGGGCCGGCCTTAGCTTTTTATAGCCGTTTGCAATTGCGTGAACCGGGAGCGCGGGCATCCGCGGCCCGCCTTGAGCGCGTGAGCGCGAAGATAGACGCGCCTGTCGGCGCGTTGGCGGGCCGCGGATGCCCGCGCTCCCAGCGATAAGCGGTCGCACTCATTCGCGAATCGCTATAGGAGAGCGTTCTCCCCGGTCATGGGCGCTTTGGGTAGAAAGTCGTCTTAAATTTTTTGCCTTCGATGTTCTCGCCTTCGCACCGTATTACCGCTTCGTCGAATATACATTCCGAGACGGAATAGCCGATGTTGAACGAGATGGACTTGCCCTCCTGCCTCCAAGTCCCTTGGAGAGGTCGGTTCGGCGAGCCCATTTCGGGGACGAGCATGTAGACGAATTTGCCGCCCTTGTGGAATTCGATGACGGACTTTCCGCCCGTCAGGGGGTTGCCCGTCCAAGTCGTGCCCTCAACGTCGTAGTAGGACGCCGCGCGACTGGCTTTGTCGTCCGAAGGCTCGGAGGGCGGCGTAAGCTCGGCGTCGTTTAAGACCGTCCCGACGTTGAGGCCGCGCTCGCCGCCGACGCTCAACACCAGCTCGTCCGCCTTGTAGCCCTCGATGACGGCGAAGGGGCGCTGCAACTTGCCCGCGCCGAGGTCGAGCCTGACCTGCTTGGGCACGCGATCCTGTAGGAACTTCACGAGGGCCTCGAGCGTCACCTCGCCTTTCTCGTTGGCCGCCGCGCCCCTCATGCCTTCGACGAGCGCCCAAGTGAAGTAGCCCTGCTTCTTCTCCTTATACTCATACGCGCGGTGGCCTATGGTCGTGGCGTAGAGCGTGACGAACGCCTCTACCTCGCGGTTGCG
>Ga0190275_10003494_pt1 | contig 11229 bp, 12 predicted proteins | sample Popmic550T_FD_133745 | JGI IMG/M metagenome (GOLD analysis project Ga0190275, IMG submission 133745) | Populus adjacent soil microbial communities from riparian zone of Yellowstone River, Montana, USA - 550 T | ecosystem: Environmental > Terrestrial > Soil > Riparian zone > Trees stand | place... | reverse complement strand
TCGCCTTGGCGACGTAAGCCAGCGGCAGCGCCAGAAGGCTCGCCGCCGCTAAAGCGTAAAGGGCGGCAGAGGCCGCCGAGGTGTACTCCTGTCGCAGCACGAGGCCGAAGCCGCCGCGACGCTCGAAGAGGTTCGTAAGCAGCACCGCCACCGGCACGAAGACCAGCCCGATCAGCAGCACGTACCCGGCGGAAACCAGAAAGCCGCTCACCGCCGCCCACGCGCCGGAGTGCAGTGCAGTGCCCGCAAGCTCGCGCCACTGCGTGTAGAGCGTGTGCGCCGCCTGCAACAAAAGCGCGAGCAGCGCCGCCTGCAAAAGCGGCGCGCGGTCGCGCACCTCGGCCATCCCGCGCGCGGGCGCGTAGAACATCATCAAGAGCGGGCGAAGCCAATCGGACATAAAAACAGTAGGCAGTAGGCAGAATGCAGTAGGCAGTAACAGTTTGCAACCTCGCATTTGAAATTTCAAATGCAGACTAATAGCGCAACACAGGAAAGCCGAAAGGTCACGACTGAAACCTCAATCTGCCTTCTGCTTTCTGCCTTCTGCCTTCTGCCTTCTGCTCACTCTTCATCCTCGTCCGTCCTCTGGATGTGGTTGTTGGGAATGCCGGGGTACTCTGTCTCGTGGCGTATGACGCTTGCGTCGGAGAGCGGCCAGTAGCGGAAGAGCGCCTTGCCGTAGATGTATTTTTCGGGGACGAGTCCCCAAGAACGCGAGTCGGAGGAGTTGTCGCGGTTGTCGCCCATGACGAAGTAGTAGTGCGGCTTGACGTATGTGGGCGGGCGGTCGTCGGGCGAAACGTTCAAGGTCGGATCGAGGTAAGGCTCTTGCAGCTCCTTGCCGTTGACGAAGATGCGCCCCGCGCGCATCTGCACGGTCTCGCCCGGAAGCGCGATGACGCGCTTGATGTAGCTCTTCGTGGGGTCGTCCGGGAACCAGAAGACGACGATGTCGCCGCGCTCGACTTCGGGCAGGCCGTAGTAGATGAGCTTGTTGACGAAGATGCGCTCGCCGTCGTGCAGGCGCGGCAGCATCGAAGTGCCTTCGACTTTGACGGGCTGCGCGACGAAGACCAGCACAAGCGCCATTATCATCAGCGCGAAGACGAGATCGCGGAACAGCAGACGCGCCTCGCCCCAGAAGTGCGCGCGCGACTCGCGCCGGAGGCTGCGGACTTCTATGTCGCGGTCGTCGTCAACGTGAACGTCGCCGAACGCGGGCGCGTGCCCTTTATTGCTTTTGAAAAGTGGCATGTCGGTCGTTTGATGCGCGGCGCTCTCGTCGCGTGCGTCCGAGGTTAGCCGCCGCGCGCGCGCCTTGTCAACGCGAGACAGTTTTCAGTTTTGAGTTTTCAGTTTTCAGGCTTCGTGCTGCCGAGCTGAAAACTGAAAACTCAAAACTGAAAACTGTCCCAATGCTTGACAGCCGTCGCGCGCCGTCTCTATTATCGCGACGTAAAGTGTTGTCACCCTTAGACAAACCGTAAACTCAAGAGCCGGGCCGGAGTCGGAAGCGGAGGCGAGAGACAAAGTGATCAAACTCGACATCGTGAATCGCGTGGCCGAGCGGACGGGCGTGCCGAAGATGAAGGCCGAGCAGGCCGTTGACGCGCTCTTTCACTCGATGAAAGAGGCGCTCGCGCGCGGCGAGCGCATCGAGCTTCGAGGCTTCGGCGTCTTCGTCGTCAAGCCGCGTAAGCGCGGCGTCGGGCGCAACCCGCGCACGGGCGAAGAGGTCGCCATCCCATCCGGCAAGACCATACGCTTCAAGCCCGGCAAGGAGCTACAGGCGCACGGCTTCGACGGCGAGCACGTCCACGACGACATCCACGACACCGAAGCCCCGTCCGGCGACGCCTCAACCGCGACCGGCGACGACGACGCGCAAACGCGCCCGCCCGACACAGGATTCTAAAAGCCGTGAATCGTGAATCGTAAATCGTCACAAGAGAAGGCGGGTTTTTCTTGTCACGATTTACGATTCACGATTCACGGCTTTACCTTTATGTCTGAATCAATCCAGAGCATCCCAACCTTCGTCACGCGAGCCGCCGAGCTTCCGCGCAGAGCAGCGCGCCCGACCACGCGCGAGTGGGCGCGACACGCCGCGCTGTTTCTGCTCACGGCTTTGACGATGACTTGGGCGGGCATGAGCCTCACCCTGCCGTTCGGCGACTTAGAGCCGAGCATCGCCGCGCCCGTCTCGACGCTCGACTACCTGCTCTACGTTCCGAAGTATTACGTGCTGGGATTGGCCGCGGTCGGCTCTTACGTTCTGGCGCATCCGTCGTTCATCGTTGACGGATTGAAGTTCGCCGCCGCGCTGCTCTCTATCCTGCTGGCGCACGAGTCGGGCCACTACGTCGCGTGCCGCCTGTACGGCGTTGACGCGACGCTGCCGTTCTTCATTCCGATGCCGCCGCCCTTCATGGCGGGCACGCTCGGCGCGTTCATCAAGATCAAGTCGCCGATTCCTTCGCGCCGCGCGCTCTTCGACATCGGCGTGGCAGGGCCGCTCGCGGGGTTTTTGATGTTGTTGCCCGTCGCCTTCATCGGACTGTTGACGGCCAGCCCCGCGCCGCCCATTCCGTCCGACGCAACGGTTCTCTTCTTCAACGACCCGCTGTTGCTGCAACTTCTGGCCGGGCCGCTGGGCGTACAAGACCTTCCGGGCATCGCGGCAAACCCGTTCTACTTCGCCGCTTGGTTCGGCCTGCTCGTCACGAGTTTGAACCTTCTGCCCGTCGGACAGCTCGACGGCGGGCACGCGGTCTACGCAGTGTTCGGCAAGCGCGCTCACAAGCACGTGGGTCGGCTCGCGTTTCTCGCGATGATCGTGATCGCGCCGCTCGGCTGGCTTTGGCACGGCGTGCCAAGCGGCTTCCTCTACGCAGTGCTGCTCTTCATCATGCTCCGCGTTCGCCACCCGGAAGCCGGCGACGAAAGCGACCCGCTCGGCACGACGCGCAAGCTGGTCGCGCTCGCCACGCTGATAGTCTTCATTCTCTCGTTCACGCCCTTCCCGCTGAGCATCAAGTGAGCGAGCCGCTGTAAGCGGCGGAAGAACAGTAGCCCACGGCGCGAGCCGTGGGAAAACATCAAGCAGATAAACAAGAAGCCCCGTAGGGGCGAAAGAAATTTCGAGCCACGATGATTCTCAGGCTCGAAATTTCTTTCGCCCCTACGGGGCTTCGACGACTTTTATTGCCGCATGTTCCCACGGCTGACGCCGTGGGCTACCGTTCTTCCGCCGCTACGCGGCTCGCATTTGAGGCCACAAAACTTCTAAAACTTCCGCTCCGCGCTCTCCTCGGTCTGCAACTCGATAACGCGAACCGTGCCATCGGGGCGGCGTATGCGTATGCGCGTCTCTTTCGATGCCTTCGGCGCGACCGGAGGAATCGGGGCGACAGGCGCGACAGGCGGGACGGGCACGGCCTTGAAACGCTTGGAGGGACAACTGGGATACTCGGCAGGCATCGGCGGCGCGACGTGTACCGAACGCTCATAGTGGCGATTCGCCCGTGCGCCGAAGAGGCCGCCCAAGATTGACGCGGTGGTCACGCCGATTGTGAAAGCGACGAGGGCGACGGCAATGTGAACAAGAATGCGACGCATCTTTTTCAAAGCTCCTTCCGCAGACTTTTTTATGCTGACATCGGAAACGAAATTTTCGGGGCGCTGAAAGCAAAGACGCCGAAGACGCCGCGCGGGTTCGCTTTCTTTGTAAACCGTTTGTAAAAACTCACGCGGACGCAGCCGCCGGCAACAGTCCCTTCAACTCGCGCACGATGCGCGCCGCGTCCTCTTGATCCTTGAGCGCGATCATAAAGAACTTGTAGCCCTGATGGAAGCAGATGACGCCGTTGGCGAACAGCCAGATGCCGTCGAGCACGGGATTGCCGCCGAGGAGCCAGCTAATCGGCGCACCGACTATCGGGCCGGGCTGTAGAATCTGCGCCCACATAGCCATGCCCGCCGCGCAACTGAACGCGCCCAGCATTGGTGCGCCGACGTATCGAACCATCTTGCGCTCGAACTCGACGCGCTTGCGGTCGGCCTCGCTTAGCTCTCCGTCCCTGATGAGCTGTTCGCGCTCGCTCAGATAACTGTCAAACTTTTTGCCGAGCCGGCGCATGGCCCAGACGGGCAGCGCGGAGTGCGTGAGCCAGTGCGGGTGCGCGCCCAAAAGAACGCCGTCGAGGCCGGGGAAGGCCGCGCCGATGCGTACGCCCGCGGCGAGCGAGAGCGTGACGGCGATGGCCTGCTTAGGGTTCTGCCGCGCCCAGTCGTATGCGCGATAGAGTCCGACCGTGGAAGCGCCCGTCAGACGCGTCGCGCGCGCGCTTACGTCCGCGACTCGCGCGGCGTTCTTGTAATACTTCTTCGCGCCACCCAAAACTTCTCCTGCCGCACGCTCGGCCTTCTGCCCCACGTCGCGCATGCGCCCGCCGACCTCGCGCGCCACGCGCGCGGCTTCCTCGGCGGCGTGCCCCGCATGCTCGCGTGCGTCGTGCGCGCGTTCGCGAACGTCCTGCGCGTGCTCGCCCAAGTCGAAGTCGTCGCCCAGCCGCTCGGCCTCGGCGCGCGCGCGATCCGCGCCGGTCTTGACCGCGTCCGCCCCTTTGCGAGCCGCGTCGCCCGCCACGCGCGCGCTCTCTTCGACGCGCTCGCGTATGTTGTACTTCTCGTCCAACTCGCGCGCCTTGCGCCGCGCCGCGTCGCGCCACTCGTCAAGCTTGTCTCGGTAATCAGCCATAATGGATTCCTTCGGAATAGAGGCTAGAGGTTAGAGGTTAGAGGCCAGTGAGGACAAGTCTTTAACCAGCCTCTAACCTCTAACCTCTAGCCTCTGCCTTTAAGATACGCCCAACACGGGCGTCCGGTTCGGCTCGGCTGCCGCGGGGGCGGGGCGAACCTGATCGCGCCCGTTGTGCTTGGCATCGTAGAGCGCGGCGTCGGCTACCGACTTGAGGTTGTCGCCGCCGTCCGCGCAGGATGGCAGCTCTGCGATGCCGATGCTGGCCGTGATATGTCCGACCGACGGAATTTCGAGCGCGCGAATCGCCGCGCACAAACGCTCCGCGACTTCGATGCCGCGCGCGTGATTCGTCTCCGGCAGTATCACCGCGAACTCGTCGCCGCCGATGCGCGCGCCCGTGTCTATGCCGCGCGTCCCGGCCTGTATGGCGTTGCCGACCAGACGCAGCGCCTCGTCGCCCGTCTCATGCCCTTGCGTGTCGTTAACGTCCTTGAAGTTGTCTACGTCAACGAGCAGAAGGCAGAACGGATGGCCGTAACGCTGCGTGCGCGCCACCTCGCGCTCAAGTTGCCGCTCGAAGCGTCGCCGGTTGGCGAGTCCCGTCAGGTGATCCGTGAACGCGGCCTCCTGACACGAGTCGAGGTACTGTTTGAATTCGAGGAGCGTGCGCGCGCGCGCTCGAAGCAGATCGAGGTCGGTCGGGTCTGTGAAATAGCCGAGCGCGCCGACCTCCGAGCCGAGCCTTACGTCCTGCTCGTGTATGCGCGCGGCGGTCTGGATGATGACGGGGATGAACTTGGTCTGCGGGTTCGAGCGCACGCGCCTGACCATCTCGTAGCCGTCCATGCGCGGCATCATCACGTCGGTGATGATGAGGTCGGGCTGACGCTCCTCGACGGCGGCAAGCCCGGCCTGCCCGTCCTCGGCTGTGTGAACGAGATAGCCCTCGTTCTCCAGCGCGAAGACGAGCAGCCCCCGCTTGTCAGGCTCGTCGTCAACGACGAGGACGCTGAATTTACTTGTCATATCATTTGCAGAAAATCAGGTCTTGCGCCCCATCGCCCTTCGTGCTATTGTGCCGGTTAATTCAAGGGACGGTTACGCGCTCGTTCAGCGGTTAACTTTTCCTCATCGAACAAAGGTTAAGTTTTAGGTCGCCTCGTACATTAGCGGTTTCCACGCTCGCTTAAATTCCCTTTTCCGGTTAAGAAAGTTTTCGTGGCTCGCCGCAGCCCTCTTCCGGTCATTGCCGCGTGAAAGCGCGCACGCGCCCTTGAAAATTCCCATGCTCGGAAAGCACGAGGATTCCTCCATCATGTTACACCGCCGTGTCAGCAGCCTGACGACATTCGACCGCACAGAGATTATACGCCAGTCCGAGATCGGCCCCAGCCTCGGCGAAGACACTCTGTTGCTCCTTGCTTACTCATCCTCGGCGATTGACTTCCGCCGCCGACGTTTCATCTACCGCAGGGGAGACGTGGCCGACTCGCTCTACCTCATCGCGCGTGGCCGGGTCAAAATCTGTTCGATAGACGACGTGACGGGCCGCGAGGCCGTCATAGACATCGTCGGGGCGGGCGCGCTCTTCGGCGAATCGTCGCTCTACTCGGCGGGGGTGCGCGAGAAGTGCGCCATCGCATACGAGAACGCGCGCCTGCTGCAAATTCCTGCGGGGGTTTACAGGGAGGGGATGGCTGCGAGCCGCGAGCTTTATGATTACACCTTCCGCATGGTTGGTCAACGGCTTGCCCGCGCCGAGCGCCGCGTCGTTGATTTCGCGCTCGACGCGATCCCTGCGCGTCTCGACAAACTTTTGGCCGATCTTTCCGAGCGTTACGGGCAGGCCGGGCCGGAAGGCGTGCTGATAGATTTGTCGCTGCCGCACCGCGAGATCGCCTCAATCGTCGGCTCGACACGCGAGAGCGTGACGGTGCGCTTGAACGCGATGCGCCGCGCCGGTATCATTGATTTCGTTGACCGCAAAATCCTGATTAAGACTCCCGCGTCGGCAGCGACGGCGTGAGTGACGGTAAATAGCGAATGGTAAATGGTGAATGGAAACTGCTCTCATCCGCTTACGATTTACTATTCACCATTTACCATTTACCGGCTTTATGAAGTGCCCTTCCTGTCACCGCCCGAGCCTGTGGGAAGACAACCCGCACCGCCCCTTCTGCTCGGAACGCTGCAAGCTGCTTGATTTCGGCGCGTGGGCAAACGAAGAGTACGCCGTGCCCGCCGAAGAGGTCGCCCCCCCGCTCGAAGAGTCCGACCAAAGCTCTCCTTCTACAAGAGAAGACGCAGACCGACTGCCGCAACACTAAGTAGTTGCGACGTGCCCGCCGCGCGCGCCGCCGTGTAGAATACCCGCGCTCTCGACTGAAGGAGTCTGCCCAGCCATGCGCCTTAAAGTTAACGAAAGCCGACGCGCGCACTGCTTCCCTAAGATTGCGCTCGCCGCACTGCTCACGTTTTCGATGAGCGCGTGCGAGCTTGACGGCGCGTCGAAGAAGAAGGCGGTCGCGGCTTCGGACACGCCTGCGGGAGCTAAACCGCCGCGCACCAATCTGCCGATGCCGCCAATCGAGACGGCGCACGAGACCAATGCCGCCACGCCGCGCGGCGCGTGGACGCTGCCGGACGGTCGCCGCGCCTCGCTCGAAGATTTCCGCGGGCAGGTCGTCATACTCGACTTCTGGGCGACCTACTGCCCTCCGTGCCGCGAAGAGATTCCGCACCTCGTTCGCTTACAGCAGCAGTTCGGCCCGCAGGGCTTCAAGGTCATCGGCCTCAACGTCGGCGGCGCGGAAGACCGCCCGAAGGTTCCCGACTTCGCCGAGCAGTACGGCATTCAGTACCAGCTCGCGGAACCCGACGACGAGACCGTGCGCCTCTTCCTCGCGGACGACCGCAACATTCCGCAGACCTTCGTCCTCAACCGTCAGGGCAAAATCGTCCTCCACATCGTCGGCTATGACGGAGACGCCGCAATCGAACTCGACAGGGCCGTCTCGAACGCGCTCTCGGAAAAGGCAGACTGAACGGAAAGTCAGAAGTCAGAACGATGAACGATGAATGAAAGACAAAAGCCTATCAGTTCATCGTTCAGCGTTCTGACTTCTGCGTTGACTATTTATCTGCGGAGTATTACAACGGAAGAATCATTCCGCGAAAATTTTCAGAGGGGTTTAGGAACGTGAGAAGAGCAAAGATACTTGCCACGCTCGGCCCGGCGTCGCGCGAGCCAGCCGTCCTTGAAGCGCTGCTTTCGGCTGGCGCGAACGCCGTCCGCATCAACATGTCGCACGGCCAGCAGGAGGAGCATGCCGAGACCATCCGGCGCGCGCGCGCCGCAGCCGAACGTCTTGGGCGACCGCTCTCGGTGCTTGTAGACCTTTCGGGGCCGAAGATAAGAACGGGAATGCTCAAGGGCGGCCAGTCCGTACAGCTCGACGAGAACGCGACCTTCACGCTCACGACGCGCTCGGTCGTCGGCGACGCGCGCGAAGTCTCGACGAACTACGCGGGCCTCGCGCACGACGTAAAACCGGGCACGCGCATCCTGCTCGACGACGGCGCGATTGAGCTTGCGGTCGAGAGCACGAACGAGACGGACGTTGTGACGCGCGTCGTCAACGGCGGCACGCTCTCCGAGCGCAAAGGCATCAACCTGCCGGGCGTCTCGCTCCCCATACCTTCGCTCACGGAGAAGGACAGGCGCGATCTGGCTTGGGCCGTGCGCGAGGGCGCGGACTATATCGCGCTCTCGTTCGTGCGCCGCGCGGAGGACTGCGCGGAGGCCAAGTCGCTAATCAAGGCGGCAGGGGGCCGGCAGCCTCTGGTCGCGAAGATCGAGATGGCCGAGGCGATTGACAACCTCGAAGCGATCATAGAGGAAGCGGACGGCGTGATGGTCGCGCGCGGCGATCTGGGCGTTGAGACGAGCGTCGAGCTTGTGCCCGTCTATCAGAAGCGCATCATCGAGGCTGCGAACAAGAGAGGCAGAGTCGTCATCACGGCGACGCAGATGCTCCAGTCCATGATAAACGAGCCGCGACCTACGCGCGCCGAGGCGTCCGACGTTGCAAACGCCGTGTGGGACGGCAGCGACGCGGTGATGCTCTCGGCGGAGACGGCGACGGGGCAGTACCCCGTCCTCGCCGTGGCGACGATGGCGCGCATCATCGAGTCCGCGGAGACGGGCAAGCCGACCTCCACGCACGACATCACGCGGCTGGCCGGCCAGCAATCGGGGCGTGTGAGTCGCGCACTGTGCGAGGCCGCGGCCTTCGCCGCCGAAGAGATAACCGCGCGCACAATCGCCGTCATAACCGCTTCGGGGTTGATGGCGCACCGGCTCTCGACCCTTCGGCCCGCACAGCGCATCATAGCGCTCACGCCCGATGCGAGCGTGCATAGCGAGTTGTCGCTCGTCTGGGGCGTCGAGACGTTCGTGTATCCGCCCTGTAACAACACGGAAGAGATGTTGAAAATCTGCGAGGAGACGCTCTTGAAGGCGGGCCTCGTGCAGCAGGGCGAGACGCTCGTGCTAATGGCCGGACGACTTTCAGGCCTCGGCCTCTCAAGCTCCGTCACGCTCTACACCGTCGGCGGCACGCTCCCACGGCAGTTCTGACGGATTAACACTCAATACGGAAACGCGACCGTAAGGGAGCGTGTCGAACGCATGGCGCGTGGACACGCTCCCTTACGGTCGCGTTTCCGCGTCGAATTTATTTCTCCGGTCGGGGCGGGCCTGCTTGGGCACGGCCCTTCGTGCAGCGACCGGTTTCGAGGTCAACCGCGCCGATGAAGATGGGCGGGCCGCCTCCCTCGTCCTCTTCTTCAAGCACGTCGAGTTGCGGCGGGGCGGTCTGTCCACGTTGCTTCGCCGCGCGCTCGCGCTCTTCCCTTTCACGCTCTGCGCGTTTCTCCCTCTCGCGCTTTTCGCGCGCAAGCTCCGCGCGGCTCTTGCGGCGTGGGACGGACGTGGCCGTGAAGACGAGCGAGGCGCGTCCGGGCACGCCGGTCGCGTGGTAGACGACCGCGCCGCCATTGAAAGGGCCGATGCAGGAGCGCATGATGCGCTCGGCGCGTCGGCGCGTGATTGTGCGCGTGATGTCGTGCGCCGACGAAAGCGCGGACGCGATTGAATGCGTGTCAACGCGCGCGCCATTCGCTCCGGTGTAGAAACCGACGGTGTCGCTGACTAAAGCCTCGTGGCCGCCTACGCGGAAACGCCAGACGACGCGGCGGTCGCCCGGCGAGTTGAAGACTCTGAAGAGCGTGAAATGCTCGTCGAAGTAGGCCTCCGAAATGCCCGCGGCGACGACCGCGTCTTTTGAGCCGCGCACGAGTCTCTCCTCGGCCTCGCTCAGATTCAACTGCTCGGTCGCCGTGCGTGTGTCGGTCTTCGTCGCGGCTGGCTGCACGGCCTTCTTCTGTCCCTGACCCTGCGCGGCGCACGGCGCAGTCGCGCTCGTGATTACAATCAGTGAGACGAGAGTCAGTATTACTTTTATCATCAATCTCCCTTGCGCTCCTTAAAGCTACGGCGGCGCGATTATAACAAAGGCGGCACCGAGACCCGCGGACATCTACAACGACTTTCGCTTCGCTACGCCTTCGTCCTTCGCCTTTCGCCCCTTCTTGAACTATGCTTGGGCGCGTGCCTTTACAAGACGCGTTGACCCAAACGGACGAGCAGCTCTTGGCCTCGTGTCGTCGCGGCGAAGAGGGCGCGTGGGAGGCGCTCGTGCATCGCTACCAGCGGCTCGTCTACGCTGTCCCGCGTCGCGCAGGTCTCGACGAGGACGCCGCCTCCGAAATCTTTCAGGAGGTCTTCACGGCGCTGCTCGAAAGCATCGAGTCAATCGAGCAGCCCTCTCGACTTCAGGCGTGGCTCGTCACGACGGCGAAGCGAAAGACCTGGCGTGCCATCGGTCGCGCAAAGGCCATGCGCCACTTCGCGACCGACGAGAATGACGAGCAGAGCGAGATGTACGACCTCGCCGACGAGCGCGTGCTGCCCGACGAGGCGCTCGCAAAACTCGAAGAGCAGCATACCGTCCGCGCCGCGCTAGGCGAGATGGACGAGCGTTGCCGGAAGCTCTTGCAGATGCTCTTCTACAGGGCCGAGCCTCCGCCCTACTCGGAGATCGCCGCCGCGCTCGGCACATCCGAAGGAAGCATCGGGCCGACCCGCGCGCGCTGCCTCAAGAAGCTGCTCGACGTGCTTAGGAAGAAGGGTTTCTAGTGAATGGTAAATGGTAAATGGTGAATGGTGGAAAGGCAGCTCTTCCATTCACTATTTACCATTTACCATTCACCATGTATTTTTCGCCGCCCAACGCGCACTGTTTCGCCGAGAGCGTTGATAAAACGCCCTTCTAGAGCGAAAAATGAGTCTGATTCCGAAACATATCTCGTTCGCGCGGCTGGCCGATCTGGTCGAGGGCCGT
>Ga0190275_10003493_pt1 | contig 11230 bp, 18 predicted proteins | sample Popmic550T_FD_133745 | JGI IMG/M metagenome (GOLD analysis project Ga0190275, IMG submission 133745) | Populus adjacent soil microbial communities from riparian zone of Yellowstone River, Montana, USA - 550 T | ecosystem: Environmental > Terrestrial > Soil > Riparian zone > Trees stand | place... | reverse complement strand
GGGCCTGTCCTCATCACGTGGAACGGCGACTGGATGGTCTGGCGCTACGACACCAAATCGACTGTTTCGGAGCCGGTCACCAACCAGCCGAACAGGAGCGAATGATGAGCCGCTACGCCCCACGCCACATCGCCCTGCTGATGGCGCGCGAGATCGACCCGCAAGACGGCGCGCCTGAGGATGACGAGTACATCGTCGAATGGGTGCCGGAACACTCCTGTGGCGGTACAGGCGACCCCACGTGCGCAGGCTGCTGGATGCACAGCTACGACGCCGCCGTGCACCGCATGGATGGGAGCACGACGTGAGCGCCGATCAGCAGCGGGGCTCCGTCCGCAAATCGACCGAACGGCGGTGCATCGAGCCGGGATGCGCCGCGTTCCCCGATGCGACCTGGGATCGATGCGCCCTGCACCAGGATGCTCACGAATCGACCGACTAGGAGTGCGATGTCGGGGAGACCTGGCATCATCACCTCATGGCACACCTATCCCGTGAAGAGCGCGCCGAGATGTTCCGCGGCCACTTCGGCATCGTGACCGCGCTCGTCGACCACGACGACGCGGCCGCGCACCGACAGGTCGCAGCAGTCATCGGCGACCAAGTCGAAGCGTCTGGCGGTGACGTCACCGAATTCGCAACGCGAATGGGGAAGCTGGTCGAGGGTGGCGCTCGAGTCACCTACCACCTCGTGATGTCTCTGGCCCCTCGTCTGGACATGACAGAGGCCGAGCTGGTTGAGACGATCGCGGCGATATACAACGGCGACGGTGTGAAGGACGTGATGCCGGAGTGACACGCCGCTTCGTGATATGCGGTGTGACCATCCGCGGTGTTACGATAGCCGTGCGCAGGAATTGACCCCGATGAGCGAAGCTCTCGGGGTCTTGTCATTCCTGGCTGCGAACGTAATCGGCCCAGTCAAGTGCTACCAACACTTGCTGGGCCTGACCGAGCACCTTGAGTAGAAGGAGACCGGATATGGGCGACGATACCGTAACGGTGCAGATCGGTGGAGTAACCGAGGTGCACGAGCCGGGGTGCTCGTGCGAGTTCTGCGTGATGGCGAGGAAGCTGCACCGCGCACGCGAGGATCGGCTCCGACGTGGTCGGCGAGAGATCATACTGCGCTCGGTCTCACGACCCGACGATCCTCGCGGATGCTGGGAGTGGACACGCAGCCTCACCCCGGAGGGCTATGGCCGAGTCGGATGGATCGGAACATCTCAACTTGCACACCGTGTCACCTACGAGCTGTTCGTCGGACCGATACCTGAAGAGTTGCAGATCGATCACCGGTGCCGCAATCGCAAGTGCGTCAACCCCGACCATCTGCATGCGGTCACTAGCAAGCTGAACAACGAGAACCGTGGACCAGGTCGCGCGAAGAGCGGGATCAGGAACGTCCACTGGGACGAGAAGCGCAAACGCTGGATCGTGTCGGTGAAGCATGATCGCCGCAGCTGTTGGGGCGGGTCATTCATCGAGAAGGACGAAGCTGAGCGCGCCGCGATCGCGCTGCGCAACTCGCTGTACACGAACAACCTCGCCGACCGCACGTAGGCCGGCGCATCATCTCCGGCAGGTGCCCCTGGCGGACCCACCCCCGCGCCGCACGTCACACACCATGGACTTGAGGCGGTTCGCTGTGCGCTGGGGTGTTGGCGTGAATGGTGGGCGCTCGAGGTGATGTGACCTTCGAGCGCTCACCGCCATCTGGAGGGTCTCGCTTGTGGCCAGGACGAACACGCGCCGGCAGCACAAGCAGCGTCAGGAGTTCCGCGCTGAGTGCGAGTCGACCGACGCGGAGTGCTGGCTGTGCGTCGGCGCACGTGGGCCGATCGACTACGCGGCCGCTTTCAACGACTGGGCGAACGAGCTGCGGTTCCAGGAGGACCACTTCTGGCCGGTGTCGACGCATCCTCATCTGCAGGACGATCCGGACAACAAGCGTCCATCGCACGCCATCTGCAATCGCGAGCGGGGGAACGCGGCACCGCTTCCCGACCTCGGCATCCCGTCCCGCGCGTGGACCTAGCCCGCGTTCACAGCGGGTCCGGGAGGACGCCGCCGATGGACTTCCAGTGCGAAACCAGCTCGGGCTTTAGCGGAGCCGAGAGTTCCTCCTCGGCTTCCGCCTCACGCTCGGCGAGGGTCTCACGCATCGACTCGGCAACGCCCTTATCGATCTCGCGGCCGTTCTCGATCCAGCCCGGACTGCTCTGTTCGATCCACTCATCCACAGCCTTGACCTGCGGGTGTGCCCGGTAGGCCGCGAACTGCGCCTCAGGTTCCGCGATCAGAGCGCGGAACTTGATCGGATCGTGGATGGTGATGACGTGGATCGCGGCGACCACGATGCCGCCCGACGCTTCGATGCCATAGCGCAGTGCTGCGCGAACGTCGTCGGTGCTCGCCGGCCGTTCCGCTTCCTGCCACCAGTCCCGGACCAGCCCGAGGTCAGCGCCCTCGTCGCGGGCCGTTTCGATCAGCTCCTGACCGAACGGGACCGCCCATTCCAGGCCGCCGAACGGTTTCACGAAGTACAGCATCCATGCCTCCCCAAGGGCTCGTAGTGGATGCCGAGACTACAGCGGCGCGCAGACCTCGCGCCGCCGAGAGGAAGCCGTAGACGTGAGCTGCCGGTGCGGACACCCCGCCTGCGACCTCCCATCCCCCACGACCACCCGCACCGCAGGAGGAACGATGACGAACCTCGACATCTACCAGCGCACCGACAACCGGTGGGCATGGCGCCTCCTCGCGGACAACGGCCAGGTCATCGCGACCGATGGGGGACAGGGGTACGAGAACCGGGGGGACTGCGCGCGCATCGCCGAGGCCGTCGTCCGTGGTGACTACACGCCCACCCCCGACCTCCTGCCCGCCGAGCTCGCGCCGAACGGGCGGGTCATCACCTGTCCCGAGTGCGGGGAGACCATGTCCCACGACGGACCTGCGACCATCGAGCACGCCAACGACGGTGCCCACATCTTCTCACCGAGACTCGGATGATCGCCCGATGGCTCGCCCGACGGCGTGACCGCGCAGCGTGGGCATGGATCCAGGCACGCGCGATGCACGGTAGCCACTCGCCCGAGTGCGCTCGTGTCCGGCGACGACTCCACCGCTGGGATGCACTGCTCGACCTGTGGACGGCACGGGATACCCGATGACACTCGTAGTGACTGTGGTCCTCGCCTACCTGGTTGCCGCTGTGCTGGGGCTATGCGGTAGGGGTGCACGCATCCCAGGTTCGTCGTGGTTCGACCTTCCACACCCCGCAGGACGCGCCGCACGGCGCGCCCACGGCCCGGCTACCCCCACCCCTCAAAAAATCCAGCCTCGAGGGTCGGGGGCGGACCACCACCGGGGGACTGTTCCTCTCCCCCCGGGTCGTCGCGATAGGGGGTCGCGCGCGTACTAGGGGGTGACTGTGGCTCGCTTCGTTCAGGAGTCGGTGTCGGAGTCGCTCGAGCGCGCGATCCGAAACGCGAAGCACCTGCGCGCTCGTGACGCGGCCGCGGTGAACGCTGCCCGAGCGCTCGCTCGAAAAATTGACGCGTGGGACGTCATCACCCAGTGGGCTCTCGACGATGCCGCCGAGTCGAAGGGGCGACCCGCCGTACCCGCGAACGACAACGTCTCCATCGCCAGCTTCCTGAAATACCTCGACACCCTCGGCCTGGTCCCGCCCGTCTTGGCCGCCGCAAGCGCGACGCCCGTGAAGGCGCCGCCACCGAATCAGATCGACGCGATGAGGAAGAAGCTCGGCCGCGGATAAGGGGGGATCCGTGGTTGACGCGTTCGGGATCACGGAGCCCCGGGTCTTCACGACCCCGCTGCGACCGCTGACACCGAAGACGTCCCGCGGCTTCGAGGTCATCAAGTTCGCCGAGGACGTGTTGCGCGTCGATCTCCTGCCCTGGCAGGAATGGCTGCTGATCCACCTGCTCGAGCTGAATCCCGACGGGACCCTGCGCTTCCGCAAAGCTCTCGTGATCGTCGGCCGGCAGAACGGCAAGACGCTGATCGGCGCGGTGCTCGCCGCGTTCTGGGTCTACGTCGACGCCGGAAGGTGGCCGTCCCAGCTTCGCGAGTTCGACTTCGTCGTCGTCGGCGCAGCGCAGAAGCTCGACATTGCGATGAAGCCCTGGAAACAGGTCCGCCGCTGGGGCGCCCCCGACGACGTCAAGATCGGCATCGCACCCGACCGCGTGCCGATGCTGCAGGAGTTCACCTACCCACCTCGCACGACCAACGGTGAGACCGAGCTGCGCACCCACGGCGGCGCGACATATCTGCCTCGCACGTTCGACGGCGCGCGTGGTCACTCCGCGGCCCGCCTCATGCTCGACGAGCTGCGCCAACAGTACGACTACGAGGGCTGGTCGGCGATCGAGAAGTCGGCGAACGCCATGTTCGACTCACTCCTCGTCGCTTTCTCGAACGCCGGCACAGCGCGATCGCGAGTCCTCCGAGATGTCCGCGACATCGCGCACGAGGGCGTCGACGACCCAGACACCGAATGGTTCGTCGCAGAGTGGTCCGCGAAGCCCGGCGCGACGCTGCACGACCCCGAGTCATTCCGGCAGGCGAACCCGTCCGCCGGTCATCGCCCCGGCATGACGATCGCGGGGTTGATGCGAACCGCCGCCAAGGCGCGCGAGCAGAACGTCGAGCGGATCGAGGTGCTCGGGCAGTGGGTTACGTCCGACATAGTCCCGTATCTCGACATAGCCGAGTGGGCTGAATGCGCCGACGCCCCGGAGGTCGACGAACGGGGCGAGCTCGTGTACCGAGGATCCGAGATCGCACCGGGCACTCGGATGATGCTGGGCGTCGATGTCTCAGGCGATCGGAAGATGTCGTACCTGGCGATCGCTGGACACCGCGCCGATGGGCTCGCCCACGTCGAGGTGATCGCACGGATGCCCAACATCACGACCGTGGTCGAAGAGTGCGAGAAGGTACGCGATGCCACCGGCGTCAAGGAGGTCGCGCTTCAGGGTCGAGGCGCCCCGGCATCAGACCTGGTCGAACCGCTCAAGCGCGCCGGCTTCACCGTTCACGAGATCGCGAACACGGCGCTTCTGAACTCCGCCGGACGGCTGCACGACGCCGTCCGAGAGAACCGTCTCCGTCACCGTGCACAACCACCCCTGGACATGGCGGCCGAGAACGGGACGACGCGTCCCCTCAGCGGCATGCCGGTCTGGGACCGCGAGAAGGCTCCGGTCGACATCGCCCCGATCGTAGCCGTGACGATGGCGCACTATGCGCTCGAGCAGTTCCCGCCCGAAGAGAAGAAGCCGATCCCCCCGCCCCCGCCGCAGGCTACGACGCTCGACCGAGCGCGAGGCAGCGACGTCACCCGCGGCCGCAGAGAGAACCTCCGCACCGTGCAGTTCTGATCGGAGGCCCCGCGTGCCAAAGGAAATCGGCTACCAGACCACGCACCTGGCCTCGTGGACGTCGCTCGCCGCACAGTCCTACGAGACCAACCCGCTGCTCGTCTGGCCGAAGTCGATCGAGGCCTACGACAAGATGCGTCGCGAGGAACCGCAGGTCGTGTCCGTGCTTCGCGCGATGATGCTCCCGATCCTCTCAGCGAAGTACCAGATAGACCCGGGCGAGGCACGTGACGAGGTGGTGGAGCGGATCGCGGCCGACCTCGGGCTGCCGATCAAAGGCCGTGACCCCGTGCCGCCCAAGCGCACCCGTGGTCGCTTCTCGTGGCGCGAGTACCTGCGGCTTTCGCTGCTCTCGCTCGTCTACGGGCACTCGGTGTTCGAGCAGGTGTACGAGCCGGACGCGTTCGGGATGCTGCGGCTCAAGAAGCTTGCGTGGCGCCCGCCGCGCACGATCTCGAAGTTCGAGGTCGCGCCCGACGGTGGGCTCGACGCGATCACGCAGCACGGCCTCATCTCGGGTCAGCGCGGCCCTGTGCGCATTCCGATCGGCCACCTCGTCGTGCACGTCAACGAGCGTGAAGGCGCGAACTGGGTGGGTCAGTCGCTCCTGCGCTCGGCCTACAAGATGTGCATCCTCAAGGATCGCGTGCTTCGAGTGCAGACGATGTCGATCGAGCGGAACGGCCTCGGCGTCCCCGTCTACACGGGGGCTCCTGCTCCCGAGAACGCCGAACCGAATCAGCACAAGGAGTGGGTCGAGTCGGAGCGCGAGGCCGGCCTGACGATCGCGCAGGACTTCCGCGCTGGCGATGACTCCGGCGCGTCGATCCCGCACGGCGCGAAGCTCGAGCTGCTCGCCCTCACCGGCAAGCTCCCCGACACGATGCGTCCGCTGCAGTACTTCGACGAGCAGATCGCGCGTGCCGTCCTGGCGCACGTGCTCAACCTCGGCGGTGACGACTCGACCGGGTCGTACGCGCTCGGGGACACGCTGGAGTCGATATTCACCAACTCGCTGAACTCCGTCGCGGCCGACTTCGTTGACGTCACCCAGCAGCACGTCATCGAGGACTACGTCGACCTGAACTGGGGGCCGGACGAGCCCGCTCCGCGCCTGGTCGTCTCGAAGATCGGTGCTGACACTCCGGTCACGGCCGATGCCATCCGTGCGCTGGTCGACGCGAAGGTGATCACCCCGGATGAAGCGATCGAGGGTCATGTCCGGGAGCTGATGGGGCTCCCGGCGCGGCTGGCCGAGATCATCCCGGACCCTGAGCCGGCCGTCGACGTCGTCGGAGTGGCTGAGCTTACCGACGCCGAGCAGGCGCGGAATGCCGCCGAGGTCGCGCAGAAGACGTACCTCGCGACCGACCAGAAGCCGCTCACGCGTCGAGAGGCACGGGAGCTGATCGCACGCGCTGGCGCACGCATCAACCCTGACGACGATCCTGAGCCTGTGTCGGCTCCCGATGCCGCCGAGGAGGCCGCATGAATCCCTTCAAGCCGAATCGGCCGCCCTCGGCAGCGCTCACGGCACGCGCCGAGATGCCGACTCCCAGCGTCTCGAACGGGGTCGCGACGCTCCGTCTGTACGACGTCATCGACGCGTGGGGTGGTGACTGGGGGATCTCGGCCGGCGAGTTCGGTGCCGCGCTCGACGCGCTCCCCGACGGCGTCGCCGAGATCCGTCTGCTGATCAACTCACCGGGCGGCGAAGTGTGGGACGGGCTGGCGATTCTCAACGCGCTCCGCTCCCACCCTGCGCGGACCGTGGCGATCGTCGAGGGCATCGCGGCATCCGCCGCCTCGTTCGTCGCCGCCGGGTGCGACGAGATGGTCATGTCCCGCAACTCCGAGGTATACATCCACAACGCGATCGGCTACGCGTCAGGCGACGCGGATGTCATGCGCGCAGCGGCTGAAGATCTCGAGCGCCTCGACCGGAACATCGCCTCGATCTACGCGGAGAAGTCCGGCCAGTCCATCGACTACTGGCTCGCAGAGATGCCCAAGGACCGGTTCATGACAGCCGAGGAGGCAGTCGAGTCGGGCCTCGCCGACCGGATCGAAGGCGGCAGCGACGCGCCGACAGCGCGCGCTCGCTTCGACATGTCCATTTTCGCGCGGCCCCGTGCTGCGCTTCCTGATCTCCCGAGCTCGACCGAGCCGGGTGACTCCAACCGAAAGGACGATCTCGTGGCTTACGAAGATCTGACGGCTGGCCTCCGCGAGCGGCTCGGTGTGACCGAGACCACCCTCACGGACGACGAGCTACTGGCAGCGCTGGACGAGTCTCTCGCCGAGCGTGCCGACACCGAAGCGGCAACCGCCGCGGAGGCCGCCCTCGCACCGACCGCCGCGGAGGCCGCCCTCGCACCGACCGTCGCCGAGGGCGCGGTCGTCGTGGAGGCTGGCGCGTTCGCCGAGCTGCAGCGACAGGCTGCACTCGGTGCCACCGCGCACGCGACGCAGCAGACCGAGCGTCGCGAGGGCATCGTGCAGAACGCGATCAACGAGGGCCGCATCGCCCCCGCGTCGCGCGCTCACTTCCTCGCGCTGCTGGGCAAGGACGAGGCAGGCACCGTCGCGGCGCTCGCCACGTTCCCGAAGGGCACCATTCCGGTGGCCGAGATCGGTCACGTCGAGGGCGAGACCATCAACGACAGCCAGCGGCTGGCCGCGAGGGCCGGCTGGGGCACGAGCGAGAAGGGGCCTGATCATGGCTGACTACCTGCCCAAGCACAACCCCGGGGTGCAGATCCCGCGTACCGTCGGCGCGACCGCCGTGATCGGTGGCCGCCTCGTCGAGGTCGGCACGTCCGACAACGTCATCCCCGCGGGGGCGGACTCCGTCAAGGTCGTGGGCGTCGCCGCTCAGGACGCGGCCGTGGGGGAGCGCGTGACCGTGTTCACCCGCGCGGGAGGCGTCCACCCGCTCGTCGCATCGGGAGCGATCGCCGCCGGCGCGCTCGTCGGTGCGGCCGCTGCGGGCAAGGCCAAGACCGCAGCCGCAACCGCGGGAGCCGCCATCGGCCTCGCGCTCACCTCCGCCGCCGCCGACAACGACGTCATCGACGTCCTGTTCATCTGAGAGGAATGACGATGTCGTTCACCTACCCGGTGAAGCACCCTGAGGGGACGCTTTCCACCGCGGAGCTGCACCTGCTCCTGTCCAACCCGACCATCATCGCGGCGCGCATCGCCGAGCTCGCAGACCAGAAGTTCATCGCGGACTTCCTGCTCACGGGCCGGTACAACGCGAACGGCGGCGGGATCTTCTACGAAACCGGCGAGGAGATCTTCGCCGACGACCCCGAGGCGGTGTCCCCGCTCGGCGAGTACCCGACGGTGATCCTCGACTCGGGCGAGGTCGTCTCGGCCCGCACCGTCAAGTGGGGTCTCGACACGGTCATCTCCGACGAGAAGATCGCACGCCAGGGGCTGTCGTACGTGAACCGCGGAACCACGCGGCTCGCGAACTCGGTCATCCGGCACGTCGACTCGGTCGCGATGGCCGTCATCGCCGCCCGCGTGACGTCGACGTTCGCATCGGTCGCCACCTGGACGACCGCGGGCAAGGCCGTCGAGGCGCTCACGACCATCCAGCAGACCCGCGCGGAGCTCGGCCTCGGCATCGACCTCGACACGGTCGTGCTGCGTCCCGCGCAGTACGCCAAGGTCATCGGCATGCTGATCGACGACAAGGCGCTCCCGCGTGAGTCGGGTGAGACCGCTGTGCAGGGCAACCTGCCGGTGAACGCGCTCGGCCTCACATGGGCCACCACGCCGCACTTCCAGGGCGCCAACCCGCTGCTGGTCGACCGCGAGCAGCTCGGCGGCATGGCCGACGAGGACCTCGGCGGACCCGGCTACGTCAGCGTCGGCGCGTTCGGCGTAGAGGCCAAGACGATCCGCGAGGAGAAGCCCGAGGGCTACACGCTCCGCGCGCGCCGCGTCACGGTCCCCGTCGTCACCGAGCCCCTCGCCGGCGTCGCTCTGACGAACACGGGCCTGTGATGGATGCCGTCAAGGTGACCGGCGCGGCCGTCGTGCTTCCGACAGTGGACGGCCGCGAGGCCTACCACTACAAGGGCGCCGTGCTCCCGGCCGACGGCTTCACCGAGCGGGGGCTCGAGCACGCGCTCGAGCTCGGGCTCATCGAAGAGGTCGACCTCGAAGTCGTCGAGGACGTAGAGGCCACGGTGATGTACGACCAGGGCCAGGTCGACGACCTCGTGGAGGCCGCCGTCGACGCAAAGATCGCAGAGATCGAGCAGGCGCGAGTCGACGCCGAGAAGGTGAAGTCTGAAGCCGACAAGAAGACCGCTGCCGCGAAGGCTGCAGCGTCGAAGCAGTCCTGACCTTCGGGTCGAGCTGCGGAACGAGTCGGCCCCGGTGGCGTTGCGCGCCCCCGGGGCCGGTCCCCAATCACTTTCTCTCCGGCGCTGTGCGCCTCGCTCCCGCGATGAACCGCCGGGGAGCGGCATCGACTCCTGGGAAGAGGCTCTCATCGTGCCTGACGCACCCGCCGGTATCACCCCGGATGACCTCGATCCGATCGACGAGGATCTCGCACGCCGGGTCCTGATCCGTGCGCGCGCGATTGCACCCGGCATCCTCACGGTCGCTGCAGAGTCGGAACTGAAGAAGGACGCGGTCGCGATCCTCAAGGCTGTGGCTCGGCGGGCGGGCGAGGTCGGGTCTGGTGCGGTCTCGTCAAAGGGCCGCAACGGGACGACGATCTCGTTCCGCGATATAAAGTCCGCGTTCGCTCTCGACGACATCAACGGGCTCCGCGACATCTTCGCCGGCCCGGAGGTGGCCCGGCATGGGCTCCCGCGTGGGTCGTTCCCGATCGCCCGCCCGCTCGAGCATGTCTGGCCGGAAGGTCCCTACTCGTGAGCTGGGATGATCCGTTCTTCTGGCCGCATCGGGTGTCCGTGCGTGACGCGATCCCGGGTGGCGGCATGGGCCCGAGGTTCGGCAGTCCGCGTGAGCTCGCCGCCGAGGTCATCGACTCGCACCGGCTCGTGCGCACCGCCGATGGCCGCGAGGTCGTCTCATCGACGAGGGTCACCGTGCCGCTCGACGCCGGTGTGCCCGTCGGGTCCGAGGTCACGGTCTGGCCGGGCCGCGCGAATGCACGCAAGGCGACAGTGCTGGTCGTCAGCTACGAGGACAACGGCGACGCGGACCTCGGCTCGCAGCTCGTCCTCTCCCTCGAGTGAGAAGGGCGCCATGCCTGGCGAAGTCAAGCCGATCCTGAGCATCTACGAGAAGGCGATCCAGGACGCGAACCGTGAGATCACGCGGACGGTCCTGGCCCGCGCACGAGAGCTGAGCCCGACGCTCACGGGAGACTCCGACAAGTCGGGGTTCACCGCGCAGGACGACCTCACCGGTCAGGTGGGCTTCCGATCCCTGGTGTCGAAGATCCAGCACGAGGACCTCGAAGCGCAGCACACCGGCGGCGGTCAGCCGAAGTTCCTTGAGATCGCCGCCAACGAGATCGACGTCCAGGCGATCTACGCGAAGCATCTGAAGGGGGCGCTCGGTGGATGATGTCGCCCTGACGAAGCTGGTGTGCTCGCTGCTCGGTGAGATCGACGGGTGGCAGTGGAGTGTCGACGCCGATGCCGAGTACACGGCTGACGCAGTCGCGATCTTCTATGGCGCGATCCAGCACAGCCCTGACCGTGCCGTCGGTGTCCGGATCTACATGACCGAAGATGACCGCACCAACCACCTGAACTGGCGCCGGGTGCAGCTCCGACTGCGCGGCGGCAGGAACCGCCCCGACGGGGCTGACGAACTCG
>Ga0190275_10003492_pt1 | contig 11230 bp, 7 predicted proteins | sample Popmic550T_FD_133745 | JGI IMG/M metagenome (GOLD analysis project Ga0190275, IMG submission 133745) | Populus adjacent soil microbial communities from riparian zone of Yellowstone River, Montana, USA - 550 T | ecosystem: Environmental > Terrestrial > Soil > Riparian zone > Trees stand | place... | reverse complement strand
TCACCCGGGTGATTGATGAGAGTGGGTGATGGCTCTCGCAGACTCGCTCGTTAGAACCAGTACGAAGCCGTAAACGAGGGAAGGGGAGGGTTTCATGTCACTGAGTCCGGAGGCTCGTTCGACGAGTGGTTCGGCAGTTGGTCTCACGTATTTTGCCGCCCTCGTGATGATGATGGTGGGAACGTTCCACGCGATCATGGGACTCGCGGGAATCCTAGAGAACGAGTTCTTTGTCGTCACTCGAAACTACGTGTTCGAGTTCGACGCGACCGCCTGGGGTTGGATCCACCTGATCGCAGGGGTGATCGTTGTCTTCGCCTCAGTCGGGCTGTTCAACGGTTCTGTCTGGGCGCGAACGGTGGGCGTCACAATGGCCGTCATCAGCGCGATCGCGAGTTTCGGATTCATCCCGTACTACCCGGTGTGGTCGATCGTTATCATCGCCCTGGATGTGGCCGTTATCTGGGCCCTAACCGCACATGGCCGCGATATCACTGCTTCTCGGTAACAGGACCCTTTCGCCTGTCCACTGGGTTTTCCTCTGAACTCCCAACAGCAGGCGGCAGCGGAGTAGCTACCCCGGCTGACTTGATCGGTCGACCTTGCGGTCACGTTGCCCGGTTTGTCGTGAACGCGACAAACCTCCTCCAGCAATTGGGATGCGAGTACTCGTTCATTGAGAATTCACAAGTATGCGGTGGGCATAGATCGCAGAGAGCACTTGTTAGGAGTCGAGAACGGTGCTTGATTTGTCAGCAGCGTTGTGACTGTAACCAACCGACACTGACGCATTGCGGGATGGCAGGTGGACTGGACAGTGTCCTTGAGAAAACGAGGTGCACTTGAACCAGGCCATTCCGAAGGTCAATCGCCGTAGGGTTCATGCATCCGAGTCGCAAGGAGTGGTGTTTCTCGAAAGCAAGCTTCACGCGCCCCCAGTGCGACGCGAGTGGGTTGCCCGGAAGGACCTCGTTGACGACCTCGTAGCCTCGCCGGACAAGTCGATCATCCTGATCGATGCCCCCGTCGGGTACGGAAAGACGACCCTGGTGGCCCAGTGGAAGGCGGTTGATCCACGACCCTTCGCGTGGGTGACCCTGGACCGGCTGGATAACGATCCGAACCACTTTTGGAGCTATGTCATCGAGGCACTCCGCCGAGTCGAACCAGGGATAGGCGACTGGACAGAAGCCGTTCCCGCCTCTACGGAAACTCTGCAACACATCTTTCTTCCCCGTTTGCTCAGCGAGCTGAGCCGTTCGTCCAACCGCATCGTCCTCGTCCTGGACGACTACCATCACATCAAGAACGTCCACTGCCACGAATTGACGATCCTTCTGCTCGACAACCTTCCCTCAACAATGCAGGTCGTCGTCTCCAGTCGCGCTGATCCGCCACTTCGCGTGGGGCGCCGTCGCGTTGGAGGAAGCATCTACGAGGTTCGCGCGGCCGACCTTCGATTCTCCTACAGTGAAGCGGATGCACTCCTGTCCCAGGTACTGGGCCGCAAGCTGACCGGCGAGCAAATTCTTAGGCTCGTAGATAAGACCGAGGGCTGGCCGGCAGGTTTGTATTTAGCTGCGATGTCGCTTCGTGATCACACCGACCCGGACAACTTGATTAGAGAATTCACCGGCAGCGCTCGCCATGTTGCAGATTACCTATCAAATGAGATCCTAAGTCGCTTGCCCGATAACGTGCGCCGATTCCTGCTTAGAACCTCCATCTTGACTCGCTTCAGTGCACCGCTATGTGACGAAGTCCTTGGGTCCAACGAGTCCGCGGCGATTATCGATGATCTCGAACGTTCGAATCTTCTGATCGTTCCACTTGACGAGCACCGTGAATGGTATCGATATCATCAACTCTTCAGCGATCTGCTCAGGAGCGAGTTGAATCGCACGCATCGGACCTCGGTGCCGGAATTTCACCGGCGCGCCAGTGACTGGTTTAAACGGACGAAACTGATTTCCCAGGCCGTGCACCATGCAATCGAAGCAGGAGATCGGCGCGCCACTAGAGAGTTGATTTCCGCTAATTGGTACTCATACTTGAACGCAGGCCGGCTCGAGACCGTTCGCTCGTGGCTCTCAGCCGTGGGCGAAGAGGAGATCGCCAACGATCCAGTTCTCTCCTTGACGGCCGCTTGGTGTTCCGCCCTCGTTGGAGATGTTAACGAGGCGGAAAGGTGGTTGGCCGCCGCCAGGATAGGAACCGTCGACGGTCCATTGCCTGACGGCGCGCGGTCACTCGATTCGGGCATAGCGCTCGTTACCGCGATATTCGGTCTGGGGGGCGTCTCAGTAGCGATCGATGATGCCCGTCGCGCGTTGGCACTCGAGCCGGATCCAGGACATTGGCGCTCGGTTGCGCTTGTCGCGTTGGGGTGCTTCTCGTATCTGAGCGGCGATCTAGAAACTGCGCAGGCGACCCTAGCCCAAGCGATTGCGCCCAATCACTTGAACCAGCCGGTGCTCGAGATAGTTGCGCGCTGCGAGCTGGCGCTGGTGAGCGCCGACTATGGAGACAAGAAACGTGCCCATGAGCTGACGCAAGAAGCCCGTCAAATGATGGAGCAGCATGGTCTCTCGGGGCTCCCCCAATCGTCACTGGTCTACCTCGCTTTGGGCCGAATCTCGGCGGATGACGGGGATCTTCATGAAGCGCGAGAAATGTTGGAAACGGCTCTCAAGACTCTGAGCCAGCTGCCACGACTGTCTCCTTGGGTGACCCTGCAGGTGCTGCTGGAGCTCGCTCCCGTGCGATTTTCGCAGGGGGATCAAGACGGAGCTCGTGACCTGTTGAGAGAGGCTCAAGCAATCCTGACATCCAATCCGGATGCGGGGACGCTTGCCAACCAACTTCAGAGGCTGGAGCGGAGCCTGGGCCGCTCGTCTCAGCGGCCGGCCATCTTCGGGGATTCCTTGACCGACCGCGAGCTTGCCGTGCTTCGGCTACTACCGAGCCAACTTACCCACCGAGGGATTGCGACGGAGCTTTTCGTTTCACTGAACACGGTGAAGAGCCATGTTCGGGCGATCTATCGCAAGATGAACGTCACGTCCCGCGTGGGTGCAGTTGACAGGGCGCGCGAGTTAGAGCTGATCTGAGCGATACCCGGGGTGTCGTGGCCGACTTTTACGCGAGTCGCGCCAAACCATGATCGGGCTGACGATCGTTGCGGTTGCTTTCGTCCTGTATTCACTCGTGGCGTCCCGACTGGACCGAGTGTCCGTTTCTGCCCCACTTGTCTTCGTCGCGGCCGGCGTCCTCGTGGGACCGGCAGTCTCGGACGCTCTCCCCAGCGCGCTGGGCGGTGAATCGGGAAAGCTCCTTGCGGAGCTCACGCTCGGCATCCTGCTGTTCGCCGACGCATCGACGGTTCGACTGCGTGACGTTCGCAGTGATGCCCTCCTCCCGGCTCGCCTGCTCCTATTCGGCCTGCCCTTGACGCTGGTTCTCGGAACCTTCGCAGCTAAGCTGCTGTTCCCGTCGGAGGGGTGGGCGATGGCGGCGCTGATCGCCTCGATCCTCGCGCCCACCGATGCGGCTCTGGGGTTGGCGGTCGTGACCAATCGGGCGGTTCCGGTACGTATTCGTCGCGCGCTGAATGTCGAGAGCGGTCTCAACGACGGTATCGCCACGCCCTTTGTCACACTGTTCCTCTTGGTAGTGGCCGCCGAAGAGGCCGTCGGCGCACGCGACTGGGCATCCGAAGCACTGAAGGAACTGGGACTCGCGCTCGCGGTCGCCGTCGTGGTCGGCATCGCCGCCGGACTCGCAGTCAAGGCCGCCCGCAACCGTTCATGGACGTCGCCCCTATCCGAGCAGCTTGCGGTCCTGTCGCTGGCGCTTCTTTCCTACTCCGCCGCCGTGACCATCGGTGGTAACGGCTTCGTTGCAGCGTTCGTCGGCGGGATTCTCTTCGGCGCCGCCACCGGCGGCCGTTTGGCCGAGCAGACGGAGTTCACCGAGAACCTGGCCCTATTCGCAACCTTCTTGATATGGACGCTCTTCGGAGCTTTTCTAGTCGGACCTCAGATTCGCCATGGAATCGATGGCAACGCGATCGTGTACGCGCTCATCAGCTTGACGATTGTTCGGATGATCCCAGTCGCGGTGGCGCTCTGGGGAATGCGACTGCGCTTCGAAACGCTGGCCTTCGCGGGCTGGTTCGGCCCCCGGGGCTTGGCCTCGGTCGTCTTTCTGATGATTGCGGCAGAGGATCTTCACGGGCAGCCGTCAACCGCGACGCTCACAGCCGCGGTGACCTTTACGGTCCTGTTCTCGGTCGTTCTCCACGGCCTAACGGCGGGTCCACTAGCGTCGAGTTACGGTCGCAGAATCGAGGCGGCCGGGGAAGGCGTCCCGGAGCTGGCGGCCGCGCCGGAGCCGAGGGTCAGACGCCGTGGTCTCTCGCATCACTCGGACCCAGTCTGATCGGACTACGCCTGGCTTTGAGCATCCCCAGTCGCAGTCAGATCTCCGGGCTGGCCCAAAGACTCAGGGTCAAAGTCCCCATTGTCGCCGGCCCCGAGGCGCGCGAGCCAGATCTCGTAAAGGGCGATCAAGCCGCCGAACAACAGGAATCCGAGCAAAGAGAGATCGAGGATCAATAGGAGAAGGACGAACACGATCCCGCCGGCTAGCTGCAATGCTTCTCGATGCGCCCGGACCCAAACCACAGTCGACTCTTGACGGGCCGAGTCGCTTGCGGTGTTGACGACCCCTTGAGCCAGGGCGCTCGTCTTGGCGCGGGCGGCAACGGCCCAGCCGTAGGGCCCCGTGATCAGCGCGATCGCAACGATGGTAAAACCCACGAGAATGACCATCAAGGTGACCGCAAAGAATGAGCCAAGTACTTGATCGGTAATGGCCCCCAAAGCCCTCTCTCCATCGGGCCTCTGCGCCAGCGCGACAACCTCATCCTCGACCCACATCGCCAGGCGTCTGACCACGACGATTCCCACCAAGGAGCCCACAACGAGCTGGAGCAGCGTTCTGCGTCGGCGTCGCGACATCCATAGCGCCAGGGCTACAAGAACCACCGCGAGAATCGCGAGGAATGCGATCGCGCGATCGAAGAACGAGACCGCCTCCTGGGCAGCCTCGAGTCGGTCTGACTCGAATACGACGATCTCACCGAAGTCCTCCGGTACCTCGACGCCCAGGGCCAACGAGATCCTTTCGCGCACCTCGTCGGGAACCTCTCCGCCGGTAACCTCTGGTAGATCGACCTCCTTCTGGAACAGCCCCGCTGCCCGTGATTCGATGTTCTGTAGGGCCTCGTTCACGACCGGGAGGAGGTTGAGAACGACTCGGCCGCCCGCCGTGTCCACGATTTCGCTCTCGTTTCGGAGAACGGCCACGATCTGCGCATGCGCGAATCGATTCGCCTGGATCCAGCGGTCTCGAAATCTGTCACTCGAAAGAACCTCGTCAACCTTTTCGCGGACGAAGTCCTCGATCCCACCGGTCAGGGGCCCCGCCAGTATTTGCCCCTGAGGTGGGAGAGCATCCGCCACTATCGCTTCTACATCCACGAGGCCGAAGATCTGAGTGGTAAGGCGATCGCTCAGGACCGGGGTAACAGCGGGGTCGAACCCGATCGGAGTGACCCTATCGACGAACGCGTCGGTGTCGAAAATCGTTCGATAGGTCCAGGCGGCCGGGACGGTCAGGATGAGAGCAAGGCTCGCCAGCAGGGTGAGCGAGGCCGCGGTCAGCGAGCGGGCCCGCCCGCGCCGGTCCTTCCGTTCTTCGGCCCGTCTCAGGCGCGCATCCAGCTCGTCACGCTCGCTGCGCAACCGTTCTACCTCGGCCGTCAAATCCTCGCTTGGCCTATCCGGGTTCTGGGAATCTGTGGGTTGGACCATGACGATTCCTCTCTCTCTTCGTGCCATTCATGGTCGGACGTCAGGCTGAGAGTGGCGTCGCCCACATCAATCATTCACCCAGGTGAGAATCCATACCGATACCCTCGGTGTTGCTTTGCCCTTAATGTCTTTGGCTCTTGCCTCTACTTGGAGCTCGACTTCGAGATCGAGATCCATAGACGTTTCAGCAGGGGTTCTCTCTCTTCCTCAGTGGCTTGATCTGCGCCTGCGGGGATCGGTTGATCCTCAGTCAAGGCGCTCTCCACCACCTCGTATCGCCTCAGGAAGGTCGACCCGAATGCCTGAAAGATGGCAGCAACCGGCAGCGCGAGGAAGGCAGTAGCTGCGCCCCCGAGCGTCCCTCCAATCATTGCCGCGACAAACGCAACTGCCGGGTGTAGCTGCATCGTGCGTGCCGACAACCTTGGGCTGATCAGAAGGTTCTCGAGCTGCTGGTAGATGGTCGCGAACACAACGAGAATCACCGCCGGGCGCAGTCCCTTCGTGGCGAGCGCAACCAGCACGGGCAGGGCATACGCGATGTAGGTGCCGACGACCGGAACGAACTGCGAGACGAAACCGACGAAGATCGCCATTGGGGCGGCGAACGGCACTCCTAGAAGTCGCAGGACCGTGTAACTGGCGAGACCAGAAAAAACCCCCATGAGCGCCCGGCTGTACAGGTAGCCGCCGATCTTGTCTGTGGAGATCTCCCAGAGACGCAGCATTTCCAGTTGCTGCCTGCGGGGAAGAAGCGCCAGTAAGGTTCGTCTCAACTTGGGCGCCTCAGCCGTCAGATAGAAAGAGAGCAGCGCTACCACGCTGATGTTCCCAAGAGTGCCAAGAAGCGCGGCGGTCAGTTCGACCGCGTTGCCGGCGAGGTCTGCCGCAAACGCCGTCAGATCCGCTCGTTCGTCTTGAAGAACCTCCTCGATCCCGCTCACAGAGATGTCTAATCCGAGCCGGCTGCCGAGATCCGCCAGCGTGTTTGGTAGCTCGGCGAGTAAGTCGGCAAGCTCGGAGATCAGCCTGGGAATAATGGAGAGCAAGACCACGATGCCAACGATCGCAATACCACCCATCAGCGCTCCGGTGGCAACGCCTCGGCGCCATCCTCGGCGGGCGAGCCAGTTCACGCCCGGTTCGAGCGCGAGGGCAATGAACTGAGACACGAGAATGATTCGCAGGATGCCCGCGATCGCCGACAAGAAATAGAGAGTCGCTACGATCGCGACCGCGGCTACAGGCGCGATCACGATCAGCCACACCATCCAAGAGTGGTCGGTCCACCGGGGCGGCGCGTTAGACGCCCGAGGAGCCGTGCCCGCAATGGATCCGTCAGTTGGGACGGATTCGGAGCCTTCGTCCCCGAGATTCAATAGCCCTCCTAGTGTGCGTCAGGTTACCCAAGGCTTTGAGGGGTCTGGTTAGCATGAAGCATTGATGGTCCAACGGGGGCTATTTCCTTCACTTTTTGACCCAGCCAAACAGGATGGAGACAAGGCCGGTTTCTTAACAGATGATGAGCTCACGATGAGAGCTACGCCACCCGACAAAGCAGCCCCGACTGATGCTGCTCGCCTCGCCACGGCTCCCACGCCGACGCCGGCGCCACCAGAAAAGAAGGTGAGAAGAAGGTTGGGCAACCGCGTCAAGGATGCGCGCTCGACGATAGACGTGACAAAGCGGAGCTTGCGGGAGAGGCCCGCCAGAGAGCGTGACAGACACGAATCCGTTCGCACGCTCTTCCATCTTTTCGAAGAGGACAAGGGTCGCGGTGGAGGCCTCCTCGCGGGGGGCCTTGCCTACCGAGTGTTCATTTGGCTGCTGCCGACGGCCCTGGTGGCGTCCTCTTCCCTGCGCCTGTTCGCCGAAGTAGGGGGCAAATCTCCCTCAGCGACGGCGAGGGATTTGGGCATGGGCGCAGCGGTGGCGGCGAGCGTGAACCGGGCTGCTGTTCAGGCTGGTCGTGCGGCGCCTATCCTCTTGGTCGCGGGAATCGTGGTCGTGTTGTGGGTCTCCCGAGGTGTGCTGAAAGCGCTGCGACTCGTGTCGGCTATCGCCTGGGGGATGAGTCCAGTCCCACTGCGGTCGCCGATTCGTTCAACCTTGGCGACGGCAGGCATCCTGAGCGTGTTTCCCGTTTACGGCATCGTGGTCGGTCCTCTTTACGGGGGATCTCTCGGAAGTGACGTCCTAGCATCGTTACTCGCAACCATGGGTATCGTCGCGATCGCTACGTGGGCGGCCGGCACTCTAACCCGCCCGGACGGCATCAGATGGTTTGACCTAATCCCTGGAGCGATCCTGTTCGCGGTCGGCTTCGAAGCGCTGCGGCTCGCAACGACGCTCTACTTCGCGGGCAAATTGGAACGCGTCGACGACCTCTACGGCGCGCTCGGCTTCGCGGCGGTCTTCATGACGTACCTATACCTTGTGGCACGACTTGCAGTGCTGGGCCTGATGGCCAACGCAGCGGTCAAGCGCTCCGGGCTCTCCCTAGAGACCATCAAACAAAGGTGAGCGAACGCGGTTAGGAACTGGACTCCCGCCCGGGCCCCACGAATGAACCTCTGACTAGATGAGAGCATTGACCACCATGATGTGGGAGCGATGTTGAATCAGCGAGAGCAATCGGAGTTGCACCTGGGTCGGGACCGGGCTGGTGCTTATGGTCTCGTCCTCTTATCGATCCTGTTGACGATCATCGCTGCAGCCGCCGTTGGACGGTCCCCGTGGGGCAGGTGGTTCGTGAGCCTGCTCCAAGGAGCCACGCTTCTACTCACTCTGGGAATCTCGGGAGCGAAACTGCGAGGACGTCTCACAGCCTTCGTGTTGGTAATCCTCGGCCTCCTCGTGTCGGCAATAACTGTGGTGCTGGGCGCCACAGAGACCAGTCACGCCATTGCCGCGGCGATCAGTGGACTGCTGGTGATAGGAGCGCCGGTGGCGATCGTGCGCGGCGTGCGCGGTCAACTCGAGATAACGGTTCAGACCGTCTTGGCGGCTTTGAGCGTCTACCTGCTCATCGGACTCTTCTTTGCTTTCGCGTACAGTGTGATGGCGGCGGTCGATACGGGACCGTTCTTCGCTTCGGGCATCGATGGAATGTTGCCGGATCACCTCTATTTCAGTTACTCGACTCTCACCACCGTAGGCTTCGGAGACCTGACCGCCAGTGAAGACATCGGGCGGATGGCGTCGGCCCTAGAGGCTCTCATTGGACAGCTCTATCTCGTCACAGTGGTCGCGGTGCTGGTGGGCAACCTCCGAGGTAGGCGAGAAAACCGCGACCATCGCTCCTAGAAGACCCGGGTCTTTTGCAGCCAGGGCGGGGAGTCGTGCTTGGGTGGAGCGCGACTCAGCCCCTCAGGTGTCCGAATCGGCCCCGTTTGATGCGATGCTGACGCATTCGTTTTGATTGCCCGGGGCACTTGCTGCTTGCGTTGGGCGCATGGAGAATCAATGTGTGTGTTGCAACCTCTACGAGCGAGCGAGGAATCAGCTTGAGCAAGGTCATTAAAGAGGCTCCGCTACAAGCTGGACGCGACGCGATCGCTAAATATGCGTGGCGCGAGGCTTTCGACCTCTTGACCGAAGCGGACAAGGCCGAACGGCTGACCTCGGACGACCTGATGAGTTTGGCGGAGGCCGCCTGGTGGCAGGGGCATTTAGAGGAGTCGATTGCGGCGAAGGAACGCGCCTACGCCGGCTACTCGGAGACGGGTGACTGTTCGAATGCGGCAATCTGCGCGTTGCTGATCGCACAAGACTATTCCGCAAAGCTGGCCACCTCGATTGGCGCAGGATGGTTCAACCGAGCGGAGCGTCTTCTCGAGAATGAACCCGAATCGCCCGCGCATGGTTTCCTCGCCTTTATGAACAGCTTGGGGGCGGAGGCCGGCGGTGATCTCGACCTCGCGCTCTCCCATGCTGAGCGAACCCTCGACATCGGAACGCGATATGGGGACCGGGATCTCCAAGGCTACGGTTTGCTTATGCGAGGACGAATTCTCGTCCTGAAGGCACAGGTCAATGAGGGACTCGCCCTTCTCGACGAAGCGACCGTCGCGGCGGTGAGCGGCGAGATCGGGCCCATGGCGACCGGAATCATCTACTGCATGGCGATCACCACCACTGCTGCGCTGGCTGACTACACGCGCGCCAGCGAATGGACGGAAGCCTCGAAGCGTTGGTGCGAGAGACAGTCGATCAGCGGGTTCCCTGGAGTCTGTCGCGTACACCGCGCTGAGATAATGCGGCTGCGCGGCTCATGGACGGAGGCTGAACAAGAGACTAGGCGCGCGCTTATCGAACTCGAGGAGTTCAACCTCGAGCATGCGGCCGACGGTTTCTACGAGTTGGGGGAAGTGCGGCTGCGCATCGGTGACCTTGCAGAAGCCGAGGACGCGTTCCGGCAGGCGCACGAGCTCGGGCGGCCTCCTTATCCCGGGCTCCCGCTCTTGCGGCTCGCTCAGGGCAAGGCCGATATCGCGGCCTCCTCCATGAAGAGGGGCCTGGAGGATCCGCACTTTGACCGTCTCGGCCGCTGCCGCTTGCTGCCGTCAGAAGTGGAGATTGCGCTTGCGGTAAAGGACGTCGATCGAGCGCGTGAGGCCGTCGAAGAGCTGGAAACCACCGTTACGGACTTCAACAGCGCGCCGCTGAGGGCCTCCGCCCTGTTCGCCCGCGGAACCCTTCAGCTTGCCGAAGGAGATTCCAGCGCGGCCGTGAGCACTCTTCGCAGGAGCTGGCGGATGGGGAAGGAGGCAGACCTTCCTTATGAGGCGGCGCGGGCGCGCCTGTCGTTGGGAGTCGCTCTGCGGGCGGATGGGGATGAAGACGCCGCAGTGATGGAGATCCAGGCCGCCCGGTCCGCGTTCGAACGGCTTGGAGCCGTAATCGATCTCCGCGCAGCGACGGAGTCCTTGGGCGAGCAAGCACAGAAGGACTTACCGAAGGCATCCGTTCCCGGAGTGCGAGTCGAAAAGACGTTCATGTTCACAGACATCGTCAGCTCGACCAATCTTGTCGAAGTGATTGGGGACGAGGCCTGGGAAAGTCTGCTTAGCTGGCACGATCAGACGCTTCGGAAGCTATTCGTGAGCAATGGCGGAGAAGAAGTGAAGCAGATCGGCGACGGATTCTTCGTCGCGTTCGACCATGCAACCGATGCGATGGAGTGCGCGGTGCAGATTCAGCGCCGGTTCAGCGAACACCGCAAGGAGCATGGCTTCGCTCCTCAGGTTCGGATAGGGCTGCATCGAGCGGAAGCGACGCGCAAAGGGCAGGACTACGGGGGCCGGGGCGTCCACACCGCGGCCAGGGTCGGGGCACTCGCCCAAGGTGGAGAG
>Ga0190275_10003491_pt1 | contig 11230 bp, 7 predicted proteins | sample Popmic550T_FD_133745 | JGI IMG/M metagenome (GOLD analysis project Ga0190275, IMG submission 133745) | Populus adjacent soil microbial communities from riparian zone of Yellowstone River, Montana, USA - 550 T | ecosystem: Environmental > Terrestrial > Soil > Riparian zone > Trees stand | place... | reverse complement strand
GTCGCTGCCCGCCAGCTCGACAAGGCCGCCTCCAAGGGCGTCATCCACAAGAACCAGGCCGCCAACCGCAAGTCGGCGATCGCGAAGCGCGCCGCGTCTCTCTGAGCCCAGTCGGCGCCACGAGCCTGCGAGTGGCGGCGCCGCCCACGAAGGACCCGCCGACGGCGGGTCCTTTCGTCGTTTCCGAGCCATTCCCGAGGGTTTCCCGCGGCCTACTGCTCGCGGAGACCGGTGACGGTCAGCACCAGCCGCTCCAGCGTGTACGACGCGTCGCTGGCCGCGCCCTTGATGTCGGCGTCGGCCTGCGCGATCGCGCGGATCACCCGGGCGATCCCCGGCTCGGACCAGGCACGGGACTGGTCGCGCACGGTCCGCACCTTCCACGGTGGTACGCCGAGCTCACGAGCGAGGTCGTTCTCGCGCTGCGCCCGCGGGGCGGCGAGGTAGCGCGCGACGCTGCGGGCGCTGCCCGCGAACGCCGAGGTGACCAGCACCGGCGGGGTCCCGGCATCGAGCGCCCAGCGCAGCTCCTCCAGGGCCGTGGACCGGCGGCCCCAGAAGGCGGCGTCGGCCACGGCGAAGGACTTGGCCTCGGCCCGGCCGCCGAAGTACAGCTTCACCTCCGGCACGCCGAGGCTCCGGTCCGGGAAGTCGGAGACCAGCTGGGTCGCAGCGGCCGCCAGTGACCTCAGGTCCTGCCCGACCGCCTGGACGAGGGCGACCGCGGCGTCCTGGTCGATCCGGCCGCCGGCGCCGCGGACCTCCGACACCACGAACCCGGGGTACTCCGACGACTTGAGCTCGGCGGACTTCACCTCCGTCACCGCCGCGAGCTTGCGCAGCTTGGTGAGCACGCCGCTGCCCTTCTGGCCGCCCCCATGGACGAGCACCAGGGCGACGTCCTCGACCGGAGCCGCGACGTAGTCGAGCAGTCCGGCCACCGACTCCTCCGACAGGTCCTCGAGTCCGCGGACGACCACACACCGGGTGGCGGAGAACAACGACGGCGCGGAGAGCTCGCCCAGCGACGCCACGCCGAGGTCGACGCCGCGGGTCTCCGACGTCTCGGCCTCGGGGTCGTGGCGGCGGACGGCCTCTCGGACCTGGAGCACCGCCCGCTCGCCGAGGAACTCTTCCTTCCCCGTCACCAGCGTGACCCGGCCCAGGACGTCGGACGCGCGCGGACCTGCCATGGCCCGGACCCTATCGGGACCGGACGACACCCAGCCGGCCGTCCTCGACCGTGACCGCGACGTCGCCGTCGAGGTCGGTCCTGAGCACCGTCAGCCCACCACGGGCGAGCGGTTCGAGGGTGTCGGCTGACGGATGGCCGTAGTCGTTGTCGACGCCCGCCGAGACCACCGCGACGTCGGCGCCGAGCCCCAGCAGCCAGCCGAGGTCCTGGAACCGACTGCCGTGATGGGGCACCTTGAGCACGTCGACGGCCAGCGAGGGCCAGGCCCGTGCGAGGGTCCGCTGGCTCGGTGGCTCGACGTCGCCCGTGAGGAGCAGGCGGACGTCGTGCACCTCAGCGAGCAGCACCACGCTGTGGTCGTTCGGGTTGTCGCTCCCGAGCCCTGGTGGCGGCCAGAGCACCTGCAGCGTCACCTGGCCCACCCGACGGGTGTCGCCGAACCGCGCGGACGTGCTCGTGAGCCGGGCGCCCGCCTCCCTCCCGTCGAGAACCCCGTCGAGGCCGTCGACGTGGTCGGCGTGCGGGTGGGTCAGCACCACGAGCGGCACCCGGTCGACGCCCAGCCGGTCCAGGCACCGGTCCACCGGCCGCGGGTCGGGGCCGGCGTCGACCACCACGGCGCTACCCGGGCCCGCAGGGATGACGAGGGCGTCGCCCTGGCCCACGTCGCAGCCGACCAGCACCCAGCCGGGCGGTGGCCAGCCGGGTGCGGGCGGCCGGACCAGCACCGCGACCACCAGGACTCCACAGCAGGCGAGGCTGCCCACCGGCCCGCGGAGCAGGTGCGGCAGCCCGAGCGCCAGGACGACCACGAGCAGTGTCAGCGCAGCGAGCGAGGTGGCACCGGTCCCCCAGCCGACCGCCGCAGTGGGCAGGCCGGCGCCGCGCTCCGCGACCGCCGCCAGCCAGGCCACACACCACCCGGCGAACGACCCGCACACCCGTCCGGCGGCGTTCCACAGGAGCCCGACGAGCCCACCCGCGAGCCCGAGCACCGTCGCCGGACCGATCACCGGGGCGACGAGCAGGTTCGCACCGACCGCGACCAGGCTGACCTGACCCGAGATGGCCGCCACCAGGGGCGTGCACGCGAGCTGGGCCGCGGTGGGCACCGCCACCGCCTCGGCCAGCCAGCGAGGCAACCACCGCGCGAGGGCGTCGCGGAACCCGGGTGCGAGCAACAGGATGCCGGCGGTCGCCACGACCGACAGCGCGAACCCGACCGAGACTGCCAACCCGGGGTCGAGCAGCAGCAGTGCCACCACGGCGACGCCGAGAGCGCGCGGACCTCGTTCACGCCCGTCCACCCCGAGACCGACCAGTCCCACAACACCCATCGCGCCCGCCCGCACCACGCTCGGCTCGGTGCGCGCGACCAGGACGAACCCGGCGATCCCCAGTGCCGCGACGACGTAGTGCCCGCGACCTCGTACGCCGCACCACCGCCCGGCCACCAGCAGGAAGCCCACGACCAGGGTGAGGTTCGTGCCGGACACCGCCAGCAGGTGGGTGAGACCCGTGGCCCGGAAGTCCTCGGCGAGCTGTTCGTCGACCGCGGCGTCGTCACCCACCACCAGCGCCGGCACCAGTGCCCGCGGATGCTGCGGCAGGTGGGCGACCGATCCGCGCAGCGACTCCCGGACGGCAGCCGCTGCTCGCCACCACACGCTCGGGCCGGACACGACCACCGGGTCGCCGGAGGCGGAGACCACGGCGGCCAGCCCCTCGGACCCGGGCCCTGGTCGCGGCGGGCTGAGCCGGCCCGTGAGCTCGATGGTCGCGCCGAGCGGGACCGACCGCCAGCCTGACCCAGCGAGCACCAGCACCGGCACCCGGACCTGGTACGTCGAGCCCCGCCCGGTCACCTGCCGCACCGAGCCGCGCAGCATCACGCCGTCGCCGAAGCCGCCGGTCACCCGCCGTGGGTCGGACGTGACCACCACGGTCGCCTCCACGGCAGCCCGCTCCGAGGCCAGCCGGGCGACCGGGTCGGCGGCGAGCCGCTCGTGACGCAGCACCGTGGCGGTCGCGACGGCCGCGAAGACCAGCGCCAGCGCCACCAGCAACCGGCTCCCCCGCCGTGCCCCCGCCGCCACGCCGGCGACGGCGACACCCGCCACAGCGACCAGGGCCGTCGCGGTGGGGAGCAGCGACGCGGCCAGCGCGCCGGACCACGCGGCCAGCCCCAGCGCCGGCATCCGCAGGTCGGGCCGGGACATGGCGCGCTCGGGGCTGATCAGACGGTGACGAACGGCGCTACCGCGGCCAGGGTGGCATCGCCGATCCCGTCGACCTCGAGCAGCTCCGACACCGATGTGAAGCCGCCGTTCTGGTCACGCCACACGAGGATCGCCTGGGCCGTCACCGGCCCGACCTCGGGCAGCGCTTCCAGGTCGACCGTGGTCGCCGTGTTGAGGTCGACCAGCGGTCCGGCGGGAGTCGCGCTCCCCACGGGGGCTGCCGGCGGCGCGGCCGCGGCCGCCGGCAGCCCGACGACGATCTGCTCGCCGTCGACCAGCACCCGGGCGAGGTTGAGTCCGGTCAGGTCGACGCCGGGCCGGGCACCACCGGCGGCCTCCAGGGCGTCGATGACCCGTGCCCCTGCGTCGAGCACCGCGATGCCGGGTCGTCGTACCTTGCCCGCGACGTCGACCGTGACGCTGCCCTCGGCGGTGGACGCGGCGGCGCCCTCGGCCACTGGGGACGTGGCCGGTGTCGCCGGCGACGCGAGGGCCGACGCGGGTTGCGGTTCGACGGGCGTCACGAGGCGCGGCTCGGTGCGCACGACCCACCACGCCGAGACGGCCAGCCCGACCGCGACCACGACCGCCACGACAGCCAGCGTCCCCGGGCCGAGTGCGACCCGCCCGCGCAGCGCCTCCGGCAGCAGCCGGGCCAGCCGCCCGGCCCGGCGTGAGGCGTGGCGCCCCGGCCGCGGCACCGACGGCGGGACGGGTGCCGCCGGCGGTGCCGGGCGCTGCACCAACAGCTCTGGTACGGCTCGTCGCCCGGCCACCTCCTCCCCCAGTTGCTGCAGCCGTCGTGCCAGTGCTGCCTCGTGATCGGCTCGACGGGTGCTGGTCATGGCGCGGACGCTACGAACCAGCGGTGACGCCCGGCAGCGGGCACCGAGGCGGTTGTGGACAGCTGCGTCGCGACGGCCCCTGTGGACGGTTGTGCGGACAACACCTGACCGCAGCCGCCGTACTCGGAGCGCTCAGCCGCTGTCGGACGGCCGGGGCGAGACGCAGACCGCCAGCATCCCGGGTCCGACGTGGGCGCCGAGGACCGCGCCCACTTCTCCGCAATAGATGTCGCGACCAGAGAGATTGTCGGCCAGCCGGGTGCGGAGCCGCTCCGCGAGCAGCCCGGCGCGCTCGTCGGCGGCGAGGTGCGCCACGCCGACGTCGACCGACTGGTCACCGGCCGCGGTCACGGCCAGCTCCTCGAGCCGCGACAGCGCCCGGTTCGACGTCCGGACCTTTTCCAGGGTCGCGACGCGCCCGTCGTCGATCGTCAGCAGCGGCTTGACGGCCAGCGCCCCACCGAGCAGCGCGGCCGCGGCGCCGATCCGGCCACCGCGCCGCAGGTACTCCAGCGTGTCGACGTAGAAGAGGGAGGTCGTGCCGGCAGCCCGGGAACGTGCAGCCTCGGCTGCATCCTCGGCACTCCCGCCGGCATCGAGCACGTCGGCTGCGGAGAGCACGGCGAAGCCGGCCGCGATGCCGACCTGGCGGGTGTCGACCGTGTGCACGCGAACCGACGCGTCCTCGGCGGCGAGCTGGGCCGACTCGAACGTGCCGCTCATCTCACCGGAGAGGTGCACCGACACGATCTCGGTGGCGCCACCGGCGGCCGCCGCCTCGTACACCGCGCGCACCGCCTCCGGCGCCGGACGCGAGGTCGACACGGGCCGGAACTCCCGCAGCGCCTCGGCCACGAGCGCAGGGGTGGCGCCGTCGGCGCCCTCGTCGTACGACGTCGCGCCGATCACCACCTGGAGCGGCACCACCACGATGCCGCGCGCGTCGGTCACCTCGGCCGGCAACGAGGCCGTCGAGTCGGTGACGAGCACGGTCCGGGACATGGGTCCGCAGGCTATCGGTCCGCGGCCGCGTCCAGCGTCGACAGCACCGCCTGGGACCGCTCCACCCACGGCGTCCAGCCCAGCTCGCGGTGGCGCGCCAGTGCAGCGCGGGCGTGCGCCTCGGCGGCGGGTCGGTCGCCGGCGGCTGCCGCCAGCTCGGCCAGCACGTGCTGCACGCTCCCGAACATGAACTGGGCCACAGCGAGCCGGTCGGCGAACGGCGTCAGCTGGGCGTAGAGGTCAGTGGCGGCGTTCTCGTCGCCGAGCCGGCTCCAGACGTACGCGCGCAGCGACGTGCGCGCGAGCCACATGTAGTCCCACGAGACGGGCTCCTGGTCCGGCCACGGGCCGACGGCGGTCCGGGCCTCGGCGTCGCGCCCGAGGTCGAGCAGCGTCGCCGCGTGCAGGTCGCGCATCATCGGGTGCTGGTGCAGGTTCGCGCGGACCAGCGGCTCGAGATCGCCGAGACCGCCGGTGGTGATCCGCATCAGGGCGAACATGGCGGCCGCCATGCCGTTCCCGGCGAGGGAGGTCACGGCTTGGATCGACTCGACCGCCTGCAGGCTGGCCACCGCGGCGTCCCAGTCGCCGACCGCTTGGTGGACGACCGACAGCCGGAGCTCCGCGATCATCAGGGTCGAGGCCAGGTGAAGTCGCTCGGCGATCTCCTTGGCACGGAGCACGTCGGCGACCGCGCCGTCCCACTGCCCGAGCTCCACCCGCAGGTCGGAGCGTCGACTGAGCGCGGCGGCGATCCCGACGTCGTCGCGGGTCCGCTGGCGCAGCGCCAGGACCTCGTCGGTGAGAGCGACGCGACGGGCCAGCAGATCGGGTCGCGACAACCCCAGCGTCGCGAGGGAGCACACGTCCGCGAGCAGCGCGGGGTCGCCCAGCCGTCGCGCCTCCGCCATGGCGTCGTCGGCGATTCGCACGGCACGCTCCGTCGGTGCCGGGTCGTGGAGAAGCTCGGCCGAGAGGGCTGCCGCACACAGGGACCGCAGCCCCGGCTCAGACTCGGGCAGGGCCGCCAGCACCTCCTCCCACAGCGCGATCGCGTCGGCGTCCCACGCCGGGTTCTGGCGCCGCGTCCACGGCGAGTGCTGGGTGATCGCGAGCAAGGTGCGGGCCGCTGTGGCCGGCTCGCCGCGTGCCAGGGACGACCGGGCGGAGGTGGCGAGCGGTGCCCATGCCTCGATCGTGCGGCCCGAGCGGTGCATCGCAGCGCCGTGCGCCGCCAGCAACCGCTCCCGCTCCTGATCGGTCGCGTAGTGGTCGGCGTCCTGCTGCTCCACGGCGATCGCGAGGTGCCGCGCCGCGTCGACGTGCAGGCCCTGACCGGCTGCGTGCTCCGCAGCCATCGAGCCGTAGGTCCACGCATCGCGGGCATGCGCCGGGCCGGCGAGCCGGTAGTGCTCCGCCAGCGGGACGGCGTAACCCTCCAGCCGGCCCACCCGGGCCTGCTCCAGCGCGGCCGCGACCCGCGCGTGGGCCTTGGCGCGCGCCGGACCGGCGAGCTCCTCGTACACGGCGTCGCGCGCCAGCGCGTGGGCGAACCGGTAGCTGCCCGGCCCGTCCGGCTCGACCAGGCCGGCCGCCTCGGCCATGGTCAGCGCCTCGTCGAAGCCGTCCTCCGGACCCGTCCACGCCCGCTCGACGACGTCGGCGTCGAACGCCCTGCCCAGCACCGCGGCGACCGAGAGCGCCTGGCTCACCGTGGGCGGCAGGTCGGCGAGCCGGTGCCGGACGACGTCACGCACCCCGGCCGGTACCCCGCCCCAGTCGTCGATCCGGTCCCCGTCCAGCCTCCCGGTCGGGGCGAGCGCCCGCACCATCTCGCGGACGTAGAACGGGTTGCCGTCGGTCCGGGCCCGCAGGGCCGCGGCGACGTCGGGTTCCACGGCGTGGCCGAGCGCGTCGTGCACCTGAGCGCCGACCGCGTCCGCGTCGAGGCCTCCGAGGTCGACCCGCAGCGCGTCGCCGCGCGTGACGGTGGCGACGGTCAGCGCCGCCTCCGGGTCGTGCCGCGCTGCGACCTCACGCGTCACGACGATGACCAGCGAGGGGGCGGCGCCCAGGGTGGACACCACTCGTCGCAGCAGCCGGTGGCTGTCGGGATCGGCCCAGTGGACGTCGTCCAGGACCAGGCACACCGGCGCCGCGCGCAGCAGGGCCACGACGTCGTCGGCGAGCCTCAGGACGGTCGACGCCCCGTCGGGGTCGCGGACACCTCCCGCATCGACGAGGTCCTCGCCCCCGGGCAGGTCGCGCAGGGCCGCGCGCCAGCCGGCGAGCGGCGGCCCCTCCTCCTGCTCCCAGGTCCCCCACCCGACCCGCAGGCCGCGCCCCGCGGCCTGCTCCGTGACGGCACGGGTGAACCGGGTCTTGCCGATTCCCGCCTCACCCACCACCAACAGCACGCCCCCGCGCCCGGCCAGGGCGGCCTCGACGAGCTGTCGGGTCTGCTCCAGGGCCGCGTCGCGGCCCGGCAGCTCGGGGTCCGGCCCTGGCTGGGCTGTTGCCTGGGACGCGGGCGGCCTCGCTCGGGCGGGCGCGGCCAGCCCGGGATCCTGCCGCAGCACCTCCTGCTCGAGGGTGCGCAGCGGCTCGCCCGGGTCGAGACCGAGCTCCTCGGCGAGCCGCTCACGCACCTCCCGGAGCGCGTCCAGCGCCTCGGCCTGCCGCCCCGAGCGGTAGAGCGCCAGCGCCAACAGTCGCCAGAGCTCTTCCCGCATCGGCTCCTCGTCCACCAGCGCCCGCAGCTCGGGTACGGCGGCGGCGTGGCCGCCCTGCGCGAGCCGCACGCCCCACAGCCGCTCGGTCGCCGCCCAGCGCAGCTGGTGCAGCCGTCTCGCCTCGGTGGCGAGCGCGGGTGCCAGGTCCGCCACGCCGCCGTACGCGGGACCCTGCCACATCGCCAGCGCCTCGACCAGCAGCGCCTCGGCGTCGGTCGGCGACGAGTCCGCGACGGCATCAGCCCGCGAGACGAGGTGCGCGAACCTGGTGGCGTCGACCTCGTCGACCACCACGGCGTACCCGTTCGGGCGGGTGACCAGCACCGTCGCGTCGCCGCGGGCCCCCCGCTCGGGCTCGAGAGCGCGCCGCAGCTTGGCCACCCCCACCTGCAGGTTCGCGAGGCTGCCGTCCGGCGCCTCCTCACCCCAGAGCTGGCTCACGAGCCGCTCGGCCGGGACGGTGTGGCCGCCGGCCGAGACCAGCAGTGCGAGCAGCGCCACCTGTCGCGGCCCTCCCAGCCGGACCGGTTCGCCCCCGCGGTGGGCGGCGACGTCACCGAGCACCGCGACCGACAGTCGGGACTCGTGGGGAGCGCTGGGCATGGCGCGGAGTGTAGGCGGGGGGACGGTAAGCGGAGGGCAACCGCTCGGTAAGCGTGCCCGCCCATCGTGGTGACACCGGGCCGGACCGAGGCCCCTCACCAGGAGTCGCACATGACCAGCTCGCCCACCACCCCCTCGCCAGCCACCCCCTCGCAGTCCGGCCTCGTCGACACCGGCGAGATGGTGCTGATCCACACTTTCATGCGGCGCGAGTTCCGGCTCGCGTCCGGTGTCGTCCGGCGCGTGGCGCCCGGCGACGTGGCCCGCGCGGCCGAGGTGGCCGCTCATCTCGACTTCCTCGGCCGCTTCCTGCACGAGCACCACTCCGTGGAGGACGAGCTGCTCTGGCCGATGCTGCTCGAGCGGGTCCCCGACGAGCTGGCCCCGATCGTCCACCTCATGGAGGCACAGCACGAGGGCGTCGAGGGCACGCTCGCGACCATCGGCGCGCTGCTCCCCCGGTGGCGTGACAGCGCCGGGCCGGCGCTGCGCGACCAGCTCGCCACGGCCTACGACGAGCTCTACGTCGCGCTCGCCGAGCACCTCGAGGCCGAGGAGCAGCGGCTGTTGCCGATCGTCTCGCGGACGCTGAGCCAGGCCGAGTGGGACGCGCTCGGGACCGAGGGACGCCGCCGCGGCAGCTTCCGGGAGGGGCCGCTGGTCGTGGGGATGTTCCAGTACGAGGGCGACCCCGTCGTGTTCGCGCGGATGCTCGCGCACGCGCCGCGGCCGGTGCGCGCGATCTTCCCGCGGGTGGCCCGGCGCGCGTTCCGCAAGCACGCGCAGCTGATCCACGGCACGCCGACCCCGTGACGGTGCCGCCTACCCTGTCGTCATGGACGAGCCCCAGCCGGCCGGGTACGCCGCCTACGTGAACCTCCCCTCCGACGCGGACGGCACGACACCTGCGGCCGACCGAGCACCTGAGCTCGCGGACGTACGGCGGTACGGGCGGCGGCTGGTGAACCGCTGGGTGCAGCAGGCGCGCGAGGCGGAGCGCCCCATGTTCCGCACGATCATCGGCGACTACCTCGAGGTCCCCACCGAGCACCTGCCGATCACGGAGGAGCAGTGGCCGGCGTACGAGCACGTCAACGTGCAGGCTGCGCTGGACGCCTGGATAGCGGTGCGCGAGCACCAGGTGGTCGGCGTGACCGGCTACCGGCACCGCGGCCCCTTCGGGATGGCCGAGCTGGTTGGTGCCGCTGACCCCGACGGCTTCAACACGCCGCGGCCGGGCAACGTGTCACGGGTGACCCTGCCGGCCGGCCCTGACGGGCTGACCCGTGAGTGCTACCGCGCGGTCGTCGTGCTCGTGCGCGACGGCGAGGCCCGCGTCGCCGTGCTGTTCCGCGGGTCCGACGCCGATGACGAACGTCGCAACGTGTCGGTCGAGATCGTCGCCGACCGGCCCGACGCGGGCGGGCGGGTGGCGGAGGAGCTGCGCACCCTGACGCTGCGCCACAACGTCTACCGCGGTCAGGTCGTGTCGTTCGGCCACTCCATGTTCGGGGAGCGGGGCTCCGTCCTCCGCTTCCACACCCGGCAGCCCGTCCCGCGCGACGCGCTGATCCTGCCGGAGGCCACCTTCGACGACGTACGTCGGCAGGTGGTGGGCGTCGCGCGCAACCGAGACCGGCTCCGCGACGCCGGGCAGCACCTGAAGCGCGGCCTGCTGCTCTACGGCCCGCCCGGCGTCGGCAAGACGCACACGGTGCGGCACCTGGTCGGCGAGCTGAGGGGCACCACCGTCATCGAGCTCACCGGCGACACCCTCCACCTGGTCAAGGAGGCGTGCTCGATCGCGCGTTCGCTGCAGCCGGCGATGATCGTGATCGAGGACGTGGACCTGATCGCGGACCAGCGCGACCGCCACCACGGCCAGACGCCGCTGCTGTTCACCCTGCTCAACGAGATGGACGGCCTGGCCGAGGACGCCGACGTGGTCTTCCTGCTCACGACCAACCGAGCCGACCTGCTGGAGCCTGCGCTGGCCTCCCGACCCGGCCGGGTCGACCAGGCGGTGCACATCGACCTGCCCGACAGCGACTCGCGGCGCCGACTGATCGAGCTCTACCGCGGCTCGCTCGACCTCGACACCAGCCGGATCGACGACGTGGTCGACCGGACCGAGGGCGTGACGGCGTCGTTCCTCAAGGAACTCCTCCGCCGGGCCGCGGTGGGCGCGGCAGAGCGACAGCTCGAGCCCGGGAGCAGGCTCGCCGTGTCGGCCGACGACCTCGACGGCGCGCTCGAGGACCTGCTCGACAGCCGCAACCGGATGACCCGCTCGGTGCTCGGCTTCACCGACGACTGAGCAGCCCGAGCGCGAGGAACGAGCGCCCGGCGTAGCGAGGGAGGGTTGAGCAAGGCCCGCGCCCGAGCTCGCGAGGGCGCGCTGGCCGCGTCGAAACCGGGGCAGCCGAGCGAGTGGGACGAGCACACCCAACTCAGACGACGACGTTGACCAGCTTCGGGGCGCGCACGATCACCTTGCGCACGGTCGCGCCGTCGATGGCGCGTTGGACCGCAGGGTCGGCCAGGGCGGCCGCCTCCAGGTCGACGTCGGAGACGTCGGGGGCGACCTCCAGGCGCGTCTTGACCTTGCCCTGC
>Ga0190275_10003490_pt1 | contig 11232 bp, 7 predicted proteins | sample Popmic550T_FD_133745 | JGI IMG/M metagenome (GOLD analysis project Ga0190275, IMG submission 133745) | Populus adjacent soil microbial communities from riparian zone of Yellowstone River, Montana, USA - 550 T | ecosystem: Environmental > Terrestrial > Soil > Riparian zone > Trees stand | place... | reverse complement strand
GACCGCGTTACAGAAAAAGGCCGAGGCGGCGCCCCACCACGCCACGAACAAACCAGCGAGCGAGGGCCCGACCAAACGCGATCCGTGAAAGACCGAACGGTCCAGCGCGATGGCGGCCGGAATATCCTCCTTTTCGACCAATTCCGGAACGAGCGCGTTGATCGCGGGCATCTCGAACGCGATGCACACACCGAGAATCGCGGCGAGCACGACGACGTGCCATATCTGAATCACGCCCGTCCAGACCAGGAGGCCCAACGTCACCGCCGTCACGATCTGGACCAACTGGGTGGCGATCAGGATCATGCGTTTGTCGTAACGATCGGCGGCCGATCCGCCGATCATGGTCAAGGCGAGCGTCGGGATGCCGGCCGCAAAACTGACAAGCCCGAGGACGAGCGCCCTGTCGGTGAGCGAGCTTAGCACCCAGCCCTGCGCCATCACTTGCATCCAGGTGCCAGTGTCCGAGATGGCGGAGCCGATGATGTAAACACGAAAAGGCCCCTGGCGCAGCAGCGCGAGCGCGCGGCGTGCGAATGGTGGTTCCTTGGCGCTCATGGGACAGACTCATAAGCGGGGAGGGAGGCTGCCGCAACGGGCGGCACGGGCGTTACGGTGGCGCTGTTGGCGCGGAAGTTAAATCCGGATACCAGCGGATCGCATGGATCTGCCAGATGCCCCGGGCTTCACCAATTATCATCTGCATCTGGATACGAGTGCGGTCTCCGACGCCCCTTGCCGTCATCGGTCCTTCAATGCCTATGTGCGAGGGGAAGATGTACCAGAAGCGGAGCCCGCCCACCGCGGGTTCGATAGTATGCACGTCCCCGGCGCGGATTGTGGCGTCCTGTAGAAATTTCGTCAGCGGCCCCCGGCCGCCCGCGTCGGCCAACAATCGCTCGCTCGCATGCTCGATCAGGAAATACGTGTCGTGCTCGGCAAAAATCCTTCTGAAAGCGGTGTCGGCGAATTTGCGCGCTTCCTCTTCGAGGCTGGCCTTGTGACCCAACAGGCCGAGCACTCCCGCGGTGAGGCTTCCGAGAAGAAGCAGGAAGACGGCCGCGATGACGAGCGATTCCGACCAGCGAACCGATTCACGCTGCCGTTTCGCGAAGAAATAAACGGCCGGCGCCAGCCCAAGGTACGCGCCCATGCCCAGGTGATAGAGGCCAAGCACGACTGGGAAAGCGGCTCCGTCTCGAAACGCCCAGATGATCAATGCGAATCCGGCCAGCGCATTCCATCCGCCGATCAACCAGCGAACCCAATGCACTCCGATCCAAATAAAATAAAAGCAAAACCATGAGACAAGACTGACAATGCTGAACTGCAGCACCCTCTCGATGTCGCCCCTCATAATGAGAGCCCACAACGAAAGGCACTGGAAAACGAAGGTGAGCGCGCCCAGGATAATGAGAAATAGACGGCCACGGCGCCATGGCTCCGTATCGCCAACCACTTCCCGCCAGAGCGGCTCAGGAGTGCTCGGGTTCATGCGCGGTCTGGTCAGCAACGGCCTAACGAAGCGAACGGCGTCCGCTACTTCCGCGCTTCAGGAAGCTTGAAGCCAACGTAGGTTCCGGCGCTGATTCCCAGCAAGCCGAGCAAGGCGGCGCTGAATTGCGGCATCGCGAGCTCACTATACACGCTGACGATGAAAATGATCCCGAGGACCAGCGTCCAGACGAAGATCTGGAAGCGATGGAAACTGATCAACCCGCCTTCACTGAGCAGGTCGTGCATCACTCCCTTCCAGGGCGGCCAGCGAAAGTAGTCGGCGCTCCAACCTAACGCCTCAATGTCTTCCCGGAGCGCTTCCTGTTGCCTCTGGTTCGCTTCCGGGTCTGCGGCCGTCGGTTTCTGGGCCTGCAAGTCATCCAGTCTCTTTTTCGCTTCGGCAATGCGCGCTTTGTATTGCTCCGCGACTTGTTCGCGAGGCTGGCCGAAATCGATCGGTTGTTCGCCCACCAGGCTCGGTTTGGGCCTCTTCCCGGCATCAATGAACGCGGAGCCCAAGGCGGTGCCGGCGCTGATCCCGATCAGGGCCAGGACCGAATCCGTGAGCGTGTCCATGTCGCCGGTAATGATCCAGAGGAAGAAGAACGAACCAATGACGAGAAAGAACCAAAACGCCATTTGGGCGCGGGCGAGGCTGTACGGTCGTTTCCCATCCGGACGGAGCGCCACCGTCGTGTCGCGAATAATATCTGTGGTACGGGCGAGCATGAGAAAGATCACGAACGATCCAATTATGACCGCTACCCCGGCAGCGAACCGCCCCGTCGGGATGAGGACCAACTGGAAAGGTGATTCCTCGTCCGTTTTCGGCACCACCCACGTCGGCATCCGCTCACCGTTTTCAAAGCCAATCGAGAGTTCCATCGGCCGCACGAAGACGGGCCGATTCAGCAGCTTGTCCCAGCTGCCTTTGGAATTTGCCGTTCGCGTGAGGACGAAGTGAAAACTTCGCCCGATATGCATGCCATCGGCATCGGGGTATTCGTAGAATTCGCTTTTGTCCGGGTAGACGCCTTGCAGGGGATGGCCATTGATGAATGGCACCAGGCGATTGGTGGCGCGGTCCTGCGGCAGTCGCTCCGCGACCTTCGGATCTTGCAACCACTTGTCGATGTCCAGGACATCAATCCAGATTCCTTCCCCCCGCTTTACCTTGCAAGGCTCCAGCGAATCGCCCGGGGTGCCGTCTTTCCGTGCTTTCAGGACGCTGTAAGTGGTATACACGCCGGCGGTCTGCAGGTTAGAACTGACGGACGCGGGCCGGACCGGCACTGCTCCCGACGCAGAGGCGAGGGAACATGCGCTGATCATCGCGACAGCGGTGGCAAGGACATAAGGGGGATAACGCATCAGCTTGATCGCTCCGTGTCGGTGAGGATGCCCGAACATCCGTCGAATAGTCAAACGCGTTTTCCGGTGGGCAATCCGCGCGGGAGTGAAATCGCGCCATCTTCGCGCCAGCGCGCTTTAGGTTCCGGCGGAGTCCTGCGGGGCGTTTAGGGAGGAGCGATTTAACGAGAGAATCAATGCCCCGCCGAGCAGGCTCATAATGAGAATGTACTCCGCGATACTCGCGCCGGTCAGCGCGCCGGCGACAGCACCCAAAAGCGTCAGAAGAATATTCGCGATCCAACAAACGACTCGCAGGCCAGGAGCAGAGCGACCGTACGCGCGATGAAGGAGATTCAAGGCGCCGCCCAAAGCCATCGCCAGCCCTGCACCGAAAAACCAAACGCGGAAAGCAGGCGTAGATGCGGACAGCCGGATGGTAGTGAGCATATGTAACCCGCCCAGGGCGACTATCGCCCAGCCGATAAAGGCATAGAGACGATTCGCGATCCGCATACGGTCTTAACTAGCGAGACAAAACATCAAAATGTCGGCTCGTCCCGCGCGCCATGCCACACGTGAAGGATCTCAACGCTGCTCGATTCCTCGGACACGTCTTAGAAGATGCGATAATTCCGGAAAACGATCTCGCGCAGCGGCCCTCGTGAACCGCGGGGATAAGGCGGGCCGATAAACGGGAAAGTGGCGAGGATTCGAACATGGTCGAGAATGCCGCGTCCCATCCGTTGCGCCGCCTGCGCATGATGTTGGGCAATGTAAGTGCAGATGTCATGCAGGTCGGCGAGAGCCGCCGCTGACCAAATCAGTTTGAAGGCCATGCGTTCGCCCACGACTCGAATAGCCGCTCGGCTTCCTCGTGGGACTTGCTGCGACCGGCGGCGATATCAGTCCGTCCGCGCCGAATGGCCGCCATGATGCGCAACTCTTCGGTGATCTCATCGAGAGAGGCTGCCTCCGGGAGTCTTTGAAGCGCGTCGATCACCGCCTGCTTGTCAGTCATGGTGAGAGGCTACTGCTTTTGAATTCGGAGAGCAAGAGACGCTCCGAGCGCGCGCGAGCAAGAAGCTAATGCAATGCAGACAGATATCTGGGTAGCGCACGCGTCTCGCCGAAACAATCTTTTCCGAGGGGGTCGACCTTCCGCTTAATCCCTTTTCGGGGGCGAAAGGACGCGACCGAAAGTTCGCACCTCCGAGACGCAGGTGCCATCACGCGAGACGCGTGCGCTACCCAATCATTCGGCAGCGATGCGCAAGGGACACTCGAAGCGAATCGTTACGGAGCCAATCGTCGCTTCTTCGCGCACGACGTAGATTTACGCCGCTGCATGATCGCCCGACCCGTGGCGTCTTCGTAGGCTCGCAGGAGGCGAGCAAGTTGGGTTTTCTCCAGAACCAATCGTTTGGTGAGGCCCCAGGGGCTGCGGCCCCGTTGGTACTTGAAATCAATCCATGGCACGCGGGGATTCGAATGCCGAAAGGTTTCCCAGAGCATCGGCAGATAATCACCCTCCGGGCCAAGCCCGACGATATGTTTCACACTGATTCTCTCCGGATCGCCCCGCTTAAACCGGTAGGTGATGCGCAGCGAGTGGCGTCTGCACTTGCACCGGCGGCGCAGAAGCCGCTGATCCCATCCACTTGGCGCCAGCTCATCCCAGATGAAAGCGGCTATGCTCCGCGAGTGGCAGACCGTCAACCAAGCTGGCCTGTCTCCACACGACATGCATTGCCACCAATATTTGGCCATGGCGCTTGGACGATCAATTGTCGTCGTCCGCGGGCGAGTAGATACGAAGTCCGAGCTTGATACGACGGTCTCCCAATACCTTCAACGTCTCCGGCGACGCCTGCACAAAATCGCCCCCTTCGCCCATGAAGTACACGCAAAACAGCTGAATCCTGTACTCACCGGACAACCTCGCCCATGCCGACAAGTCGTTGTTCACTCGTCCGAACAATTCAGCGACATGAGCATCAAGGTTCCCGGGTTGCTGGCCGGCCGCGTCGAGCTGCCAAGCTCCGGTCTCACGGATTATGGGCTTTCCCTTCGATGGCTCAATCTGGCCTTTGACATGGCCAAGCGTCGGGCTGCAACCGAGGAGCCGAGAGATTGCATCGGGGTTGAGCGAATCCCCAGCGATTCTCAATGCGGCACATGAATGATGGAGATAAGGCATTGGAGAAGATTCAAGATTCCGCCTCAACTATTCATGGGCATTGGCTAGAACGCTTTCAGCTTGTCGCCGAGGTGGTGTCTCAAGTTCCACTTCTTTGTCGTGTCGAGCGCCAGCTCCAGGCAGATGAAGAAGTGTTCGGTGTGGTTCTTGAAATGATCCACCGTCTCAGGCGCGATCCTGGCGTCGAGGCAAATGAGGCTTTCCTTATGCGCGTCTTTGGCGAGGAATACTTCGTTCTTCGTGAACTCGGGCCGGGGCGTGAGCGTGTAGTCGAGCATGAAGCCGTTCTTGAGCAGCACTTCGTCCAGCACCGTCTCCCGCTCCCACTGCATGTGAAAGGTGGCTTCCTTCTCGCGGATGTATTGCTTGAGCAATTCGATGTTCTCCGCCTCGGTTTTGTCCGGGTCGGGCGCGAATTCCACGCGCGGGAAGTTCGACTTGGCGAGCTTGAAGACCTTGAAGCCGAGCCCGTCGGCAAACTGGCGCTGCGGGTCATTCGGGAACAGCGCTTCGGCTTCTTTTTGAATCTTCGTGATTACCAACTGGTTTCGCTTAATGGTAATGTCGCTGATCTTCTTGAAGCCGGCCTGATGTGCGGGTGAGTCGGCGGCGGTTAGTTCCGGAAGCTGCACGAGGACAAATTGCCGGTTCCCGCCGTCGGCCTTGTTCAGCTCCATCACCGCTTGCGCCGTCGTGCCGCTGCCGCCGAAGAAGTCGAGATGGATACCTCCCGTGTCCTTTGTTTCGTTCACCGTCAGCGAGAGGAGCTGTTTAATCAGCGCGACAGGTTTCGGAAACGTGAAGATTCCATCGCCGAGGAGTTCGTCGGTTTCCTTTGTGCCTTCTTGATTAAACGGGCCGACGAACAGCGAGAGAGGTTTCTTTTCGCGCAGATTCCCATTCTCGTCCTTAAGATATTGCTTCACGCGAACGCTCACCTTTCCGTCCGTTTCGTTGACGACGACCTCGTCGTTTGCAATCGCAGCCTCAACCTTCGTTCGCTCCCAGATCCATTGCTTGTCGGGCAAAATCTCCCGCCCACCAATTGTGATCGGATACATGAGATTCGGACGAGGATCTTTACTGCTCGTTGCAAGCGGCTGCGTGACGTAGCCGCCGCGCGTGGCAAACTTCGCATCGCGCCCTTTGTACTGAGCGATGTCTTCGTCATTAAGCGGCTGAGTCAGGTTGGTAATTTCAGAACGCGAATAACAAAGGATGTATTCGTGAACGCTTGAGAAGCCCTTGGTTAGCGCGCCGGCGTTGTATTTGTTCTTCCAGACGAGCTGAGCGAGGCGGCATTCCTCACCGAAGACATCGTCCATTACACGGCGGAGATTGACCACCTCAGTGTCGTCGATGCTGACGAAGACAAGGCCGTCCGGCCTCAGTAAATACCGCGCGACCAGCAGACGGCTATGAATCATCGAGAGCCAGTTCGAATGAAAGCGGCCGTCGCTGTCGGTGTTGGTGTCCACCTTCACGCCGCCCTCGGTTACGCCGGTCTGTTCCCAGTATGGCCGCTGCCCTTCGGCGAAGCGATCAGAATAGACGAAGTCCTTCCCCGTATTGTAGGGCGGATCGATGTAAATGAACTTTACGCGCTCGCGATAGGAGCTGGTGAGGAGCTTGAGGACTTCGAGATTTTCGCCCTCGATGATCATATTGCCGCCGGCCTTGGCCGGGTTCACGGAGCGGGCCTTGTCGCAGACGAGCGCGGCGCGGCTCGGGGTGAAGGCTTCGCGCTTGGATGCGGTCTTGCCGTACCAGCGGAAGTCGTAGCGCTCCGTCTCGGAGACGAGCTTGGGGTCGACGACTTTCTTCAGCTCATCGACGTTGAGCCCGCCTTCGTTGGTGAATAGGTCGGGGAAGAGCTGTTTCAGCGCGGCGAGCCGCTCCGTATTGTGGTCGGGGCTGAGAGGCAGGAGATCGCCTAGCTTTTCAGTGGGGTCGCTCATGGCTGCGGAACTTTTACTTTGAAGTCGGTCTGATAATTCTTCACCGGTGCGATGTATGGACGGTAATCGAGTTTGGCTTCAATTTCGATAGCGTCGAAGTGCTTTATGGCGCACTTAATTTTCCAGCGCTCGGCGTCTGTTAGCGCCTTCCGATCTTCGAGGTTACTGGTGCTCTTCGTTTCGATGACGAAGTAATATTCGTGCTCATCGCCGGAGCGCAGGTTGCGCCGCTTCAGGACGAGGCCGAAGTCCGGCTCGTAAAAATGGCCGATGGGCGTGGGGATGCGGTAGCACTTGGGAAGCTTGAGGAAGCAAACGACTTCGTTATCCAGCTCGGCAGACTTCGTGAAGGAGCGCTCGATGGAACTGCCGTAAGCGACGCCATCGTAAACGCCGCGCTGTGGCGTCGGTTCGACAGGGAGGAAGGTTTCAATAATTTCCTGAAACTCCGTCAGCGGGATGCTCTCGCCTGTGGGATGGTAACTGAGCGAGCGCAACATTTCGTCGAGCTCGATTTCTCGGATAAGCGCACAAGCAGTCGCGAGGAATTTAGGCGGGTTCCTGGTCACGGCGGAGAAGTTTTCGATCCCGCTCACGATCTCCAGCACCGTAGGATAGGAGAGCGCGGTGTTTTCGCTCAACTCTTCGACGAGGTCGAATGGGGTAAAGCTCGCGCGGAGGTTCTCGAAGACACGTCCGACTTCCTCACTGGCGATAGAATCCGCGGCGATGGCGCGAATCCTCGTTTGAACAATTTCCGCTTCGTAGTCGGCGATGGCCACTTTGTTTAATGCCCCAATGGCGCGCTCGACAACCTTCTCCTCATCAAATGCGACGGTGTAATCCGTCTTGCGGGCAAGCCGTTCCCAGAATGCGTTGAAAGCGGCAGACTCGAAGTGCTTCGTCCGAGTGAGTCTGTTTTTCGCAGGCCGGCCTTTTTGATTCTTCCGCAGCATGCTGCCCGCGGCGGTGGTCCCGTAGATTTCCTTGATTTGTTCCTGGTACTGGGCCGCGAACGTCTCGTAGGTTTCGTTCGGGACAATCGTGAGAAGGTTCGTCTCTTCGCCTTCCTTCACGCCATCCACATCGTATATGCGCTGCCCGTTTTGATTCCGGCAGATGCGGAGACCGCGTCCGAGTTCCTGCCGCTTCTTCACGTCACTGTAGGATTCGTTGAGCGTGGCGATGTTGAAGATGTTCGGATTATCCCAGCCGACGCCGAGCGCGGAATGGGAAAAGATGAACTCGCGCGGGTTGGCGAGATCGAGCAGGGAGCGCTTGTCGCGAAGGATTTCGTCGAAGATTTTCTTGTTCCTCAACATGGCGTTCTCGCTGTCGGTGTACTCGTCGCCGCCGGTCTTTGCGAAGTAGTAGCCCTGACATTCGGCGATCTGTTCCAGTGTTGGATCGGTGCCGAGGATCTCACGGTGAACGGAAGCGTATTCCTCGCGAAAGAGAACGCGAATAAGGCCCTCGTCGCGGACGTAGTTGTCCACCTTGTCGATGAAGATGAGCGACAGGCATTTGATGCCTTGCGCTGCGAGGATGCGCTTTTTCTGAAAGTGGCGGCGGATGAGCCACTGGAGCTGTTGGCGAAAGAGACCAGAGATGTCGCCGTTGCGCTCCTTGAGGATGATTTCCACGCCGTTGGTGAACTTCAGGTGATGCTTTTGGTCGTGGATACTCTTCCAGATGCGCTCGATCGTGTAGTCGCGATAGCTAACATTCGCGGATTTATCAGCGAGGTTGTCGCCGACCTTCAGCCAGTTGGTTTCCTTCCACTTGAAGCCGTCCCCATTAACGCGCCACACAGTGACCTTGGCCTTGACCCCAGTGCCGTTCGCCTGAATCCTAGAAAACTCGATCTTGAGCGTCGCCTCGTCGTTCTTCTCGGCGACGGAGAGAACCTCAATCTTCTTCACCATCCCGTTGCGATAGGCGTCGAACGGGGTGAGTCGATAGAGCAAATTCTTGACGACCTTATGCGTGGCGGAATAGCGGAGCTTTACGAGGGGATTCAACGTGGCAAGCCTGGCGACGGCGTTGTCCGTGTCCATGCCCTCCTGAGGCTCGTCCATGATGATGAGAGGGCGGCACTTCCCGAGCGCTTGCAGGAAAGTGAGGCCGAGAAACGCGTCGTCACGCCCGGGCTGATTGATAATGCGATCGTCCGAGGCGATCGATTGAATGGTCATCACCATGATCTGCGGCTGGGTGTCCTCGATGAAATGTTTCAAGCGAGAGAGCTTGCTGCTGTCATACTCGAAGCACGCGGGGGTGAAGCCGTAGCGGTCAGCAAGCGGTTTCTTGAAATCCTCTACCGACTGGAGCACGCCTTCCTTAATGGCAATGGACGGGACGAGAATGATGAATTTGGTCAGCCGGTATTCTTTGTAGAGCTCGTACGCGGTGCGGAGGTAGACGAGCGTCTTGCCGGTTCCGGTCTCCATCTCGATGCAGATGTCCGCATCCGAAGAGAGCTTCGCGTCTTCCTCGGCAATCCCATTTTCCGCGATGATCCGCTTCTTGTTTTCCTCCAGCTGCTCGGGTGTGAGGTCGGTGATGTTCGCCTGAATGCCGAAGAGGTTGGAGTTGTCGAAGGTGTTCTTGATCTGGCCCTCAAGCACGCCGACCACAGCCGCTATCGCCCGTCGCTGGTATTCCAAGTCTTCGAGCTCAAGCTGCATCGGACTCTCCTTCCCCGCTTTGGTGAAGTTCTAGCGCCGCGACCAACGTTCCATCAAGGTCCATGCCGGTGTCCTGCTCTGGGGCGATCCGCTTGAAACCCGCATGCATCAGGCACATGAGGTGAAGGCCTGAGAAAGTTTGGTCGGGGGAGTGCACAGTGTGTATTTCTTCTCCGGACTGGCGTAATCCAAACCGCTTCGTCCAAGCGTCGCAATCTCGAAGGCGATGGCGCGGACTTGCTCAACGTCGCGGGCATGCGACAAGACAGCGCAAGGAGCGGTCTTCGGCAAGGCGAAAGGGCAGCGCGAAGGCTGAAACGGAATTGCGACGGGGTCCCTCGACTTCGCTACGCTTCGCTCGGGATGACGAGCGTTCGGTTGCGGAAGCGGGCGCGAGGATTACGTGTAGGGAATGCGACCGGATAAGTTCACGCAGAAGATGCAGGAGGCGTTGCAGGCGGCGCAGGACGTAGCGGCGCAGTTCAATCAGCAGGAAATCACGAACGAGCACTTCCTGCTCGCATTGCTCGACCAGACGGATGGAGTGACAAGGCCGCTCCTGGAGAAGATGGGAGTGACGGTCGCGGACTTGCGCGGGCGGCTGACAGAGGAGTTGGAGCAGCGGCCGAAAATCCAGGGCGGCACTTACGATCAGCGGGTCGGGAACGAGCTGCGGGCGACGATCGATGCGGCGGAGAAGGAGATGGCGAAGCTGAAGGACGAATTCCTCAGCGCCGAACATTATCTGCTCGCGCTGGCGGATTCGAAGGGCGCGGCGGCGACGTTGTTGAAGAAAGCCGGCGTCACGCGCGACAAGCTGATGCAGGCGTTGCAACAGGTGCGCGGATCGCAACGGGTGACGGACCAGAACCCGGAAGGGAAATATCAGACGCTGGAGAAATATGGACGTGACCTGACGGAGCTGGCGCGGAAGGGAAAGATCGATCCGGTTATCGGGCGCGATAATGAGATCCGGCGGGTGATGCAGGTGCTGTCGCGGCGGACGAAGAACAATCCGGTTTTGATCGGCGAGCCGGGCGTGGGGAAGACGGCGATCGTGGAAGGGCTGGCGCGCCGCATTGTGAGCGGCGATGTGCCGGAATCGCTCAAGCAGAAGCGGATCATTGCGATGGATATCGGCTCGATGGTGGCGGGCGCGAAGTTCCGCGGCGAATTCGAGGACCGGCTCAAGGCGTTCCTGAAAGAGGTGACCGACTCGCAGGGCGAAATCATTTTGTTCATCGACGAGCTGCACACCATCGTGGGCGCGGGCGCGGCGGAAGGATCGGTGGATGCTTCGAATTTATTGAAGCCGCAATTGGCGCGGGGCGAGTTGCGCACGGTCGGCGCGACGACGCTCGATGAATATCGGAAATACATCGAGAAAGACGCGGCGCTGGAGCGGCGTTTCCAGCCAGTGATGGTGGATGAGCCGACGGTGGAAGACACGATCGCGATCTTGCGCGGATTAAAGGAACGCTACGAAGTGCACCACGGTGTGCGCATCCAGGACGCGGCGCTGGTGGCGGCGGCGGTGCTT
>Ga0190275_10003489_pt1 | contig 11233 bp, 5 predicted proteins | sample Popmic550T_FD_133745 | JGI IMG/M metagenome (GOLD analysis project Ga0190275, IMG submission 133745) | Populus adjacent soil microbial communities from riparian zone of Yellowstone River, Montana, USA - 550 T | ecosystem: Environmental > Terrestrial > Soil > Riparian zone > Trees stand | place... | reverse complement strand
GGCCTGTCCGACGAGGTCCCGGTCGATGTCGGTGCTGGTCTCCTGGACCGCGGCCCGCAGCGGTCCGTCGATCAGCTCGGGGGTGGCCACCCGGCCGATCGAGTCCCGGGAGATCCCGTCCGCATGGGCCAGCAGCACCTGCAGCACGCTCTGGGCGGCGGCGGGCCGGGGCACCGGCTCGAGCAGGTTGGCGATGAACTCACCGTCGGAGTCGTGGACCAGCGGCAGCGCCAGGGTGCGAGTCTTCTTCCCCACCAGGAACTGGTCGTCCAGGGCGTCCTCGGTCACCCCGGTGATCAGACCCAGCGCCTTGGACATCTGCTGCTGGGCGGCCAGGTCGCCCTCGGTGTCGACGAACTCGGTGGCCGTCTCCCAGAACACCGGCTCGGGGGTGACCGCCGTGCGTACGCGGAGCCCGCGCAGCACGGCGTCGGTGCCGAGGATGGCGGGGATGGCGACGTCGAGCGGCTCCGACATGACGGTCGGCACGGCGGCGACCGCGTCCTCCCAGAGGAACCGGTTGACGCGCAGCAGATCCACCAGACCGCGCTCGGCGAAGTCACGCGTCACCGGCCGGTACGTCGCGTCGGTCTGCAAGATCGGCAGCAACCCGTACGGCTGGCGGCCGATCCGGACGGCGGGCAGCGGTCCGCGGCCGCGGACGTGGTCGACCCAGTGGTCCTGCACGGCGTCGAGCTTCGGGCTGGTCAGCCGCTTCTCGGCGTCGGCCCGGCCGGCGCGGGTCAGGTGCTCGATGGCATCGCCCCAGGTGGTCGTCCACAGCGCGGTGGCGAACGCGCGCGCCCGGCCCTGCTGCTGGTCGGCGGCTCCGGGCAGGGTGGCCACCATCTCGGCGTCCAGACCAAGAGCGGTGCTGGTGACGGCGGCGTTCGACCGTTCAGGCAGAGCGGCCGCCGGAAGCAGCATGGGTGGCCCCAGCGGCGTCCGGCGGCTCCACCCGGGCCGGACGCTGTCGGTGTTGTTGGTCGGGGTGCCCTGGGCCAGGAACTCCACGCCGTCGGTGAATCGGTGGCTGCGCAGCATTCCCTCCAGCCGCTCGGCGCTCTGAGCGGCGTCCAGACCGGCCCGAACGCCGTAGACCAGCACCCGTCGGATGTTCTGGCCGGGCAGCGGCAACGGCACCGTCAGGCCGAGTCCCACCTCGACGGCCGCCGGGTAGTCGACCAGCCAGCGCAGCTCGGCGTCCAGCGGCGGCAGATCCTCCTCGGCCATCGACAGCGTGTCCAGCTGCGCCATCTCGGTCAACCCGACCGGCAGCGCGTCCGGGACGGCCCGGCCGGCCCGGACCTCCGGCGCGGCGCCGTTCTGCTCGACCCGGAACAGGAACCGGTCGGGCAGCGTCCGCACCATGCTGTGCCGCCCGGTGCTGACCGGCGGCTCGGCGAAGATCGGCTCACCGGCCGGCCGCTCGGTCAGGTTCGTGGGTCGCAGTGCCTCGGCCACCCACGGCGCCCGCCGGACGCCGACCGCCTGCTGCAGCTCCGGCCACGGCTGCTCGGTCTGGCCCGACGCCCACACCGAGGTCCAGTACGTCCGGCCGGCGGCCACCTCGGCCTCGGTCAGACCGGGGTCCAGCCCTTCGGTGTGCACGGCGTCGGGAAACACCCGGATCCGCAACGCTGACCCGTCCGCGGTCGAGCGGGTTTCGATCCGTACCGGCAGCAGCACCAGCGGGACGTCACCCTCCAGGTCGACCTCGCGTCCGAGCAGCTGCACCAGGGACTCGTTGAGCTCGGCGATCACAGCTCCAGCGCCGGTCGCCAGGCCCCGCTTGGCGTCCAGCAGCTCCCCGATCCGGCGTTCGGCGTCAGCCAGCCCGTCGGTGTCCCCGGCGGCCCGCAGACTGTCCCGCTCCAGCCGGGTCGCACCGAGCGTGGTCGCCAGGTCGGCGGCTCCCGCGGCCGCTCGGCGGTGCTGCTCGGCGGCCTCGGCGGCGACGGCGCGGAGCCGTTCCAGATCCGCCATCAGCCGACCGCCTCGATCATCCGCTTGCCGTTGTAGGCGGCGCGGGCCGGCAGCTGGAACAGCAGCGAGGCGATCTGCGCGCTGGTGGTCCCCCACCGGATCTCCTCGTTCAGGTCGCCCGAGAAGACCACCGCGCCCACGCCGCCTTGCAGGAACTCGTCGAATCCGACCCCGAAGTCGTTCCACTGCAGGTCTTCGCGGCCTCGCGGACCGGCGACCGGCGGGTCGGGAGGCACGTCGAGCCCGAACCGCGGCTCGGTCGGGTTCTCCGAGAGCGTGAACCACCACTCGAAGGGGCCGTTCTCGATCTGGGTCCGCTCCAGGTCGAAGCCGACCAGCAGGATGTTGGGCGGTAGCACGATCCGGAACAGGGTCCGCACGGGCTGGTTCGGACCGGCTGTCTCGAACAACGGGACCCCCGCGTCGGTCTGCAGCTCACCGCCCTCCTGCGCCTGCCTTACGGCGTGAGCCAACACGCCTGGGTAGCGACGGATCAGGTCGCCCCGCACCAGCAGCACGAGCCGACCGTCCGGCAGCGTCAGGTGGCTCCGCAGCTCTCCGGCCGACCAGGCCGGCTCGTGCAGATCCGCTGCCAGCTCCGGCTGACGCGTCCAGAACGAGTGGAAGTAGGTGCCGCGCTGGTCGGTGGGGTACTCCCGCCACAGGAGCTCGCGACCCATCTCGTGGTTCAGCCCGACCAGATAGGCCTCCACGAAGGTGTTGTTGGTCTGCAGCAGGGTCGACATGTCGGGACGTTTGATCTTGCCCAGGCCGGGGATCATCCAGTCCCGCTCATAGCGGTCCAAGGGCTCGTACATCGGGTGCTCGAAGCGGGGGTGGGCCATCACCGGCTCCACCCGGCGGTCGGCGAACCAGGTCGGGCGCAGCCAGCTCGGGATCCGGCCGGTGCCGCCGGTCAGCCGGGCGTCGATCCGGGCCGGCACGAGGATCAGCGGATCGAGCTTGGCCTTGAGCTGAAGGCCGGGAGCGTCGACCCGCGGTCGGTCCGGCTCGGCGAAGACGTCGTCCAGCACCAGCTTCTCGGCCAGTCGGCTGAAGCCGCGGGCCAGCTCGGGTCCCTCGATCGCGATGGTGCCAGCGATCTGGTCGGCCAGCCGGCCCGCCTGCGCCTCGACGTCGGGCAGCGAGATGTCCGGGAAGAACTGTCGGGCGTCGTCCAGCAGCTGGCGAGCCCACCCGAACAGCGGCTCGGTGGGCACCAGCGCCGACTGCCGCCCGTCCCGGTCCTCGACCGGCAGGTCCAGCCGGCGTACGTCGCGGAGCGGCACCGAGATCGTCCTGATCTGCCGCCGCATCGCCAGCTCGGCCAGCACGAAGATCTGCGCGGCGAGCGCGGCACCGCTGGCCGCCTCGTCGGGGTCCTCGGCCATCTGCCGGCGATCGGGCAGGGAAGCGAGTAGCTGGGTGAGGGTCGTCGGCAGCACCCGTTCGGCGAGGTCGACGGAGCCGAACTGTGCCCGACCGAGAGCCTCCGGGCCGAGCATGGCCTCCGGGCCGGGCCGGCGCATTCCGTCGCTCCACTGCTGCAGCATGGTGTCGCGGTCAACGTCGGGCGCGACCTGCGCGGCGATGTCGACGCTGATCCGGTCCCGGGCGGACGCGGTGAGCCGTCCGACCCCGTCCGGCGGGGTGTAGCGCAGCACCCAGTCGGTGGTCAGCGAGTCCTCCGGGCGCACGGCGAGCGCCTCGACCGCCTCGATCCGGGCCGTCGCAGCGACGTCGGTCCCGGCGGCCTTGACCACCGGACCGCGGCTGCGCAGCAGCCGGCGGAAGGCGCCGGTGGTGACCGCCGGCGGCAGAGTGCTGGCGGCCAGCGTGGACCAGACGGTCACTTCTGGTTCGGCCAGCAGCTTGCCGTGCACCCGTTCGGTGGCCGACACCACCGCCGACTCACTCAGCCGGTCCAGGTGCCGGCGGTGCAGCACTGCCCCGACCCGCTTGGCCAGCTGGGCCAGCCGGAGTGCGCGGTTGGCCGCCTCGATGCCGATCACCTGGTTCCAGGCGCTGGCCATCAGCGCCTCCTGCTCGGCTTGCACCACCCGGGTGCCCAGTCCGCCGACGATCCGGTGCCGGGGGTCGAGGTTCAGCTGCCGGAACCACTCGGGTTGGTCCACCGGTTCGGGCGGGACCTGGATCCGTGGCTGCTGGCGGTGGGTGCCGCCGTACAGCGGCGGGGTGACCAGCGGCGGGACATCCTCGGCCTCCGCGCTGGGCTGGTGCTCCTGCGCGTCGGCCCGGTTCAGCCGCTCGATCAGCTGGTCGGTCACCGCCGGCGCCCAGGTCTGCTGCTCCTCGGTCGGCCAGGTCTCGCTCTGGTCCAGTCCCGGGTCGGCGAGGGAGACGATCGGGCCGAGCACGACCATCTCCGCGCCAGGGTCGTCGGCGGTCAACCCGGCGTCCGGCCAGGGACGGGTCGCGTCGACGCGACGCCGACCCACCCCCGCCGGCGCCGGCTGGGAGATGATCTTGCGGGCCAGGCTCTCGAAGTTGCCGGCCTCCCCGGTGCTGAAGCTCCAGGCGTAGTAGACCGGCAGGGCGATCTCGGCCTCGGGGTCCTCGTTCGACCAGGCGCGGGTCAGCACGTCCACCGGGGTGAGACCGAGCCCAGCCTGGGCGCCGGCCAGGAAGGTCGGCACCACGCAGGCGGTGTACGCGGTGTCCGGCGCCAGCCGGCGAGGGCAGAGCAGTCGGGACAGGTTGAACGGGGCGTTGACCCCGCTGAGCCGCTGGCCCAGCGAGTCTGCGGTGTCCTTGCGGCCCATCACCTGCGCGTGGGCCCAGGCCCAGGCGTCGTCCAGGGACTGGAGCTGGTCTCGCCGGATGCTCGCGGCTCGGGTCGACCCCCGCACCGGCCCCCAGGTCAGAGTGCCCGCCTCGGCCAGTACCAGGGTCAGCCAGGGCACCAGCCGGTCGGCGACAGGAGCGCAGGGGGTGAACAACCAGGGCAGCTCCGGCCGGTCGAACTCCACCTGGACCAGGTCGTCGATCTCGGTGTCGGCCGCGTCAGCCCGCGGCCAGGTCCGGATCACCTGGCGGGTGTCCAGCTCGGTGACGTCGCCGGGTCCGTACACGTTGACGACCATCTCGGCCGGTTTGGCACCGCGGTCGTCGATGACCGGCACGGCCATCGTCACTCGGCCGCGGGCCGGCTTGGTCCAGTCGAACGGCTCGGCCAGCGCGGCAGCGACGCCGGACCGGGCGTACGGCAGGAAGACGTAGTGGTCCAGCTCGGCGTTCTCGGCCGGGATGGTTGGGCTGAACGCGGAGATGACATCGCGTTCCAGCCATTGGGCGCCGGCCAGGCTGGCCAGGGTGTCGGCCATCACCCCACCCCCAGCCGGGTGATCTGCTGGCCGACGCCGAGCACCTCGGCGGCAGCGGTGTAGGTGAGGGCGGAGCCGGCCGCGGCCAGCGTGGTGGTGGACCGGATGAAACTCTCCCCCGGGTCGGCGAGCACGATCGGGTCGGGCTCGGTGGCGTAGCGGCTGCGGGCCCGCAGCTCGGAGCGACCGGCTGCCCCGGCCTGCAACCCGAGCGCGGCGATGGAGTCCACGAACGTCTTCCTGGCGTCGGCCCGTGACCGGATCCGCCAGATCGCCGGTGGGGCGGGATCGCCGACGAACGTCTCGTACGTCAAGGTCGCCTGTCGCGACTCGGCGTGCGGCACGGACTCACCGGCCGGACGCGACCGGACCCCGGCCGGCATCGCCTCGAAGCCGGGCCGGGACAGCTTCTGGTCATCGGTCAGGTCGAGGAAGCTGCCCGGGGCGAACTGGTCGGTGATCGTGTTGAGCGCCCCGGTGGGTCCGCCGTTGGCCGTCGGCGGGCCGAGGTGCACTCGGCGCTGACCTTCGGGTACGGGGTTCGGACCGACCCGTACGACGACCGTCTCCAGCGGGACGGCGTGCTGGCGGACCTCGAACAAGCCGAGGGGGTGCACGGTGACCTCGGTGTCGCTCGGCTCGGCGGGTCGCAGCCGGACCACCTGGTCGGCGTCGGGTGGGGTCAGCGCCTGCCAGGAGCCGGGGTTGTGGTGCAGCGCGAGCCAGACCAGCTCGCGCGGATCGGCCGGCGGCGGTGGCGGGTTGTCGTCCTCGCCCCAGGTGAACGGACCGACGTCGATCTCCACGTCCCACCACAAGATCTCGACCTCGGCGCTGCCCTCGGCCCGCCAGGGTCCGGGACCCTCCAGGTGCAGCTGGATGTCGACCCCGCACAAGGTGACCCCGAAGGCCCGCACGGTCAGGCCGATACCGATATCGATCATGAACAAGAACTTGGGCGCGAAGATGATCAAGGCGTCGAAGGAGAGGTAGCCGCTGATCGAGGCGACCCCGAGGTCGGCGCCGAGCTCGACGCGGGCGCCGAGCTGGACGCTGTTGCTGGTGACCGCGAAGTAAGCCAGGGCGCGGAGCTCGAGGATGGCCGGCGGGGACATGTCGACGTTCAGCCGCTGCATCCCGGCCAGCTGCTTGGGCGGGGTATAGCGGGGATGGAAGCCGCCTGCGCTGATCGCGAACTCGGCGCCGCCGCCCCACTTGATCAACATGCCGATGTCGCCGCCGACGGTGAAGCCGGCGATCCGGGAGCCGCGCAGGCTGACCAGTACCAGCAGGTAGTCGGGGGTGATCTCCCCGTACACGCTGGCCCGTAGGTCGACGATGGGCAGCTCCGGCGCGGGCAGCGCGATCCGGACCCGGCCGATGATCACGATCTTGGGATCCGGCAGGCTGAGCAGCACGCCGACCTGCGCCACCAGGAAGCTGATCGGGCGGCCCCAGCCGATCTCGATCATGGGACCGATCACGATGGAGCCCGAGGACACCGGGAAGACGGCGGCCAGGGTGTCCAAGATCGCCGGGGCTGCGGCGACCGGGTCGTCGGGGAACATGATGTGGTCCAGCGCGCCGTCGGACAGCCGGGTCCGAAGCGCGTCGGTGTCCAGCCGGTGCTCGATGCCGACGACCCCGCCCACGGCGTTGAGGGTGAAACCGAAGGACAGGTCGATCGCAGGGGTGAACTCCACCGACATCACCACGACCAGAGCGAAGTCGGGATCCAGGGTGAGCAGGCCGACGGCCTTCACGTCGACCGGGCCGAGCTTGAGCTGCAGGGCGCCGCCGTAGCCGCCGGGGCGGACACCGAGGAAGCCTCCGCCGCGGATGATGCCGGCGTCCAGGCTGAGGCCGATGCCGGTCGGCGGCTTGGGCGCCACGGTCAGTGGGTTGGCGCCGGACTCGATCGCCGACTCGTTGATCACCGCCCGGAGGCCGGCACCGTCGACCGTGGCCTTGATCGGACCCAGCTCGAGGGTGAAGGTGCCGCCCAGGGCGATCGCGGGCTCACCGGTCGGCAGCTCGAGAGCCAGCTCCTGCAGGTTCAGCAGACCGGTCTCGGTCCGGGCCGGCAGCACGATGCGCGGGGAGCTGCTGCCGGCCAGGGTGAGCCCGCGGCTGGTGTCGGCCCCGATGGTCACGTCGGCCACGGCGGATCCGGTGGCCCCGCCGAGCAACGCGGTCAGTGGCTCGGCGCCGATGCCGGCTTCCAGCTGGTCGAAGTCGACCAACAGCGAGAACGGCGGGGTCTGGCCGTCCAGTCGCAGCCTGGCGGTGACCGAGACCCTCTCGTACTCCAGCTTCAGGGCCGGAACGGGCGACAGGTTCTGCGGTGCCGAGGTGGTCAGCGTGTACGTCAGGGCACCGCCGGCGATCCCGATACCGGGGACGGAGGCGGGCAGCCCGAGCTGGGCCGCCAGACCTTTGGGGTCGACGCCGGCCCAGTCGATGGCGCTCTCGAGCAGCGCCTCGAGCGGGGAGGTGGCCGGCGGGGCGACGCCGGTGACGATCCGGGCCGCCTGGTCGAGCCGATCGATCGCGGTGCCCAGCTGAGTAGCGGCGCCGATCAGGTTGCCGTTGCCGAGGTCGACCTGCGCCTGGTCCAGGGCGTTCTTCGCGGCCGTCAGGTGAGCAGCAACCTGGCCACCGGCGTCGACGAACTCGGCGATCCCCAGGGCTTGGGCGAAGGCGTCGACGTCAGCCAGGACGGAATCCCGGAGCTCGTCGAACCTGGCCCGTGCGTAGCCGAGGGCCACAGTGACGATCTCGCTGCCCAGACTCATGTGGGCTCCCCCCCGAACGCGCAGCCGGATCGAACCTAGCGAGCGTCCGGACGTGCGGTCAATGGTCGTCCACGTCCCCTGAGCCTGTCCGAAGGGCCCGGCGACAGCGATCACCCACACCGCAGATCGCTACAGTCCTGTTCGTGCAGGAATCACCAGCTGTTCGAGAAGGAACGCTGCCCGGCGGACTCCCGTATCTGGCGCTCGGCCGGGGTGAGCCGCTGGTCTACCTGTGCGGCAGCACCGCCAACCACCGAGTCCCGCGGCCCGGCGTGGAACGCCGGATGACGCTGAGGACGGTGCGGCCGCTGGCCGAGCACGGCTACGAGGTCTTCTTCGTCAACCGATGGCCGAGCATGGATCCGACCACCACCTTCGCCCAGGTGGCCGAGCGGCACGCAGAAGCGATCTGGCAGCACTTCGGCAGTCCGGTGCACGTCCTCGGGCACTCCACCGGCGGCTCGCTGGTGCTGCAGCTGATCGCTGATCGGCCCGATGCCGTACGCCGGGCCGTCGTTGCGAGCGCTGCCTATCGGTTGGGGCCGGTGGCCAAGCGAGCCCAGCTGAGTCTTGCCCGCGGATTGCAGAGAACCGGTCACTACACCGCTGATGCCATGGTCGAAGGCCTGGACGGGATGGTGCGCCAGGCGTGGGTTCGCACGCTGCTGGCTCCGGTGATGAGAGTGGTGGCGCCGCGCATCAAGATCGAGAACCCGACGGACACGGTGACCATGCTGCTGGCCGAGGACGCGTTCGATGTCCAGGACCGGCTGTCCGAGATCGCCACCGAGACGTTGGTGATCTGCGGCGCGCGCGACTACTACTGGACGCCGGAGATGTTCGCCGAGACGGCCCTCCGGATGACGCGCGGCAGATTGATCATGTACCCCGATGCCGGTCACGCGATCGTGCTGCGGCAGCGGTTCGCCGACGACGTCGCCGCCTTCCTGCGAGCCGACTGATCTCGCCGGCATCAGCAGGGCGCGCCGGCTCGATGCCGGAGTCGATCACTCAGCCCAGCAGGTGCTGGGCCCTCTTGGCCGCCTTGCGGATGCCTCCGCGCTCGTCGAGCCAGCCGCCGGCCACGCCGATCACCGGGACCTTCGCGAGCGTGCGCGCATACAGGGCGCCACGCGGACGCTTGTCGAACAGGCTCTGGAGCTCGAGCAGCACCCGAGCGAGGCGCCACAGCGTACGGACGACGCGCTGTGCACCCTGCGACAGGACCGCCATGCTGCTGGGCGGCTCGGTGGTGTCGCCGGCGGCACTCTCCAGCTCGTCAGCGGACTGGCCTCGGGTCGGCACGGTAGCGGGTGCTACCGCCGATACATCACGGTCGAAGAGCACCCGGCTCAGGAGCGGCACCCAGTCGGCCGCGGCGATTCCGCGTTCGCGGGCGACGGCGCAGATGGCCAGCCCGGCAGCCGAGGCCCCCAGGGCGGCCTGGACCGGTAGCCGATCAGCCAGGGCGCCGGTGAAGCGCGGAGCCGCGGCGGCGAGCGCTGCGCCGATCGCTATCCGCCGAAGCCACCATTCGATGCGTTTCGTCTCCGGCTGGGTGGCCCATCCCGGCGACGCCGGGGTGATGTCACCGAAGGCTCGATCACGGACGGCGTCGAGAATCCGGACCGGCAGCCCCGCCGTGAGGGGCGGATCCTCGTCGACTCCGAGCCAGCGCTGCGGGTTGTTCAGCACCTGGCTGACCATGCCTGCGTACATGCCCAGGGCTCGGGCGAGGACCTGATCCGACACTGCGGACTCAGCCATGACGTCGACTCCTTCCTGACCGTCGCCGGCGCTTCACGACGTCGTGCATACCCAGCCAACGAGAGTTCAGCGTCATCTCCTTGACGACATCCGCAGAGTGACCGAGCACCCGGCGGGACAGCTGCACCGCGACAGCCGGTCGTTCTCGGGTCAGCGACCTTGGCCAACAGCTTCAGGCGCGTCGATCCGCGGTCTAGGAGCGCACCTGTGATCGGTTCTTCTCATCTCGCCAGGCCAGCCAGTCGCTCACGGCGGACGTGCCGTAGTCGGGACCGGAGATCCCGACGGTGAACAGCGTCGCGCCGACCTCGTACCGCGCGTCAGCCTCGTCGACCGTGCTGGAGGAGAGATCTGTGGAGATCTCGATCTCGGAGACGTCACGTCCGACAGAACGTCCGTGCTCCGCGAGCACGCCGAGCTTGCGGTGCAGCGTCATGGCATCGCTGAAGCTGTGCCAGATGTCGGCGTGCTCCGCCACGATCCTCAGCGTCTTCTTCTCACCGCCCCCGCCGATGAGGACAGGAATCTCACGCGTGGGCGGCGGGTTGAGCTGGCGCCACCGCTGCTTGATCACCGGCAGGTTCGCGGCGAGCGCGTCCAAGCGGCTCCCGGCAGTGCCGAACTCGTAGCCGTATTCGTCGTAGTCACGCTCGAACCAGCCGGAGCCGATGCCGAAGATGAATCGCCCACGGCCGCCCTTGGCGCTGATGTGATCGATCGTGCGCGCCATGTCGGCTTGCAGGTGTGGGTTGCGATAGCTGTTGCAGCTGACCAGCGCTCCGATGTCGACGCGGGTCGTCTGTTCGGCGAGCGCAGCCAGCATCGTCCATGACTCGAAGTGCAAGCCGTCCGGCTCCCCGGACAGCGGGAAGAAGTGGTCCCAGTTGAACACAGCGTCCACCCCGAGTTCCTCGAGCGACGCTGCCGTGGCCCGGATCGTCTCGTAGGAAGCGTGCTGTGGAGCGATCTGCACCGCGATTCGGACCGCGCGACGCGTGGCTGGTGACGGTGACGATGCCGCGGCAGGCGGAGTGTCAGAAGCATTCATGGCCGATACGTTCCGGCGCGTCTCGGCATGTGTCAAGTGTCGAGGACGAGGCCTCGTCAGTAGCTCGAGAGCTCGAGCTTCGGAGTGTCGAGATCTGTCGAGGTGCCGAACAGGTCAGTGCCTCAGCCAGCGCCCTCGTTCGATTCCGCAGCATCCGGCTTGTCCCGCTTCTCCGGCTTGTCCGGCTTGTCCGGCTTGTCCGGCTTCGGGAGATCCGACTTCGGCCGGTCGGGCCTGGGCTGTTCCGGCTTGTTCGGCTTGGGATTGTTCGGCTTGGGATTGTTCGGCTTGGG
>Ga0190275_10003488_pt1 | contig 11234 bp, 6 predicted proteins | sample Popmic550T_FD_133745 | JGI IMG/M metagenome (GOLD analysis project Ga0190275, IMG submission 133745) | Populus adjacent soil microbial communities from riparian zone of Yellowstone River, Montana, USA - 550 T | ecosystem: Environmental > Terrestrial > Soil > Riparian zone > Trees stand | place... | reverse complement strand
TTCCTCGAAATCTGGTCACTGCTGCGTGACGAGGCCGCAGTCGCGGCGCGGGAGTCTGCCTGATGGCCAGTAACCGCCGCTGGCTGGCGCTCGTTCTCGCACTCAGCGGCCCGATCGTCGTGCTCGCGATCTGGGAGGCGCTTTCGCGGGCCGAAGCAATCAACCCGCTCTTCTTTCCGGCGCCAACCAGCCTGCTCCCAACTGCCCGCGACCTGATCGAGTCCGGGCAACTCTGGCGCGACACCCGCGTTAGCATGGGGCGTGTCCTGGCCGGGTTCGCGATCGCCGCCGTGCCGGGCGTCCTGATCGGCATCCTGATGGCGCTCTGGTGGCCGCTGCGGGCGATGCTGACGCCGATCGCCGCGTCGTTCTTCGCGATCCCCAAGATCGCGATCCTGCCGCTCGTCATCATCATCTTCGGCATCGGAGAGACGTCGAAGGTCGCGATGGTCGCCGTCAGCGTCCTGTTCCTGGTCGTCCTCGCGACGATGAGTGCCGTCCTTGAGGTCGAGAAAGCCTACTTCGATGTGGCGCGTAACTCAGGCGCCAACTGGTGGCAGCAGCTTCGGACGGTTGCGCTGCCGGGGGCAATGCCAGGCATCTTCTCCGGGCTGCGGATCGCGCTCGGCTTCTCGCTGCTCGTCATCGTCGGGACAGAGATGCTGGCCGCCAACGATGGCATTGGCTACCTGATCTGGAACTCCTACCAGACCTTTGCAATCGAGAAGATGTATGTCGGGCTGGTCGTCACCGCGCTGCTCGGCTGGCTGCTCAACCTCATCATGGACGAGGTTGAACGGGTCGTTATCCCGTGGCGCGCGCCCGCCTCGCGTGGGTTCTCGCTGCCGGTGCCGGAGAGCGTCCGCAACTGGTTCATGGCGACACGACCATTCTCGTTTACGGCGTCGGTTATACCGGTCCTGCTGGGAACGCTGCTGGCCGCCAACGACGGCGAGTTCGATGTGTTGCTGTTTGCGCTCGTCATCGTTGCGTCGGTCGTCGTTCATGCCGGCAGCAACCTCGTCAACGACTACTTCGACTGGAAGAACGGTGCGGACAAGCCGGCCGCGCTCGGACGCGGCGGCTTCATCCAGCGCGGCATCATCCGGCCAGAGAGCATCCTCTGGTTCGGACTGATCCTGTTCGGAGTCGCGACGGCGATCGGGTTGATCATCGTCTATCTCGTTGGCTGGCCGGTCCTGCTCTTCGCGCTTCCCAGCCTGGCTGCCGCCTACTTCTACACCGGCGGGCCAAAGCCGCTGGGGTATGTCGCGCTTGGTGAGGCGACGGTCTTCCTGTTCATGGGACCAGTCATCGTTGTCGGCAGCTACTTCGTCCAAACCGGCTCGATCTCATGGGCGGCGGTGCTGCTCTCGGTTCCGGTCGGGCTACTGGTCACGGCCATCCTTCAAGCCAACAACATCCGCGATATCGCCGACGACACGGAAGCTGGCAAGCGGACGCTGGCGACGTTCATCGGACGGCGCTGGGCCAACCGCGAGTACGTCATCCTGCTCTTCGGCTCGTACCTCGTCATTGGACTGATCGCACTCGGCGGGATCGTGCCAGCCGGAGCACTGATCGTATTCCTGACGATGCCCCGCGCGATCGAGGTCACCCGTATTGTGCTCCAACGCGACGAGGCACGCTTCCTCAACGCGGCCCTTCGTCAGACGGCCGGAATCCACCTCCAGGTCGGGTTGCTGCTCTCGGCAGTGCTCCTTGCGAGCGTCGTGTTCTAATACTCGCCATAGTCGCCGCGCGGCAACCAAAACGAGAAATCACCGAACTCGAAGATATCCTTCTCATCGTCGTTTCGATCGGGTGACTTGCCAGCCCAGATCTCCTCATACGCGACGTGCATCCTTCGGACATCGTCCGCTGACAACGGCACGCGATTGTGCGACGGATATACAACGTCGCTCGCGTCAGCGAGTTCAGCGAGCAGGCGCAACGACTCACGATAGGCGACGGGATCGCTGTACGGTCGATAAGCAAACATTGGGCCGGCATAGACGGCGTCGCCGGGGAACAGAACGCGTGCCTCGCGGTCAAGCAGCGTGATGCCGCCAGGTGAGTGGCCGGGAGTATGGAACGCCTCCAGGACGCGGCCCCCAAGGTCGAACGTTTGGCCGTGCTCAATCGTGCCGGTCGGCTCGCATCCGATGATGCTTGCCGTGTCGAGATTGAACTCCTCGGGCATTCGGTCGCCGACCAGATGCTCTGGCTCGAACCACGGCCGGAACTTGACGCCTGGATAGCCTTCGCGCAGATCGTCTGCCTCACTGGCGTGGACATAGACGCGCTCGAAGCGCTCGCTGGCCCCGATATGGTCAAAGTGGGCATGCGAATGGAGAACGATCGGCTGCCGTTGACTCAGCGACGCGACCAGACCGGCAAAATCGCCGACGCCCATCCCGGTGTCGAGGACCGCAACGTCGCGCTCACCCTCGACGAGGTACGACTTCACCTCCTCCTCATGACCTGGTTCGGCGATCATCGTTACTCCGGCGGGAAACCGAACAACCTCAAACCAGTCCTGCCGCTCTGCCATCTTGCCTCCTGTCAGCACGCCCCAGCCATAGACACGCGCGTTGCTGCACGGCCAGACCGAGAGCATACGACAGGAGTTGACAGTCCGCTTGCATTCTCCCTATCCTGTCGCGCCGATCGCTTCTGGCAATCGGTCCGGACTATCGGCAGGATGAAGAGCGAGCGAGGCGATGGCGACACCAACCCCAATGTTTGACCTGATCAAGACGCTGACCGAGATTCCCGGCCCGAGCGGCCAGGAAGACCGAGTCCACGAATGGTGTGCCGACCATTGGTCGACGTTCAGCGAGCATACAGAAATCACCAGAGTCGGCAATGTCGTCGCACGGGTCGGCGGAGAAGGTCCGGCAATCGTCATCCTCGCGCACGGCGACGAGCTTGGTCTCATGATCAAGTCAGTGACGGACAACGGACTTCTGCATGTCTGGCCGGTTGGCCGGGACCTGCGCGGCCGGCCATCCTACTCCTACTCACCGGTGAATCAGCCAGTCGTCGTCCTCGCTGACAGCGGGCCAATTGACGGCCAACTTGTGTACGCCAGCGGGCACGTCATCGGCGGCGGGACGCAAAAGGACCACTTCGATTGGAACGACTGGTTCGTCGATCTTGGCTACACGTCGAGGGAGAAGGTTGAATCGTTCGGCATTCACCCAGGCACCCGCATCGCGCTGAATCCACCGACGCGACGGCTCGGCGACACGATCGTCGGCAAGGCGATGGACAACCGGGCGGCGCTGTCGATCGCCACCTCAGTCGGAGAACGGGCCGACACGGCGAAGCTGAAGTACCAACTCTGGATCGGAAGCACGATTCAGGAGGAAAACGGCCTGCTCGGCGCGTCCAGCATTCCTGATGTTGCTGACTTTTCGTATGGCATCGCGCTGGATGTCGGCCTCTGTGGTGATGTCCCAGGCACGAAGTCCGAGAACCACCCCTCGAAGCTCGGAAACGGCCCGATACTCGTCCACCAGGACTCGTCGGTTCACTACTCGCATCGAATGACGATGGCGATGGCAGACACAGCCAAAACGGCCGGCATCCCGGTTCAGCACGCGATCTTCCAGAACTATGGCTCGGACGGCGCGGAATTGATCCGACGCGGGATCGAGACCGTCCTGATGACGATGCCGACCCGCTACACGCACTCGCCGAACGAGATGGTCACCGAATCGGAGTGCGTCCAGTGCGCCGATCTGATCCTTGCCTGGCTGGAGCGCGACCCGCTGCCGCCACGCTGGGCAAAGGCGTAGCGAGCTAGTCGTCGTCGCCTGCCACGGCCAGTTCGATGATGTGGCCGTCGCGGGCGACGACGCCGTCCTCGCAGCGCGACTCGTACTCGCCGCCCCCGAACTGCTCGATGTAGAGCCGAGCATAGAGACCGCCCTGCGCCAACAACTCCGGATGAGTACCCCGCTCGACGACCCTGCCCCGCTCAATGACGAGGATCAGGTCGGCAGAGAGAATCGTCGAGAGCCGGTGGGCGATCGCGATCGTCGTCCTGCCCTGCATCAACGGCTCCAACGCCGACTGGATCAGCCGCTCGGAGCGCGTGTCGAGCGCCGAGGTCGCCTCGTCGAGGATCAGGATGCGCGGGTCCTTGAGAACGACGCGTGCTATTGCCAGCCGCTGCTTCTCGCCACCAGAGAGGCGGTAGCCACGCTCGCCAACGATCGTGTCGTAGCCGTCTTCAAGCTCGATGATCCTGTCGTGGATCGCGGCAGCCTTCGCTGCAGCCTCCAGTTCCTGCTGTGTCGCGTCCGGTCGTCCGTAAGCCAGGTTCTCGCGAATCGAGGCGTGGAACAGGTGAGTCTCCTGGGTGACGACGCCGATCACCGCCCCAAGCGACTCCAGCGTGACATCACGGACATCGTGGCCGTCGATCCGGATCGCGCCGGCGTCAACGTCATAGAGGCGCGGCAGGAGGTACGTCATCGTCGTCTTGCCGGCACCAGATGGCCCGACGAGCGCGACGAGTTGCCCCGGGCTGGCCGAGAAGTCGATGTCCTCCAGCGACCAGCTATCTGCGCCTTCAGTGCCCGCTTCGGCGCTGCCGTACTTGAAGTCGACGCGCTCGTAGCGGACATCACCACGAACGGCGGCCGGATCGAGGACGACTGCGCCAGGCCGGTCGGTAATCTCGTGCGGCTTGTCGAGGTATTCGAAGATGCGATCGAACAGCGCAAGTGCGCTCTGAATCTCGACCTGCACGTTCAGTAGCTGGCCGAGCGGGAAGAACAGGCGCGACTGCAGCGTCGTGAATGCGACCAGGTCGCCAATCGTCAACGCGGCTGCCTGACCGGCATTCTCCGCTTGAATGATCGAGCGTCCGGCAAGCCAGTAGGCCAGGGCAGGCGCGATCGAGAAGAACGTGCCGACGATCATGAAGAACCAGCGGCCGATCATCTGCTGCCGGATCTGGAGGGCTGCCAGCCGCTCGTTCTCGCCGTCGAACCGGTCGATCTCGTACGACTGCCGCCCGTAGGTCTTCGTCAGCAGGACACCACTGACCGAGAGCGTCTCCTCTACCATCGAGGTCATGTCAGCCATCGTGCGCTGTGTGTCGGTTGAGATGATGCGCCGTTTCTGGCCAACCTTGTAGGTCAGGAAGAGCGCGACCGGCATCAGCGCAAACGAGAGGGCCGTCAGTTCGATGGAAATGTAGAGCATTGCGACGACGGTTGTGATGACGATTGTGATGTTCGAGACGACGCTGCCAGCCGTGTTCGTCACAACACCCTGGACGCCGCCGACATCGTTCGAGAGTCTCGATTGGATCTCGCCGGTTCGCGTCGTCGTAAAGAAGCGCATCGCCATACCTTGCAGGTGGCTGTAGAGCCGCATGCGGATATCGCGCATGACGCGCTGACCGATAAGGTTGCTGAAGTACGTCTGGCCGACGCCAATCAAACCGCCGATGATCGGGGCCAGGATCATCAACCCAACGTAGAGCGTGAGCAGCGCCATGTCGCCTTGCGGGATTGCGTCGTCAATGATGAGCTTCAGCAGGATCGGGTTGGCGAGACCGATGAAAGAAGCGGCGATGATCGCCAGCAGGACAAAAAGGACGTGCCGGCGATAGGGCCGGAAAATGCGTGCGACACGGCGCAGCGTTTGCGCATCTTCAGCGCGGGTTCGCTTCGGCCTGTCTTCCGGGGCGGGTCCACCGAGGCGCATTCCACCCCGGCCACCCATCGAATGATCTCTCAATAGTTCGGTTCTCCTCACCGTATTCTGTCAACAACTGTCATCTGAATTGTATGCCCTGGAACGCCAGAAGAAACCTCCCTGTTCGGGCAGGCGCGGTTCAGGAATTCGGGCACGAGAACACAATTCGATTGACCGGGCGGGAGATCAAACCCAGGAAAATGTGAGTTGCAAACCGTTTGCCGCTGTCGTCGTGAGTAGTCCACCACCATCAAGGTGACGGGTTGGAGAGCCGGAGTTCCCCTGTCGTCCTGAGCCGCAGCGAAGGACCTCTCCGCGTTCATCGCCCTGGTAGTCAAGGCGGAGAGGTCCTTCGCTGCGGCTCAGGACGACAGGGGCAACGCTTCGGTTGCCTGCTCAAATTCGTGGCGAAGTGAGACTACTGGCTGATGCAGTGTCGGCCTGCGACCTGAGTTACTGAACCGGGACGGCAGCGACCGGCACGGACATACTCAGTGTCGTCCCGCTGCCGATCGTACTCTCGATTCGCAGTGCGCCGCCAAGTCGCTCGGCGCGTTCGCGCATGCCGTGGAGACCGAAATGATGCAGCGGAGCGGTGCTGCGCCAGACATCGACGTCGAAACCAGGTCCGGCATCGCGAACTGCGATTGTCACACATTCGTCGATCGCGACATTGATCCAGACCGGCACGCCGAGGGCGTGCTTGCGACAGTTTGTCAACGATTCCTGGACGAACCGGAAGAGCGCCGTCTCGACCTGCTTGTCGAGCAGCGGCATCGCATCGGGGATATCGACGACGATTTCGCCGTCGCACTCATCCTCGTGCTCGATCGCGAGTTGGCGGACGGCTTCGGCCAGGGACATGTGCTCGAGCGGCGCGGCGCGCAGGTCGCGGACCGAGCGCCGGGCCTCATCGAGGTTGACTCGCGCGAGCTCGATGGCGCGATCGACTCGCCGGCGCATGCGCGGCTCCTCGCCGATCATTCCGGCCAGCGCTTCGAGTTGCAGGATAATCCCGACCAATCCCTGCGCGATCGTGTCGTGGATCTCGCGCGCCAGTCGGTTGCGTTCGTCAGCGACGGCAAGTCCATGGGCCTGTTCGTAGAGCTTTGCATTCTCGATCGCGACCGCGGCAACATTGGCAACTGTCGCCAGCAGATCAGCGTCACGCTGTCGGTACGAGCTCGGTGCATACGACTGCGTCGTGACCAGTCCGATCGCCTCTGTACCGCGCATCAGGGGCGCGATCAGCAGCGACTGGACGCGGCGGCCCATATCGCCGTATCGCTCCCAGCCGGTGAAATCCGGATCGCGCGATGCCTCGATGATGTACGGGGCGCCCGCCTCCATCGATTGCTTGTACACAGATGGGATGGACACGTTGTGACGCGGTGAAAAGGTCTGCCCAAGATCCACGATGTAGACGAGGTCGAAGCCGCCCTCTGGTCCACGCAGGAAGATCAGGAACGCGTCCGCAACCATGATGCGCGCGATCTCAGCGTGGATCGCGCGGTAGACCTGCGACACATTGAGTGACGCCGAGACGACCGCCGACACACGGTTGAGGATCTCCATCTCAGTGATCTGGCTCTGTGCCTGCTGGAAGAGCCGACCGTTCTCGATCGCGACGGCCGCGTGGTCGGCGAACAGGCTCAACATCTCGGCGTCAGCATCGACGAACGGCCGATCGGTCAGGTTCGTGATCGACAAGACGCCAATCGATGTCCCGCGCGACAGGAGCGGAACCGACAGGAGCGATCGTGTACGCGTGAGTTGCTGCAGTTCATCATTCGATCGGGGATCGCCCGCTACATCGTTTGAGATGACGGGTCTGCCGCTCCGATAACACAGTCCAGCCAGCGTCGTCTCGACTGGAACGACTGAGCCGGGGAGATCGTCGCCGATGTCGCCGGCACTCGCGATCAGCCGCAGATGCTCTCCAACCTCGTCGGCCAGTCGGAGGCGAGCGGTCGCTCCGTTCATCAACTCGGCTGCTTCCTGGACGATCGTCTCCAGCGTCGATTCCAACTCAAGCGAACTTGTGACGGCCGCGCCAATCCGTTGAAGGGCCAGCAACCGGGCACGGCTCTCGCGCTGGGCGGTCGCCTCGACCTCCAGCTTCTGGGTCACGATCCCGACAGCCGATTCCACAAAGCGTCGGGTCATCGATCGCAGGTTCCGTTCGGAGCGCACCATGGCCGGCGAGTAGCGTTCGTCGGCTGGAACGACATCGTCCATGCTGTCGTAGCCGGCCAGCATCCCGGCGATGATCTCCTCGATCGTGAGTCGCTCCTGGTCAACGATCGACTCAAGGTTACCCAGGAAGCGACGGATCGCCTCTTCGCTCTCGACGTCGCCTTGCGTAATGAGCGCGTCGACACCCTCCTGGATGCGCTCACGCAGCCGCGCCTGTCCCATCGAGCGGTAGGTAGGGCTGATGTCGCGAACACGCTCACGCCAGGCCGCTACGAACGCCTCACGATGCCGATGAATGGGGTGGGAGTCGGAATCCACAGTTGCTCAGCTTCCGGTGTCACTCACCTTGAGTTGCCCCATCGCCGTTCAGGTGACCGCTCCACCCTAGACGAGGAGATCACCGTCGCGACTGGATACGCTTCGGATCTTCGGAATGCTACATCCTGTCCATCAGGACAGGCAACCGAACCAGTAGCGGCTATACTCCTCAGGCTGGTTGAGCGTTGCGGTATTGGGGATTTGTCATGGTTGGAACGATCGAGAAGCCGGACAAGCGCACCTTCAAGCAGCGTGTTAACCGCGCTGTCGCCGACGAGTCGCTGCGAACAGCGCTCGGACGCGCGCTGCCCGAATTCGGTCGCCGCCGAGTCTCCGCGTTCAGCGACCAGGACTTCGCGGCTCGCAGGCGTCGAGTCCGCGACATCAAAGCCGGCGCAATAGATGATCTGCCCAATCTGGTAGAGCGCTTCACCCGTGAGGCGGAAGCAGTTGGGGCGGTCGTCCATCTCGCATCTACTCCGGAGGATGCGAACCGCATCATCACCGAAATCGCGACACAGCGTGCTGCCAGGTTGATCGTCAAGAGCAAGTCGATGGTCAGCGAGGAGATACAACTCAATACTGCGCTCGAAGCTGCCGGCATTCAGGTCGTCGAGACTGATCTTGGCGAATGGATCATGCAACTTGCCCACGAACATCCATCTCACCTGATCGCGCCGGCTATCCACAAGACCCGCGAGCAGGTGGCCGAGCTGTTCTCGAAGGAAGTCGGAACGGAGCTGCCACCCGACCCGGTCGAACTGGTCAAGGTCGCGCGAGAACGATTGCGCCAATCGTTCATCGACGCCGACATCGGCATTTCAGGTGCGAATGTCGCCATCGCTGACAGCGGCACGCTGGTCATCGTCTCAAACGAAGGCAACGGGCGGCTGGTGACGACGCTGCCGCCCGTTCACATCGCGCTGTTGGGGGTTGAGAAGATCGTGCCATCGCTCGAAGACGCAACGGCGATCCTCCAGGTCCTGCCGCGTTCCGGTACCGGTCAGAAGATTACAAGCTACGTGTCGTTCATCACCGGACCGAGCCGCAGCGCCGACATCGAGTTGACACTGACCGTCGGCGTTCACGGCCCGAAGGAACTGCACATCGTCCTGCTCGACAATGGCCGCTGGGCGGCGCGTGAGGATGACGAATTGCGCGAGACGCTGCACTGTATTCGTTGCGGCGCGTGCTCGAACGTTTGCCCACCGTACCAGATCGTCGGCGGTCACCAGTTCGGCCACATCTACACTGGTCCGATTGGGCTGGTGATGACAGCGCTGCACCACGGACTCGGCGCGGCTGCCGGTCCGCAGAGCCTGTGTGTTTCCTGCAACGCCTGCGAAACGGTCTGCCCGGCCGAAATCCCGATTCCACGAATGATCCTCGATGTCCGATCGCGAGTCACCGAAGAGTTCGGGATGCCGGCCGGCAAGGCGTTCGGCCTCAGCCAGTGGAGTAAACCCGGCGTCGGCGGTCGCGCGGCCGCCTTGGCCGCGCGTGCGACATCGCTGGTGGCAGACAGCGAGCGCGTCATCCGGCGGATTCCGGGAATGGGCGACCTGACCGATGGACGCGCGCTCACCGCTCCTGCAACCCGGCCGCTTCGTGAGCGCATCCGGCGCAACGATGTCGTGACGTCGGGAGCGCGGCAACTCGCGAGCAGCAAGGCCGTCGGGATGAAGGTGGCGTTCTTCCCCGGCTGCCTCACGGATCGGCTGATGCCCGAGATGGGCGAGGCGGTCATTGATGTCCTGCGCGCCTGTGGCTGCGATGTCCAGTTCCCGACGGACCAGCACTGCTGTGGTCTGGTTGCGTTCAATTCCGGAGACCGGAACCACGGTCGAATCATGGCCGAGCAAACGATTCGGATGCTCGAATCAGTCGATGCCGGCTGGGTGCTAACGAACAGTACGTCGTGCCTGGCCGCGATCGTCCAGGACTACCTGCATCTCTTCCGTGACGACGCGGAATGGCGTGAGCGGGCTGAAGTCCAGGGCCGTAAGCTGATCGACTTCACGACGTACATCGACGAGATCGCTCAACTCGAACCGTCCGACTTCGCGGCGGACGCACCCGGACCGATCGTCACGATCCACGACGCCTGTCAGTCGGCCAACGCATTGGGCTTAGGCGCTGGCGCCCGACGGATCGTAACCGACGTGCTGCAACTTGAGTTGCGCGAGATGCAGGATTCGCGGGTCTGCTGCGGGTTCGGCGGCTCGTTCGCGATTGACTACCCACAAGTGTCAACGGCGATTCTCGGCAAGAAGTTAGGAAATGCTGGCGACACAGCTGCCGATGTAATCATCTCCGACAACCCAGGCTGCATTATGCAGTTGCGCGGCGGCCTCATCGCCAATGGCAGCACAACACGAGCGCTGCACCTCGCGGAACTGATCGCCGAGCGCCTACCCCGGTAGGAACATCGCGCAGCCAGGTGCGCGGAGATCTGTTACCTGACTGATGCTCTGCGATCACGACGATTGATGTGGTGACGCTACGGTCGACAGACCGCGCACTGGCCAAAGACTTCCAGCCAGTGGCCGTTAATCTGGAAGTTCGTCCGCCGGCTGAGTTCATCGAGCAGCGGCTGGACGCTACAGTCCTCGAACTCGACGACAGCGCCACAGTCAGAGCAGATCAGATGATGATGATGTCGGTCGGTCACGCCGCACAGCAGGTACGAGTGACAGCCGTCCGGCTGGTGCAGTCGATCGAGGACGCCGTGCTGAACGAGCAGGTCGAGGGTGCGGAAGACGGTGGCACGGCCGACGCCGGAGTCATCGTCGGTCAGTCGTTGCAGGAGTTCGTCGGCCGTAAACGACCGCTCAGTATGCCGAATCGCGTCAACAACTGCGCGACGTGGCCCGGTCAGCCGATAGCCGGCGTCTTGTAGAATCTGCAGTGTACGTTCGGTCTGCGACATGTTCAGCATCGTCATCTCCCCGGCAGTTTTGACCGAAGTGAGTGTAACATGACGCGTTTGCACCCCGGCAATC
>Ga0190275_10003487_pt1 | contig 11238 bp, 10 predicted proteins | sample Popmic550T_FD_133745 | JGI IMG/M metagenome (GOLD analysis project Ga0190275, IMG submission 133745) | Populus adjacent soil microbial communities from riparian zone of Yellowstone River, Montana, USA - 550 T | ecosystem: Environmental > Terrestrial > Soil > Riparian zone > Trees stand | place... | reverse complement strand
TTCTCCAACTGCGCGCCCGTGATCGTCCGGCGTGGCGCCGGCGACCCGGCCCGGTTCGAGTAGCGTCCGCCCGTGGGTCCGCCAAGAGACGCACCGGATGGGATGCTCCCGGTCCGTGCGCTGACTTTCGTCGGCTGGTTGATGCAGAGCCGGCTGGCCGTCGCGGCGATCTCTGGGTTGCCGATGCCGCTGTGGGTCCTGCGCCGGGTCCTGCAACGCGACAACGTCCGGGAGAACGAGAAGGACGGCTGGCAGCGGCTCCGGGACGATCAGGAGACGGCGCGCTACGTCGAGGTGCGCCGGGTGGTGGAGAAGTACGCGTCGGACGGCCTGGTCGTGGACCTGGGTTGCTCACAGGGCATCTTGCAGGAAGGTCTGCGGTACGGGCGGTACATCGGGGTCGACAGCTCCGAGAATTCCATCCGGCTGGCACAGCCCAAGTCCGACGGCCGTACCCGGTTCGTGGCGGGCGACGCCTCGACCTACATTCCTGAGCAGGCGCCGGACGCGGTGGTGTTGAACGAGGTCATCTACTACCTGCCCGATCCGCTGCAGACGGTGCAGCGGCAGGCCCGGTTCCTGGCCCCCGGCGGAGTGGTGGTGATCTCGCTGTTCGCCCGCGCCTGGTCATGCCGCCGACTGCTGCGCCGGATCTCCGCGTCGCTGGATCTGGTGGAAACGGCCCTGGTGACCTCGGGCCACCTCGCTTGGACCGTGGCCGTCTACCGCCCGCAAGCTTGACCCGCCGGCGGCAAGCCGCGATCAACTCGCGTCGAGCGCTGACTCCTTGTGTGCGGCCTTGGCCCCGGTCTTGGCTGACTTGACGATCCAATACGGGTCGTCGTCGGTCGGCTTGAACGTCTGTCCAGCGAACGTGAAGTCGCTGGTCCTCTTCTCCACGGCCGTGCCGGTCGTCCTGCCCTGGGAGGTGTTCCATTGCACGGTGTCGCCCTTGCTGATCGCCATGCCCGCGAGCGTACGGGGGCGCCGGTGACGTCAGTCGCGTCAACCTGAGTTGACAAAGGAGAATCGGCCGACTTAACCTGACGTCAATCTAGATTGACGCTGGAGGAGGGTGAACATGGAGGTATCGGACATGGTGGCGCTGGCGCAGTCCGCCGGGGACGACGACCCGCGTACGGCCCTGCGCGCGACCGCGGAGCTGCGGCGCGCCGCCGACCAGATGGAGGCGGTGGTGGTACGCCGGGCCCGCGTTCGCGGTATGTCCTGGGCGGAGATCGCGAGCTACCTGGGGGTGTCGAAGCAGGCGGTGCACAAACGGTACGGGCGATGACGAGGCGGTCGTCGCCTCCTGCGGAGATCGCCGATCGGCTGGCCCGGCAGCACGTGGGTGCGGTGGTCTGCGTCGCTGATCTCGAATCCGGCGAGCAGACCATCTTGACCCGGGGGAGCACCGGCCGGCCCGACGGCAGCGCCGTGACTGCGGACACCCTGTTCGAGATCGGCTCGATCACCAAGACGTTCACCCATTGGTGCTGGCCACGATGGTCCAGTCCGGCCGAGTGCGCCTGGACACCCCGGTGCGCGAGCTGCTGCCGGCCGATGTCGTCGTGCCAGCGCGCGACGGCGCGCAGATCACCCTGGAGCAGCTGGCCCGGCACACGTCAGGACTGCCGCGCTCACCCAACTCCGTTGCGCGCGACCTCTGGATCGTGCTGCGCGGGGGCAACCCGTACGCGATGGACGAGCAGGCGGTGCTGGCCGGTCTGGCCGACACCGCGTTGAAACGCCGGCCCGGCCAGGGCCGCGGCAGCTACTCCAATCTGGGGGCCGGCCTGCTGGGCATCGCGCTGCGCCGTGCGGCCGGGGTGGCCAGTTACCAGGATCTGGTCCGCGAGGCCGTGCTCGTGCCGCTCGGCCTGCCCGACACGGTCGTACAACCGCGGGACGGCCAGGTCACGCGTTGGGCGCAAGGGCACGGGCCGCGACGGCGGCCGGTCGCGGCCTGGCACCTGATCGGGATGGCCGGGGCCGGCGCACTCCGCTCCACCGCACCCGACCTGCTGAACTACCTGCGGGCGCAGCTGGAGCCCGACATGACCTCGATCGGGCCGGCAATTCGGCTGACCCATCAGCTGTGGCAGCCCGAACGGCGCAACACCATCGGGTTGGGTTGGTTGCGGACCGTCGGGCCGACGGGGGCCATGTGGTGGCACAACGGCGGCACCGGCGGATTCCGCAGTTTCGCCGGCTTCAGCCCCGAGCGGCGCCGGGCCGTGGCTGTACTGGTCAACGACCGGCGCGGTCCGGACATCGCCGGATTCTCCCTGCTGGCGACTGCGCCCTGAGCTGATCAGGTTTCTGACGCAACCTAACGGTTGCTTCAATGGCGGATTGATGCAACCATTGGGTTGCAAGCAGGCTCGGCGAGAGCAGGGAGGGGTCCATGAGCACCAAGCAGGCCAACATCGAGCGCTCGATCATCATCCAGGCCTCCGCGGAGACCGTCTGGGGAATCGTCAGCGAGCCAGGATGGTGGGTGAACTCCGGCGCGCTCGTCGAGCATCGGATCGAGGAGCGCGGGGACGGGGTGCAGGTCGTCCACGATCCCGACCACGGCGCCTTCACTTTCACCACCGTGGCGCTGGACCCGCCGCGCTACGCGTCCTTCCGCTGGCATCCCCGGGAGCCGGACGAGCCGGCCACGCTGACCGAGTTCTGGATCGAGGACTTGACCGAGGGCGGCGTATCCCTCCGAGTCGTCGAGTCGGGTTTCGAGGGCATGCGGGCCGACAAGTTGCACGCCATTCTCACCGAGAACGCCCTGGGGTGGGAGCTCGAACTGGACGTGGCGCGATCGGCGGCCGAGAAGGGGTGACCGCTGCCCCGGTCGAGGTCTTCGCCGCCCTCGGCGACCCCACCCGCCAACACATCCTCACCGTGCTTGGCCGGCAGCCGACGTCATCTGCCGCGGCCATCGCCGCGCCACTCGAGGTCACCCGGCAAGCGGTCGAGAAGCATCTGCGGGTCTTGGTAGGTGCCGGGCTGGTGCGCAGCGTGCATGTCGGCCGGCGGGTGCACTACGTCGTACGCCCGGACGCGCTGCGGCAGTCCGCCAGCTGGCTGGCCGAGGTTGCCGCCGGCTGGGATCGCCAGCTGGCCAACGTCAAGGTCGCCGCTGAGATGGCCGAACGCCGCGCCGTTGACAGGTGAGACCGGCAGGGTGCGGCCATGCCGGCAGCCACCGCAGCAGGTGCCACCCTCTGCACTTCGGCGGGTTGGCGCTGAAGGGTGATCGTGGACACAGTGGGAACACCTCGCCGCAGGCAGGAGTTGGTTTGGTGATGCCTTCTCTACGCCGCCGTGCCCGTTCTTCAGCCACCGGCCGGACCGCCGCCCCCCGGCGCCGGTCGGCCGTTGGGCTGCGCGCCGGCGGCATGTTCGTGCTGGTCAGCGCGCTGTGCGGTCTGCTGATCGCCGGGCTGACCCTGCCGTTGGTCGGTGCCGCCTCGATCACCGCGCGAGCGACTGAGGAAAGTCTCGGCGAGCTGCCGGTGGCGTTCGACATACCGGCGCAGTCCCAGCGTTCCACAGTGCTGGACGGGAATGGCGACGTGCTGGCCCACTTCTACGAGGAGAACAGGGTCTACGTCGAGTTGGACCAGGTGGCGCCGATCATGCGGCAGGTGATGGTCGCCGTCGAGGGCCGCCGCTTCTACGAGCACGGGCCGTTGGATGTGCAGGGCACGTTGCGTGCCTTCATCACCAACCTCGCCTCCGGGGGTGTCGCCCAGGGCGGGTCCACCATCACCCAGCAGTACGTCAAGATGGTGCAGATCGAGGAGGCCAAGAAGCGGGGTGACCAAGCCGCGGTCGACGCCGCCCAGGACAGCACCTACGGCCGGAAGATCCGTGAGCTGCGCTACGCCATCTCGGTCGAGCGGACGCTCAGCAAGGACGAGATCCTCGAGCGCTACCTGAACATCGCCTACTTCGGCGACGGCGCGTACGGCATCGAGGTTGCCGCCGAGCACTACTTCGGCACGACAGCGGCCAAGCTCACGCTCTCCCAGGCCGCGCTGCTCGCCGGGCTGGTGCAGAACCCGAGCGCCTTCAACCCGGTCACGAACGCCACCGCCGCGCTCGGACGGCGTGACGTCGTGCTGAACCGGATGGTCGAGCTCGACATCATCTCGGCCGCCAAGGCCACGAAGGCGAAGCGCAGCGACTTCGACCAGGACGCCGTGTCGACGACGCGCAACGGCTGCCAGGGCACGGACTACCCGTTCCTCTGCGACTACGTCTACCGCTCGCTGGCGCAGACCCCGAGTCTGGGCGCAACGGACGAGGAACGCGAGGACACCGTCAAGCGCGGTGGGCTCACGGTCACCACCGCCATCGATCCGGAGACCCAGGACAGTGTGCAGGATGCGGTCAGCGATGTCGTCGGTCCGACGGATCCGCTGATCTCCGCGATGGACATGATCCAGCCGGGCACCGGTCTGATCGTGGCGATGGCGCAGAGCCGTCCGGAGATGGGCTCGAAGAGCAAGAATGGCGAGACCTACTGGAACTATTCCGTGCCGCCGGAGCTGGGTGGGGCTCAGGGGTTCCAGGCCGGCTCTACCTTCAAGGTCTTCACCGCCGCGGCCGCGCTGGAGCAGGGGATTCCCCTGTCGAAGCGCTACAACGCGCGGTCGACCATGGACTTCTCCGGGGCGACCTTCGAGAGCTGTGAGGGTCCGCGACAGGTCTCCGGAAACTGGAGGGTCAGCAACTCCACGGGCACCAACGGCGTGATGGACATGTACCGGGCTGCCGAGCGGTCGGTGAACACCTACTTCGTGCAGCTGGCCCTCGAGGTCGGCATGTGCGACGTCGTACAGATGGCGGAGAAGCTCGGCGTGGAGTCCAGCACCGAAGGCGCACCCGTGACCTCCTACGACGACAAGCCGTCCTTCACGCTCGGCACGGTCGAGGTCAGTCCGCTCTCGGTGGCCGAGGCGTACGCCACGTTCGCCTCCGGGGGCATCCACTGCGACCCGATCATCCTCAAGACCATCACCGACGGCAGCGGTGCGCGGCGGGAACCGCCCAGCGCGAACTGCAACCGGGTGATCTCGGCCGATGTCGCGGCCGCCGTGAACTCCCTGCTGTCGAGCGTGATGACCAAGGGCACGGGCAGCCGGGTGGCCACCGCGGACCGCCGCCCGCAGGCGGGCAAGACCGGCACCATCGACAGCAACGCGGCCGTCTGGTTCGTGGGCTACACCCCCCAGGTGGCCGGCGCCGCGATGATCAGCATCGACAACCAGCGCCCACCTTTCGACACGTCGAAGTCGGGCTACCGCTCGAGTGGCCTGAAGGGCTACCCGGTGCCGTCCACCGGGCGCGCGCTGGAGGGCTCAGGCAGCGGCGACGCCGGTCAGGAGATCTGGAAGCCGGCCATGGAGGAGTACCTGCAGGGAGTGTCGGCGCAACGATTCGAGTCGCCTCCAACCGAGCTGGTCGTCGGTCAACGTCAGGTCGACAGGTGGAGCGGTCGCGACTTCGGCCAGCGTCCGGGCCAGCCCCGTCGCTGACCTGGTGCGAGGCGATCACCGAGCGGCCACCTCGTCACCGGCCCGGCGGTGCAGTCGAACTGCCTCGACCAGCGGCCAGAGCATCAGGACAGCGAGTACGCCGAACGTGGCGGCGTAGGGCAGCACCGGCGCTGCCGCCGGCCCCAAGGCGCTGCCGGCGAGGCGTACCGTGACCGCACCGACGGCCACGCCCAACGCTGCGGCCACTTGCTGCAGCGTGGAGGAGAGCGTGTTGGCGTCGGCCATCTGGGTCGGGTCGACGTCGGCGAACTGCAGCGAGTTGTACGCGCTGAACCCCACCGAGCGGAAGACACCGCTGAGCAGCAGCAAGAAGATGACGAGCGGGAGTGGCGAGGACGCGGTCAAGGTGGCGAGCAGCCCGAAGACGGCAGCGCCACCGGCAATGCTGGCGATCAGCACGGGACGAAAGCCGAACCGGCGGATCAGCGGGCTGGTCGCGGGCTTGATCCCGAGATTCCCGACGAACAACATCAGCATCACACTGCCCGCCAGGCCCGGGCTCCAGCCGAAACCGACCTGGAACATCAACGGCAGCAGGAACGGCGCGGCGCTGATCACCATCCGATAGATCGAGCCGCCGACGTTGCCGGCCCGGAAGGACTGCTGCGCCAAGGCGTCGAACCGGAGCAGCGGATGAGTGGTCCGGCTGAGCCAGCGCCAACTCGCCACGGCCAGCACGACACCGGCGGCCGCCGCAGCCATGATGGGCCACGGACCCGTGTCGGTTACGCCGAGTAGCTCGACCCCGATCAGCAGGGACGACAAGAACCCGGCACAGAGTAGGAATCCGACCCAGTCCAACGGGCCTGTTGTCCTGCCCCGACGGTCGGGCACGATACGGGCCGCCACGATGAGGGCTACGACGCCGAGCGGAACGTTGATCAAGAAGATCCACGGCCAGCTGGCAACCGAGACGATCCAGCCGCCCAACGCGGGTGCCAGTACCGGCGCCAGCAGCGCAGGCCAGGTGAGATAGGCGGTCGCGTCCAGCAGGTCACGCTTGGCGGTGACCCGGAGCACGACCAGCCGCCCGACCGGCACCATCATCGCCCCGCCGGCCCCTTGCAAAATGCGGGCCGCCACGAGCATCGGCAAGGACGAACTCAACGCGCACAGCACCGAGGCGACGGTGAAGGTGGCGATCGCGAGGACGAGGATCCGGCGACCGCCGAACCGATCCGTGAGCCACCCGCTGATCGGGATCCCGACCGCGATCGTGACCAGGTAGGCCGTGATCGCGATGTTGATGTCGATCGGCCCGACCCCGAGATCCTCGGCCATGGCCGGAGCTGCCGTGGCGATGATCGTGCCATCCAGGATCTCCATGAAGAACGTCCCCGCGACGAGAAGCGCCAGCGGTCGATTCAGCTCGCTCCGCCGACGAGCCGATGGGGCGACCATGACAACAACGTACGGGTCGGCCGACCTCGGAAGTTGCTCAGTCCCGAGCGAAGAGTTCGACGAACCGTCCTAGCAGGTTCGGGGTCTCGGTGACCCCGCTTGCTCGCGCGGCGGCCAGTACGGCATCGGCCTGGTCGGGCGCGAAGTAGCCGGCGTACCGGTAGATCTCGATGCGGGTGGCCAACCCGGCGAGGTCGAGTTCCGGGTGGAATTGCGTGGCGTAGACGCGCGTCCCGACGCGGAAGGCCTGCACCGGACACCATCGCGAGGACGCGAGCGACACGGCGTGGGGCGGCAGCGTGCGGATCGCCTCCTTGTGCCCGACGTAGGCACCGAAGGGGGAGCCGGCGACCTGGAGCAGCGGATCTTGCCATCCCGCAGTGGTCAATTCGACGAAGGTGCCGCCGATCGTCTCACTGTAGGTCCGGTCGACGACTGCACCCTGGTGCTGGCCGAGAGTGCCGATCCCGTAACAGGCGCCAAGGAAGGGGAAGTCGCGGGGCACGACTTGGTCGAGCACTGCCGCCAGGTCGGCCTCGACCCGCCGCTGGGTCGCCGACTTCACGTTCTCGGGATCACTCGCCTGGAACGGCCCGCCGCCCAGCACGATGCCCGACCAGTCATCGAGGTCCAGCGGGTCCAGAGGCGCCTGCTCCAACCGGATCCGTTGCAACTCCCGCTCGCCCAGGCCCGTGCAGCGAAGCATCGCCGCGTACTCCTCGTCGGCAGCGATGTCTTCCGGCCTGATCGCCAGGAACAGGAAGGGTTTCACATCTGCGACTCTAGGGCAGCCATCTTTCCTGTGGGCTCGCCTTTGCTAGGTGAGCCCGCTGATGGCGAACGGCAACGCTAGTGCGTGAACTCGCGAGCGAGTGCCGCTGGCAGATAGTCGTAGCGAGCGAAGGAGCGGGTGAAGGTGCCGGTCCCGTGGGTGACCGAACGCAGGTCGATGGTGTATCGGGACAGCTCCAGCGCCGGCACCTCCGCATGGATCACGGTGTGGCCCGTCAACTCGGACAATTCTGTGCCGTGGACCTGTCCGCGGCGGCCGCGCAGGTCGGCCAGGGTCGAACCAACCCAGTCCTCGGCGACGGTGATGTCGACGAGGTCGATCGGTTCGAGCAGGGAAACGGTCGACGCGTTGGCGGCCTCGCGCAAGGCGGTGGCGGCCGCATTCTGGAATGCCATGTCGGACGAGTCGACCGAGTGGGCCTTGCCGTCGACGAGGGTGATCCGGACATCGACCACCGGATAGCCGGCGAGCACCCCTTTCTCCAACTGATTCCGGACGCCCTTCTCGACTGAGGGGATGAACTGCCGCGGCACCGCGCCGCCGACCACCCGATCGCGAAACTCGATGCCGGCGCCGCGTTCCAGCGGTTCGATCTCCAGCCGGCACACCGCGTACTGGCCATGTCCGCCGGACTGCTTCACGAGCCGCCCGTGCGCGGTTGTCGGTTGGACGAACGTCTCCCGGAACGACGTCTGCACGGGTTCGGTCTCGACCTGGACGTGCCAGCCGTCCCGCAGGGCGGTGAGCAACTTGTCCACGTGCGCCGGACCCATGGCCCACAGGACGATCTGGTGCGTCTCGGCGTTGTGCGTGAGCCGCAGGGTGACGTCCTCGGCCACCAGCCGTTGCAGGGCCGACGCCAACTTCTCCTCTTCGCCCCGCGTCGTCGCCCGGATCGCGACGGGAAGCAGCGGGTCGGGCAGCGCCCAGGGCTGGATGAGCGCCGGCCGTGCCGTGTCGGAGAGGGTGTCGGACGTCTCGGCTGTGGTCAGTTTGGTGACCAGGACGAGGTCCCCGGCGATGGCGAACGGCTTCGGACGGGTCTCGTCGCCGAATGGCGCCGACATCGGTCCAGCTCGCTCACCGTCGACGTCGTGGTCGGCGTGGCCCTCGGTCTGGTGCCCGAGGAAACGCTGGAGATGGCCCGACACATGGAGCGGGGTGTCGGCGCGGAGCGTGCCGGAGAAGATCCGGACCAGTGAGAGGCGGCCCACGAACTGGTCGCTGGTCGTGCGCACGACCTCGGCGACGAGCGGACCGTCCGGGTCGCACGCCAGCTCGCCGAAGGGCTCGCCGGTGGCCGTATACACGGCAGGTATCGCTGCGGCGGCCGGGGACGGAAACCCGTGTTCGAACAGGTCGTACAGCTCCTCGACCCCCATTCCGGATGGCGCATGGGTGGGCACGATCGGAAAGAAGCGGGCGGTCCGGATCGCTGCCTGTAAGTCGGCGGCGACGATCTCCACATCGATCTCCTCGCCGCCCAGATGCCGTTCCAGCAAGTCCTCGTCCTCGGACTCCTCGATGATCGACTCCATCAACGTGTCGCGGCGCTCCTCGATCACGGCTGTCTCGGCAGCGTCGGCCTCCCGCGCGACAGCCGCGCCGTTGGGATAATCGGTCACGGTGCGTCGGAGGAGGTTGATCGCACCGGTGACCCGGCCATCGGAGATCACCGGGAGTCCCAACGGCTGAGCATCGCCGAAACCGCGCTGGCATCGGGCGACGGCCTCGGCATAATCGGCCCGGGCGTGCTCGAGCTTGGTCACCGCGACCGCCCGGGGCACATCGATCGCGTCGCACTCACGCCAGAGCAGGCGGGTCGGCTCGTCGATCTCCTCATGCGCAGGGATGACGAACAAGACCGCGTCGGCCCCCCGAAGCCCGGCGCGCACCTCTCCGATGAAGTCGGAGTCGCCGGGTGTATCGAGCAGATTGATGACCAGCCCGCGATTCGACACGGACGCGGCTCCGAGCGACTGCGACGGGCGCGGCTCGGCGCGTTGCTGCCGACTACTTGCGCCTGACCCGACCAGCCGCTCGAACAGGGTCGTCTTCCCGGCGCCAGGGGGCCCGACGATGGCTATGTTTCGGATCTGCGCAGGTGACAACAGTTCGTCGTTGTGACCGTTTGTCGAAGCACCGCCCCCCATGGCTCACCCTGTCCTCCGAACCCACTCGCACAAGGGTTCTCGCAAATGTCAGTGTCCGATCGCCCGCAGGCCGCTCCCGCCCCTTCTCGTCGCCGGACCACCCCGCCTTGTGCTCGCATCCTACGGACGGGCCTCTCGGCGCGGGCCGAGTGGTCGGCGATCAGGTCGGTGCCGGTCGGCGGTACAGGTCATCGACCGCCCGGTTGATGCCCGCGCATCCACCGGCTCCAGGTACGACTGCGTCGCGGGTCCGTCGCATCCTGCAACTGCCTCAGCATGCTGCCCACCCCGCCAGAGCTAGGCGTTTGGGATCATCGCCCGAGACCTCCTCGACCCCCACTCACCGAACCCGGTCTCTCGAATCTGCCGACCTCTGACGCCTCGATCCGAATAGGCACAAGGTCGTGCGCACAAGGCCCCAGGAAAAGGCGAAAACCGAGTTGTCGCGTGCTGGCGTGGGTCCACACCGGACTCTGGCGCACGCGCCTGGGCTTTGGTAATATGCGCGGTGCTGCTATAACAGCCGGCCTGAGAGGGAGCCGCCCCCCGGAAACGGCGGAGGCCCCCAGGAAGATCCGCCGCTCACGCATACCAGTTCTGCGACCTACCCAGCGGGTCAATTCCGGACTTGCGGGGGCAGAGGTTCGCAGCTGTCGATCCACCGGGGATATCTGCATGGATGATTTACAGGGCACGCTCCCCGCCCGGTACCGCAATGTCCGTCGGCAAGGTTTCATGCCCTGTTGTGTCGCCTCGGTCCGAGCCAGCAAACGTCTCACGACCCCGGGGTCACAGCTGGAGTGTCGGGTGTGTCAGGCGACATTTGTGGTCGACGAGGCCGGTTCATGGTGCCACCAGGGTGCATTCGCCGCGCTCAGGCTCAGCGCACAGCAATCAAAATCGTCATCAGGCTAAGAATTCTGCACCTCCGCAACCGCAGCAGGCTGAGATCGCCTTCAACGTGGCTTGAACGAGCCCGATGGCATAGCGCCGCAGACGACGTTGACCAGATACAGGGCGCCGGCCATCCTCACTCGTTGTCGTGGTGAAGCGCCGGCACTGGAGTCATCACACGTCTTGCTCGACTGTGGAAACCGAGCGCCACCGATCTCCCTACTTCTGCACGTATTGCGCGACCACGTAACGCCAGGGACGGCGAGCACAATCAAGACCAGAAGGCAGGAATAGAACACCTGCAACGTTGTTCATGAGCGAGGCGACGGTAAAAGGCACATGTGTCGCGGCTGTTCACCAAGCTCGACGTCGCCAACCGGGTGCAGATCGCGATCGTGGTGCACGACGCCGATCAGTCCTGAGGCCCTTACTG
>Ga0190275_10003486_pt1 | contig 11238 bp, 7 predicted proteins | sample Popmic550T_FD_133745 | JGI IMG/M metagenome (GOLD analysis project Ga0190275, IMG submission 133745) | Populus adjacent soil microbial communities from riparian zone of Yellowstone River, Montana, USA - 550 T | ecosystem: Environmental > Terrestrial > Soil > Riparian zone > Trees stand | place... | reverse complement strand
GGTCACCACGGCGGGGTAGCTGGCCTCGCGGCCCCAGCGCTCCCGGATCCGGAGGCCGCCGTCGGAATCCCGGCTGATCCTGCCCACAGCCCCGCGCGGTGAGCCGGAGTGCAGGGAGGCGAGCGACGTGCCGTCCGGCCAGTGGGCCATGCCCGACGGCGCGTGCTGCCACAGTGCCTCCGGGAGCCTTTGCGCTCCCCCTCTGATGAGCCGGTGCTGGTCGTCAGCGTCCGTGTAGACCACGCGGAGGATTTCCAGGATGGAATTGGGGAAGTCGGTGTCCCAGCCACCGGTACCAAAGCCCACCTGCCCGAAGGCCTCCCGGTGGGCAAAGCCGGCTTTTTTGAAGGACGCGCTTCCGGCGATGAACCCGTAGAAGGTCTGCTCGTCCATGAGAGGCAGCAGCTCGTTCCAGAGGTCCTTGATCCGGCCGGTGTCCCGGGCCCGGATGGCTTCCTGCATTTCGACGAACTTCGCGCCGTCGTTCACGGCTGCCTTCCAGGCCTCCGCCACCTCGCGGAAAAATTCCGGCAGATCCTGGCTGGTCTCCGCGTAGTGCCTCTGGCCGGCCAGTTCGATCACGGTACTGGACGTGGCGGGAGCCAGCGGGTTGGGGAAGTCCTGGGTGGCCAGCCCCAGCAGGTCCACATAGTGGTAGAAGGCCCTGCCGGACACGGGGAACCGCATCCCGCCCAGGTCTGCCACCACGCCGGGGGCGGACGGGAAGCTGGCAGTGCGCAGGCGGCCACCGATCTGGTCCGCCTCGTAGACGACGGGACGCAGGCCAAGCTTCATGAGTTCGTAGGCGGTCACCAGGCCCGAAAGCCCGGCTCCCACCACTGCCACCTCGGTGCCGTAGAGTTCCGGCGGGACCTCGCCGAGACCGGCCGGGTGGGCGAGGTAGTGGTCGTAGCTGAACGGAAAATCGGGGTTCAGCATGGTGATGGGCCCGGCCTGGGTGCTGGACGGGTCAGAGACCGGAAGTTCGGTGGCGATGGTCATGAAAGCTCTGCCTTCGTTGATTCTGGGGTGGACGGTGTTGAAGATTCCGGCCCGCTCAGCTCACGGTATTCCTCGTGGCTGAGTGCCGCCACCCTGGAGTTCCGGCGGCCGTAGCCGAAGTAGGCGGCCAGGCCCACCAGCATCCAGATGCCAAAGGTCACCCAGGTGTCGGCGCCGAGGTTGGCCATCAGGTAGGCGCACATCAGGGCGCCGAGGATCGGGGTCAGCGGGAAGAGCGGCACACGGAAGGTGCGTTCCAGCTCCGGCCGGGTGCGGCGCAGGTAGATAACGGCAACGTTGACCAGCGCGAAGGCAAACAGGGTTCCGATGCTGGTGGCATCGGCCAGCGCACCGAGCGGAACCAGCCCGGCGGTCAGGGCGACGGCGATGCCCACCAGGAGCGTGCCGGCCACCGGGGTGCCGGTCCGGCGGGAGACGCGGCCGAAGATTTTCGGGATCAGGCCATCCCGCGACATGGAGAGCAGGATGCGGGTCTGGCCGTAGAGGACAGTCAGCACAATGCTGGCGATGGCCAGGACGGCGCCAACGGCGAAGACCAGGGCGATCCATGGCTGGCCGGTGGTTTCCTCCAGGATCTTCACCAATGCGGCTTCGGTGCCGTCGAACCAGCCCCAGGGGCGGGCGCCGATGGCGGCAACTGCTACCAGGACGTAGATCGTGGTGACGATGACCATCGACAGCATGATGGCGCGGGGCAGGTCTCGCTTGGGGTTGCGGGCCTCCTCACCGGCGGTGGAAGCGGCGTCGAAGCCGATGTAGGAGAAGAAGACGCGGGAAGCGGCAGCTGAAACACCGGCGGCGCCCATGGGCAGGAGAGGTTCGAAGTTGCCCGCGTTGAAGGCGGTGAAGGCCACCGCGCAGAAGAAGAGAAGGATACCTACCTTGACCACCACGATGGACGTGTTGATCCAGGCACTTTCCTTGGCTCCGCGGACCAGCAGGACGGTTGCCAGCACCACGATGACCATGGCGGGGATGTTGACCACGCCGCCGTCGCCCGGGGGCTGGGAGACTGCGTCGGGAAGGACCTGGCCGAACACGGCCAGGGTTTCGTTCACGTACTGTCCCGCCCCGACGGCAACGGCCGCGACCGAGACGGCGTATTCAAGGACGAGGCACCAGCCGCAGATCCAGGCCATGCCTTCGCCCATCGTGGCGTAAGTGTAGGAGTAGCTGGAACCGGCAACCGGGACCAGTCCGGCCATCTCGGCGTAGGACACCGCTGAGAGCAGCGCTGCCAGCCCGGCGATAGCGAAAGAGATCCAGATTGCGGGCCCGGCCAGGGGAACGGACTCTCCAAGGATCACCAGGATGCCGGTCCCCAGGGTGGCACCGACGCTGATCATGGTCAGCTGCAGCACGCCGAAACTGCGGATCAATTTCGGTCCGCCGCTGCCGGTTTCAGCTTCCGTGATCATCTGTCCGATCGGCTTCCGCCGCAGCAATTGAGCGCCCAGGCCGGGACGGCCGGCGGTGCGGTCCGGAGCCGGTCTGGAGAGTGTAGGCACAGTCATCGTTGACGTCCGTTCGTGAGTAGTTGTCGGTGAGGCCCCCATCCAGCGTAGGGGTGTGAGACGCATCTCAAAGGGTGCAAAGTGACCTATAGTTTTCCTTCATGAGACGCAATGCACCACCAGGGGGCACCTTCCAACACGACGGCGCTATGCCTGCAGGGCGCGCTGACGGGACGGAACGCCTCGATGCCGTGACCCTTGGCCGGTTCCTGGAGGCACTCCCCCACGAAGTCACCGTCCTGCATGATGCCGGAAACGCCGGTGCACCCCTTCGCTGGGTGGAGCCCAGCGAACTCGCGGATCCCACGCCCTACCTGCTGGACGGAGAGTTCGTCCTCACCGCGGGACTGCCGTTCCTGGACGACGGCGGAAGCAGGGACGGTGCGGACGCGTACGTCCGGCGGCTGGTCAGCGCCGGAGTGGCGGCCTTGGGATTTGGCCTGGAGCCCTACTTCGACACCGTTCCGGACCATGTGCAGGCGGCCTGCCGGACCCATCAGCTGACGCTGGTGCAGATCCCCAGCAGCGTCCCGTTCGCCGCCATCGGGCTGGAATTCTCTAAGCTCCTGGAATCCGGCAACGCACGGGTCTTCCGCCAGCTCGCGGACACCAACCGGCAACTGATGCGGGCCGTTCTGTCTGCCAGGCCCGAACACGAACTCCTCTCCGCGCTGGCACAGCGGGTGCCGGTGTGGGCCCAGCTGTTCGGGGCAGATGGCCGTGTGCGGGCCCGGGCGGCCGCAGCCGGGACAGCCGGGACCAGGGCTGCTGCCGCCGTCGAGCCTTCAGCACTGCAGCCCATGCTGAAGCGGCTGCTGACCGGCACCGGACCACGGGTGGAGACGGACTCGCTTCCGGCGGACGGTTCAGCATTGGTGTTCGGCCATCCCCTCCGGAGCACCAGGGACGCCACGCTCGGGGCCCTGATCCTGGGCACCGACAAACCGCTCACCCCGGCGCAAAACAGCGTGGTGTCTTCGGTGGTGGGGCTTCTGGAGCTGCTGGTCCGCCAGCGCACCAGCGGCTCCCTGGCTCCCAGCCAGCTGGCAACAGCCCTCCTGCTCCACCCGGAGAGCCTGGCCACCGGCTCAACGCGGCAGCTGAATGTCCTCAAAGACCTCCTGGCCCAAAGTGTCGCGGGAACCCGGTCCGGCGCGCTCCGGGTGGTGCAGGGCGTTCGGGCGGACGGATCGGAGCCCGCGTCGGCGGATGGTCCCGTCAGGGAGCTGCTGCAGTGGCGCAGGCTGTTCGACACCAAGATGGTGGAGCTGACGGACTATGGCTTTGCCGCCGTGACCCGGCTCAAGGTTGACGACAGCCTGCTGCACGAGGTGGAGGGACTGGGCTGGCGCCTGGTGGTGGGCGATCCCACAGACATGGCGGGGCTTCCGGCCGCCTACCAGCGGGCAGCGGCGCTGCGGGCCCGCGTCAACGCAAGCGGCGAAAGTGTTCGCGTGGATGACATCACCTGGTCAGTCACGGGGCTGTTGGGCCCGGGCGCAGGGACGATGCTGGCAGCACGGCTGCTGGAACCGGTCCTGGCTCAGGAACCTGACCGCCGCGGTTCCCAGCTGACTGTCTTGAAGTCCTGGCTGGGCGAGAACGGCAACTGGGATGCCACGGCCAAAGTCCTGGGAATGCACCGCAACAGCGTGCGCCGCCAGATCACCGCCCTGGCCGAGTTGCTGGCCATGGACCTCGGCTCCGCCCAGGTCCGGGCCGAACTGTGGATTGCATTGCAGTACGTGGATGCCGCGGACGGCGGGATGCCTCAGACGCCCCAGGAGCGGTAGAGCTCCGGGCGACGTTCACTGAGATAGGGCACCAGGTCACGCGCTTTCCGGGCAGCGTCCGGATCCACTTCGGCGTACAGGAGACCGGCCCCCGGCCCCGCCGCGGCGAGCAGCGAACCGTCCGGTCCGGTGATAACGCTGCCGCCAAGGAAGTGGCAGCCCTCCTCGGTTCCGGAATGGTTGGCGTAAGCGATGGTCAGTTGGCTTTCCAGCGCCCGCGCCCTGAGCAGCACCTGGGGCACGCTCTCGAAGCCATGCGCCAGCGCGGTGGGCACCAGGAGTAGCTCGGCCCCGGCCATTGCCGCAGCCCTGACCATCTCCGGAAATTCCACGTCATAGCAGATCACCATTGACGTCCGGAACCCGTTGAAGTCGACGACGGCGGGCCCCGCCTCGGCAGGGCTGAAGGCAGCCCGTTCGTCGTCACCAAAGAGATGCACCTTCGCGTAGCTGAGAAGTTCTGCCCCCGTGGCGTCCACCAGGGTTGAGGAGATGTGCCAGCGGCCGCCTGCGGTTACCGACGGCAGGCTGTACACGATGGCTATCGCGTGCCGGACAGCGATGCCGGACAGCACCTCCCTGATGGCAGGCAGGCGTGCGGGGTCCAGTTCCGCGCGGACGCGCAGCGGGGCGTAGCCAACGGAAAACAGTTCGGGCGTAACCAGGATTGCTGCGCCCTCAGCGGCGGCGGCTAGGGCAGCCGCCTCCACGGCGTCGCAGTTCGCCTCAACGTCCAGCACGCGGGCGTTTGCCTGCATTAGTGCCAGCAGCACCTTTACCACCTCACATTTTCGATTGCGGTCGCAGGAAGACTGCGTCCGCCCTTCCAGCCTAGCTACGGGTCCACGGGGCCTGCCGGGCCAATTGCACCGGACAGCACCATGCGGCGGACGGATTGTCCGGTCATGTCGGGTACCGTCCTGCAACCGAGTTGCGTTAACTTCTTGACTACAAGAGTCAAAGTAGGGCAATCTTCTTTGCATGTCCGCAACACCGCGCTCAACGAGGAGCATGCCCAAAAATCCAGGATCGCAATCCGCCCTGAGGCAGTTGAACCAGCAGCGGATCATCGAGACCCTGATGGGCGGACCCGCCACCCAGGCAGAGCTCGCCAGGCACACCGGCCTGTCCACTGCCACCGTGTCAAACATCGTCAAAATCATGCAGGATTCCGGGCTCGCATCCACGGAGCCCATCACCAGTTCCGGGCGACGGGCACTGAACGTCCGGCTTAACAGCAACGGTGCCGTCGCCGTCGGAATCGACTTCGGCCGCAGGCACCTCCGGGTGGTCCTGGCGTCCCTGAGTTACCACATCATCGCCGAGGAATCCGTGATGCTCCCGCTCGGCCACCGGGCGGAGGAAGGCATCCAGGCGGCGGTGGTCCTGCTGGAAAAACTGCTGCGTGAAAGCGGAGTGGAGCGCAGCGCGGTGGTGGGCGCCGGCGTCGGAATTCCGGGGCCGATCGACCGCCGGACCGGCACCGTTGCACAGGGCGCCATCCTGCCCGAATGGGTGGGGATCAACATCCTCCAGCACTTGGAGGACACCCTCAAATTCCCCATCTACGTTGATAACGACGCCAATCTCGGAGCCTGGTCCGAGGTCACGTGGGGGCCCCACACCGGGGTGGAGAACCTGATGTTCCTGAAGATTGGATCGGGCATCGGCGCGGGCCTGATCCTCAACGGCGCACCGTACTACGGAAGCGTCGGCATCACCGGAGAAATCGGCCACGCCACCATCCACGAACACGGCCTGGTGTGCCGATGCGGCAACCGCGGCTGCCTTGAAACCATCGCGTCCACCACCACCATGATCGAACTGCTCAGCCGAGGCGAAGACCGGCCGCAGACGCCGGCCGACATTGTCCGCAAGGCCCTCGCGAGGGACTCTGCCACCCTCCGCGTCGTGGACGATGCAGGGCTGGCCGTGGGGCGCGCACTCGGCAACGTGGCCAACCTCATCAACCCCGAAGTGATCGTAGTGGGCGGGCCGCTGGCGGGCCTCGGCGACCTCCTGCTGGACCCCATCCGCCGCGGCCTGATCCGCCATGCCGTGCCGGTCATCGGCGAGACCACTACGCTCGCCATGTCCTCGCTGGGAGACCGCGCCGAGGCCCTCGGGGCGGCGGCACTGGTCTTCCAATACACCGGGATCCGCCGTGCTCAAAATGATTAGCTTCCAAGCAATTGCGTTCAAGACTTGACGACAACGGCTGTGATCCAGTTTACTTTTCCATCAGACGCCCCCGCGGTTTGCGGGGACGGACAACGAAGTCATTGGAGGCGTAAGGGCATATGACGTCCCAACCCACGCAAAGTGATCCAGTAATTCTCGAGATGCGCTCCATCACCAAGGAGTTCCCCGGCGTAAAGGCATTGTCGGAGGTCAGCCTCCGGGTCAAAGCCGGCGAGATCCACGCCATCTGTGGTGAAAACGGCGCCGGCAAATCCACGCTCATGAAGGTGCTGTCCGGCGTCTACCCGTACGGCAGCTACGACGGCGACATCGTCTACCAGAACGAAGTCCAACAGTTCAAGGACATCCGCGCCAGCGAGGCCGCCGGAATCGTCATCATCCACCAGGAGCTGGCACTCATTCCGGAACTCTCCATTATGGAGAACATCTTCCTGGGCAACGAGCCCGCCCGCCGCGGCGTCATCAACTGGGGCGAGGCACGCAAACGCTCCATCGAACTTCTCGCGCGGGTTGGGCTTCGCGAGGATCCGGACACCCCGGTCAAGGAAATCGGCGTCGGCAAGCAGCAGCTGGTGGAAATCGCCAAGGCCCTGAACAAGTCGGTAAAGCTGCTCATTCTGGACGAGCCCACCGCCGCACTGAACGAGTCCGATTCCCAGCACCTCCTGGACCTGATGCTCGGCCTGAAGGCCAAGGGCATTACCTCGATCATCATTTCCCACAAACTCAACGAGATTGAACAGATAGCGGACGAAATCACCATCATCCGCGACGGAAAATCGGTTGAAACCCTCAACATTGTTGCTGACGGCGTGGACGAGGACCGCATCATCAAGGGAATGGTAGGCCGCTCCCTTGAGTCCCGCTTCCCGGAACACACCCCGGAGATCGGCGAGGTCCTGTTCGAGGTCCGCAACTGGACAGTCGGCCACCCCCAGGTGCCGGACCGGCTCGTCTGCAAGAACTCGAGCTTCACTGTGCGCCGGGGCGAGATCGTCGGCTTCGCCGGGCTTATGGGCGCAGGCCGTACCGAACTTGCCCGCTCCCTCTTCGGACGCTCCTACGGGAATTACATCTCCGGCCAGGTCTTCAAGAACGGCAAGGAAATCCACATCCGCAATGTTCCGCAGGCCATCAGGGCCGGACTTGCCTACGTCACCGAAGACCGCAAAAGCCTCGGCCTGAACCTCCTGGATGACATCAAGACCACCACCGTCTCAGCCAACCTCAAAGCCATCACCAAGGGCCTTGTGGTGGACAAGCGCAAGGAATTCACGGTGGCCGAGGATTACCGCAAGAGCCTTCGGACCAAGGCGCCCACGGTCAATGAAGGCGTGTCGAAGCTCTCCGGCGGCAACCAGCAGAAGGTTGTGCTGGCCAAGTGGATGTTCACCGGCCCGGACCTCCTCATCCTTGACGAGCCGACGCGCGGAATCGACGTCGGCGCAAAGTACGAGATCTACGGCATCATCCAGCAACTGGCGCAGCAGGGAAAGGGCGTCATCGTGATCTCGTCCGAGCTGCCTGAGCTGCTCGGACTGTCGGACCGGATCTACACCATCTTTGAGGGTTCCATCACGGGAGTGCTGGATAAGGAGCACGCCACCCAGGAAAGCCTGATGAAACTGATGACGTCAGCCCGAGCCGGCAACAACGCCGCCCCCACTGCACAAACCGCATAAGCCCGAGGACGGAACAATTATGAAAGCACTTAAAAGGATTTTCGGCGGTGACACCCGCCAGTTCGGCATGATTATTGCCCTCGTGGCGCTCGTGCTGTTCTTCCAGTTATTCACCGGCGGTAAGGTCCTGACGCCGACCAATATGATCAACCTGTTCAATGGCAACTCCTACATCCTGGTCTTGGCGATCGGCATGGTGCTGGTGATCATCGCCGGCCACATCGACCTCTCTGTCGGCTCCGTCGCCGCAGCGGTAGGCATTGTGGTGGCAATGGCCATGCGGGACTGGGGCATCCCCTGGTACCTCGGCATCCTCCTTGGCCTGGTCCTGGGCGCAGTGATCGGCGCGTGGCAAGGGTTCTGGGTGGCCTACGTGGGGATTCCCGCCTTCATCGTCACTCTGGCAGGCATGCTGCTGTTCCGCGGCCTCAACCAGTTTGTTGGCAAATCGCTCACAGTGCCGGTGCCGGACGAATTCCGAACCATGGGCGCCGGCTTCCTGCCCGAAATCGGCGACTTCGCCCGGTACAACGCCCCCACCGTGATCCTCGGCTTCCTGCTGATCGCCGTCGTGGTATTCCTGGAGTTCCGCAACCGCCGCATCGAGGCCCGCACTGGCGCCACTGTGGATCCGGTCTGGGTGCCCGTCACGCGGCTGGTCCTGCTTGCCGGCGCGGTCCTGTATTTGACCTGGCTGTTCTCGACCGGCCGTTACGGGACCTCGTTCCCCGTTTCGGGACTGATCCTCGTGGGCCTGGTGGCGCTCTATGTCTTCATCACCAGCAAGACCATCCTTGGCCGGCACGTCTACGCCGTGGGTGGCAACCGACATGCCGCAGAGCTGTCCGGTGTGCAGTCCAAGAAGGTCAACTTCCTGGTCATGATGAACATGTCAATCCTGGCCGCACTCGCCGGCATGATGTTCGTGGCGCGGTCCACCAGCTCAGGACCCGCGGACGGCGTGGGCTGGGAACTTGACGCCATTGCGGCCGTCTTCATCGGCGGCGCCGCAGTCAGCGGCGGCGTCGGCACCGTCATCGGTTCCATCGTGGGCGGCCTTGTCATGGCTGTGCTGAACAACGGCCTGCAACTGCTGAGCGTGGGCGCCGACATGCAGTCGATCATCAAGGGCCTGGTGCTGCTGATCGCCGTGGCCATCGACGTCTACAACAAGAGCCAGGGGCGGCGCTCCATCATCGGAATGCTGATGAACGGCCTGCGCTCCAACCAGCCGCCCACTCCGGAGAAAGAGATCGCCAGGACCTCCGAGATCATCACTCCCGCAGAACCAGCCGAGTCAAAATAGCCCGCGACGGCGGCCGGCACGCCCGGCTGCCTTTGGACCCAGAAAGAGAAACCCACATGCGTAAAATCGCAAAGACCCTGACCGTCCTCGCGGCCGTCGCAACGCTCTCCCTGACAGGGTGCGGCCGGTCCGACGTCGACGCCGAAGCTGCCAAGGCGGGGACCGCCCTGTCCGGCTTCCCACAGGACTCCCTGATCGGCGTCGCCCTTCCCAAGAAGACCAGCGAGAACTGGACCCTGGCAGAGAACCTGTTTAACGACGGCCTGTCCAAGGCCGGCTTCAAGGCAAACGTGCAGTTCGCCACCAACGGCGTTGCGGATCAGCAGAACCAGATCTCCACGATGATCACTTCCGGCGCGAAGGTGATTGTGGTCGGTGCCGTGGACGGCGCCCAGCTCGGCAGCCAGCTGCAGCAGGCCAAGGACGCCGGCGCCGTCATCATCGCCTACGACCGTATGCTCACGAACACCAAGGCCGTGGACTACTACGTTGCCTACGACAACTTCAAGGTCGGCGAGCTGCAGGGCCAGGCACTACTTGAAGGCATGGCGGCCAAGAAAGCCGGCCCCTACAACGTGGAGCTCTTCGCCGGCTCGCCGGACGATGCCAACTCGAAGGTCTTCTTCGACGGCGCCATGAGCGTGCTGAAACCCAAGATCGACGACGGAACGCTCAAGGTTGTCTCCGGCCAGGCTGATTTCCAGAAAGCCGTCACGCAGGACTGGAAGCCGGAAAATGCCCAGGAGCGGATGGATTCCCTGCTCTCAGGCAGCTACTCCTCCGCTGAACTGGACGGCGTGCTGTCCCCGAACGACACCCTGGCCCAGGCAGTCATCACGTCCATCAAGAGCGCTGGCAAGTCCGTTCCGATTGTGACGGGCCAGGACTCCGAGGTGGAATCCGTCAAGTCCATCATGAATGGTGAGCAGTACTCCACCATCAACAAGGACACGCGCAAGATCGTGGAACACACCATCACCATGATCAAGGACCTGCAGGAGGGCACTGCCCTGGAGATCAACGACAACCGCAACTACAAGAACGAATTCAAGCGCGTTCCCGCGTTCCTGTTGCCGCCGACCATCGTGACCGCAGCCAATGTGAGGACGGCCTACGTGGACGATCCGGTACTCGGCCCGATCACCAAGTAACACCCCCATCCCACATCACCTCAAATGCCCCGGTTTCCACAGGAACCGGGGCATTTCTGTCGCCAACGCTCTCTCACTTAACGCAGGTTTCCCCCAACGCTCTCTCACTTAACGCACGTTTTTCCCTAACGCTCTCTCACCCAACGCATAGTTTCACAGCCCAAACACAGCTTCAGCCGCTTTCCTGCACAGGCGGTGCCACGAGGGTAGAACCAGAAAGCTGGCGTTCTGCCGGCCCAGATCCTAGGAGTACAGTGAGCGTCCTCGCCCGGAGTGTAGGCAATGCCTTCAGAAACAAGGTTCGAACGGCCGCCGTCGTGGCCGTCCTCGCCGTTGCCATCGGGCTGGCACTGGCCATGCTGGTGGCCAACCAGGCGGTGGGTGCCAAGGTCCAGGAGCTGAATACCACCGTCGGGACTGTCCTGACGGTCAATCCCGCTGGTGGCCAGGGCTTCGAAGGTGGTGGCGAACCGCTGACGACCGGGCAGGCCGCAACGGCCGCCGCCGTTCCCAACGTCAGCTCCGTCGTCGGGACCAGCACCCTCAGGCTCCAGAACGCTGCGGAGG
>Ga0190275_10003485_pt1 | contig 11240 bp, 10 predicted proteins | sample Popmic550T_FD_133745 | JGI IMG/M metagenome (GOLD analysis project Ga0190275, IMG submission 133745) | Populus adjacent soil microbial communities from riparian zone of Yellowstone River, Montana, USA - 550 T | ecosystem: Environmental > Terrestrial > Soil > Riparian zone > Trees stand | place... | reverse complement strand
GTACACCGTCTTGAGCTGCCGGATCTTGTCCGTCGTCTCGTCTCCGAAGGGAGCCTTGCCTTCGAAGGAGTGCAGCACGATGCCCTCGATCAGGTCGCCCAGCGACATGTCGAGGTACTCGGCAAGCCCCTTCATCACCTTGAGCATGCGGGTCTCGATCCGCACGCCGGTCTGCGTCCGCTCAAAAGTTACCATGGTAATATGGTAACACGTCGTCGCAAAAGAGTCTTGCGTCTGCGCGAGCGGTGTTCTAGCTTCCTGACCAGCGACGCGCCATCCGCAGTGGCAGAACTGCTCTGTGACATCGGTCCGACGCAAGCCCTGACCACGCAGTATCGGAAACGGGGAACAGATGGCGCGGCGAATGGCAGACACGCACTACCGCAGGCTCGCGGCGTCGCGGCTCGACGAGCTGCAGATCCTCCCGGTCAACGACCTCGCGACTCGCCTTCAGCGCGGCCGCAAGCCCGACGAATGGCCGCCCTACGTGTCGGCCGAGCACGACCTCGAGAAGGCACGCATCATCACGCTCATCCCGCGACCGGAGCCACGTCCGCGGCTCAAGGTGGGATCGGGCATGTTCTCCTTCGAGGACGACCATCCGTCGGCAGAGCGGATGGCGCTGGTCTTCGAGGCGGTCGACCTCAGTCTGCGACACGTCATGCCCTGGCATGCATACCCGTGGCGGGTCGCGGGCCGCCACACGCATGAGCAGCTCGATGCCGGCACGAAGCCGCTCATCGAGCTCATCGGTCTCCTTCCTCGTGTGCGCGCGGTCGTCGCCCACGGCGAGGAGTCGATGTACGTCGCGGGCAGGCTGTCCTCGCCCGACGTCGCGCGAACGCTGCTGCGCGATCGCGGCATCCACGTGTTCGCCGCGCGCTCGACGAGCCCGTCGGCGTGGTCGCCCGACGATGACGCGGCCGCCGCGGCACTGCGCACGATGCGTGAGGTGTACCGCCAGGCGATGGTGCATGCCAAGCTCCGGCCTCGCGAAGAGACCGGATCGCGCCGACGCCGAACGCGCACGTAGGTCTCGGCGTCCCCACTGACCGAGGGCGGAGCTGGAGCCTACGATGTGAGTGAGCCGCCCCCCGAGGGAGGAGCACGAGATGATCCAGGTACGCGTCGCCGGAGTCGCGCTCGATCCCACCGGCCAGCACGTCATCCTGCTCAAGCCGCTCGATGAGATCCCGGGCGAGGGGAGCATCCTCCCGATCTGGATCGGTCAGATGGAGGCCACCTCGATCCTCGTCGCGGTCGAGGGAGCGCCGGTGCCGCGCCCTCTCGCGCACGATCTCATGCGCTCACTCCTCGAGTCGCTCGGCGCTGCGGTGACGGGGGTCGCGGTGACTCGTATCGAGGAGGGCACGTTCTACGCCGAGGTCACGCTCTCCAGCCCGGACGGCGACCGCTTCGTCGACGCGAGACCGTCGGATGCCGTGGCCCTCGCCTCGCGCGTCGGCGCGCCGATCTGGGTCGCCGAAGAGGTGATGGACGACGCCGGGGTGCCCGACACCGTCACCGAGGTGGAGGGCGAGGTCGACTCCGAGGAACGGCTCGACGAATTCAAGCGTTTCCTGGAGGACGTCGACCCTGAGGACTTCAGCGGCTGAACGCTATGTAGCAGCGGCTCGCACGGCCGCCGCGACATCGGCCGGCCTGCCGTGCCAGGGAGCGCCGTGGCCGGGCAGCACCCACTCTGCATCCACCCCGTCGAGGCGCTCGAGCGAGTCCAGCGCGACCGCGGGCTCGTCCGTGAACGGCGCAGGCTGCAATCCCTGCTGACCGGTCAGCACGTGCCGGGTCGTGAGCGCGTCACCGACGAACACGGCACCGACCGACGGCACGTGCACGGCGATGCTGCCGGGAGAGTGTCCGGGCATTCCGATCACGAGGGGATGTCCCGGCAGGGCCAGGACGTCGCCGTCCCCGACCTCGACGACATCCGAGAGGTGGTGCGTGCGCCACCCGCCCTTGCGCAGCGCGTACCCGAAGAAGCCGGCCGTCGCGGCGAGGCGCATCCGGCCCCTCGCCGTCTTGGGCTTGTCTCCGCCCTTGGCTCGAGCCGCGTCGGCCGCATGCACGAACACCGGCACGCCATGATCACTGCGCAGCCGCTCGGCGAAGCCCACGTGGTCGCTGTCGCCGTGGGTGAGCACGACGCCCTTGATGTCGGCGACGGATCTGCCCATCGCGGCGAGCTCTCGCCGCAGGTCGCGCCAGTGCCCGGGCAGTCCGGCGTCGATCAGGGTGATCCCGTCGGGGGCCTCGACGAGATACGCGGCGACGATGTCGTTGCCGATCCGGTGCAGGTGCGGCGCGAGTCGCATAGGTCTCCGATGCTGGTGGGAATGATGGCTACGGTACATAGCTATGATAGCTTACGTCAATAGCCGATGTGGCTGATTCTTTGGAGACGCGCCATGCCCACCCCGGATCGCACCTCCCTGGCCGAGATCGTCGAAGCGGGTCGTGGCATCCTCGAGGCGGGCGGACCCGCGAAGCTGACCATGCAGGCGGTGGCGGACCGCGTCGGCGTGCGCGCGCCGTCGCTGTACAAGCGTGTGCGCGACCGAGACGCGCTGCTGACGCTGGTGGCCGCGGCATCCGCCGACGACCTTGCCGCACGTCTCGACGTCTCCGACGGCTCTCTCCGCACGATCGCGCACGTCTACCGCACGTTCGCCCGTCAGAATCCCGAGGGATTCCGCCTGATGTTCAGCGTCGACGGCGCAGCCGAGTCGATGGCGCGAGCCAGTCGTCCTGTTCTTCGTGCCACGAGTGAAATCGTTGGTGCGGATGCCGCGCTCGACGCCGCTCGTCTGGTCACCGCCTGGGCGACGGGGTTCGTGAGCATGGAGCTGTCGGGCTCCTTCCGCTTCGACGGCGACATCGACCGAGCATTCGAATACGGTCTGGATCGGCTGATGGTGGGGCTGCGCGGGACGCAGGTCGGCCCCGACGGGGTCCCGCCGGGGCCGACCTGATCAGGGGATCAGCGCAGGGCGCTGTGTCCCTTGAACTTCCACTCCACGTTGCCGTAGGCCTTGCCCTTCGCTGTGCCGTTCACCGCCGAAGTGGTCTCGGCGAACACCATGATCGAGTGAGCCGCGGCATCCGCCATGTCCTCGAAGCCGCCGGGATCGACGTTGCCGAAGTCGTCGCAGACCTCGTGATAGCAAGGGTCGTACGGCTCCCCGGCCTCGCCGCCGAAGTCCTCCGCCTGTTCCTCGGTCTTGATGCCCTCGGCGCCCGAGAACAGACCACCGGCGGGGATGCCGGCGTTGATGAACGCGAAGTAGTCGCTGCGCCCGTCGAACTCGGTGGCTTCGAACGGCTCGCCCTGAGAGGTGAAGTAGTCCTCGAAGACGCCCTCGATGGTGTCGGATCCGTTCGGACCGGTGGCACCGAACGTGTCACCGTCGCCGTCGTAGATGAATGTCACCGGGTTGACCGAGCCGAGCATGTCGAAGTTCAGGTTCACCGCGATCTGCTTGGTCTGCGACTTCGTCAGCTGCGAGACGTAGTAGTCCGAACCGATGAGCCCGTCCTCTTCACCGCCCCAGAACGCGAAGCGCACTGCGTTGCGAGTCGGCTCCAGCTCCGCCATCTGCTCGGCGATCTCGAGGAGCGCGGCGACTCCGGTGCCGTTGTCATTGATGCCGGGGCCCTCGGGGACCGAATCGAGGTGCGCACCAGCGAGCACGGTGCGGTCGGTGCGACCCCACGGGGAGTCCGCGATCAGATTCTGCGTGGTGACGGGGATCTCCTCGACCTGCACGGCGACGCGCATCACGAGATCGCCGACCTCGAGGAGTGCCGCCGCATCCTCTCCCAGTGCGAAGGTCGCACCCACGACCGGAATCGAGACGCCAAGCGACCCGAGGGTGCCGTTGACCACACCGAACCGATCGTCTGAGGGGTCCACGTTGCCCTGGTTGAAAATGATGACCGCGCTTGCGCCGGCTGCCTCCGCGAAGTCCGCCTTGACACGGAAGTCGCAGCTGCCGCGCTGGATCAGAGCGATGTCGTCGACGGGGAAGCCGGCGAAGTCGGCCTCTTCGCATCCGCTGGTGGACGCTCGGTCCCCTTCGAGGTTGATGTCGACGGCGGTCACGTTCGCCTCGACGTCACCGCCGCCCGAGTAGGACATCGGGATGAAGTCGTCGATGAAGGCGAAGGCTTCGGGATCCGGCGCGGTGCGCTCGAGGGCGGACCCCGTGAAGTCCGTCCGGATATAGGTGAACTCCTGACGCTCGGTGCGATAGCCCGCGGCGTCGAGCATCAGCTCGACATAGTCGATGGATGCCTCATAGCCCTCGGTTCCGGCGGCGCGGTTGCCGCCGTTGGCGTCGGCGATCGCCTGCAGCGCGGCGAGGTGCGCTTGCAGACCCTGCTCGGTGACCGCTTCCGTCAACTCCGTGGTGTCGACCGGGATGGCGGCGACAGCGGGGGTCCCTATCAGCGCGAGACTTGCGCACACGATCGCCGCGGTGGCGACGGTCGCGGTTCGGGTCATTCGATTCACTCGAGTTCCTCTTCCTTGTGGGGGATCGGTCGTCTTCGACCAACGTCAGCGAACGTACCTCGCACTCAGGAGAAGCGGAAGGGGTCGTCGTCCGGGCCACATCCGGAACAACTCGTCGCGTCGCCGCGTTCTGGTACGCTGAAATGTCGCCCGTGTGGCTCTATTGCCGTGCGCGCGTGACATCTGTAACACACGCAATCGAATCCACCCGCTGAGGCCCAACGGCACTTTCATGCCCGCGCGCCGACGCCCGACACCCAACCCAACAAGGACAACCCACTACATGACTATCGCAACGACCGCCCCGGCCACCAAGCAGGTCGCCATCAATGACATCGGATCTGCTGAGGACTTCCTGGCCGCGGTCGAACTGACCCTGAAGTTCTTCAACGACGGCGACCTCATCGAAGGAACCGTCGTGAAGATCGACCGCGACGAGGTCCTCCTCGACGTCGGCTACAAGACCGAGGGCGTCATCCCCTCGCGCGAACTCTCCATCAAGCACGACGTCGACCCCAACGAGGTCGTCAAGGTCGGCGACGCCGTCGAGGCTCTCGTTCTCCAGAAGGAGGACAAGGAGGGACGCCTCATCCTGTCCAAGAAGCGCGCACAGTACGAGCGCGCCTGGGGCGACGTCGAGAAGATCAAGGAGACCGACGGTGTCGTCACCGGCTCCGTGATCGAGGTCGTCAAGGGTGGACTCATCGTCGACATCGGCCTGCGCGGCTTCCTGCCCGCATCGCTCATCGAGCTGCGCCGCGTCCGCGACCTCACGCCCTACCTCGGTCAGGAGATCGAGGCCAAGATCCTCGAGCTCGACAAGAACCGCAACAACGTGGTCCTGTCGCGCCGCGCCCTGCTCGAGCAGACGCAGTCGGAGTCGCGCACGTCGTTCCTGAACAACCTGCACAAGGGTCAGGTCCGCAAGGGAACGGTCTCCTCGATCGTCAACTTCGGCGCGTTCGTCGACCTGGGCGGCGTGGACGGCCTCGTGCACGTCTCGGAGCTCTCGTGGAAGCACATCGAGCACGCCTCCGAGGTCGTCGAGGTCGGTCAGGAAGTCACCGTCGAGATCCTCGAGGTCGACCTGGATCGCGAGCGCGTCTCGCTGTCGCTCAAGGCGACGCAGGAAGACCCGTGGCAGGTCTTCGCCCGCACCCACGCCATCGGCCAGGTCACGCCGGGCAAGGTCACGAAGCTCGTTCCGTTCGGCGCGTTCGTCCGCGTCGCGGACGGCATCGAGGGCCTCGTGCACATCTCGGAGCTGTCGGGAAAGCACGTCGAGCTCGCCGAGCAGGTCGTCTCGGTCGGCGAAGAGGTGTTCGTCAAGGTCATCGACATCGACCTCGAGCGTCGTCGCATCTCGCTGTCGCTGAAGCAGGCCAACGAGTCGGTCGACCCCAACGGCACCGAGTTCGACCCGGCGCTGTACGGCATGGTCACCGAGTACGACGAGAACGGGGAGTACAAGTACCCCGAAGGCTTCGACGTCGAGACTCAGGCGTGGAAGGAAGGCTCCGACGCCGAGCGCGAGAAGTGGGAGCAGGAGTACGCCGCTGCTCAGGCTCGCTGGGAGCAGCACAAGGCTGCCGTCGCCAAGACGCTGGAGGCCGAGGCTGCCGCTCCGACCGAGACCAGCTCGGCTTCGAGCTCGTTCTCCTCGGACACCACCGGCGGTACCCTGGCCGACGACGAGGCGCTCGCCGCGCTTCGCGAGAAGCTCTCGGGTCGCTGATCTGAACCGGGAACGGGCCGTCACCTTCGGGTGGCGGCCCGTTTCGTATGACCACAGGTGTCGGTGGTCAGACGTAGCATCCACAGGTGCCCATCAACGCGCCTGTCCGCTGCCGAGCCGGCGACGGATGCCGGGGGCCGGTGCCGGCGGACGCTCCGGTCCAAATGTGCGCACATCACCTGGCGCTCGCCGGTGATTGGTGCGATCGCGAATACGGCGTCGCTGACGTGTTGCCGTCTCCGTGCCGCCTCTGCGGGTCGCGGCTGGGCATCCACTATCGGTCGGGATGGCTCTGCGCCGTCTGCGAGTGGCGCCACGGCGATCTCGTCGACGGGGAGCTGCCCCGGCCGCGCGTGGACGTCGTCTATTACCTGCGGCACGCGGACCGCGTGAAGATCGGCACGTCCTCCAACCCGCGCCGCCGTCTGGCCGCGATCTGGCACGACGACCTGCTCGCATTCGAACGCGGCGATCGGCGTCTCGAGCATCGCAGGCACGAGCAGTTCGCAGACGAGCGTTTCGACCGCACGGAGTGGTTCGCGCTGTCCGAGAGACTTCGCACCCATATCGACTCGGTGCGCGCGGGGGAGGACGACCCCTGGGACCGGTACCTGCGCTGGGTGAGCGAAGCCGTGGCGCGCGCAGGCTGACGATCTCAGGAACCTCGAAGACGTCGTGCCTACCCTGAGGAGTCCCACGAGACTTCGGAGGACACGATGGGATTCCTGGACCGACTGTTCGGCAGCGACCAACCTGAGCGGCAGACTCCGCCCGTCCCGAGGAACGACGGCTACGCTCGCTCCGCGAACGGCCCGTCCGCCCGTCCCACGAACCAGCCGCCCCGGAGCGAGGACGAACTCGCGATCGAGCGCTATCGCTATCTGCTGCGCACCGCGCCGCCCGAGACCATCGAACAGGTGCACGCGGAGGCGTTTTCGAAGCTCACCGAGCCGCAACGGCAGCAGGTGCTCGCCGAGCTGTCCGCGGGGCTGCCCTCGCAGGAGCAGCCGCGCTCGTCGAACCCGCAGGACCTGGCTCGCGCCGCCACGCGCGCCGAGTACATGAACCCGGGCTTCATGGAGCGCACCCTCGGCCCACAGCAGGGTGGCCGCCAGGGACCCGGGATGGGCGCGATGATCGGCAGCTCGATCCTCGGAACCGTGGTCGGCTACGTCATCGGCTCGGCGATCGTGAGTTCGTTCATGGCGCCGGCGTTCGCCGACCAGGGTTCGGGGGATGGGTCCGGCGACGCCGGCTCGGACGCCGGCTCGGACGCCGGCGCCGACGCGGGGAGCGACGCGGGCGGGAGTGCGGACGCAGGCGGTGGCGACTTATCCGGATGGGGCGGCGATGCCGGTGGCGACATGGGCGGGTTCGGCGATTTCGGCGGTGACTTCGGGTTCTGACGCCGCGTGGCTGCACATGCGGTGGCGGCATCCGTTACCGTCACCGTATGGCCGTCACACTCTCGGATCACCCGGCGCCGCGGTCACGCGCGGATCGCTTCCTGCGCGCGCGAGCGACGCGGGCGGCATGGTTGAGGGACGACATCCTCGATCGCACGCGGGGTCGCTCGGCTACGCTCAACCAGCTCCTGCTGGCCTCCGTCGTCTTCGTGCTCGGTGCTCTCGTCGTCCTGACGCCGTTCGGCGGCGATCCGGTGCTCTTCTTCACCGGCGTCGTCATCATCTTCGTCGCGACGGGGACGACGATCCTCATCCCCTGGAACCGCATCCCGTACGGCTGGGTCGCGACTCTCCCGGCGATCGACATCCTGGCGATCACGCTGATGGTGCTCTCCGAGCCGGCGTCGGCGTTCGGGCTGCTGTGGATCTTCCCCGCGTCTTGGCTCGCGTCCGGGTTCGGGCTGCTCGGCCTGTTCGCGGCCATCGTGGCGATAGCGGGCATCACCGGCATCCTCTTCGCGGTCGGCGCGCAGGCGGTCGGGTACGCTCCGGTTCTTCTGCCACTCGTGCTGATCGCACTGGCGGCGACCAGCTACCTCACCGCCCGGCGATCCGATGCGCAGCGGGTGCTCCTCGCGAAGCAGGCGCAGCTGCTGACGGCCGTCCTCGAGCGCACGCGTCGCCAGGAGCAGGAGGTCACGGAGGTGCTCGACGCCGTCGACTTCGGCGTCATCCGGATCTCGGCCGACGGATCCGTGTCCGTGGCCAACGAAGCCCACGGCCGGCTCCAGCGCGCGGTGCGCACCGAAGAGGTCGCGGAGGTGCCGGCCTTCCGCGACGATGCGCTCACCCCGTTGCCGCGTGACGAGCTGCCACTCGAAAGGGCACGTCGCGGAGAGGTCTTCGATGGCGAGATCGTCTGGTTCGGTGAGCCGGATGCCGAACGTCAGGCACTGAGCGTGACGACTCGCCGCCTCACCGACTCGGCGGGCGGCGACGCCGGCGCCGTCGTCGTGTCCCGAGACGTCACGGCCGAGCTGTCCGCGCTCCGCGGCCGGGACGAGCTCGTCGCCTCGGTGTCGCACGAACTGAGGACGCCCCTCACGTCGATCCTCGGCTTCCTCGATCTCGCGATCGAGGATCCTGACCTGCCCGACGGAGTTCGCTCGAACCTCGACATCGCCGAGCGCAATGCGGAACGTCTCCTGCGGATCGTGGGCGACATCCTCTCAGCGTCCAGCTCCTCCTCGGCGAGCGTCGAAGTGTCGCTGACACCCCGTCTGCTGGACGCCGCCGACACCGTGCGCGCCTCCGTCGAAGCACTGTCTCCTCGTGCTGCAGACCGGGCCGTGGCGATCGACACATCGGGTGTGACCGTCGCCCCCGTATGGGCCGACCCGCTCCGGCTGCGGCAGGTCGTGGACAATCTGCTCGCCAATGCGATCGCGTACAACCAGGAGGGCGGCAGCGTCCATCTCGGCACGACCACCGACGGCACAGCCACGTGGATCCTGGTGCGCGACACCGGCCGCGGAATGGGCGAGGACGAACGGGCGCGACTGTTCGAACGCTACTATCGGGCGGGCACGTCCCGCGCCTCCGGCACGGGACTCGGACTCGCCATCTCGCGTGACATCGTGCGGGCCCACGGAGGCGAGATCGGCGTGCGGAGTTCGCCCGGGACGGGATCGACGTTCATCGTGAAGCTTCCCGCGCACGGACCCGCCGAGCCGCAAGGGGCTGCCCCGTGATCCTCGAAGTCACGAGCGTGCTGGCGGTCGCGGGATTCGTCGTTACCCTGTCGGGAGTCCTGTTCCTCCTCGAAACCCTCATCCGGCGAGACGAGGGTGCCGGCCGGATCTGGGCGGTGGGATTCCTCGCCGCCATGCTGATGACCCTCGCGTATGTGCTGTGGACGCAGACCCAAGACACGTGGTGGGCGATCGCCGTCGGCAACGGCGCCCTGGTGGCCAGCACGGGATGCATGTGGCTCGGATGCCGCGTCTTCAACGGCCGGCGCGTGCGCGCCGCATCCGTCCTCGTGAGCGCGCTGGCTCTGGCATCGGCGATCGCGGTGATGGCGGAAGGGCCGGCAGGGGGTGACTGGGCGGCGGCGGAGTGGATGTTCATCGCGCTCGTCGTGCTCGCCGGCGCGGGCGCGGCGGAGTGCCTGACCGGTGACCTGCTCGCATCCCGGATCGCGTGGATGCTCGCATTCATGCTCGCCGCCTACGCCCTGTACTACGTGTCACGCACGACGGCGTTCCTCACCTCCGGACCCGACACCGCACTGTTCCTGAACGGGTTCGGCACCATCCCGACGAGCTTCGTCACGGTCGGCTACACGATCGTCGCAGTGGTCTCGACATCGGTGCTTCGCGCTTCGCGCGCCAGCGTCCGGGGCTATCTGCATCCGACGGCCGCCGCCGCTGCGGCCGCCGGCATCATGACGGCGGGGGAGTTCTCCTCCACGCTCGCCGGGCTCAGCGAGCGTGCCCGGGGTCGTTCCGAAACCGTCGCCGTGATCTCGGTCCGGGTGGACGACGTCGACCAGATCTCGACTGCCTTCGGAAGCGAGGCCGCGCATGCCGTCAGCGGGGCATGGCGCAGCGGCGTGCGTCGCCATGCCCCGTCGAACGCACTGGTCGGCGAGGACGGACTGGGCGGGCTCGCCGTCGGGATCCTCGTCGGCTCCGCTGCGGATGCCCGCCGGCAGGCCGCGGCGATCTACCGTGCTCTCTTCGAGGATCTCGAGGGCGTCGGGGCCGGGGTCATCCCCGTGATCGGCGTCGGCGTCGGCCTGAGTGATAACGCCGGCTACGAACCGGCTGAGCTCTCCCGCGCGGCACGCGAGGCTGCGGGGCGCGCAGCGCTGAGCGTGGAGACGTCTGTCCTGGTCGCGGAAGACGATGGAGCCGACGGAGTCGATGCGGCCGAGGACGACGGCAGCGGCATCCGCTGGTCAGGCGGTGAGACGGTATCCGACTCCGCGCACGGTTTCGATCCACCGCGGACTGGCGGGTGATTCGCCGAGCTTGCGACGCAGGTTGGCGACGTGCACCTCGATCGCGCGGGCGTCGCTGTCGCTGACGAATTCCAAACCCGTGTACATCTCGCCCCGGAGCATCAGGGCCAGATCCGACTTCGCACGCACCCGGCGTCCTGACCCCAGCAGATCAGCCAGGATGTCGAATTCGCTGCGGGTGAGGTCGAGATCCGCCCCGTCGACGGTGACGATGCGCGTGTCGGGGTTGAGCCGCACGCCCTGGTGCTCGAGCCAGCCCACGGGCGCGGCTGACGCCTCCGGCTCCAGAGTGGTCGGGGTCGTGGCGAGGTGCTGGCGCGGGCGCCTGAGCATGGCATCGATCCGCGCGCGCAGTTCCCGCGGCCGGAACGGCTTCGCGACATAATCGTCAGCACCCGCCTCCAGACCCTGCAGTGCATCGATCTCTTCGGAGCGAGCGCTCAGCATGACGATGTAGGTCGTGCTGAGGGCGCGGATGCGCTTCGCGGTCTCGAATCCGTCCATGCCGGGCATGTTGACATCGAGTGTCGTCACGAGAGGTCG
>Ga0190275_10003484_pt1 | contig 11243 bp, 13 predicted proteins | sample Popmic550T_FD_133745 | JGI IMG/M metagenome (GOLD analysis project Ga0190275, IMG submission 133745) | Populus adjacent soil microbial communities from riparian zone of Yellowstone River, Montana, USA - 550 T | ecosystem: Environmental > Terrestrial > Soil > Riparian zone > Trees stand | place... | reverse complement strand
CTCGATGGCCGCTTTCTTTTCCGCTCGATCCACGACGGGACTCTCTTCGGTTGGCGGCTTGCGCCGCCGGTTGCACCAGCCGGCCTGACAGACCCGGTGCCAGGGACCCTTCGGGTTCCCAAGTACCGCTCCGGCAGGACGACGACGAAAGCCTGTCCGCCGGACGCTTGAAGCCCATGCGGGCCCGCACGCCAGTGCAAGGTTCGAACCGATACCGCCGGCCTGTTCAGCCGGAATATCCGTCTTCACCGTCTATGCAGGCCGGCCGATTAAGCCGGAAACCCCGGCGCCTGCAGTCTCGGACAGGGCGCTTTCCCAAAAGATTGCAATCGTTTCCTCTTCTCCGTTCGGCGATCCCTGCGGATGGCTGAAAGGATTGAGTTCCTGATCACCTTGCTTTCGGAGAAGCGCACAAAGGCGTGCCGCCAAACGGGGCCGGCACGCCCGACGGGCGGTGGATAGACCTTCGGGAGGGGGTTGGCAAGGGGCAATCGGGGGCCGAACGCAGGCCTCACGCCGCCTTGAACGACCGCACCTTGATATCGCGCGCCCTGCCCCGCGCCTGCGCAAGGTCGTAGGCGCTCTGCAGCCCAAGCCAGGTCTCGGCACTTGAACCGAAAGCTTTGGACAGCCGGATCGCCATCTCGACCGAGATTCCGGCTTTTTCATTCAGCAGGTCGGACAGCGCCTGCCGCGTCACCCCGAGGCCTTGGGCAGCCTCGGTGACCGAGAGGCTGAGCGGCTCCAGGCACTGACGGCGCACGATGCCGCCGGGATGAGGTGGGTCATGCATCGGCATCGGCGGTTCCCTCAGTGATAATCGAGATAGTCCACGTCATAGGCGTCGTCTGCCTCGAAGCGAAAGGTCACGCGCCAGTTTGCCGAGACCCAGATCGCCCAATGGCCTTTGAGTTCTCCCTTGAGCGGATGCAGAAGGAAGCCGGGCAAGTTCATGTCCTCCGGTTTTCGGCTGCGGTCCAGAACAGCGAGAATATCGCGCAGTCGAACGACATGTTGCGCGGAGACGCGCTTCGCGGTCCGACCTTCGTACAGCGCCCTCAGGCCGCGGTGACGGAAGGAGCGGATCATCCCCCGAGGTTACTCTGTCGCCTGTCACTTGTCAAACGACAAAGGCGTGCTAGGCGCGGACTCGGTGAGGAAGTGCAATGCCCGCGAAAAAGCGCGCTTCGAAGCCGAGCTTCGTTAATCCGCACGACGCGCCCGCGTGGACCGTGGAGCAGTTTGCATGCGCGGAAGTCGCGTTCGGCGGCAAGGTCGCGCACAAGGCACGCTGGCGCGACCCCGCGGCCGCCCCAAGAAGGCGAACGCGAAAGTGCACATCCATATCCGCCTCTCGCCGCAGGTGCTTGGCTATTTCCGCGCGACAGGCCCGGGATGGCAGACGCGCATCGACGAGGTGCTGCGGAAGTGGGTGGCGGAGACGGTACGCTCCCGGATAGGCCCAAGCGCGCGGCGTGATATGCTTCCGCGGCACAGCGCAATGTCCGGAACGCCGCCCGCCTGCCATCATCTCTTCAGGGCAAGAAAACGAGAATTGCCGAGATGGCAAAAGCGATTTTCACGACAAAGATCAACCCGAGTTATGATGATCGGCCGGAAGAGCGCTATCACTTTCCAAGAACCTATTTGAATCAGGTCCGCAGCGCGGTAGGTGACTATATCATCTACTATGAACCGCGTCGTGCAAGCGCTGACGATTCAAGTCGCGGAGGGCGGCTGGCTTATTTTGCGACGGCGCGCGTAGACAGCATTGTTGAAGACACAACGACACCCGATCACTTCTACGCGTTGATCTCCACATCTACCTACCTCGATTTCGATCGACCTGTGCCATTTTCGACAGGTGGAGAATACTTTGAAGCGGCGCTCCGCAAAACGGATGGCTCGACCAACAGGGGTGCATTTGGACGCGCCGTTCGAGGAATTTCGGACAGTGAATTCGACCTTATTCTCAAGGCAGGATTCGCGCGGGAACTCGCCGACCTTGAGAATACTGCACACGACATCGCCGCTACTGGCTTCGAGGAATTCCCCTATCAAGATATTGTTCGGCCACTAATAGAAATGACGGTACTCAAACCGTTTCGCGAACGCGCGTTCATGCGGGCTGTGCGCGGCGCGTACGACAATCGATGCGCGATGAGCGGCATTCGTTTGATCAACGGCGGCGGCCGACCAGAAGTCCAAGCCGCTCACATCAAGCCCGTCGCGAAAAACGGCCCAGACTCGATCCGTAACGGGCTGGCCTTGTCAGGCACGCTACACTGGCTTTTTGATCGAGGCTTGATTTCAGTGGCGGACAATCACGAAATTCTCGTCTCGGAAAAGCATGTTCCTGACCAAATTGCCCGCCTATTGAACGCGGATCGGAGGCTGATAGTCCCGCGAGATCGAAGTTTGCAGCCTGATCCTCACTATCTCAAATTTCACCGCGAATTTGTCTTCAAAGCGTGAGCTTTGAGGAATACCAACCCCAATCGGAAATTGGTGTGAGGTCATACTTCGCAGCGAACCACTCTACGAAATCCTCGGGCGATTGCTTTTGTGTCCAATGTTGGCGCAGTCGATCATCATCGATACCCGCATCGGCGGTATTGATCCCATAGCCGTCCGACATCACGGCATCAATGTCGCGCTTCCAGTTCATGAATGGCTCAATCGAGCCGGAGTGGTCATCACTCTCGTTCATTGCGTCTAGTCCACGCCAATAGAACAAGAACAGCTTACCACATTTTTGTGAGCTTGACGAAGCGTGAGCTATTATTTGGCCTTGCTGCGCTTGCCGGACTTCAGCCGCACGCCCAGTGCATCGCCGTTGGTGAATTCAATACCGGCGGCTTCCATCGCGGCCTGAAGAGTTCGGTACGCATCCGGCGAAACCTTCGCGCCCCGGCCCGTCTCTGCGCGCTTGACGGTCGGCAACGACATCTTCGCACGGTCGGCCAGCACAGTTTGCGACCATCCAAGAAGCGCGCGGGCCGCGCGAAGCTGTTCCTTCTTGACCACAATTCCCCCTTGACACCTTTTGTATCATTGGAGTAATGATACAAAATTGGTCATTCGCCTTGAGACAGCCTGTTGCCGCGGCTCAAACTTCGGCAAAGGACGATGCCGTGCCTGTAACACGCCGTACACTCATCGCCGGTACCGCAAGCCTCGCCGCAACCGCGCTTGCGCGGGCCGCGCCGCTTATGCGCCCGACTCAAGAGCCAGATGCCGAGCTTACGGCGCTTGGGCGCAGGTTTGAACAGGCGCTCGGCGTCCACGAGGCCGCGCAGCGCGCCTTCAACGATTGCGAACGCTGCTACCTGCGGGACTGCCCGGACCCGCCCGACAGTCTCACCAGCGCCGGGCCGCTCGGCGTGCTTCTCCGCCACAAGGACTCTTGGTGGACCGCGCGCGAGCTGGGCGGCCTGTTGCGCGACGAAGAACACCGCGCCGAATGGCCGGATGCGCTGGCCGCCTTGCGGATCGCACTCGCCTACGAGGCGCGCGAGCGGCGCTTCAGGCGCAAGCTCGGTCTACGTGGTGCCGAACGTGCGTGTGACGCGGCGAACGACGCCTTGGACGACCTCGCCGCGCTGATCCTTGCCGCGCCCGCGCGCTCTCCCGCCGGGCTCGCCGTGAAGGCACATGTCACGAAACTGTGGGGCAAGCCCGAATGGTGGAGCCCGGAGGCCTCGCATGCCGACCCTTATGAGCGCTTCGCCGCAGAGATTCTTGATCTTTTCGTTCACCAGAAGCGGGTGGAATTGAACGATCCTATCCCCTGAACAAAGTCCTTGACAGCGTAACGCTCCTCCGCTACCAAAGGCCCATTCTCCACAATTGAATCCGCGGCCTCCCGCCCCGCATCACCCGCCGCATGTCCGCGCGCGGATGCCGGCGCGCGCCGCCAAATCCCAGAGCACATCATGCCCCTCGACCTCACCCCCGAAGCATGGGCGCAAGTCCGCCACGAATACGAGCACACCGACAAGCCTGTCGACGATATCTGCCTCGATCACGGCATCTCGCCCAACACGCTGCGTGACCGCGTGCGGCGCTGGCGCTGGACGCGGCGGCGCCAGCCGATCCCGGCCGAAGGCCCGCCGCCCGCGCTGCGAAACGAACCGGCGTTGCCCTTCGTCGGCGCTCCGCCCTTCGGGATGGCGCCGGGCGAGCCGGCCGCGGTGCCGCGCGAAGGCACAGCCGCCCTGCCCGCCCCGCACGCCGCGCCCATTGACGAGACGCCGGTTGATCCGGCCGAGATCGTGCCGCGGCTGCAGGGCGCGGTGGCGCGCGTGCTGCCTGCGATCGAGGCAACCGTCGCGAGGCTCGCGGGGGAGCCGATGCCGCCGCGCGAGATGGAGCGTGCGGTCCGCACGCTCACGTCACTGACGCGCACGCTGCGCGAGTTGAACGAGCTGTTGGGCCAGCATCAGCCGGCCGCCGGGCGGGATGACCACGGCTATCCGGAAGATATCGACGCGTTCCGCAACGAGTTTGCGCGGCGGATCAACGCTTTCGTTGTTTCGCGAACCGGCCAAAACAGCGACGGCGCGCAGCCAAAGGCGTCAGGGGAATGACCGCACCCATGAAAAAGGGCGGCGAAGTTGCCCTCGCCGCCCCTTGTTCCGTTTGCGCGATGCGTTCACGTCCCGCTGGAATTGCTCACCAGGCTCAGGCTCGCGGTATCGACCTTCACGCCCGGCCCCATCGTGGAGGAGATCGCCACGCGGTTGATGTAGTGGCCCTTGGCGCCGGCGGGCTTTGCCTTGTTCACGGCGTCCGCAAAGGCGCGGATGTTCGCGGCGAGCGCCTCGGCGGTGAACGAGGCCTTGCCGACGCCGGCCTGGATGATGCCGGCCTTCTCGACACGGAACTCGACCGAGCCGCCCTTCGCGCCCGCGACGGCGGCCTTGACGTCCATCGTGACGGTGCCGACCTTCGGGTTCGGCATCATGCCGCGCGGCCCGAGCACCTTGCCGAGCCGGCCGACCAGCGGCATCAGGTCGGGCGTTGCGATCACGCGATCGAAGTCGATGCGGCCGCCCTGCACTTCGGTGACCAGCTCCTCTGCCCCGACCACATCGGCGCCCGCGGCCTTCGCCTCGTCCGCCTTGGCGCCGCGCGCAAACACCGCGACGCGCTGCGAGCGGCCGGTGCCGTTCGGCAGGGTGACCACGCCGCGCACCATCTGGTCGGCATGGCGCGGATCGACGCCGAGGTTCATCGCGATCTCGACGGTCTCGTCGAACTTGGTCTTGGCGCGCTCCTTGACGAGCTTCACGGCTTCGTCGAGCGAATAGGCCTTGGCGGGGTCGAGGCCCTCGCGGGCCTTCTTGATGCGTTTGTTCTTTGCCATGACTAAGCCACCACCTCGATGCCCATCGACCGCGCCGAACCCTCGATCATGCGCATCGCGGCTTCCACCGTGCCGCTGTTGAGGTCGGCCATTTTCTTCTCGGCGATCTCCTTCACCTGCGCCTTGGTGATCGAGCCGGCCTTGTCGCGGCCCGGGGCCTTCGAGCCGCTTTCGAGGTTGGCGGCCTTCTTGATGAAGTAGGACACCGGCGGGGTGCGCATCTCGAAGGTGAACGACTTGTCGCCGTAGATCGTGATGACCACCGGGATCGGCGAACCCTTCTCCATCTGCAAGGTCTTCGCGTTGAAGTCCTTGCAGAACGCCATGATGTTGAGGCCGCGCTGACCCAGCGCAGGACCGATCGGCGGGGACGGATTGGCCGCGCCCGCCGGAACCTGAAGTTTCAGGAATCCAGCTATCTTCTTTGCCACGAGGCAAACTCCTGTTCTTGGGCCTGTCCGGCCCGGTTAGTGGTGCGGATATCGACGGCCAGGAACCGCCTCACCTCCCACGTGTTCTGGCGAGCGTGTGGTGCTCGCGCGGCCTGTGTTTGGGGGGTACGGCCGCGCAGGTCAAGACATAATCGGCCGGGGCGCCTTCGAGCCTACCGCAGATAGCGCAGATCGCCCGTTGTTCAATGGCTTGCGAGATAGGGCTCAATCCGTGCCAGAACCTGGCGAGGATCGATGCGCGCCATGCCGCCCGGCACCGTCCAGCCGTGCTCCGGCTCGATCGCGTGGATGAATTTCGAGTAGCCCAGCACCGGCGTCGACCCGAACAGGCCGAAGGCCGGCGTCTCGCCCGCCGCCGCAAGGTTCATCGGCCCGGAATCCGGCCCGACGAACAGGTCGGCGTGGCGCAGCAGCGCGGCCGCCTCAACCACCGAGAGACCGCAGGCGTTGATCGCCGGTGCGCCCGCGCTTCCCGCAATGAGTTCGGCAGCGTGCGCGGCATTTGCCGGTCCGCCGATCAGGAACACGGTGCCGCGGGTCCGCCGCCGCAGCGCATCGATGAACGCGGTCCAGTGTGACGCCGGCCAGTCCTTGGCCGGATGCGAGGCGCCGAGCGCCACCACGACCCAGGGCCGGGCCGCGGCCGCAAAGCGTTCGGCCACATTGGCAAGAGTTGCGGCAGGCAATGTGAGGTTCGGCTCGGTGGTCGCGAGCGGAACCTGCATGTCCGCCAGCAATGCGCGCAGCCAGTCGGTCGGCATCGCGTGGAAGTGGCTCTGATCGATGCCGGCGTTGGTGATGAAGGGGCGCTGCTTCGCGAAACCGACGCCGATGCGCTGCGGAATGCCGGCGACCATGGCGGCCAGCGCGGGGCGCACGGTGCGATCCAGGATCCAGATCCTGGCGAAGCGCGCGCGCCGCATCAGCGCGACGAGCCGCACGAGATTGACGCCGCGACGCAGCTGTGAGCCGCCATGATCGAAATAGATCACCTCGGCGACGCAAGGCTCGGCCTGCAGCAGCTCTTTCGCGTGCGATGTGGGCGGCGCGAGAAAGGTGACGGCGCTGCCCGGCTCGGCCGCGGCGATCGCGCGCACATACGGCAAGTGCCAGATGACGTCGCCGATGCCCTGCTTCACCTGAATGACGGCGGTCGGGGTCACGGCGCGGCGTTCCTCCAGACCACGAGACTCGTGCCGCGGATCTGCCGCAACCCGAGCCGGCTTCTGGCCTCCAGTTCCTCCAGCGCGCGCGTCACGCCCTCCCACACGCCGTAGTCATGCCAGAGCACGATGCCGTCCGGCGCGGCGAGCCGGCGCGCGGTTTCGCTATCGGCGACGACATAGTCGTAAGCGTGCGAGCCATCGACGAATACGAGTCCCGCGCGGCCATGATGAGCCGAGAAGTCGAACGTCGACGAATCCCCGTAAGCTTGCGTGATGCGCCGCGCATCGGCCACCCATTCGGGTTGCGGCGCCGCGAAGTAGCGCCCCGACCGGGGCTTGTCGACGAAAGCGCGCTCGCCCGGCGCGAGCGCGAATTTCGGTGTCGCCTGCGGCGGCAGATCGAGCGTGAAAACAGACAGACGCGGGTCGGCGTTGATGGCGAGATTCAATGTCGTGCGGCCATCGAAGGTGCCGATCTCGACGATTTCCTCGCCGCTCGTGACGGACGCAGCAGCCGTCGCCAGCACGGCAAGCTCGGCGAGATTGACGTCACCCTGATTGCGGTGGGCATGCGCGAGCCGGATCGGCCTATTGGCGAACACGTCGCGCCAGCCGGACATCGGCAGCCGCGTCGGCTGTCCGCGCGTCACGCCGCGCAGGCGGCGCCCGACACGCCGGTAAGCAAGGCTGGCAATCGTGGCCGGCAGATAGACGGAGCGCGCGTAGAGGCCGTGAAGCCGGCTCGCCAGCACGGGATTCATGACCCAAGACCACAGGCAGTCATTCTTGGCTTACATACTCGCCAAGCTCTCGTGCGCGGAAATATTCTCGACGAAATCCAGCAAAAGCCTGCGACGAACGTGTTTCCTCTCGGATTTCGGCAGCCGCTTCTTTCTTCATGCCTTCGGCCGCGGGCCCCAGCTGACGCGCCGCGTTCATTTTTATCACCAGGAGGCTGAGCGTCTTGACGCACTTGCCGCGCTCCTCACAAAGCTCGTCACGGTCGAGACCGAGGATCCTGATCGTCTGTTTCGCTCTCTCTTCATTCCATGGATCCTCGGGGCGCGGCCGCGGCCAAACCTTCTTGGTGGTTGGGTTGACGTAATAGGTGAAGCAGTTTTCCGGATCGTCCGCGTCGTCAGACGGGTCGAGAAGATACGCGCGCTCTTGATTCAGCGGTTGGCCGCTCTCGCGCACGCGTTTGGCTTCATCGGGCACCGGAAAGCTATTGAGCTTGTGCTCGGCATTGCAGTACTTGCAGGAGAAAAGCAGGTTGCTCCATTCGTAGGCCAGCCACCAATAACCGTTGTGGGGCGGCGCTTTCTCGGGCAACGTCACCTCCGCCTTCGGGCGAAAATGTTCTATATCGGACTCGCGGTTTACATCGCGCAGACGCTCGCAATAGGCGCACTTTTTGTGCTGCATCGTCCAGAGCGCCTCGCGTACTTCGCTTTTCCCCCAGTGCCTCGGAAACTCGTCCGACAGCGGCTTGCGCTTTTCTTCATCAACGATGTTCTTGATTTTCAAGCGAGCATCTTTAACAGTTTTTGACTGAAGGTGGGGCGGCACCTCCTTTGGACGTTTGATACGGATCATGACGTCGCGTCCCCATCTTTCTTCTGCACGTCCGCGAGGCGCTGCAGCGTCTCGATATCGCGCATCAACTTTTCCTGCAGCAGATGATCACGTTCGTCCGCGGCCGCGACGACGGAACGCGATTCGAGTTCTTGTTCCTTCTCTCGTACTTGCTCGCGATCACCCTCTGCATACGCCTGACGCAATTCTTCGGTAATTTTCTGAGTGGTCAAGTCGCGCACCGACTTCAGGCCAAATGCGCTCGACGTCATGATCTGGTCATACGTCCAGCCACGATAGGGCTCGAGCTTTTCAGCGAGAACGGCCCCCGACTTTCGTTCGAACCGGTACATCGCGGCTGCGTCATCCGGAAGGTCCGACAAGCCGCCAGCACAAAGCGGCGAGTGGCTTGCGACAATAAACTGGACGTCGGGAAACTGCTGGCTCAGCTCGCGTACGATCTCGCGCTGCCAGCGGGGATGAAGATGTTTCTCCAGCTCGTCGATAATGACGATCGCCGAGACGCTGCCGTCGACGAAGTTCGGACGATACAGAAAAGTCCATCCGAGCAGATCCGACAGCCAGGCGAGCGTGGCCAGATAACCGTCGCCGATGGCGCCCATCGGCACGAATTCGCCCCAAGGCCCCTTGATCGAAAGGCCGCTCGGCCCAAAATGCGTGCTGTCCGCAGGCAACACCAACACGCGCTCGATCTGGCGGCAGACGCGGTCGATACTTCCGCCGGTGTTGATACGGCGCAGAGCCAATTCCGGATTTTGTAACTGAGCCGTGGAGACGAACAAGCTCTCGACCGCCTCGGACGGGGCGTATCCGGCGGGTGACCTCGTACCGAAGCCACTGCGCAGCGCTCCATAGCCGCACACGAACACTGAATCCCGGGGAAACCAGCTCGAGGTCGACTGCCGGATTTCGACTCCGCTCGGGCCTCGCGTCAGGGTCGTCTCAACCCATACTTCATCGGGCGCGTCAGGCGATGCCAGTTGAGCGCGAATGTGCCCCTTTGCCGTCTGCTGACGGAGCAGTTCGCCAGCAAGTAATCCCATCAACGCCGTCGCGCTGGTCTGATCGCAGAGAGAGAGGGCGATACTCCGCAGGACAGTCGTCTTGCCGAGCCCATTATCGCCGAGCAGCATGGTCCAGGGCCGCGGCTTGCCCTGCTCGCTGAAATCGATCTTCAAGGACCTGAAGCAGCGAATATTCTCCAGTTCAAGCGAGAGCAGCTTCAGTGTTTGAAACTTGGCGCCGCCCGCGGGCTTGCCGGCCGGCACGGGGGCGACCCCTGCGTTCCTCGCGGCCAGAATCAAGTCCAGCATTTTTTCGCGGTCCGCGAAGGCCCTCTCCGGCCCCAACCGCCATATCAGGCAGCGAACGCGAACGGTGAGACCTCGACGTCCGCTGGTCTCGACCGGGCTTTCCGCCAACATCCTTTCGTAGAAGATCAAGGCAGCAGGCTGCCCCTCGATCTGGGGGCGGACGTAAGAATCGAGTTCGTCGGCGGTGATGGCTTTCTGTTCGCAGAAATCGACCAGGCGCTCGACCCATGGTTCCGGATCGACGATGTCATCGCGATCGAACGCCCAGGCAGGGACCAGGCCGAAGACCTTGATCTCGCTCCACGACAACTCCTCCAGCAATGCGACCGCCAACGTCACACGACGCGACGCGTTGGAGCCCTGTTGTCCGAGGTCGAATTCCTTCTGTCGCGCCAACCGCTCCTTAGGATTCGGGATGTCGAGCAACTTCACGTCGACAACTCCCTCCAGAGATGAAAGCGGGTTGAGGAAGGCCAATACGTTGGTCGCTGCCTGAAAGTCCTTGTAGCGCAGTCTGGCCCGCAGGCCGTTCCACCATCTCAGCAGAGTCTCCAGGATCGGCACTTTGAAAACAGGCGATTGATTGAGAAACTCGAACAGGATGATCGTTTGCATCGCCGTTTCGATGAAACTCCATCTAATCCCGTCCGAAGGCTGGTCCTTCAGAAAAATGGGGAACGAGCCGGTCGAAACCGCCAGAAAATAAAAAATGCAGAGCAAGACAAAGCGGAGGATGGTCAGAGAAATCGCTCGGCGCGAAAAGCTGATGCCCAAACGACCGAGATCGTCTTGTGCACTCCACACAAAGCTCCAGGTTGCGATGAACCCAACCGCGAGTGCGTGGCTCAAAAGCGCCGTGGTATAGGTCGATGCCATCAGGAGCCAGCGCGTATCCGCGTCAAGCAGCGTTGATCGATCATGATATCACACGGGGAATACAAGCGCACACGGCGGTGGCCGGCGCTTTTTTTTTGCTCCGACGCACCAGATAACTGATCGAGTCTGCCGCCCCCGGCCTATCCCTCGCCTCACCTGGACAAGCCGCTCAAAGCTTCTCGACCTGGCCGAATTCGAGCTCGACCGGCGTGGCGCGGCCGAAGATCGACACTGCGACCTTCACGCGCGAGCGGCCTTCGTCGACTTCTTCCACCGTGCCGTTGAACGAGGCGAACGGACCGTCGGAGACGCGCACCTGCTCGCCGACCTCGAACGTGATCGAGGGCTTCGGCCGCTCGATGCCTTCCTGCACCTGGTTCAGGATGCGCTGCGCCTCGGACTCCTGAATCGGCATCGGCTTCTTGTCGGCGCCGAGAAAGCCGGTGACCTTCGGCGTGTTCTTGATCAGGTG
>Ga0190275_10003483_pt1 | contig 11243 bp, 9 predicted proteins | sample Popmic550T_FD_133745 | JGI IMG/M metagenome (GOLD analysis project Ga0190275, IMG submission 133745) | Populus adjacent soil microbial communities from riparian zone of Yellowstone River, Montana, USA - 550 T | ecosystem: Environmental > Terrestrial > Soil > Riparian zone > Trees stand | place... | reverse complement strand
TGGTTGGGGGTTAGACATGGCCGTACCGAAGCGCCGCACGTCGCGGTCCCGCAAGGGGACCCGCCGCAGCCACCACCACGTCACCCCGGTGCAGGTGCAGTACTGCCCGAAGTGCAACGAGGCGGTGATGCCGCACCGGCTGTGCCCGAACTGCGGCAACTACCAGGGCCGCGAGGTCATCAACATGGACGCCGCCGACGACGCGAAGTAACGGCCCGGTTAGGGTCCGCCCATGGCCCGGCTGCGCGTCCTGACGTGTCTGCTCTCGCGGGTCGTCCGCCAGTACGGCCCGGTCGGCACCACGTCCGACCTCCTCGGCGTGGACTACTTCCCGTCCGTACCGGCCGATACTGAGTTCCCGTACCAGCTCGGCACCTTCGACCTGTTTACCCGATTCCTCAGCACCGGGGGCATCACCGGCCGGGTTCTCGTGACGGTGGTGCGCCTCCGCCCGGACGGCTCGGACTGGAACCAGGTATACTGGAAGTGGGTTCCGCTCCCCGTGATACCCGGTCCGGGTCCGCTCGTACTTGACACCACGTTCCGGCTGCACCGGCTCGTGGTTCCCGGCGAAGGGACATACGTCGCGCGGGTCAGTCGTGACTTCCGTCGCCGGTGGGACCGCATCCGCCGCACCCGGGTGCTGGGTTCGGACTCCTTCGCCGTCCTGAGGGCGACATGAACTCGGAACGCCGGCGGTACTGGTTCCCCGTCCTCAGTGGCCGGGGTGAAGTGGTCGAACTCAGCGGCTGCCGGAGGCCGACCGTCCGGCAGCTGTTAGCGGCCGGGGAGTTCACGTACGCCAATGCCGGCGTAATCGACCCCGAGAACGAGTCATTCGTCGCGCAACCGCTCCGTCTGATCCGTGTTCGGTTCGCCCCCGACCCTCAACCCCCCGCCTCCGCGATGCCGAACACCGCTCTCCTTTTCCCCGGTCAGGGCGCCCAGGCCGTCGGCATGGCCGGCCCGCTCTGCCACAGCCACCCGCCGGCGCACGCCCTGTTCCAGCAGGCGTCCGCCGCCCTCGGGTACGACCTGCTCGACGTGTGCGTCAACGGCCCGGCCGAGAGGCTCAACGCCACCGACGTCAGCCAGCCGGCCATCTTCGTCGCCAGCCTCGCCGCGCTCGACCAACTCCGCGCCACCCAGCCCGAGGCGCTGTCGGCCGTCACCGCCACCGCCGGCCTGAGCCTCGGCGAGTACACCGCCCTCGTCTTCGCCGGGGCGCTGTCGTTCGACGACGGGCTGAAGGTGGTGAAGGCCCGCGGCGAGGCGATGCAGGCGGCCGCCGTCGCCACGCCGTCCGGCATGACCGCGGTGCTCGGCGTCGACGCCGCGGAGGTCGAGGCACTGGTGGCCGAGGCCCGGTCGGCCGGCACGCTGGAGGTGGCGAACTACCTCTGCCCGGGGAACACCGTCGCGTCCGGCGTGCTGCCGGCGCTCGACCGGCTGGAGCAATTGTGCCAGGAGAAGGGCGGCATCCGCACCGCCCGGTTGGCCGTTGCCGGGGCGTTCCACACCATCCTGATGAAGCCCGCCGACGAGGCGCTGGCCGCGGTTCTCGCCGGCGTCGAGGTCAAGGTGCCGACGATTCCGGTGTGGTCGAACGTGGACGCGCAGCCGCACACCGACCCGGCCGAGATTCGGGCGCTGCTGGTGCGACAGGTGCTGTCGCAGGTGCGGTGGGAGGCCACGTTGCGCGGGCTGATCGCGGCCGGGGTGGAGCGGTTCTACGAGGTCGGCCCCGGGCGGGTGCTGGCCGGGCTGATGAAGCGCGTCGTCCGCAAGGTCGATTTCATCAACGTCACGGCGTAAGTTCGAAATCCGAAGCACGACATTCGAAACCGGCGGCGCAGCCCGAATTTCGTGCTTCGGATTTCGGATTTCGGGTTTGCGCCCGGTGCCCGCGGGGTGTCCGTTCGCCCGGGGGATCGCTAGTATCTGACGTGTCCGCCCGGCTTTCGGGTTCCGAAGGAGTGACCCGCCCGGCCCTCCGCTGGCCGCCGCGGGCCGAAGCCATACCGTTCCCCAATGCCGCGGCGGCCGGTCGGAGCCGGTCCGCGGGGCTCGGCGGGGCCGCCCGCCGCCGGAGGGTGCTACCGTGTCCGTCGAGCAGCGCGTCATCGAGATCGTGTGCGAACACCTCGCGGTCCAGAAGGACCAGGTCAGTCGCACCACCAAGTTCATCGAGGACATCGGGGCCGACTCCCTCGACATCGTCGAGCTGGTGATGGAGCTCGAAGAAGAGTTCGACATCCAGATCCCCGACGACCAGGCCGAGAAGATCAAGACCGTCGGCGAGGCGGTCGACTACATCGAGGCCGCCCTCAAGAACAAGCCCCAGGGCTGACGACCAGGTGCCCGCACCCATGACACGCCGCCGGGTGGTCATCACCGGCCTCGGGACCGTCAACCCGCTGGCCCACGACGTGCCCGCGTTCTGGCGGGCGCTCCTCGCCGCGCAGTCGGGCGTCGCCCCCATCACCCTGTTCGACGCCGCCGCGTACAAGGTCCGCATCGGCGGCGAGGTCAAGAACTTCACCCCCGCCCCGGTCGTCGACGCCCGCGCCGCCAAGCGGCTCGACCGCGTCGTGCAGTTCGGCATGGTCGCCGCCCACGAGGCGATCAAGGACAGCGGCCTCGACGTCTCGAAGGAAGACCCGTTCCGCTGCGGGGTGATCGTCGGCAGCGGCATCGGCGGGCTGGCCGAGTTCGAGGCCGGGCACCACGACCTGCTGAACCCGGGCAAGGGGCCGAACCGCCTCAGCCCGTTCATCATCCCCAAGATGATCGCCAACTCGGCGGCCGGCAACATCTCCATCCGCTACCACCTGCAAGGCCCGAACACGACGGTTTCGACCGCCTGCTCGTCGGCGGCGCACGCCATCGGCGACGCCATGCGGCAGATCGCCGCCGGGTTCGCCGACGTGATGGTCACCGGCGGCACCGAGGCCGCGATCACGCCGATGGGTCTGGGCGGGTTCATCGCCTGCCGGGCGCTGTCGGAGCGGAACGACGACCCGGCTCACGCCAGCCGCCCGTTCGACGCCGGCCGCGACGGCTTCGTCCTCGCCGAGGGGGCCGGCATCCTCGTCATCGAGGAGCTGGAGCACGCGAAGGCGCGGGGCGCGAAGATTTACGCGGAGGTAGTCGGCTGCGGGAACACGGCGGACGCGTACCACATCACGGCCCCGCACGAGGACGGTGCCGGCGCGGCCGCGGCGATGCGGGCGGCGCTGGCCGAGGCCGGGTGGAACCCGTCGGACGTGGACTACATCAACGCCCACGGCACCAGCACGCCGCTGGGCGACGTGGCCGAGACGAAGGCGGTGAAGCTGGTGTTCGGCGACCACGCCAGGAAGCTGATGATGTCGAGCACCAAGAGCATGATCGGCCACCTGCTCGGGGCCAGCGGCGGCGTCGAGGCGATCGCGTGCGCCCTGAGCATCCAGGAGGGGAAGGTTCACCCGACGGCGAACCTGACGGAGCAGGACGTGGCCGGCGGGTGCGACCTGGACTACGTGCCGAACACGGCCCGCGACGCCCGGGTGCGGCGGGTGCTGTCGAACAGCTTCGGGTTCGGCGGCCACAACTGCTCGCTGGCGCTCGCGGCGGTGTAACCACCCCGGGCGCCGCCTCATGCCCGTCGAAGTAATCGTCGTTGTCGCGGTGCTCGGCTTCGCCGTCTGGTGGTGCGTCCTTATCTGGTCGATCTCCTGGCTCACCGGCTGGCGGACGCTCGCCCGCCACTACCACTTCACCGGCCCGTTCCACGGCCGCAAACACCGCTTCCAGCACCTCCGCCTCGGCTGGAGCAGCTACAGCGGGTGCGTGACAGTCGGCAGCAACGCCGACGGGCTTTCCCTCGCGGTGATGTTCTTGTTCCGCCCCGGCCACCAACCGCTGTTCATTCCGTGGTCCGTGGTGCGGTCGGCGGAGTTCGTGCGGAAGTGGTACGGATCGTGGCTCGAACTCCGCACCACGGCGGCGCCGTGGGTGCGGCTGCGCCTGCCGGAGCGCCTCGGGAAGCGGCTCGCGGCGGACGCCAACCAGTCGTGGGCGGCCGCGGAGGCGGGCGTAGAATAGGTCACTTCCCCACGAGACGACCCGATGCCCCTCCCCGACCTGCTCGACGGCCGGTGGGCCGACGTGACCCTCAGCCAGAACGAATTTGCCCGCTACTCCCGGCACGTCATCATGCCCGAGGTCGGGCTCGACGGGCAGCGGAGGCTCAAGGCCGCGAAGGTGCTCGTCATCGGCACCGGCGGCCTCGGTTCGCCGCTCGCCCTATACCTCGCCGCGGCCGGCGTCGGCACCATCGGCCTCGTCGACTTCGACACCGTCGATGCGTCCAACCTCCAGCGCCAGATCATCCACGGCACCCGCGACGTCGGCCGCTCCAAGTGCCAGTCCGCCGCCGACAAGCTCCGCGACATCAACCCGGAAATCACCGTCGTGCTCCACGAGGAGCGGTTCACGTCGAAGAACGCCGAGGCCATCGTCCGCGACTACGACATCGTCGTGGACGGAACCGACAACTTCCCGACGCGCTACCTCGTGAACGACGTGTGCGTGCTGCTGAACAAGCCGAACGTGTACGGCAGCATCTTCCGGTTCGACGGGCAGGCGACGGTGTTCCACCCGGCGGTGGGGCCGAGTTACCGCTGCCTGTACCCCGAGCCGCCGCCGCCGGGCGAGGTGCCGAGCTGCGCCGAGGGCGGCGTGCTCGGCATCCTCCCCGGCGTCATCGGCTGCATCCAGGCGACCGAAACCGTGAAGCTGATTCTGGGTATTGGCGAGCCGCTGATCGGCCGGCTGCTCCACTACGACGCCCTGAACATGACGTTCAAGACGTACAAGATTCGCCGCGACCCCAAGTGGGCGATCGGGGCGCCGCACCCGACGGTGAAGGGGCTCATCGACTACGAGCAGTTCTGCGGCGTGCGCGGGGGTGTTGCCACGCCGGCGAGCGGCGGGGGGGAGATCAGCCCGGAGCAGCTGAAGAAGCGCATCGACGCCGGCGAGAACCTGTTCGTGCTGGACGTGCGGAACCCGAACGAGTTTCAGATCTGCCGCATCCCGGGGACGGTGCTACTGCCGCTGCCGGAGTTGCCCGCGCGGGTCGCCGAGGTGCCGACGGACCGCGAGGTGGTGGTCCACTGCAAGAGCGGGATGCGCAGCGCGAAGGCGATCGAGTTCCTGAAGGGGCAGGGGTACACGAAGCTGCTCAACCTCACCGGCGGCATCCTGGGGTGGGCCGAGAAGGTGGACCCGGGGATGCCGAAATACTGAGAATGACCAATTCCAGTAGTTTCAAGTAGGCGGGCTGGCATCGCGATGGGTAGGGCCAGCCGATGACGGTTTGCCGGGGCCGGTCGCCAGCGCCTCGGCGAGTACCACCAGGCACGCGGCTGCCAGGGTCCAGCGGCTTCCCGCCCCGGCCCCGAATCGCACCCAGGCGTTCCGCAGGATCAGCCCCACAGCAGCCGCACCACCCCACTCGTCGCCGACGTCCGCGGGCGGACCTGGGCCAACTGCCGGTAGCTGCTCTCCACCCCGAACCGCGTCCGGTACAGGTCCCGGACCGACACCGGGGCGCCGCCCACCCGCCACGTCGCGTACAGCAACTTGCGGGTGTGCCGGCGACCCGTCTTCCGGTGCCGGTAGGTCTTGTGGGCCACGACCACCGTCACCCGGACCGACGCCCCCCGGTCCTCGTGGGTGTACGGATACCGACCCGCACCGCGGCCGCGGACCGCCCGTAGGCCGGCCGCCCGCACCCCCGGTCGGGGCTTCCGCCCCCGGATCACCGCCGGGATCACGAACGGCAGGTTCCGGGATTGGAGCAGCCGCATCACCGCGATCGAGAAGAACGCCTTGTCCAGCAGCACGACCCGGGTCGTAACCCCCGCCCCGGCCACCTGATCCAGCAGCCGGGTCAGGACGGCCGTGAACGGCTCCTTCTCCCCGACGGCCGTCAGCCCGAGGGTGTACCGGCCCGGGCCGCCGACGACGCAGGCGGTGGCGTAGGTGTGGAACGTGTGGGTGCCGGCCGCCGACTTGGCCCGGGTGGTTTCCCGGTTCGGCGCCCCGAAGTACCCGATGCGGTGGTAGTCGATGGCGACCCGGGCCGCCCGCCGCCGCCGCCCGAGCGGGGCGTGGAGGGCCGGGAGGAGGCGGCGCTCGAGGGTCCGGCGGCGCGCGGGGAGGGCGGCGTAGAGGCAGTCCCAGACGGCCTGCCCGGAGGGCGCGGCCGGGATGGCGGCGCAGGCGGCGGCGACCGACCGGGCGAACGCGGCGGCGAACAGGACGACCTTCCAGACGACCTCGGGGGTGCAGGTGCGGCGGCGGGGCAGTTGGACCGCCCGAGTCAGCCAGTCGGTGACGACCGGGCGGAGGTGGCGGGTGGCGGCCGCGGGGGTTGGTGGGATAGACTCGGGGATGGGCCGCATGGGGTTCCTCCCGGATGGGGTGTGGCAACCACCATCTCAACGGAGCCCCATGCGTCTCGCTACCCCCAGCGGCCGAACTTGAAACTACTGAATTCGAGTTGACGCTTGCGGCGATGCAGCGTCAACGCTGCATCGCCGCAAGCGGCGTCACTTCGCCGCCAGCTCCCGCGCCAGCTCCCCGACGCGCTTCAGGTCGAGTTTGCCGCTCCCGAGCGCCGGCAACTCCTTCACCGGGTAGCAGTCGCGGGCGTCCGGCACCCACAGGTTCGGGAGTCCGCGGCCCGCGAGCTGGTCCAGCAACCCCCCGATGCCCCCGGCCGCCTCCGGCAGCACCAGCACCACCAGCCGCTCGCCGCGCTTCTCGTCCGGCACCGCGGCCACCGCCAGCACCCGGTCGCCGCCGCCGTACAGGTCGTGCAACTCCTCCTCCAGCCGCTCCAGCGGCACCATCTCGCCGCCGATCTTGGCGAAGCGGCTGACGCGCCCCGTGATCTGGATGAACCCGTCCGGCCGGACGAGGCCCACGTCGCCGGTGTTGTACCAGCCGTCGCGCACCGCCTCCGTCGTCTTCTCCGGCTGGTGCAGGTAGCCGGCCATCACGTTCGGCCCCTTCGCACACAGCACGCCCTCGGCGCCCGTCGGCAGCGGCTCGCGCTCCTCCTGCGTGAACGCCCGCACCGCGACGCCGACGATCGGCCGGCCCACAGTGCCGCGGACGTTGCACTCCTGCGTTTCGTCGCCGACCGTGACCGCCGGCAGGTTCACGGACGTCACCGGTGACAGCTCGGTGCAGCCGTACCCCTCCAGCTGCAGGACGCCGAACCGGGCGTGGAACTCGTCCTGGAGCTTCACCGGCAACTTCTCGGCGCCGCAGATCAGGGCGCGGACGGTGCGGAAGTCGTCCGGCTCGCAGCGGCGGAGGTAGAAGCGCATGAACGTCGCGGTGCTGAGGAAGATCGTCGCTCCGTGCTTCTTGATGATCGCGCCGACCTCCTTCGCCGCCCGCGGGTCCGGCGACAGGATCGCCGTCGCCGCCGCGACCAGCGGCGCCCACAGGCAGACCGTGTAGCCGAAGCTGTGGAAGAAGGGGAGCACCGCCATCAGCTTGTCGGTCCGGGCGATCCGGATGGTGCGGACGGCGGCGTCCACGTTCGACGCGATGTTCCGGTGCGTCAGGATCACGCCCTTCGGCTCGCCCGTGCTGCCGCTGCTGAACACGATCGTGAGCACGTCGTCCGGCCGGTGCCGGTGGAGGCCCAGGACGAACCGCTCGATCACCCACGCCGGCAGGAAAAGAGCCATCAGGAAGGTGCCGACGCGCTGCTTCGAGGTGACCGCCGCCAGCACGTCCTCCAGGTAGATGCGTGCGACGTCGTCGGGCAGCTCCAGCGGGAAGCGCGTCAGGAAGCGCTTCGAGGTGACGACGACCTTCAGCCCCGCCTGCCGGGCCGCGGAGGCCACCGCGCCGCCGCCGGCCGTGTAGTTCAGGTTCACCGACGTGCGGCCGAGGAAGGCGATCCCCAGGTTCGCCAGCATCCCCCCGAGCGACGTGGGGAGCCATACGCCGACGTTCTGCGCGTCGCCGACCCGGCCGCGGAGGTAGCGCGTCACGCACATCGCGCCGACGAACAGCTTGCCGCCGGTCAGCGTCTTCTCGCCCGCGGCGTAGTCGACGACCGCCGGCCGGAACAGGTTGCGGAACGACACCGCGCTCCGCACGAACCCCTGGTGAACCAGCGGGGTGTAATCGCTGAGCTTCACCGCGAGGCCGGCGCGCAGCTCCTCCACCGCGAGCCGGACCTCGGGGCTCGCGGTCGTCTTCGGCAGCGGCTCGCCGAACATCACGCCGGCGGCGTCGGTGCGCTGCCCCGGCGAGCGGCTCCACCGGCCGCCCCAGAGGCCGCCCGAGCACGCCGGCACCACCACGACGTTCGTTTTCGTGGCGGCGAGAATCGCGTCGAGTTCGGGGCCGAACGCGCGGAGGTGGCCGCTGCCGGTCACGCCGCCTTCGGGGAACATCAGGACGCAGGCGCCGCCGTCGAGCGTCGCGGCGACCTCGGCCGCGTCGTAGCCGCGGTCGGGGAGGATACGCACGCCGCGCGGACAGGCGGCGCGGAGCATCAGTCGATCGAGCGGGCCGACGCGGTTGGCGACGAGCAGGCACCCGCCGGTGCGCGGCACCCGCTCGCGGGAGTAAACCCGGAACCGGACGAGTAGCCGCACGACGAGCCCGGCGAGGAATGACAGCATTTTGGGTGGGCTGTGGTGGGTTGGGAGAGGCCTGAAAGCCCACCCGCGGCAACGGGTGCGTGCTTCACCGGCATGTCCGCTTGCGACCGCGGCACCCGGCCGTTATACGCGCCCCGGTTCGCACGATCATGACGAAGGACGGGGACAGGGGTGCCCGCGGGCGGGGGGGGAACGGCGGGGAACCGCTGCCCCGCCCGCGGGGCCGATCACGCCGCCGGGCACCGAGTGCCCGCGGCCGGGGGGCCGTTCATGCCGACGCCGTGTGACCCGATGCTCCGCCACGTCCTCCGCGACGAGGCGCTGACCCGGGGGCTCGGGGACATCGAGGCCAAGATGCTCGTCGAGTGGCTGACCGACTGGACCGAACTGCTGGCCGAGGCGTCACGGACGCCGGACGACGCCTGGTCGTGCGTCCACCGGCTGTGCCGCCGCGGCCGGGCGATCCGCCGGTTCGTGCAGTTGTGGAACGAGCCGCAGGGTCGTGGGGCCGCGTCGCAGCTGGCCGCCGCCGAGCGGTTCGCGTGGCCGCTGCCGCCGAGCGACCTGGAGGCGCCGGACCTCATGCACCACATCCTGACGTGGGAGAACCAGCACCCCGAGCGGTGACGTGGGGCCGGCTTCCAGCCGGCCGTCCGGCGTGGGCCGGTTTCCAACCGGCCTTGCCTGAACCAATCGGCAGCGAATCGGAGGGTTCAGGCAAGGCCGGTTGGAAACCGGCCCCACGCCGGATTTCCGCGAATTCCGGTAGCGTTCCGCCCCCGTCGCGCAATCGGGGGTTAGACTTCTCGCCCGCGGCGTCCCGCAATCCCGCCGCGACCGTGAATCGTCGGGAGGGCACACCCCCTCCAAGCGGGGAGCGCGACGTTCGCCCAGGCGGTACACCTTCGCGCGGGGGCGTGCCGAACGCCGACCGCTCCGGCCGGGTTCGCTTGCTCCCGGGGGGGCCGGCGTTATGCTAGTAATGGATTTGCCGATTCTACCGCCGCCACGCGAGGAGCCCACGTGACGCCGACCCAGACTCCCCCCGGCGGCAGCAGCAGTTCCGGCGGCCAGAACCCCGGCCAGAACCGGTACGGGCGTCAGATCGAAGAAGCCTTCGAGGCCGCCTCGCGCCTCGCCGGCTCCGCCCTCGCCCCCGCCGACTTCTACCAACAGTTCCTCAACCGCACCCTCGCCGCCATCGACGCCCCCGCCGGCGCCGTCTGGCTCCGCACCCCGCAGGGCTTCCTCCAGATCGCCTGCCAGGTCAACCTGGAGTCGGTCGGCCTCGAAAACCGCCGCGGCGGCCGGCAGTGCCACAACGAAGTTCTCCGCCAGGTCTTCCAGGCCGCCCCGCCGCGGCCGATCATGCTGGAGCCGAACGGCCGGGTCGCCCCGAACCAGTCCGCCCCCGCGGCCGCCGCCGGCGACCCCAGCATCCCCGCCGCCAACCTCACCGACTACTTCGCGCTGTTCGCCCCGATCGTCACCCCGGACAAGACGGCCCTCGGCGTGCTGGAAGTGTTCCAGGACCCGACCCTCGACCCGAAGCTGTACCCGACGTTCCTGAACTACACGTTCCAGATGGCCGGGTACGCCAGCCAGTACCACCAGTTCTCGAACGCCCGCAGCGCCACCGGCATCGAACGCACCTTCACGCAGGTCGAAGGCTTCGCCCGGCTCGTCCACGGCACGCTGAACCCGACGGAGGTGGCGTACCACGTCGCCAACGAGGGGCGGAAGCTGATCGAATGCGACCGGCTCTGCGTCGGCGTCCGCCACGCCCGCAAGAAGGTGACGGTCGAGGCCGTCAGCGGGGCCGACGTGGTGGAGAAGGCGAGCACCCACGTCCGCCGGCTGCGGAAGCTGATGGAAGCGGTCGTCACCTGGGGCGAGACGCTGACGTTCAAGGGGATCAAGGACGCCGGCCTGCCGCCGGACGTGTCGCACTCGCTCGACGAGTATCTGAACGAGAGCCAGCCGAAGCTGCTGGTGGTGCAGCCGATCCGCGACGAGCGGGAGAAGGACCAATCAAAGCCGGCCAGGTCGGTGCTGGTGCTGGAGAGCTTCAACCCGCCGGAGGACGCCGCCCCGATGGTGCAACGGCTGGAGCTGGTGGCCAAGCACGCCGCCCCCGCCCTGTACAACGCCGCGGAACTCAAGCGGGTGCCGCTGAAGTTCCTGTGGTGGCCGATCGCCAAGGTGCAGGAGGGCGTCGGCGGCAAGGGGCGGTTCTACATGGCCACCGCGGCCGTCGCCCTCGCCCTGCTGACGGGGCTGATGATCCTCTACCCGTACCCGCTGCGGATGGAGGCCAAGGGGCACATGCAGCCGGTCGAGATCGCCAAGATCTACCCGCCGCGGGAGGGGCAGATTCGCAAGGTGCTCGTCCGCCCCGGCGACAAACTCCTCCCCGGCGACGCCGTGGCCGAACTTCACGACGCCGACGTGCGGCGGGTAGATCTTGGCGATCTCGACCGGCAGCATCTGCCCCTTCGCGTCCATCCGCAGCGGGTACGGGATCAGGATCATCGCGGCCGTCAGCAGGGCGAGCAGCACCAG
>Ga0190275_10003482_pt1 | contig 11243 bp, 8 predicted proteins | sample Popmic550T_FD_133745 | JGI IMG/M metagenome (GOLD analysis project Ga0190275, IMG submission 133745) | Populus adjacent soil microbial communities from riparian zone of Yellowstone River, Montana, USA - 550 T | ecosystem: Environmental > Terrestrial > Soil > Riparian zone > Trees stand | place... | reverse complement strand
GATGTACGCAAAGAGGCTTGTCACTTTTTCGAAAAACACTATTCCCAGCGTTATGGGAAGCGCTAGAAGCGTTCTTGTTGCGTACCACAAGAGCCCCGCTGTGTGCACTATTTTATTCTGGCCCATGTTTAGTCTTTCTGCTCTTGCCTCTCCTCTGCTTCTTTTGTGCTGTTCTCTCTCCTTTTCTGTTGGCTCCTCTTTCATTGCTAGCTCTCTTCTTCTCTCTGCTCTCGGCACCCCTTGCACGAGGTAGAGAACACATAGAACTGTGTATATCAGCATGATTCTTCTCTTCATTTCTTTTTGCATTTTTGAAAAAAGTTTTCATCAATACATATAACAGAATTTCCCCATTCGGAAATTTAATGCCAGCTTTTTCTGTAAATTTTCATTCCCTTTCCGTTCTCCTAACCGTAATTGCGCCAAATTAGCTCTACTTAATTAATCTTAGAACTCATCCTTTATTTAAAATTTTAAATACTTATGCAACTGTAGATTGTATGGTAGTTAGCTGAGTAATTTGTAGATTGTAGGGTAATTAGCTGAACAATGTGCAGACCTTGAGATAGTTTAGCTGAGTAATTCTAGCAATAGATCAGTTACTCTTTGATATGAGACCTACACTAACATCTCTCACCCTTTGATATGCCATCTACGCCATGGCTGTAGCGCGCACTGTCAACACGCACATTGAAATCGCAAAGAAGATCACACTCTACCACAACTGCACCACAACCCGCCACATCACAACCCCACGCCAACCCGCTCAACTAGAATCTCTTGCTTTATTCAACTGTAACGGACTTTGCAAGATTTCTCGGCTTATCTACATCGAACCCAAGGGACGTAGCAGTGTGGTACGCAAGAAGCTGCAGCACCACAACGTTTATAATTCCCTGCAGGCTCCTGTTCACCTCTGGAACTATAACCTTGAAAGAGTCTCCGAGCAAAGGCGCCGTCTTTTCTGTGCATATCACTATCGGATTTCCCCCTCTCGTTCTCACCTGCTGGTACGCGTTGTTGGACTTGCCTCCCTCTGGGTCCGTTAAGATCATGATGATGCACAGATGCTCTTCCACCAGCGCCAGCGGCCCGTGCTTCAGCTCCCCCGCCCCTATGCCCTCGCTGTGAATGTAAGAAATCTCCTTTATCTTCAGCGCGCCCTCGAGACACGTTGCAAGCTGGTACCCCCTGCCAAGTAGAATTATGCTTTTTTGGTACTTCAGAACGTCTTCCGAAAGCTTTTTCAGCCCCGGCTCGTCTTTCAGGACCGACGCAATTCCCTCCGAGAGCTTCAGCATGTCCTGGATGACCTCTTTTCTCCGCTCTTCGTTGCAGGAGTTGTCCTGTCCTATTTGCACCGCCAGCATCGCCAGAGCCACCGACTGGCTTGTGTACGCCTTTGTGCTCGCCACCCCGATCTCAGGCCCCGCGTTGATGTGGATTCCGCAGTCCGTTCTTTTTGAGATAGAGCTGCCCACCACATTCGTTACCCCAATAGTGATAGCTCCGCAGTCCTGGACGTACTTCAGAGAGATCAGAGAGTCCGCGGTCTCTCCGCTCTGGCTCACAAACACGCAACAGTCCGTTCTCGAAATAGGAGGCAGCCTGTCGTTAAAATCGCTCGCCACCTCCGTTACCGTTGGAATTCCCGTTAACTCCTCAAAAAGCCCCCTCATGTGCAAACACGCGTAGTAACTCGTACCGCACGCGATGAAAATGAGCTTGGTGGATCTTCTTATCTGCCCCAGGTACGATGCCACCCCTCCAAGCATCACGTTGTTCTTCTCGAAGTTCACTCGCCCCCTCATCGTGTTCATGATCGTGTCTTTCTGCTCGTGGATCTCCTTCAGCATAAAGTGCGGGTAGCTTCCCTTCATTATGTCGCCAAGTTCTCCAGTTATCTCCTCTAGCGGCCTGGAAGACTCCCCTCCGGGCACACTTCTTATGATCTCAAGGCCTTTTTCCGACACGTGCGCTAGATCCCCGTCTTCTAGCGTTAGAATCTTGTTGGTGTACTCGATGATAGGCGTCTGGTCCGAGCTGAAGTATATTTCGAGCGACTTTTCCGGCTGGTCTGCGCCGTGCACAAACACGCGGCTGACGGAGCGGCTCAGCTCAGAGGTGCCTGTCGCGAGCTTTGGCGTTCCCACGGGCGTTTCGATCGAAATTTTTGGCTCCTTGCACTGAACGTCCACGCCGATGCAGTCCATTTGGAAAATTGAAGGCCCTGCTACTCCCACCAGAAGGGGGCTTCCCCGCCTTGCTGCGACTATTTCGTTCGGGTAGTTCTTGCTTACAACGAGAAACGCGAACGCTCCGTCGAGCCTGTGAACTGCCTCGTTGACTAAATCGGTGAAGCTCATTCGGATACCCCTGGCGCTTCCCTTTCTGTATATGAACAGAATGAGCTGCGAAATGCATTCTGTGTCCGTTTCGGAGTTGAAGACGTATCCGTGCTTCTGGAGAATCTCTTTGAGAGACTTCCAGTTGTTGATAATTCCGTTGTGAACGACGAAAAATTCGTTATCTTGCGAGGGAATGGGGTGGCTGTTTCTTTCGGAGGGCTCTCCGTGGGTGGCCCATCTGGTGTGCGCTACTCCGACGTGGTTTGTGTATGGCGGAGACTTTGCGAAGCTTTTGCACTCTTTTTCAACGTGGTCCACGAGAACCTGAACTTTTCCTGTTTGTTTGAAGGTTTTGTACGCTCCGTCGACGACTACGGCCATTCCTGCAGAGTCGTACCCCCTGTACTCGAGGCGTTTCAGCCCCGTTCCAAGGACGTTCAGAATTTCGCACGTTGTCTTCGGCTTGTTGTAGTTGCAGTACCCAAATATTCCGCACATGCTTGAAAATCTCTGTTGCTATTTATACTTGAATAAATCCAATTCGCCTATAATTGGTAAAGTAAATGTGAATTTAATTTGTCGGTTTTTCGAATCTTTACTGTTTGAAACGTGTTAATCGAAGTTAGAGGGTGCGGCTTTGCAGAATAGCAGCGAATCCTTTTACCCAGAGTTTCACCATACAAAATAGCCTACAGCTGCAGCCAATCAGCTCTTATCAGCATTTTGGCCTTGAATGTGGGGTTTAACAGGAGGGTAGGTGGGTATAGTTGTGGATGCAGGTGGGTACGGCTATGGTTGTAAGTACAGGTGAGTACGGCTACGGGTGTGGACGCAGCTATCGCCATTCCAGCACTCCTAACATTACCGCGCCAACTCAGCCCTTTCCACGCCTACGCAACCTACCTGCCAAATCCTCTCATGCCAGCGCGCTATATTCACGCTATTATGATACTCGCAGCCTCTGACTCTTTTGACTCTTCTAACGCGTTTGACACCTCTGACACCTCTGGCACCTGCTAGATTTAATAACCAAATGAATTTGTCTATTTAGGCCATTCCAGCATTTTAGAAAAGTCTCATTATCCAAGAACTTGTCATTATTAAAAGTTAAATATTCTGCTGCTCCTCATTGATGCTTCTTTTGAAGATCGCCAGATACGTTTTATCGAGCGAAAGAAACATAGACCATTTGAAACATCTTTTGTTCGGCGCGCTAGTGCTGCTGCTGTCTGTTATGGTATGTAAGGTAAAATACGAAGATATTAAGTGTTTCAGCGAGCAGTCCATCAAGGCAGGCGAGTATGTTCCAGATGAAATAGACACAAACGTGGAGGAAATAAGAAGGTTTCGAGACGTGGAGCACGAAAAATACAACAGCGTTCTTTTAGTTGGCGACGTGGAGGCGTCCTATTTGGTTTCGCAAATACACAAGAACGCGCGCGAGCTGCCAAACAGAACGAAGGGGTACGACGTCTGCGTTCCCCCGCCTGCGTTCTTTGAAAAGATGCAGTACTTTCTTGTCGTGCACGTCGAGAAGTCCGAGGAGTCTTCGGTGGTGCTGCGCAACAGGGGGTGGCAGGTGAACTCTGACATTCTCTCGCTGTTCAAAAACCGCCTCAAGCTCGTTGCAAAAAGCGATTTTACCTCTTTTTTTCTTCCTAATTTGGTATTTAACGAGATCGCTATCGCAACAAACGAAAACGAGATGGAAAAACCGCTGGGGGCGTTCTGGAACATCAACAACCTGTACAGCCACTCTCTCGGCGTCTACTTCTACTGGGTGGTGGGCGAAAAGGCGGTGTTTCTCTCGTCAAACGCGCTTCTCGTTATTCTGGCCGGCGTGCTGCTGCTTTTTCTCGAGTTCGCGTCCGGCGGTAGATTCGAGTGCAGGCTGTGGGGAGAAAAGCTTCCCGCGCTTCTCTGCTCGCTTCTTTCTCCGGGCGCGTCTCTGCTTCTCCGCGATCTCTCGTTCTTCGAGTGCTTTATTCTCTATTTCATACTTGTTGTAACGAACTTCTGTGCCGGCGCGGCTCTTGCAGGGGCTAAAATTGCCGAGTACTTCCTATTGCCCAGAAGAGCCTCCTGCAAGGGGCAAAGTAATATTCGTGGAGCGCAGTACCCCTTGAAAAATGAAACATGACAAAGGAAGATCACTATGGAACAAGTTCTACTTCTCAAACACGTCATCAAACGAAATAGACTTCATGTTCCGCGCCGTTCAGAAAGAGATCACCGTCTACCAAAAGATCAAAGATTTCGTGAGAAATCCGCTGAAGTTCGTGAGGAGAAAAGACAGAACGCACGAGCACGTGGAAACACTGCGCGTGATGAACCACCTCCAGCAGATGAAGATATACAGAAAGTCTCTGTTTCTTTTCGGGTCTCTGCAGAACCCGAAGATGGCCAAAGAGTTCGAAGAGTACGGGCGCGTGGATCTTGAAAAGTACGCGGAAAAAGAGATCTTCGGGTATCTGAAGTTCTTGATTTCGAAGAAGCTGACCAGGCTGGTCCCTGAAAAAAAAATGTTCCGTATCCTTCAGATAAAAGATACGGACAACTATCTGCCGCAAATTGTCCAAAAAATCATCACCGACGACGACCCGTACAGATCGTGCATTATCCAAATGATCCTGCAGCTCATGGCCAGAATCTACGAGCACATGATTTACAACAGGATAGACGAAGCGACCGTTGTCTTCATATTTATGCCTCTCTTCCTTGGAGAGGACCTGCTCAAAAAGATGAAGAAGAAGAACCCCGATATGTTCGATCAAACAGCAGCCCTGTGGAGAAAAATACTTCTATACCTACCCAAGGGCCGGCTGCGATAGATAATAAACGCGTCTAGTTCAACTTTCTGGCAAACGTCAAGTCAGGGGCTCACAAGGCCCTAAATCTATCTGTGGAGCAAACCGTCTGGCATCAGAGCGCTGCGAAATACGGCACTTCTGCTCGTTACAACTCGTGCTTCTATCTCTACGCACCAAACAGAGATGTATCTCCGCGTGTCGCTGTGAAAACTTGCGATTCAGCGATCTGTTTTCTGTTGCGCGTGGCTGCCGCGGGAATACTTCTGTTTCTGCTTTAAATTTTCGGTATTTGATGAGTGTAATCCAGAGCGTATTTAACACATTGAAGAATGTCGAGAGATGCGCGGTTTCTGTGGACGGGGCTGCGGTGCACATCTCCTCGTTCAGTCCAAAACACGCCATCTACTCGAGTGTTGCGATAGAGTGCAGCGGGTCCGGAAGATCGCACGTCTACCTATCGCAGAGCGTTGTTGCGGCGTCTGGGGGGTGCAGCAGAGTAGAAGAGGCAGGCGGAGTTCTAAGCTTCACGCAGGAGTCGAGGGATATGACGATAAAGCAAAGCGTCCAGCCGGTGGAGGAGGACGCGGAGATGGAGCGCCCAGCGCGAACCTACACATCAGAAATATCTATGAAGACCGGCGTGTTCAAAAAAACGGTGTCTTTAATGAGAGACTCCCCTGGGACTCTCTATCTGTCAAACGGGTCGCTGCACATTCTGTCGTGCGGCGAAGAGAGCGAAGACGTGATCAAAATACCGGCGATCTCGATTTCCAAAGAAGGAACAGAAAAAATCACAGTCGCTGCCTCCTCTCTGAAGTGCGCGCTTCCCCTGATCCATTTCTCCGATTATGTCTCTATTTCTTTCAATTCTGAGCACCTCTCGCTTGTTCTTGTGTTTTCCAAGGACGTTGCGCACTACAGCATCGTTGCGAACGCTATCCTCGACTAGACACAGAAAAAGACCGCGCTCAAAAGATACCACTTCTAGCCACTCCTGTGCTCAGCGTCCCCAATAGCTTGATCTAGGACGCAGAGGAGGTATGGGTATGGTGGAGTTGACAATTAGATGGGTTGGGATATAGGTGAGTCAAGATATAGATGAACCGAGATATAGGTGAGTTGATAATTGGAGGAGTCGAGATATGGATAAGTCGAGATATAGATGAATCGAGATATAGATGAATCGAGATATAGATGGGTTGATGTCCATAATATCCTCATGTACATCATCACCTACATCCCTACACCTCCACCTACTCACCCAGCTACCCCTTCTATATACACCCCCTATCCCCCCTACATCTCTACCCACACCTACATACCTACCCCACCTACGTTCTGACCTGTTCTAATACTTCTCCGGAAGCCCCACCTCTAACAAAACCTGTTTCATTTATTATTTGCATTAGTTCTTTCTATCCGCGTGCTCGTCTAAAACACCCTCCGCTCAGCACTTGATTGGCTGGTGCTGTTTTAGTGTAAATTTAATTTACAAAAAAACTCAGCATGGAAATACAAGAAAGCATGCAGTACACAGAATCCACAAACAACAAGAAAAGCAGAATAGAAAATCGCAGAGTGTCCAAAGAGGCGCTAGAGCTGAAAACCATCCCAAAGGAAGAGCGCTTTCAGAACGAAATAGAGAAAACAGCCGAGCTCAGAGACATTCTCGTTCTATGCACTTCAGAAAAGATCAACATACCAAAGCTGTTTGGATTTCTCAAGGAAAGAAGCGCGCAAAAAGAGATCAACATATATTTCAGAGAGTGCATACACATAACGGTGGAAGACTCGGAGAAAAGGCCGGGAGACGTGTTCATTTTCAAATACGGGGTCACAGTGTTCTGGGGCGTGGAGCGGTCGAAGCAGGACATAATTCTGTCGCAGCAGCAGTTTTTTGAAGAAAAGAGCTACCCCAGAGAGCTGATGGAGAGGGAAGACTTCCGGTACGCGATAGTAAAAGAGGGAGCGTCTATTGTAAACGACATAATATACCTTGACACCGAGTCTCTTTACAACAAAATGATTATCTCCAACGCGCTGGCGCAGAGCGCCAGGCTAGACGTTTTTGAAGGGTACGTGGAGAGAACGACCGACCGCGTCAGAGGCCTCCCGGATGAGATCGGAATGAAGGGGTTCACCACGAAGAAGAGAGAAGACGTGATAAAAATGATCGGGGTGCTGCACAAGCTGAAGTTTAATCTGAACCTCGTGACAAATATTCTTGACACGCCGGAGATTCTCTGGTACTACCCGAACTACAGCTCTTTATACGACAGCTTCAAGCTCTACTTGGAGTTGAAGAGCAGGGCGGACATCCTGAACCAGAAATGCGATGTTATATACGACATTCTGAATCTGCTCTCTACACACATCAACACAAGAAACGGAGAAAGACTTGAGAAAATCATAATCTCTTTAATATGTATCGAGATATTTATTGGGCTTATAAGCCTTGCAATCACCTGCTTCAAGCCAAACAACTAGAATCACACTGCCCACGAGCAATAAAGCTAAAGATCATATTGAACCGAAGAGTAGCGGCGCAGGCCAGGCCAATCGCTTATGGCTTTTGAGCGATTTACATTTGCGGGGTAGAGCGGCAGCTTTGAAGAGGTTTAACTTGTTTTACGCCGGATTTCAAGATAAATGGAAACGGCCTGTCGCAGGACTCCGTGCTACTCGTGGTTTATTAGCTGAGAAACCATCTCTCAAGGAATATTTATTGTTGGCACTGGCCATGTCTATTATGGGGTTGTGTCATGGCTGTTATGGGGTTGGTGCCCTTCATGATTATTATCTGTTTGCACTAACTATGTCTACTATCTGTTGGTGCTCGTCATGATTATTATAAACCCATCCCCTAAGATGCACACCCCTAAGACCCATCCCCCAAGATGCACACTCCAAATCATTCACATAAATACTCCACGGCCAAAAGTAGCTATCTGCCTATAGCGCCAGCTAATAAAAACGGACAAATACTGAACACTCCTATATACACGTAGATCTCGGACAGTTTCGCTAGTATTTGAGATATTTTGCCATTTCTGGGTGGTCTGAAATGTAGCGGTCGAACAAAGAGACCATCCAGTGCAGCGTTTTCGCCTTCTTTCTTTGGTCGTGTGGCTTGGCCGCTCTTTTCGCGCTCTCTTGCACCGCAGGCGCCCCTGCGCTGTAAAATCCAACGCTCGCATTCTTCACGACCTCTTCTGCTTCCTGCAGCATGCTGCGCCTCTTTCTAAGATCGTTATCCCACACGAGCCGCGGATTCGATCTCGGAAAGTCTCTCCTAAGCTCTTCGAAAAACTTAACAGCGTCTCTTGTGTCGTAGAACTGCACCACCTGCTCCGATCCGCGTTTTTCTCTTTTCCAGACCTTTTCGCTATCTATGGCAATGTCCGGATTTGGCGCAAAACACACGCTGCCCTGGTTTTTATCCTCCGTGCACGCGTCCGTTCCCTTTGGCACCTCGCACATTGCAATCGAGTACTTCACTTTGAAGCTCTCGTTTGGCGCAGAGCCTACCGCCTTTGCAGCCTTCTCCGCCGACCTGATGTCGTAGAACGAGATAAAAAGCACGGAGGACTTGCTTTGCATTGTGTAGTGGTCCCGCACTTCTCCGAAATCCCTGCACATTTTCAGTATCTCTGCGTGAGAGACGTTCTTCGGAAAGTCCGTGACGAGAATTGTTCTTGTACTCTCTTCCTGCATAATTTTTTTATGGACGCTGGGATATTTAGCGAAATAGAGAGACAGATAGTGCTGGTCCACGACGGAGAAGACGAGGTGCCGGAGTATCTCGAAAAATACAACGTTCTCGATTTGCAGGGCAAAGAAGACCTGAAAAACGCGCTGGTTAAGAAGTACAAAATAGCGAGGCTTCCGACGGTGCTGTGCTACGGCGCGCCTGTGGGCGTTGAAGAGCCCGAGAAGATAAAAGACGCAGAGAAAAAAAGAGGAGAAGAGGAGCTTGAGAGGGTGAAAAGGAAGATACGAGAAGAAAAAAGAGTCATTCTTATCAAGGGCACTCCGGAGTCGCCGCAGTGTGGGTATACAAGGCAGCTAGTTGGATTGTTAGCAGATGAGGGGCTTCGAAGAGAGGAGTATACGGCAGTGAACGTGCTCGAAAACGATGCGGTCAGAGAGGGAATGAAGGCGTATGCGGACTGGCCGACATATCCGCAAGTCTACATCGAAGGCGAGTTTGTTGGGGGGCTGGACGTATTGCGCCAGCTGAAAGAGCAGAACAAGCTAGAAGAGGTTCTCCGAGTGTAGCTGGTAGAAGAGAAAGGTGCGCAGTGAAGTAGTGCGCAGCGACGTCAATCTATCGAAGAAAAAGGCGTGGGATAAGGCCGTTTTGCCATACCATGGGACGATAAGCTTGTGTTGTTATTAGCGGTTGGTGAGACCTGTTTGCTATTCCAATTGCTACTGATACCTCTTTGCTATTCCGATCTTTTATTTTTATTGCAAATTTGGGCCCTGGGACTTACCTTATTGAGATATTGCCTAATGCGGCAACATATCAAAACATCCCAGTCGGTTACATGTCAGTAAAACAGCTTATCTTTAGCTCCGGAAAGTGTTTGCTTCGTTATTGGATGGTTTTTCCGGGATATGGCAGCGGGATGTGCTTATCGATTTTCTGGGAGGTGTGTGCAGCGCTTTTAAGGGCTTTTCTGCAATTTAGCTCTTTTGCGGGGTTTGCCGGCTTGCTTAACAGAGAAATTGCCTTTTTTGGAAAAAATAAAAATAAAAAATTTGCATATATAGTTCATTATTTTTTGCAGCCATGGAAGAGGAAAGACATCACGATATACACGAAGAAAAGCAGGAGCACCAAGAAGACCCGGCCACAACTGAGCCAAAAGTTGAAGAGAAAGAGCTAACTGAGCCGATGAAGACAATGAAAGAGCTAGCGCACCCAATGGAACAAATGGAAGAGCCAACTGAGCCGGTGAAGCAAGTTCTAGCTAACCCTATGATAGCATTCCCATACGGAGAAGATTATTTAAGGGCTATGTTCAACGTCATAGTTAACAACCTTAGAGAAGCCAACAAACCAGTGGTAGAATTCGCGAAACAGTACATAAAAAGCGAGACTAACCAGATCAAGGCGGTCTACTTTGGAGAGGCTGCGCTTTTTACCATTCTGGTCGGGCTCTTCACGCTGAAGGTTATCGCAAGCACCGGAAGCTCGTTCTTCGCGCTTTTTTTCTTCCAGCTGTTCTCTGTCCTGATGACAGCCGTTCCGCAGTTCATAGTTTTTGTCGGCAAGAACCAGATAGAGCCCATCCAGACCGGCACGAAAAACGACTTCAAGCTGGCCTGTAAACTTATTGGGGTGAACATGCTGTTCAACTTCTTTGTTCTCAATTTGGTGCTTCTTTTCTCGATGCTGACTGGAATGAGCGCTTTGGTCTGCATTCCGATTTTTATCGCGCTGCTTTTTAACGGCTTAAACTCTGACAAGTTATATCTATACAGAGTATTCGAACAGATTTCTCCGAACATCCCAGAAGCACAGCGGCAAAACATCATCTCTGGGGTGGTTTTGGCTATAAGCTTCCTCACCATGATGGGAATATACTTTGGATACACGTCGGTACAAGTCTCAAGCCCGCGGTTTGCGACAGTCTAACGACAAAGTGACCCATCATTCAAGGCGGTGATGCGCATACAGCAGTATTAACTTAATAAATGTCTGGCTGGAGACGTTCCAATTGCTTTGTTGCTAGAATCATGCCAAATCTGCCCTCAAACTCGCTCGCAAAAATTAACCATCTAGTGTAAGTGCAAGAACATCTTATTAAGAAGGTGTGTGGTGCCGGTGTAAGGAGTGGTGTGGTATTGGTGTAAAGCGTGGTGTGGTACTAACAATTGTAAGCACAGGGGCACCTTCTCGGCCAATAAACCATGGCTAATTATCCCCTCAGATACTCACCCCCAACAATCTATTCCCTCAGACATCCCCCGCCAACACCCCATCCACTTATCTACCTCACCCCGCAAACACATCTTAAATACCCCACAACACAAACAGATAAACAGATAAATTAAATCAGCATTTGCCGTATATATG
>Ga0190275_10003481_pt1 | contig 11244 bp, 12 predicted proteins | sample Popmic550T_FD_133745 | JGI IMG/M metagenome (GOLD analysis project Ga0190275, IMG submission 133745) | Populus adjacent soil microbial communities from riparian zone of Yellowstone River, Montana, USA - 550 T | ecosystem: Environmental > Terrestrial > Soil > Riparian zone > Trees stand | place... | reverse complement strand
GGCACCGTGCTCGATCCCGTCCCGCCCCCGCTGGGTCGCCGAGGCGCCGGCGCGCACCGCGCGGCGGTGCTCGCCCGCTCGGACGGACGTCCGGACGCCGTCGACGAGGTGCGTCGACGCAGGGTGGTGACGCGAGACCTGCTGACGCGGATCGGGGTGTCCCTCAAGGATGCCCGCGGTGCCGCCCGTGGCTCCGGCACTGCTGGCGTGCTCGAGGCCGACGGGTGGGTCATGGCGCTCGACACGGTGGCCGCCGAGCACCGGCGTCTCCTCGACGTGGTGACCAGGCACCTCGACTCGCGCCCGCTCGAACCCGGGCCAACCGTGACGGAGGCCGGCCGGCTGCTCGACCTGCCTCCTGCCGTGGTGCGCGATCTCCTCGTTCAGCCCCCACTCGAGGCCGTCGACGGGCGGGTCATCGTCGCCGGGCGCGAGCGGCTGCCTGCCCCCGTGCGCCGGGCCGTGGGTGCGGTGCTGGCCGAGCTCGCCGATCGGCCCTTCCAGGCGCCAGGCGCCGCCCGGCTCGAAGAGCTGGGTCTCACCGCCGCGGCACTGGCGGCCGCACACCGCGCGGGCGCCCTGCTTCGCGTCGCCGACCGGGTGGTGCTGCCGGTCGGAGCCGACCTGCAGGCGGTGGCCATCCTCGCCGGCCTGCCACAGCCGTTCACGGTGAGCCAGGCGAGCCGGGCGCTCGCGAGTAGCCGGCGGGTCGTGGTGCCGCTGCTGCAGTGGCTCGATCGGGCCGGCCACACCCGTCGGCTGCCGGACGACCGGCGGCAGGTGCGTCTCCCGAGCTCGGGCACCGCGCACCCGTCCGGTGCGGATCAGTCCGCCGGAAGCAGCCCCCGGACGTACTCGGCCTGACCGGCGTGCGCCAGGACGTCGGCGAGAACGCTCACCAGCCGCACGGCCAGGGTCACCGGTGGGTCCAAGTCCTCGTCCACGACCCGTGCCAGCGCGCTCTCGCCCCATGAGCGCAGCTGCCGGACCGTCTGGTCGTGCACGGCGTCGTGGTAGTCCCGAAGCAGCTCCGGAGACCCGACCCGCACGGCGTCCACGTCGGACGAGGTCTGGCCGTAGCCCGTCGCCGCCTCGTCGAAGGGCAGGCCGAATCTCGTCGACCAGCCATCCCGCGTCCAGACCTGCTCCTCGGCGGCTGCCCCGGCGAGATGGTCGTCCTGCACCCGGGTCAGGTGCCAGACCAGCCACGCGATGGAGTTGCCGGTGCCCGAGGGGCGCCACGCCAGCTCGTCCGGCTCGAGTCCCTCCACCACCGCCCGCACCGAGTCCCGGACCCGGCCGAAGCCGTCCACCAGCAGCTGTACCGACCAGGCGTCAACGTCTGAGGCAGTCATCGCCGTCCCTTCTCACGCCTGTGCGGGCTACCTGGAGTGCATCTGCGCGCCACAGGCGCGGTACTGCCTCGATCATGTCCGCCCACGCCCCGGGTTCGCAAAGCCAGTACGCCGTGGCACGATCGGCCACACGCAACCGGCACAGGCGGACCGTCCCGAAGGAGTGCGATGAGCAGGATCACGACGTTGGGCGCGGTCGGCGTGGGCTACGTTCTCGGCGCCAAGGCCGGGCGGGAGCGCTACGAGCAGATCGCACGAGTGGCGCGCAGGGTCTGGGGCGATCCGCGGGTGCAGCAGGCCGCTGCGGAGGCACGTAGCGCTGCCGCCCAGAAGGCCCCGCTGGTCAAGGACCGCATCGGGCAGGCCGCGGGCTCGGCCGGCGGGCGGACGACCGGCGGAGCAGGGACGGTGTGAGCTCCGCGATGGCCGGCGGAGCGCGCGACCGTGACACGCCCACCGATCGGCCCGGCACCGACGTGATCGACGCGGATGCCGCGGCGATCGACGGGGTGGCACCCCCGTCACGGCGCATCCCGCTGGATCGGGAGCGGATCCTCGCCACCGCGGTGCGGTTCATCGACGACCACAGCCTGCGGGACCTGACCATGCGTCGGCTCGGTGGCGAGCTGGGCGTGGAAGCCATGTCGCTCTACCGCTACGTGCCAGGGCGCGAGGAGCTCCTCGACGGCGTCGTCGAGATGATGCTCACCGAGATGCATGACGACCCCGAGGTCCTGGAGCGACCGCGCGACGGCTGGCAGGACTACCTGCAGCGGATCGCCCACGGCGTCCGCCGGGTCGCTCTCGCGCATCCGGGCGCATTTCCCTTGGTGGCCTCCCGCCCGCCGGAGGCGCCGTGGCTGCGGCCACCACTGCGCAGTCTGCGCTGGGTTGAGCGCTTCCTCGACGGCTTGCTCGCGGAGGGCTTCTCGGACCGGTCCGCGATCGCGACCTACCGGGCCTTCACCAGCTTCCTGCTGGGGCACCTGCTCCTCGAGGTGTCGAGCCATGGTGCCGACATTGGCCCTCTTGACGTGCTCGACGACCCGGACGCGACCGCGCCGCTCGACGACTACCCGCACGTCGCCCGGCTGAGCAGGGACCTGGCCGAGGACCATTCCGCCGTGGAGTTCGAGGAGTCGCTGGAGAACCTGCTGGACCGCATCGCACTGATCCACCTGCAGACACCCGAGGGCTGACCGACCCCGGTCTGGCATGCTGCGCCCTCTGTTCCACCGGCGGCGGGGAGGCCGCCCGACCCTCCCGTCGTTCCGTTTGCGCCACTACCCGTCCGCTGCCAAAATCAGCGGTTTACACCGTAAAGGAGTTCCAGTGACGGATCGTTCGCTGCAGGGAGCCACGGCCACCGGTGCGAGGGCACCGGGTGGCACGGCGAAGGACTCCGGCTCCGAGCCGGGTGTCGGGGAACTCGTCGGGCAGATGAGCGAGCAGGTCAGCAGGCTCGTGCGCGACGAGCTCGCCCTCGCCCAGGTCGAGCTGAAGGCCAAGGGCAAGGCGGCCGGGAAGGGCGCGGGTCTGCTCGGCGGCGCCGGCCTGTTCGGTGCCTATGCGCTCGCCGTGCTCATCGCTGCCGCCGTCCTCGGACTTGCCACGGTCCTGGACGCGTGGCTGGCGGCCGTGATCGTGGGCGTCGTTCTCCTCGCCATCGCAGGCATCGCGGCCCTCATGGGCAAGAAGCAGGTCTCGCGGGCCACCCCGCCCATGCCGGCCGAGGCGATCGACGGCGCGAAGCGCGACGTCAAGGCGCTGAAGGGCCAAGCCCCGGCGATCGACGCGGGAGGAGGGCAGCGCCGATGAGCTCGACCTCCAAGCAGCCGGCCGCCACCCCCGAGTCGCCCGAGGAGCTGCGGGCCGAGATCGAGCAGACCCGCGAGGAGCTCGCACAGACTGCTCAGGCGCTCAGCGAGAAACTGGACGTGAAGAAGCAGGCTCGATCCGCGGCCGACACGGTGCAGGCCAGGGTGCAGGAGCGGGTGCAGGAGGTTCCCGTCCGCGCCGCGGCGCAGTGGGAGCGTGACCCGGTCCCCATCGTGGCCGCCGCCGCCACCTTCGTCCTGTCCATGCTGTTCCTCGGATGGCGGGACCGCCGGTGAACGTCGCGAAGATCCTCTACCGCCCGTTCGGGCTCAGCTCCAGCATCCTGGGCGGTGTCGTCGCAGGCACGGTGTTCAAGCAGGTGTGGCGGCGCGTGCAGGGCGAGGAAGACGTCCCCAACCCGCTGCAGTCCGAGTACGGCTGGCGGCAGATGCTGATGGCCGCCGCGCTGCAGGGCGCCATCTACGCACTGGTCAAGGCCACGATCGACCGCGCCGGCGCGCAGGCGTTCGAACGCCTGACCGGGGAGTGGCCCGGCGACTGACGGGGTACCTGCCTAAGAGACGAGCCAGTCCGACATCTCCGTTCACTGCATCCCCGAAGGAGTAGACATGAGCAAGATCGTCACCCTCGCCGCTGCCGCCACCGGCTACGTGCTGGGTTCGCGCGCCGGGCGCCAGCGCTACGAGCAGATCAGCACGCAGGCACAGAAGCTGTGGCAGGACCCCCGGGTGCAGAAGGCAGCCGCCGACGCCAAGGAGACCGCCGCTGCCAAGGCCCCCGTCGTCAAGGAGAAGGTCAACAAGATGACCGGCGGCAAGGTCGGCGGATCGTCGGACGGGTCGAGCGACAGGAGCACCTCGACCACCTCTGCCACCACTCCGGCGCCGCCCCCGGTCACCCCCCCGGCCGCGCCTCCCGCCGACCCGACCGTGTCGCCGAGCACCCCGACCACAGTCAGCAGTCCCGGTACGCCGACGGCCTGACGAAGTGGCGCACCAAGCCAGCCCCACGGAGCAACGCGACCGCACCGGCAGCGTCCCGGGACACGATGCTGGCTCGCCCGGGCAGATCCCGGCTGGCGGGTGGGTGCAGATCCTGCGCCGCAGCCTCAAGGAGGTCGGTACGGACCACCTGACGCTGATCGCGGGAGGGATCGCCTACACGTGGTTCCTCGCGCTGTTCCCCGGCATCATCGCCGCTGTCCTGATCTGGGGCCTGGTGGCCGATCCGGCACAGATCGAACGGCAGCTCAGCGACATCGCCGGAGCGTTGCCTCAGAACGCCGAGCCGCTGATCACCGAGCAGCTGAAGGCTGCCACGTCACAGCCCAGTGGCGGTGCCGGCATCGCGGTCGCCATCAGCATCGCGCTCGCACTCTGGAGCGCGTCCGCCGGCATGGCCGGTCTCGTCGAGGCGACCAACATCGCCTACGACGAGGACGAGAACCGCAACTTCTTCGTGAAGCGCGGCCTGGCGCTGCTGCTGACCGCCGGCTTCCTGCTGTTCCTGCTGATCGCCGTCGCCCTGGTCGCGGTCTTCCCGGTGGTGCTGGACCAGTTCAGCGGCGGCGTCGTGGTGCGGGTCGCGGCGCAGGTGGTCCGGTGGGTGGTCCTGGTGCTCGTCGCGGTCGTGGCGCTGGCCCTGCTCTACCGCCTGGCGCCGGATCGTGACGCCCCACAGATGAAGTGGCTCTCTCTCGGCGCGGTCGTGGCCACGGTGCTGTGGGTGCTGGCCTCGATCGGTTTCTCGCTGTACGTCAGCAACTTCAGCAGCTACGGCGACACGTACGGCAGCCTCGCCGGCGTGGTGGTGCTGCTGCTGTGGTTCTGGATCACTGCCCTGGTCGTGCTGCTGGGTGCGGAGATCAACGCCGAGTCGGAAGCACAGACGGCGCACGACACCACCAAGGGCGAGCCCCAGCCCATGGGCCAGCGCGGTGCCGTCAAGGCCGACGACTCGCCCCCGACGGGCTGACGAGGCCCTTACCTCCACGGCCGGATCATGAACGTGCCCCGCGGCCACTCCGATCGACGACAGGACGACGAATGTCTACAGGCAATCTGCAGCCCACCCCCGACGACAGGTTCACGTTCGGTCTGTGGACGGTCGGGTGGCAGGCGCGCGACCCGTTCGGGGACCCAACGCGGCCCGCGCTCGACCCCGTCGAGGCAGTTCATCGGCTCGCCGACCTGGGTGCGTACGGAGTCACGTTCCACGATGACGACCTGATCCCGTTCGGCAGTGACGCGGCCGTCAGGCGGCAGCACATCGACCGGTTCAGATCCGCCCTGGACGAGACCGGGCTCGTGGTCCCGATGATGACCACGAACCTGTTCACCCACCCGGTGTTCAAGGAGGGCGCACTCACGGCCAACGACCGGTCCGTGCGCCGCTACGCCATGCGCAAGGTGCTGCACAACCTGGATCTCGCCGCCGAGCTGGGCGCCAGGACGTATGTGTTCTGGGGCGGCCGGGAGGGTGCCGAGGTCGACGTGGCCAAGGATCTCCCCAGCGCGCTGGATCGCTACCGCGAGGCGCTCGACACGCTGGCGCAGTACGTGGTCGACCAGGGCTACGGCATCCGCTTCGCGGTGGAGCCGAAGCCCAACGAGCCGCGGGGCGACATCTTCTTGCCGACGGTCGGCCATGCGCTCGCCTTCATCTCCACCCTGGAGCACGCCGACATGATCGGGGTGAACCCCGAGGTCGGCCACGAGCAGATGTCCAACCTCAACTTCGTGCACGGCATCGCCCAGGCACTGTGGCAGGGCAAGCTCTTCCACATCGACCTCAACGGCCAGCACGGGCCGAAGTTCGACCAGGACCTGGTCTTCGGGCACGGCGACCTGATCAGCGCCTTCGGCCTCGTCGACCTGCTGGAGAACGGCGGCATCTCGGGGGCGTCGCCGTACGACGGCCCGCGCCACTTCGACTACAAGCCACTGCGCACCGAGGATGCCGACGGGGTGTGGGTGTCGGCGGCCGCGAACATGCGCACATACCTGCTGCTGAAGGAGCGCGCCCACGCGTTCCGCGCCGATCCCGAGGTCCAGGAGGCGCTGTCCATGGCAGGCACCGGTGATCTGGCGACGCCCACCCTCGGCTCCGGCGAGTCGTACCAGGAGCTGTTGGCGGACCCGTCGGCGTTCGAGGACTTCGACGCCGAAGCCAGGGCGGTGCGTGGCGAGGGCGTCGTACGCATCGACCAGCTGATGGTCGAGCACCTCACCGGCGCGCGCTGAGGCGGGAGCAGGTGAGTCCATCGCGCGGCGGGCTCTCGGCCACCCGGTGCGCGCAGCCGGCGACGACTCCGTGACCCCGCCGCGGCGGATCGTCCTCGACACCGATCTCGGCATGGGGCACCCGGGCACCGAGATCGACGACGGCCTCGCGCTGGCGCTGGCACTCGCCGATCCGGGCATCCGGCTCGAGCTGGTGACCACGGTGGTCGGCAATGCCGACGTCGACACCTGTACGAGGCTCTCCCGGCAGCTGTTGGCGCGGCTCGGCCGCACCGACGTTCCCGTCGTGGGGGGCGCCGCCGCGCCCCTGCGCGGGGGAGTGGGCGGGCGCGAGGACGGGTACCGGGCGCCCTACGCAGCGCCGGCTCTGGTCGAGCACGTCCGGAGGTCGCCGGGAGAGATCACCGTGGTGGCGATCGGTCCCCTGACCAACGTCGCCCTCGCGTTGCTGCTCGAGCCGGCGCTGGCCCGCGACGTGCGGGAGATCGTCGTGATGGGAGGGGTGTACCTGGGACACACCCACCTCGCGGCCATGCCCGGCGAGCACAACATCTGGTGCGACCCCGACGCCGCGGCCGTGGTGCTGGGCAGCGGTGCGCCGCTGCGGCTGGTCGGCCTCGACATCACGAAACAGGTCCGCCTCAGCCGGGACGACGCGATGGCGCTGGCCGCCTCCGGTGGCGACTTCGGCCGGTTCGCCGGCGAGTGCACGTCGGCCTGGATCGACGCCCACGGTGCCGCGCTGCCGGGGGACCCGGGTGAGCAGGACAGCTGCGCTCTGCACGACGCGCTCGCCGTCGCCGCGGTCACCCACCCCGACCTGGTGACCTGGACGCCGGCCTTCGTCGCCGTCGAGACGGCCGGGCGAGTGGCGCGCGGTGTGATGGTGGCCGACCTGCTCAGGTCGGCGGACCCCCCGCGGCCCAACTGCGAGATCGGCACGGCCGTCCGGGCAGACGCCGTCACCGCTCTGTTCCTCGAGCGGATCTCCTCTCTCTGACCCCCGCGGCGTCGCGTTCGCCACCCGGACGTGAGGGGGCGCGATCGTCAGTCGTCAGCGGCCGCCGTCCACTCGTCAGCGGCCGCCCTCCACCCGTCGGCTGCGCTGCTCGATCCCGGTCCCGCCGTAGGGGTAGTCGGCAGCGCCCGGGTCGCTCGCCTCGTCGAGCCGGCGGGTCTGGTCGTCGGACAGCACGAGATCGGCGGCGGCGAGGTTCGCGCGCAGCTGCTCGGTCGTGCGGGCGCCCAGGATGACCGACGACACCGCGGGGCGGTCCCGGAGCCAGGCCAGGGCGACGGCCGCCATCGGCACGCCGAGCTCCGCGGCGACCGCCCGGACCTCGGCGACCACGTCCCAGGTGCGCTCGAGCGCGCTGCGCCTGCCGTACGCCTCGACGCCGGCGTCGGGGTTCTCCCCCAGCCTGCTCGCGCCCGTGGGCGGCTTGTCGCGGGCGTACTTGCCGGTGAGCCAGCCTCCCCCGAGCGGGGACCAGGGCAACAGGCCCAGACCCTCGGACCGGCAGGCGGGGACGATCTCCCACTCGATCTCACGGGCCAGCAGGTTGTACTGGGGCTGCACCGTCACCGGGCGGGTCCATCCGCGGAACTCCGCCGTGGTGACGGTGCGCTGGACCTGCCAGGCGGTGAAGTTGGACAGGCCGAAGTACCGCACCTTGCCCGCCGACACGGCGTCGTCGAAGAAGCGCATCGTCTCCTCCAACGGCGTCAGCGGGTCCCAGGCGTGGACCTGGTACAGGTCGACAGTGTCGACCCGCAGTCTGCGCAACGACGCGTCGAGCGCCATCGACAGGTGCCGTCGCGACAGGCCGACCCCGTTCGGGCTGTCGTCGGTCGGGAAGCGGGCCTTGGTGGCGAGCACGACCCGTTCGCGCACCGCCGGCGCCGCCGAGGCGAGCCAGCGGCCGATGATCGACTCAGACTCGGTGTCGGAGTAGACGTCGGCGGTGTCCACCAGGTTGCCGCCGGACTCCACGTAGGTGTCGAGCTGCTCGCGTGAGCCGGCCTCGTCGGTCTCGCGTCCGAACGTCATGGTGCCGAGAGCGAACGCGGAGACGGCGCACCCGCTCCGGCCGAGGGTACGGATCTGCATGGAGTCCCCTTCCAGGGCTGGTGCTGTGGTCGGATGTCCGCATGCGTGTTCTCGTCACGGGTGCTGCGGGCAAGGTGGGCAAGGCGACCGTGCCGCACCTGCAGGCAGCCGGCCACTCGGTCACCGCAAGCGACCGGTTCGGCCGGAGCTTCGACCGGCCCGACCCGGGGGCGGCGCCGCACGTCACGGCCGACCTGACCGACGCCGGGCAGGTGTTCTCGCTCGTCGGCGGCTTCACCGAGACCGAGGCGGGCCCCAAGCCCGGCCGGTTCGACGCCGTCGTCCACGCCGGGGCGATCCCGGCGCCGGGCCGGCACGCTCCGCACACCGTCTTCGGCAACAACCTGATGGGCCTGTTCCACGTCGTCGAGGCATGCGTGCGCTGGCAGGTGCCGCGGGTGGTGAACATCTCGAGCGAGACGGCCGCCGGCTTCCTGTTCGCCGAGCGTCCGTGGTACCCGGCCTACCTTCCGGTGGACGAGGACCTGCCGGACGCCCCGCAGGATCCCTACGGCCTGGCCAAGCTGCTGGGCGAGCAGGTCTGCGCCGCGGCGGTACGCCGGTCCGACCTGCGTTGTGTCTCCCTGCGACCCACCTGGGTCCAGGACGCCGGTTCCTACGCGCGCAACCTGGGCCCGTCGGTGGCCGACCCCGAGGAGCCCAGTCTCACCGGCTGGTCCTACATCGATGCCGGCGACCTGGCAGCGGCCATCCGGCTTGCCGTCGAGTGCGATCTGACCGGCCACGAGGTCTTCTACATCGCCGCCGACGACACGATCGGCGGGCGCGACCTGCACGCCAGCTGGCGCCGCGCCTTCCCGGACTCCCCCACCGAGCTCAGGCCGGTGGAGCGGCCGGATGCCAGCGGGATCTCGACCGGCAAGGCGCGCCGGCTGCTGGGCTGGCGACCGGAGGTGTCGTGGGCCGACCACCTCAACCCCGACGGCACTCCCCGTGCCCGGGCGGTGCCCGCGGAGGGGCGGGCATGACGGCCGCGCTGCCCGCTGCGGAGGCCGGCACGGTCGGCGCCGAGCTGCGCCGGCGGCTCGAGGAGTCGTTCGAGGGCGGACCCGACGACGTCCGCTTCGACGACTACTCGCGGCACCTGTTCAGCCGGGACGCGAGCATGTACTCGATCCTGCCGTTGGGCGTCGCGTTCCCGCGCAGTGCCGACGACGTGGCGGCGGCGGTGGTCGCCGCCCGCGGCCTCGGTGTCCCGGTGGTTCCGCGCGGCGCCGGTACCAGCCTGGCCGGGCAGACCGTCGGCCCCGGGCTGGTGCTCGACCTGTCCCGGCACATGCGCGAGATCGTGTCGATCGACCCCGAGGCGCGTACCGCGCGGGTGCAGACGGGAGTCGTGCAGGACGAGCTGAACGGTGCGGCCGCTCGGCACGGGCTGATGTTCGGGCCCGACACCTCCACCAGCAACCGGGCGACCATCGGCGGGATGATCGGCAACAACTCGGCCGGGAGCGGGTCGGTGCGCTACGGCATGACCATCGACCACGTGCGCACCCTCGACGTGGTGCTGTCCGACGGCTCGCGGGCCCGGCTCGAGCCGGTCGACGAGGCGGAGCGGCTGCGGCGGGCCGCTCCGCACACGCTGGAGGGGGCGCTGTACCGCGGCCTGGCCAAGGTGGTGGCAGCCAATCGGTCCGCGATCGCCGACGGGTTCCCGCCGCACTGGCGCCGCGCCGGCGGTTACCGGCTCGACCGGCTGCTGCCCGCGGTCGCCGGCGAGGCGCCGTTCGACCTGGCCAGGTTCGTGGTGGGTGCCGAAGGCACGCTGGTCGTCGCCACCGAGGCGGTGGTCGACCTGGTTCCGCGGCCGCGGCACACGGTGTTCGGGGTCGGCCACTTCGTCACGGTCCAGGAGGCCATCGAGGCGACGACCGACGCGCTGAGCCTCGATCCGGCCCAGGTCGAGCTGCTCGACCGGACCATCCTGGACCTCTCCCGGCGACTGATCGAGTACGCGGGGCTCGGCGACTTCCTCGAGGGCGACCCCGGCGCGCTGCTGTTCGTGTCGTTCACCGGCGACGACCGCGAGCAGCTGTCCGGACAGCTGACCCGGCTGACCGAGCTGTGGGCGGACCACGGACACGGCTACCACACGATGCGCGCCGACACCCCGGAGCAGCAGGCGTACCTGCTCAAGGTCCGCAAGGCGGGCCTCGGGCTGCTGATGGCCAGCAGCCACGGCGCGAGCCGTCCGCTCGCCTTCATCGAGGACACGGCCGTGCCGCCGGAGCACCTGGCGGCATACGCTCGGAAGGTTCGCGACATCCTCGACGCCCACGAGCTGACTGCCGGCTTCTACGGCCACGCGTCGGTCGGGTGCCTGCACTTCCGGCCGTTCGTCGACCTGAGCCGGCCCGGCCAGGCCGCGCTGATGCGTACCGTCGCGGAGCAGGTGAAGGACCTCGTCCGCGAGTACGGCGGCGTCAACTCCAGCGAGCACGGCGACGGCCTGGTGCGCAGCGAGTTCAACCGCGGGATCTTCGGCGCACCGCTGTACGAGGCGATGCAGGAGGTGAAGCGCCTGTTCGACCCCGACGGCGTGCTGAACCCGGGCAAGATCGTCGACGCACCTCCGATGACCGACAACCTCCGCGATGCTGCGCTGCCGCCTCCGCCGCCCCTGCGGACCCGCCTCGACTTCGAGGTGGTCGGGGGCATGCGCGGAGCTGCCGACCGC